>Ga0181521_10007347_pt1 | contig 11607 bp, 8 predicted proteins | sample PEATcosm2014_Bin_32_FD_119764 | JGI IMG/M metagenome (GOLD analysis project Ga0181521, IMG submission 119764) | Peatland microbial communities from MTU Mesocosm Facility, Houghton, MI, USA - PEATcosm2014_Bin02_60_metaG | ecosystem: Environmental > Terrestrial > Soil > Wetlands > Peat | place... | reverse complement strand
CGTCGGGCACGCTGATATACGCGCCGACCGGCAGATAGTACCGCGCATCCTGCGCGCCGCCTTTTATCTTCGCGGTCTTGCCGGCGGCGTCCTTGATCGAGATTCGCGGGCGCACGTCGATGTCCTTGAACTCGACGATGACGTTGGAACGCGCGCCGGTACGCTCATCGACCCGCTCCTCCATCGTCTTGCCTTCGAGGATGTCGCCGTATTTTATCTGTCCGCTGACTTCGGTGATGATCGGCGTGGTGTAGGGATCCCATTCCGCGATCAACTCGCCGGCCTTGACGGCTTCGCCGTCGGCCTTGCGCAGCTTGGCGCCATAGACCAGCGGATAGTGCTCGCGCTCGCGCTCACGGCGGATACCGTCCTCGCCGACCACCGGCTCGACGATTACCGCCTCGCCATGACGCGACATCACGACCAGCAGCCCGTTCTTGCTGCGGACGCTGTTGACGTTGTGCAGGCGGAGCACGCCGTCGTTGCGCGCCTCCAGCATGGTCTGCTCGGCGCGCCGGCTGGCAGTGCCGCCGATATGGAAGGTGCGCATCGTGAGCTGCGTGCCAGGCTCGCCGATCGACTGCGCGGCGATGGTCCCAATCGCCTCGCCCAGGTTGACCAGATGGCCGCGGCCGAGGTCGCGTCCGTAGCACTTGACGCACACCCCCTGGCGCGACTGGCAGGTCAGCACCGAGCGGATCTTGACGCGCTCGGAGCCGGCGTCCTCGATCGCCTTGACCTTGTCTTCGTCGATCATTTCGTTGGCGCGGACCAGAATCTCGTTGGTGAACGGGTCGCGCACGTCTTCGAGCGCGACGCGGCCGAGTACGCGGTCGCCGAGCCCCTCGATAATCTCGCCGCCTTCCACCAGCGGAGTCATCTCGATGCCGTCGATGGTGCCGCAATCCAGCTCGGAGATGATCGAATCCTGCGCCACGTCGACCAGGCGGCGGGTCAGATAGCCCGAATTCGCGGTCTTGAGCGCGGTATCGGCCAGACCCTTGCGGGCGCCGTGAGTCGAGATGAAGTATTGCAGCACCGTCAGCCCTTCGCGGAAGTTGGCGGTGATCGGGGTCTCGATTATCTCGCCCGACGGCTTCGCCATCAGGCCGCGCAATCCGGCGAGCTGGCGGATCTGCTGCTCCGAACCGCGCGCGCCCGAGTCGGCCATGATGAAGATCGGGTTGAACGACGGTCCGCTGACTTCCTTGCCGTTCTTGTCCTTGCCGAAGACCTGGGTGGAGAGCCCCTTGATGACCTCGGCGCCGATCTGGTCCTGGACCTCGGCCCAGATGTCGATCACCTTGTTCTGGCGTTCGCCGTCGGTGATCACGCCGTTGTTGTACTGCTTGTGGATTTCGCTGACCTGCGCCTGCGCCTGTTCGAGCAGCTCGGCCTTCTGCGCCGGGATTTTCATGTCCTTGATCGAGATCGAGATTCCGGCCTTGGTCGCGAAGTCGAAGCCCATGTCCTTGAGGCGATCGGCAAAGATGACCGTCGCCTTGTTGCCGGCGCGGCGGTAGACGAGATCGATCAGGTTGCCGAGCTCCTTTTTCTTCATCGTGCGGTTGACTTCGGCGAACGGCACTCCCGGCGGCACGATCTCATAGAGCAGCACGCGGCCCGGCGTGGTTTCGATCCGTTCGACCGCAGGCTTGGGCGGTACGCTCAACGCTCCGTTGCCCTTGGCGGCGCGGCGCGCCTTGCCGGCCTTGCCGTCGCCGGCGGCCTTCACCTCTACTTCGACGGCCGGAACGTCACCCTCTTCCGACTCCTGCTCGCCTTCCTTCACCGGATGCATCCGCACCATGACCTTCGCGTGCAGGTCGACTTCGCCGTGGTCGTAGGCGATTCGCACTTCCCCGGGACTGGCGAAAACCTTGCCCTCGCCCCTGGCCAGCGGGCGGTCGCGCGTCAGGTAGTAGAGTCCCAGGACCATGTCCTGGGTCGGCACGATGATCGGCTTGCCGTTGGCGGGCGACAGGATGTTGTTGGTCGACATCATGAGCACGCGCGATTCGACCTGCGCTTCGATCGAGAGCGGCACGTGGACCGCCATCTGGTCGCCGTCGAAGTCGGCGTTGTAGGCGACGCAGACCAGCGGATGGAGCTGAATCGCGCGGCCCTCGATCAGCACCGGCTCGAAGGCCTGGATGCCGAGCCGATGGAGCGTCGGCGCGCGGTTGAGCAGCACCGGATGCTCCCGGATTACGTCGTCCAGGATGTCCCAGACGTCCTTGCCCTCTTTCTCGACCATCTTTTTGGCGCTCTTGATGGTCGTCACGTAGCCCTTCTCTTCGAGCTTGCTGTAGATGAACGGCTTGAACAGCTCGAGCGCCATCTTCTTCGGCAAGCCGCATTGATGGAGCCGGAGCTCGGGGCCGACCACGATAACCGAGCGGCCCGAATAGTCCACGCGCTTGCCGAGCAGGTTCTGGCGGAAGCGTCCCGACTTGCCCTTGAGCATGTCGCTGAGCGACTTGAGCGGGCGCTTGGAGGGTCCGGTAATCGCGCGGCCGCGCCGTCCGTTATCGAGCAGCGCGTCCACCGCTTCCTGGAGCATCCGCTTTTCGTTGCGGATTATGATGTCGGGGGCGTTGAGCTCGATCAGCCTTTTCAGGCGGTTGTTGCGGTTGATCACGCGCCGGTAGAGGTCGTTCAAATCCGAGGTCGCGAAGCGTCCGCCGTCGAGCGGCACCAGCGGCCGCAGGTCGGGCGGAATCACCGGCAGGATCGTCAGGATCATCCATTCAGGCTTGTTCCCGGACTCGCGGAACGCGTTGACGACTTTCAGGCGCTTGGAGACCTTCTTGCGCCGCGCTTCGCTGGCGGTGGTCTTCATCTCGGCGCGCAGCTCCTCGGCGAGCTGATCGAGCGCGAGTGCAGAGAGCAGATTGCGAATCGCCGTGGCGCCCATCTCGGCCTTGAAACCCTCGCCGTACTGCTCGCGCGCCTCGCGATATTTGCGCTCGGTGAGCAGCTCCTTGGCCTGCAGCGGGGTCTCGCCCGGATCGGTCACGACGTAGCACTCGAAGTACAGCACCTTCTCGAGTTCCTTGAGCGTCATGTCGAGCAGCGTGCCGATCCGCGACGGCAACGAGCGCAGGAACCAGATATGGGCGACCGGCGCGGCCAGATCGATATGGCCCATCCGCTCGCGCCGGACCTTGGACTGGATCACCTCGACGCCGCACTTCTCGCAGACCACGCCGCGATGGCGCATCCGCTTGTACTTGCCGCAGTTGCACTCGTAGTCCTTGGTCGGGCCGAAAATTTTGGCGCAAAAGAGCCCGTCGCGCTCGGGCTTGAAGGTCCGGTAGTTGATGGTCTCGGGCTTTTTGACCTCGCCGTGCGACCACGACCGGATCATCTCGGGCGACGCGATCGAGATCCGGATCGCGTTGAACGACAGGGGATTTTTCGGCTTCTCGAAAATGCCAAAGAGATCTTCCATTGGATATTCTCCCTGCCTCTATTCGCCTTGCTGATGCTCGAGCAGCTCCATGTTGAGGCACAACGACTGGAGCTCTTTGACCATCACGTTGAACGACTCGGGCAACCCCGGCTCGAGCGTGTTCTCGCCCTTGACGATCGCCTCGTACATCCGGGTCCGTCCGGCCACGTCGTCGGACTTGACGGTGAGCATCTCCTGAAGCGTGTAGGCGGCGCCGTAGGCTTCCAGCGCCCACACTTCCATCTCGCCCAGCCGCTGGCCGCCGAATTGCGCCTTGCCGCCCAGCGGCTGCTGGGTAACGAGGCTGTACGGTCCGGTGGAGCGGGCGTGAATCTTGTCTTCGACCAGGTGATGCAGCTTCATCATGTACATCACGCCGACCGTAACGTCCTGCTCGAACGGTTCGCCGGTGCGTCCGTTGTAAAGCGTGCATTGGCCGGTCGCGGGCAATCCCGCGCGTTCCATCAGGTCGAAGATTTCCTTCTCGCGCGCGCCGTCGAAGACCGGCGAGCCGACGTGGATTCCGTCGCGGCATTGAGCGGCGAGCTTGAAAAGCTCGCCATCGCCGGCCTGCTCGATCAGGTCCAGGCTCTCCTTGTCCGGGTAGAGCTCGCGCAGCCGCTTTTTGAGCTGCGTCGGGGTCGGCGAGTTTTTCAGCTCGCCCGACAACTGCCGTCCGAGCTCGCGCGCCCCCCATCCGAGATGGGTCTCCAGAATCTGCCCGACGTTCATCCGCGAGGGCACGCCGAGCGGATTGAGCACGATATCGACCGGGGTGCCGTCGGCCAGGTATGGCATGTCCTCTTCGGGCAAAATCCGCGAGAGCACGCCCTTGTTGCCGTGGCGGCCCGCCATCTTGTCGCCGACCTGGAGGCGGCGCTTGATCGCGACGAAGACCTTGATCATCTTGATCACGCCCGGCGCCAGCTCGTCGCCGGCTTTGAGGCGGTCGATCTTGGTGGCGTACTGCTTGCGCACTCCCTCGACGCTCTCCTCCATCGTGGACAGCAGGGCGTTCACGTCCGTCATCGCGGCGTCATTCTCGACCCGCAACTGGCGCCACAGCGTCGGCGAGAGCTCGTCGAGCTGGTCGGCTTCGACGGCGTCACCCTTTTGAAGTACGACGTGGCGCTCGTCGTCGAGCACGCGCCCGGCCAGCTTCTTGCCGGCGATCGAGCGCTTGAGCTTGCGCAAGGTTTCCTGCCGGATGATCCGGATTTCCTCGGTCTGATCCTGCTCGAGGCGTGCGATCTCCAGGGTCTCGATTTCCGTGGTCCGATCGTCCTTGACCACGCCGCGCCGCGCGAACACCCGCCCGTCGATCACCGTGCCTTCGACGCCCGGCGGCACGCGCAGGCTGGTGTCGCGCACTTCGCCGGCCTTCTCGCCGAAGATCGCGCGCAGCAGCTTCTCCTCGGGGCTTAGCTGGGTCTCGCCTTTGGGAGTGATCTTGCCGACCAGAATATCGCCCGGCCGCACTTCGGCGCCGATCCGGATGATACCGCTGGAGTCGAGATCCTTGAGCGCCTCCTCGCCGACGTTGGGGATGTCGCGCGTGATCTCTTCAGGACCGAGCTTGGTGTCGCGCGCGATACACTCGAATTCCTCGATATGCACCGAGGTGAACAGGTCTTCCTTGACCACGCGCTCGGAGATCAGAATCGAATCCTCGAAGTTGTAGCCGCCCCACGGCATGAAGGCGACCAGCACGTTGCGGCCCAGCGCCAGCTCGCCCATGTCGGTGGCGGGGCCGTCGGCCAGCACGTCGCTGGTCTTGACCTTGTCGCCCTTGACCACTACCGGGCGCTGATTGATGCAGGTGCCCTGATTGGAGCGCTGGTACTTGACCAGATTGTAGATATCGACGCCCGGGTCGTGCGAATCGCGCGCGATCTTGTCGGCGCGCACCACGATCCGCTCGGCGTCAACGCTCTCGACGATGCCGTCGCGCCGCGCGATCTTGGTGACGCCCGAGTCGCGGCCCACGGTCTGCTCGAGTCCGGTGCCGACCAGCGGCGCTTCGGTCTTCAGCAGCGGAACCGCCTGGCGCTGCATGTTCGAGCCCATCAGGGCGCGATTCGCGTCGTCGTTCTCGAGGAACGGGATCAGCGAAGCCGCGACCGACACGAGCTGATTGGGCGAAACGTCCATGTACTGGACGTCTTCGGCGCGCACCACCGTGAACTCGCCGCCGATTCGCGCCGAGACCAGCTCCGCAGTGTAGCGCCCGTGCGCGTCGATCTGCGCGTTGGCCTGCGCGATTACCTTGTCTTCCTCGTCGAGCGCCGAGAGATAGACGATCCGGTCGCTGACCTTGCTCGATTCGACTTCGCGGTACGGAGTCTCGATAAAGCCGAACTCGTTGACGCGGGCGTAGGTCGAGAGCGCCGCGATGAGCCCGATATTCGGTCCTTCGGGGGTCTCGATCGGGCAGACCCGGCCGTAGTGGGTCGGATGGACGTCGCGGACCTCGAATCCCGCGCGCTCGCGCGTCAACCCACCCGGTCCCAGCGCCGAAAGCCGGCGCTTGTGCGCGATCTCGCTCAGCGGGTTGGTCTGATCCATGAACTGCGAAAGCTGCGAGGAGCCGAAGAACTCCTTGATCACCGCCGACGCCGGCTTGTAGTTCACCAGCTCCTGCGGCATCAGGGTTTCGATATCCTGCAGGCTCATCCGCTCCTTGATCGCGCGCTCCATCCGCACCAGGCCGATTCGGAACTGGTTCTCGACCAGCTCGCCGACCGCGCGTACGCGCCGGTTGCCCAGATGGTCGATATCGTCCACCTGGCCGTTGCCGTTCTTGAGCTCGAGCAGGTAGCGCACGACTTCGAGGATATCCTCGCGGCGCAGCGTGCCCTGCTCCAGCGGCACGTCGATCTTGAGCTTGTGGTTGAGCTTGAGCCGCCCGACCTTGGAGAGATCGTAGCGCTCCGGGTTGAAAAACAGGTTGTTGAAAAAAGTGGCGGCGGTTTCCTTGGTCGGCGGATCGCCCGGACGAAGCCGCCGGTAGATTTCCACCACCGCTTCCTCGGGCTCGGCGAGCTTGTCCTGCGCCAGCGTCAGGCGGAGCGGACCGCCGCCGGGCTCGCCCTCGGTGTAAAGCACCTCGATCTTCTTGATCCCGCGCTCGCGGAGCTTCTCGAGGATCTCCTCGGAGAGCTCCTCGTTGATCTTGAGCAGCACCTCGCCGGTCTCGGGATCGGGAACGTCGTGGGCCGAGATTCGTGACACCACTTCGTCGAGCCCGATCGGGACTTCGCTGATCTTCGCCTGCTCCATCTGGCGCACGATTGCCTTGTTGAACTTGCGTCCCTCGCGCGCGATCACTTCGCCGCTCTTGGGATCCTTGACCTCGCGGCTGACGCGGGCGCCGAGCAACTGATCGGGCTTGAACTGCTTGGCGTAAAGCTTGCCGGAGAGCAGGATTACGTCCTTCCGGTAGTAGTAATTGAGCAGGTCCTCGGTGGTCATACCGAGCGCGCGCAGCAGGACCGTGGCCGGGAATTTGCGCCGCCGGTCGATACGGACGAAGAGGACGTCTTTGGGATCGAACTCGAAATCGATCCAACTGCCGCGATAAGGGATCACGCGCGCCGAGTACAAAAGCTTGCCGGTCGAATGGGTCCGCCCCTTGTCGTGCTCGAAGAACACGCCGGGCGAGCGATGGAGCTGCGAGACGATGACCCGCTCGGTGCCGTTGACCATGAAGGTGCCGTTAGGGGTCATCAGCGGAATTTCGCCGAAGTAGACCTCCTGCTCCTTCACGTTTTTAATCGAACGGCGGCCGCTCTCGACGTCCCAGATGACGAGTTGAATCTTGACCTTGAGCGGCGCCGCGTAGGTCATCCCGCGCTGATGGCATTCGTCGACATCGTACTTGGGTTCGCCCAGCTCGTAGGCGACGAACTCCAGTGACGCGGTCTCGTTGAAGTCCTTGATCGGAAAGACCGACTTGAACACCGCCTGCAAGCCCGTGTCGGTGCGCTGCTCGGCGCTGACGCCGGCCTGCAGGAACTCGTCGTAGGAGCGCTTCTGAATCTCGATCAGGTTCGGTATATCGATAATCTTCTTGATCTTGCCGAACGAGCGGCGAAGGCGAAGATTACTGCTCTGCGTCTGAAGCATCTTGACCTCTACGGGCTTGACCTATGCGGGCGCGTCGCGGTCGCGAGCGATACGCGCACCGCGAATCTGCCGAATCTGTCGAATCGAACCTGCGCGGCTGCGAAACCATCCGCGCGAACGCACCAGCCGGTGCGGGCGCGCGTCGCCGCCGGCGCGCGATAGCACGATCGCCGCGCGAATTTTCCGCCGGACTTCGATTGTCCGGAACTGAACTGTAAGGCCGTAGGTCGCCGATCTCCTACTTCAACTCCGCCGTACCGCCCGCCTCGACGAGCTTCTTCTTGACCTCCTCCGCCTCCGCCTTGCTGATCCCTTCCTTGACCGGCTTGGGCGCGCCGTCAACCAGGTCCTTGGCCTCCTTGAGGCCGAGTCCGGTAAGCTCGCGCACCACCTTGATGACCTGGATCTTCTTGTCGCCCGATCCGGTCAGCATCACGGTGAACTCGTCCTGCTCGACCGCCGCGGCTGCCGCAGCCGCCGCCGGCGCCGCCACCGCAACCGGAGCCGCCGCCGAAACCCCGAGCTCCTGCTCGAGCTCTTTGACCAGCGCCGCCGCTTCCAGCAGGGACATGTTCTTGAGGTAGTCCTTGACCTGATCGCGGCTCACTTGCGTCTGTTCCATCTTGCTCTGACTCCTTCTGGCCGAATCCGGGTACGTGGGAGCGCCCCGCGAGTTCGATTCCTGTAAAGTTTGCGCACAAGCGCCTGCCGCTAGGCCGGCGGCGCTGATTCGCCTTTCTTCTTGCCGATCGCGTCGATCACTCGGGCCAGCGCCGAGCCGGGCTCGTTGAGCAATCGCACCAGCCGGGTAGCGGGCGCCTGGAGCAGCCCGAGCAGTTGCGCCAGCACGACTTCCTTGGGCGGCATCGAGGCCAGCGCCTGAATCTCCTCGATCGTGAGCGGCTTGCCGTCGAGCACGCCGCCGCGCAACTTGAATTTGTCGCCCAGCTCCTTGTACGAGGTGACGCTTTTGGCGACCGCGACCGGATCCTCGAAACTCAGGATCAAGCCGACCGGACCGCCGAGTTTTTCCTCCAGCCCGGCGAACGCGGTGCCCTTGATCGCGCGCCGGATGAGGGTGTTCTTGGCGACCCGCAGTTCGCCGCGGGCGGCACGCACGCGCCGGCGCATCTCGGTGGACTCGGCCGCGCTCATCCCGTGGTATTCGGACACCAGCGCCATGTTGGCGTGCTTGAAGCGCTCGGCCAGCTTGCCGGTCAGCGCGCTTTTTTGTTCCTTTTTCATCCCCGATGTACCGTCGTCGCCGTGGTCACGCTGCGGCCGTCATCACACGGGCCTCGGCAGTATCGATCTTCACGCCCGGCCCCATGGTCGAGGACACCGCGACGTTGCGCACGTAATTGCCCTTGGCGCTGGCCGGTTTGGCGCGCACGATCGCGGCCAGCAGCGCGTGTGCGTTCTCGAGCAGTTTCTGCTCGCCGAAACTCAGCTTTCCGATCGGCGCGTGAACCACGCCGGCTTTGTCCACCCGGTAATCGACCTTGCCCGCCTTGACCTCGCCGACCGCCTTGGCGATATCGAAGGTCACGGTCCCGACCTTGGGATTGGGCATCAGGCCGCGCGGGCCCAGGATTTTGCCGATTCGCCCGACCAGCCCCATGATATCGGGGGTCGCGATCACGCGGTCGAAATCGAGCCAGTTCTCTTCCTGAATCTTCTTGATTAGATCTTCACCGCCGACAAAATCGGCGCCCGCGTCGCGCGCCTCTTTTTCCTTCTCGCCCTTGGCCAGCACCAGCACGCGATGGACCTTGCCGGTGCCGTTGGGCAGCACCACCGTGCCGCGCACGTTCTGATCGGCCTGACGCGGATCGACGTTGAGCCGCACCGCCATCTCGACCGTCTCGTCGAACTTGGCGACCTTGATGCCGGCCACGATTTTGATCGCCTCGTCGAGCGAGTAGCGCTTGTCGCGATCGATCGTCTTCGCAGCCTCGCGATATTTCTTGCCTGCCATCTGCTTCCTGCAACCCCGTTGGGGGGGGGAATGCTTCCCTATCCTTGTACTTCGATTCCCATCGAGCGCGCGGTGCCCTCGATAGTCTTGACCGCGGCCTCGAGACTCCCGGCGGTCAGGTCCTTCACCTTGGTCTTGGCTATCTCCTCGAGTTGCGCGCGCGTCACTTTGCCGACCTTGTTCTTGCCCGAGGTGGCCGAACCCTTCTCGACTCCGGCGGCCTTGAGCAGCAGGATCGAAGCGGGCGGACTTTTCAGAATGAAAGTGAACGAGCGGTCGGCGTAAACCGTGACAATCACGGGGATCAGCAAGCCCTGCATGTTCTGGGTCTGGGCGTTGAAGGCCTTGCAGAACTCCATGATATTGACGCCCTTCTGGCCGAGCGCCGGCCCTACCGGCGGCGACGGATTGGCCGCCCCGGCGGGAATCTGCAGCTTGACTTCACCGACGACTTTTTTGGCCACTTGATATCCCAGGCGGATCGGCCGGCGTATCCGCGGCGCCGATCCTAACCGCTACAACTTTTCGGCCGTTACGACTTTTCTACCTGCACAAAATCCAGTTCGACCGGCGTGGCGCGCCCGAAGATCGAAATCAGCACGCGCACCTTGCCTTTCTCGGGCCGCACTTCTTCCACCGTGCCGTTGAAATCCTGGAACGGCCCGTCGACCACCTTGACCGCCTCGCCCACCTCGAACAGCACCTTGGGCTTGGGTCTCAGCGCCCCTTCCTGCATCTGCTGCGTGATCTCGAACACTTCGGACTCGGGCACCTCGGGCGGGTTGGTCGAATGACCGACGAAACCCGTGATCTTGGGCGTATCCTTGATCACATGCCAGGTTTCCTCGTCCAGCAGCATGTTGACGAACATATAGCCGGGGAAAAATTTGCGGCTCGAGATCTTGCGCTGGCCGCCTTTCCCAAGCTCCTGAACGCGCTCGGTCGGCACCAAGATGTCGCCGAACTTGTCCTGCACTTTCAGATTGCGCACCCGCTCTTCGAGCGCGGCCTTGGCCTTGTGCTCGTAGCCCGAGTAGGTATGAATGACGTACCACTTTTTGACCGCCGCGCCGCTCTTCTGGTCCTCGGCGCCCGCGCCCGAGGGCGCCTCGCGATGCTTCCCGGACTCCGAAGTCTCGGCCTGCGCGTGCATTTTTGAACCTGATCCCAAATTGCGCCTTTACCCGTGCTCCCGGCTCGTCAACCGAGCAGCTCGCGCACAACCCTGGTAGCGCCCAAATCGACCAGGCCCAACCACACCGCCATCACGATCGTCAGGACCAAAACCACGGCAGTCGCCTGCGCGGTCTCCTTGGGCGACGGAAAGTGAACCTTCGAGAGCTCCGTCCACGCTTCCTGGACGAAACTGATGCCCTGTTCGAGGTAACTTTTTATCTTATCCATTTCCAGGCCTGAATGCCAGCCCCGAAGGCTTGGCGGGCCAGGCAGGATTCGAACCTGCAACCCTCGGATTTGGAGTCCGATGCTCTGTCCAGTTAGAGCTACTGACCCGGATGTGCGCCGCTCCTGTCATTGGCCCGTCGATACTGCTTCCACCGCGATACATGCCGCCGCTCAGACCTTGGTTTCCTTGTGGAGCGTATGCGAGCGGCAGCTCGGACAGAATTTCTTGATCGAGAACTTCTCGGTCTGCTTCTTCTTGTTTTTCGTGGTGTTGTAGTTTCGGCGCTTGCAGGTGTCGCACGCCAATCCGATCAGGTCTCTCATGATTATCTACCCGAGCCTCAAGCCTCTTGGCTTCAAAATTCCAAAGCCCACGACGGGAATTGAACCCGTGACCTCTTCCTTACCAAGGAAGTGCTCTACCGACTGAGCTACATGGGCCCAAATCCAACCGCCGGAAAACCGGCCCCGATCCGCCGGGAGCTTCGTTTTGGAGCGGGAAACGGGACTCGAACCCGCGACCCCGAGCTTGGAAGGCTCGCGCTCTACCAACTGAGCTATTCCCGCTCTCCGGCGTTACTGGTGGAGAGGGGAGGATTCGAACCTCCGAAGGCATAAGCCGGCAGATTTACAGTCTGCTCCCTTT
>Ga0181521_10007344_pt1 | contig 11610 bp, 6 predicted proteins | sample PEATcosm2014_Bin_32_FD_119764 | JGI IMG/M metagenome (GOLD analysis project Ga0181521, IMG submission 119764) | Peatland microbial communities from MTU Mesocosm Facility, Houghton, MI, USA - PEATcosm2014_Bin02_60_metaG | ecosystem: Environmental > Terrestrial > Soil > Wetlands > Peat | place... | reverse complement strand
GCCGCAAGGAAGCAGATGGCACAGGATGGCGGGCCTATAGCGTCGCGGAACTAAATAGGCTGTTCGCCGGCTCATTATTCCGCAATGGGCCAACAGATGACCGCCTTCGGCCGCCCGTCCATAGCGCACAGACTGCGCTCTATTGGGCCACGACGATTGCATTGTTCTCGGGAATGCGCCTTGGCGAGATTTGCCAGTTGAGAACCGATGACGTGCAAGAGCGCAGTAAACTGTGGTTGTTCAACGTCACCGCCGAAGGCAATGGGCAAAGCCTGAAAACCAAGGCCGCCGCGCGCATTGTGCCTGTGCATAACACGCTCATTCGCTGCGGGTTCATTAATTATCTGAAAGCGTTGCCGACTGGCCAACTCTTTCCGGCGTTGAAACCCGGCGGCCCGGATGGCAAATTGAATTGGTATCTTTCCAAACGATTTACGGAGTATCGCCGGCAGTGTGGGATTGACGGGCCGCACGTCGCGTTCCATTCATTCCGAAAAAATGCGGCGCAAGCCCTCAAGGACGCGCGCACGACGCCCGCGGAAATTGCCGAGTTGATCGGCCATGAACGCGGCTTTACGGTGGAAACATATGCGCCGCTTGGCTTGCCGGTGCCCCGCCTCAAAAATCTAATCGAGCGCATCAAGTATTCAGGATTACGCCTCAAACATCTGCACGTTGGTTAGAGCGCCCCAGCGGTGGCACTCTAGCGCCAAAAGTCTTTGAAGCGTGTCGGACTCAACTCGGTGTAGCGCACGGTATGCTGGATTGAGCGGTGACCGAGCCAATCTTGAATAGCTCGCGTGTCATGCCCCGCATTCGCCAAGGCGTAACCGCAGGCGTGTCGGAGCATGTGGACGTGGACTTGGAACGGGAAACCGGCGCGCCCGCCGATGCGCTTCACAAGCCGATTGACGGCGTCCGGGGTGAATGGGCCGCCGCGCTCGGTGGCGAACACGAAGGCGCTATCCGGGAACTGCCGCCGCAACTCCCGTAACGCGCGCAATTCATCGCCGCGCAACGGATGTACCGCCGGCTTGCCATTCTTAACCCGGCGCACATGCAGCGAAGCTGCGCGGCCGTATTCGACCTGCGACCATTCCAGGTCGCAGATTTCGCTCGCCCTAAGCCCATGCCGGAAGGCGATCAGGATCAGTGTGGCGTCCCGGTGGCCATAGCGGCCGTCCCGAGCGGCCTTGATTAGCTTCTCTACTTCCGCCGGCGTCAGATACTCGCGGGTCCGCAGATCACTATTCGGCGGACGGGTTGGAACTGACCGGAAATCGTTGCTCGGCTCGATCACTCTCAGGTGCGCGGTCATTGGGGTTTCTCCGCTCCACAATCATTCACTGACCGGATAATGCATCTTTTCCGGTCAGATCAAAAGCTTTATTTGGTGCGGCAGAATGACTCAGGCTGTTTGATGTTTGTTTGATGCGGTCGGCGATCGATCGCGTGTAATCCGCCATGGTGTGCGATACGATGGACTGGCCGCGTCGGCCCGGCCTACCGAAGGCCTTCTACCCTCCCCCCAAGCGGACCAGGGCGGCGCCTTCTTTTTGATCTAAAGTGACCCATCCAGACCTAGGACAAAAATAGGTCTCTTAAGGTTTGTTTAACTGTTGCTGTCGATGCGCTCGCGATGCAGTTGACTGCGATAAAGCATATCGCGACCTCACGTCGCCAACGGTTGGCCGGTAGCACAGTGAAAAACTAAGAAGCCGCTTCGAAATTGGTTGTCAGGCGTACAACTCGTCGAGCAAGGCTTGGCCTACTTCGCGGGCCTCATCCCGTTGAGTCGATATTGCTGGGTGCGTGTGGAGCGTAGGCCCGCGAGACCGTACTGGTCTATCGAGTGTTGCCAGGAGAGGAATTCATCGACCGCGAGCGTGTAGCGGCTGCAGGCTTCCTCCAGAGAGAGTAGACCGCCGCGCACAGCCGCTACGACTTCGGCCTTGCGGCGGATGACCCAGCGTTTCGTTCCCGGCGTCGGCAAATTAGCAATCGTCAATGGGCTGCCATCCGGCCCCACCACGTATTTGGTCCCTGGTCGAAGAGACTCGATCACGAATGCTCTCAATGCATTTGCCTGAACAACTCGGCGTAACGCTACGGGCCGCCCCCTAAGATTTTCCTACGACCTTGAAAACCGTGGGGTCCGAGGCTCGCTACAATCGACGCGCCCAAGGATGCATCAGGGAGGTGAAGCCGGATCGCTCTATCTCCGTGCCGTCCCCCCTCTGCCGTGATTTCCAAGGCGAGGGCGCGTTAGCGAAGCACAACCGGCCGTTTTCCTAAGGTGTCGGGTTATGGCGACCCGCTACGTGCGGAAGCGGTCGCCGTGTGAACCAAACCTTAAGGTTAACAAATCAATGATGGCAAGCGTAGCACAGGCAAGTTTCAGCGTGCCGAACAAGCACCCGCATGATGCACCGATTGATCATATCTATTGCCGTGATCGGGTTCGTACAGGAGGCCGCAGGGGCAGATATTGATACCGCGTACCTGCGCGGATCGGATGTGCAGCAGGTCGGGTATCCCTGGTATCCGACGAACGCACCGGCTCCGTCCGACCTACCCATCTTTAAGGGGCCGGTCGCGCCAGCTCCACCAGCCTGGTTCTGGACGGGGTTCTATGGGGGCGTCCATGTCGGCGCCACCGCGGGCACAGCAAATTTTGCCGATCCTTTCGGCTCATCGATTTTCGGGGATAACGTAACCACCCCGGGTTTTCTTGCTGGTGGCCAGATCGGCCTCAACTGGCAAGCGCCGAACTCGAATTTAGTGTTGGGCGTCGAGGCCGATGCGAGTTGGTTGACCTCGGACGGGACCAATACCTGCCTGGCATATTCCGGCTTGTTTGTCTCAGCCAATTGCCGTGCGCAACCCAACATGATGGCTGACCTAACAGCTCGTGTCGGCTGGGCATATGGCCAATTCAATCACAGCCTCGTTTATATCAAGGGCGGAGCCGCCCTTGTCCGTGAACAGATTGATATTTCGACCAATGGCACCCAAAGCTTTGCTGGCCTTGCTCCTCTCACTACAAGCTCAAGCTTCACGAAAGTCGGCTGGACGGTTGGGACTGGTGCGGAACACGCGATAACTCCCGCCTGGTCGGTGAAAATTGAGTACGACTATATCGGTTTGGGTGGAGAGACTGTTGCGACGGCACAGGGCCTTGTTCAACCCATTCCAGGAGTAAACGGCTATAATTTAACTCCAGCGGGCACCACCCGGGTGACCCAAAACTACCAAGAAGTGAACCTGGGCTTAAACTATAAATTCGGGATGGACCCATCGGCCCAATGGGGCACAGTGGTATCGGCCGTTCCGGTCAAGGCGCCTATCATGTTCGTCGCGTCAGGCTGGGAATTAGAGGCCGGTGCGCGCGATTGGTACAGTGGTGGCACATTTCAGAAAGGTCTTACTCCACCCGCCCTTGTCTCCCGGCTCACCTATGACACCACAGCCAACTCGGGCGAATTGTTCGCCCGGATAGAAAGTCCGCAGAACGTGTTCGTGAAAGGTAACCTCGGGGTCGGTTCACTTTTGGGTGGCCACCAGAATGACGAGGATTGGGCCATAGACGGTGGCACCGTCGCGTACTCAAATACATTTGCTGCCCCGGTTGAAGGGGACATTGACTACGCGACCTTGGACCTTGGGTATGATTATTTCCGCGGCACAGGTTACAAACTGGGCGCGTTCGTGGGCTACAATTATTATAAAGAGAATAAGAGCGCATACGGCTGCACGCAGATCGCCAACCCATTTTCTGATTGCGTTGGCGTAAACGTCACTCCCAGCTCGGTTGTGAGCATCACGGAAGACGATACATGGCAATCGTTGCGCGTCGGCGTCAACGGCAACATTATGATCACTGATCAGCTTAAGCTAGGCGCCGACGTTGCCTATTTGCCATACGTGCAGTTCAGCGGTGTAGACAATCACCTTGGTTGGGACCCGGTAAAAGTATTTCCAGAGTGGGCCAATTCGGGCCAAGGTGTACAGCTCGAAGCGATACTGTCTTACGCTGTTACCGATCAATTTAGTTTTGGAGTGGGAGGCCGCTACTGGGCGATGTGGACGCAGAATGGCCAGTACACTCTTGCCACAGAGTACTATTGCGGTAGTGTTTGCCCGAATTGGGCCGCTGAGTACAAGACTGACCGATATGGTGTCTTCGTGCAGTTAGATTATACGGGGGTCGGCTCGCTGCTGGAGGGGTTCAGGTAGCAGTGCTTGAGCACGCGGCGGGAAGTGTACCCCTTTTACCGTTGCACCCTTTTACCCGTAACGCTGCCGAACGCTACGCCCCTGACACGGGTCCGGCACATCGTAATGCACGATAGGCGCTACGAGGCGGTGGCACCGCCACATTGCCCCGTGCTCTACCGTCTCTTCGACAAAGGCGTTTGCTTGGACGACACATTGTCCTCATGGGAGTTTGTCGCCGCACCGTCGGTTTCCTGACTAATAAGACGTTGTAGAAATATGTCGATATTGGCGGGGAGCGGATGCGAAGCGTCGTGGCAAGCCCTGAGTTGAGCCGCGATTGCGTTCCAGATCACTTCGGCGTCCGCCGAGGCTCCGAAAAGTGATGTGCGAGGCCGCATAGGCCCACTCCACCAACGCCTTTATAGGGGTTCCTTGATGGATAACGCCCTCATCGGAGGGGCGTTCCAGACTATTACGTCCGCCGCCTGGCGTGGTGGCCCGATTTGTAGTGCGGCCCCCATAATAACGCGCGCTGATTAGCGCCGCGGTCGCCTAGCGACCGGTTCTGGAGACAAGGTGGCGGTCGGGAGGGCGCGGAGCGCCGGCCCATCCTCCGCCAACATTGCTTCGCACGAGAAACCGGTTTGACGCCGGTTTCTCACGCTGCGTCTTCCGTTGATAATGACCGCGGGTCTTTATTCGTAACTGCTATCACGGGTGAGACTGCCTCCTTAGTTGCGAAGACAACCGTCGCTGCAGACCGTGCGGTCAAAATCACCGGCCACCAAAACGGCAATCCGCGCCATCCCTTTGCCTCATCCCCATTTTGCCTGAGAAGCATCAGCACCGGAATGTCATCCGCCTTTGCTCGGGCCAAGTCCTTCTGCTGCTTGGTATCGGGAGCATTCGAAAAGCGTCCTTCCTCACGGTATCGAGCGACATCGCGATCCTTAGCTGCTATCAACCAAACCTTGCCTTTTAACTCAGGATTCGCAGTGGTGCGCGACAGGTGCTCAAGCGCCACGATATGAGCTTGTCGATCGTCGTCGATGCCCTCTTCTGGAAATTCCAAGTTGCCATACGCGAGTTCCAGCAGCTTAGTTGCCTCGTCGACCGAGATCAGGCGTGGCTCCTCGGACGAGCCCACCAGCTGGGCAATACGCGTATCTAGCGACTGCAAATTTCGCGACCCCGCCGACTTCGAAACAGTCTGAAAGCCCGATAGAACCAGCCGGCGACCAGGACGTATGCTCACGACATCGGAGAAAAGAAGTTTGTTCGGCGAGCACGGGATCAAGCGTCTCGCTGCGTCTCTTCGAATAAAATAGACACCACGATCGTGAGCGCCCGATTCGAACGCTTCCCTCAATGCGCCGTCGAACTCGTGAATGCGCCGCATCAGTTGGTGGACATGCAGGGGTGCGTAAAAACGGGTTACAGCTAAGTCTGCCATGGACCGTGCGCCATACATGCGTGAGTGCTGAAGAACCGTGTCTTGTTGAAAACGATTGGGATTTCGTCCGTAGTAAAACGCGATCAAATTATTGATCGTGATGCCGCGGTCGAGGATTTGTCCTCCGATGAACATGTTGAAGGGCGTCCTCAATTTCAACTGCCCGTCATCGGCTAATAAATTCTTAATGTCATTGTCTGAGTTAACCTTGGTAATCATCAACTGCCCGGATGACAGCGAGCCGATAACCGCCTTCTTCACTTCTTCCATGCTTGGCAGTGGAAGGGCCTCAAGCTCAATCGAGCGCCGCAAGTCAACATATGCAGCGCGCAAGAGTTCATTGAACAGTGGGCTATCGGCACTAGCTTGATCGACCAATGCATCTCTGATCGCCCCCGCAACCCGCTCCTGCCACTCGTGGGAGCTTCGCCCCTGCTCCGTGTGGAACAGAAAGCTATATTTTTGGGGTCGCTGGTTCGCGGCACGTTGCTGCAACCGGCGGACCGTGCCGCCGACAAGGAATGCGACGATGGCATCTCTGAGGACCGTCGTGTTCCTTTCGGTCAGCACTTTGTCGATCTGAAATCTGCGTCGATCCTCCTTCTTCAGTGCGTCTCGCTCCGCCAGAGGAACCTCGGTAAAGAAAAAGAATGCGGGAGAATCTGAGTCTGCACTCTTTTCGAAATATTCATCACCCCCGACATATTTCTCGTGGTTCGGCAGCAGAACCGTAAACGCTGGTCGCTTCGGCTTGAATAGCGAATCGCCGTTGATGGTGATTTCGTCGTCCGGCTGCAGGTATAAGGAGTAGGGTGTTGCCGTGACTTGCAGGAATGAGGAATTTGTAACGAGATCACGCAGTTGATCAATTTGCCGCGAGATAATACCGGCCATACTCACCCCGTTCACGCGGCGTCCACTGATGGAAGCGAGGTCCGCTTCGTCGTCAATAACGAGCACATTCCTATCGCGAAGCTCCGGATACCGCGTCTGAAAGAGATCGAGCAATCGCTTCATGTTGTCGTCCTCTTTTTTGACGACAAACACCAGCTTGTGAGTTAGCTCATACGGTGTCAGGTCTGGTACCGCCAAGATGTCGAAAACTTCGACCTGATCGGCCGCCATGAATTCAGAAAAATCTTCTTTGATGCGGCCCAGTGTCTGCGCTGTAAGTGACTTCGTCCCCTTGGTGAGTATGACGGCAACATTGTATCCCCTGTCGAATGCCCGCGCAGTGATCCCCAGGTACGCTCGGGTCTTCCCGCTCTGAACTCGACCCAACAGAATACCGGGGCGCCTCGTCGAAGTGGCCTCCTGTTGCAACTTTCGCAAAGTCTCCTCGACTGTTGCGCGCAATTCCGGCGGATCACCCCGCTTGCTCGCCAGTTGATCGTAGAAAAGCTCGACTTCGGGCGCGTCACTAGCCTGCCGTCGCGCCAACCAGAGCTTGACTTGCGCCTCCCCAAATACCGGACCGGATTTCAATTCAGCCAACGGGGCTGGAAAGTCCGCAAAGCGCTTCCGCCAATTGGCTACCGCGGAGGCACTGACGTTCGCCATTTCCGCTATCTCGTAAATTCCGATCAATGAGGACTCAGTCATGGCACTTCCCTGTGAATATCGTTTATAAGTGCTGTTAACACCATTCACAGTATGCTGTCAATGGTGCTTTCACTCGGCGGAAATATGCGCCTGCCCATGGTCTCCGCGGATGTTCTGCGCCGGCTGGTCGAGGAGGCGTCGCCCGCGGAACATCGTCGCGGCGACCGCAACGGTCGACATCGGCCTTGCCGCGCTCGACACCGCAGTTGCCTGCTATCCCGACCGGCGCTTCGCCCACCTGCGCAAAGGTATGCTGGTCATCCACGGGGCGTAATAGTCGAAGAGAGCCGCGCTTGTTCTATCGGGATGTTCTCGCAAAACTAGCGAGCGCGCGTTATGCCACTCGCTTGTGCTCGTCCAACAGAAATGACAGCTCCCGGTCTAGCAATTGCGGATCGCGGCAAACGTGGAAGGCCCACCGGCCGAGCTTGCCCCAATTGTTCACCGCTGCAATCCATCGCCGCGCTGCCTCGTGCTTGGCCTTGTCCTCTTCGGTCAACATACCCTTGATTTCGAGCACCACCGTAAGGGCAGGCGCCTCGGTCGCGTTCGGCGCCATGCTCACGAGGTAATCCGGCTCGTAGCTGCGATCAACGTTGTACCACTCGTAAGGGATCGTCAGTCCCAAGCCGTCATTGCGAGCGTAGCAGCGCACCATGTTTTTCCGTGCGGCCATCTCCAATCGGAACGCCGCAGACTGCTCCCATGTCGCCGTGTCGCCGACAACCATGTTGATATGGCTGAATTGGGTCACGTAGCAGGCGCGCGTGGTGTTGAAGGCGACATCCGCGGTCGAGCCAATCGGCGCTATTCGATTGAGAAGTGGCAGCAAGGGTGACTCGCCTTGCGTTTCGTCCGGCGTGACCGCAGCGAGGAACAAGCCTTCGATTCGCTTCACATATTTCTCAAGCCCAAGCTCGCAGGAGTTCTCATCGCGGAAATCGACGCGACGGCCCACGTAGTCCTCGACATAGCGATATACCTGCGGAAATAGTTGATGACGCGATTGCAGGCGCAACACGCGGCGCTGCTTATCTGAGCCGTCCGCGGGGTACTCTGCCAGTGCCGCAACAATACGTTGAGCTAGCGCGAATTGGATCGTCTGCAAATGCGTGCTGGCATAATAGGCGTCCCTGTTCTGTTGATCGAAGCCAAAACCACCGCCTTGCGATGCATGGCCCGTGCGATAGCCGACCGCCGGCGAGACGAATGTCGCGGTCGGCGTGCGGTCTGGCTCGATCGTGGTGACTTCCATCTGGCTCACGTCGCAACGGATCAGGTTCTTCTTGAGGGCGAACACATAGCCTTCGACCACCGGGAAGCGCATTTCCATGACCTGGGCGCGCTCGGGCAACGCGCGCACGTGGTTCACCGGTTTGTCCTCGTCCTCCTTGTGTTTGACGGGACGGCCCTTGAATGGGATCACCGAAAACGGAATGCCATAAACGTCCACGTATTCGGGCTTAAAGCGTCCTTGCTCATCGAAATTGCTGTAATCCATGCGCCGCAGGCCGCGGCCCACGACCTGCTCGCAAAGCAATTGGCTCCCGAAAGCTCGAATGCCGAGAACCTGCGTAACGTTGTTCGCGTCCCATCCTTCCGTCAGCATCGCGACCGACACGACGCAGCGCACGCGTTCACCCGGCTCGTTTGGCTTGCCCACCGTCGCCACAATCTTGCGCAGCGCCTCGGCCGCATCGGCCTTGCGCTTGCGCGGGTCCTCACTCTCGGCTTCGGCAAGCAGCTTGGTGTCGATCCGCACCGTATACTTGCGCGTAGGCGTATTGGCAAACTTGTCCAAAATGAGCGACGGGCCGTAGCTGATCCGCTTCTTTGGTTTTCTGCTCCGACCGCGCGTCTCTGTTTCTTCGGCCTCGCTCTCATCGTCGCCGTTGTCGGACAATACCTCTTCGACTTCCTCCTCGGTGATGGTCTCTTCTTCGCGTTGGCCGCTGATGTTGCGAAAGAACACCTCGGCAATATCGGTGTTGTCGCAAACCACGATGAGCACTGGCGGCACCACCTCCTGCCCAGGCTTTGCTGCTTGCGCCAGCTCGAAGCGCTGCGACCACTGTCCAACCATCTGGCGCAAGGCGTCCTCGGCTTCGCGCCAGATTGCTTCGGGCTTCGGCTTTCGCGCACGCCCCGGCAGGAACTCGCCCGGCTGCAGGTCTTCCCTGATGCGCTCCCAAAGACGGAAATATTTGGGGTCCGGCCGGCCGGTGGTATCGAGCACCGGCAGACGCGGAATCTTGACGATGCCGCTCTCGATCGCGTCCACCAGCCCGAAATCGCTAACCAACCATGGAAAGGGCTGGCCCTCGGGATGATTGCTGCCCTTGATGTAGAATGGCGTCGCCGACAGATCGACCGCGAGTGCGATCGCCGGCTTGCCTGTGCCGGTAAGCCCACAATTGTTGATACGATCGAGCCCGTCCAACCACACCCGCGCTTCCTCTGCTTCATCCTTGAGCGATTGGCGTTCCTCGGCGGTTAGGCCCTCGCTATCTTCCGTACTCGCTTTCGGACGCCAGCAATGATGTCCCTCATCATTAAGCACGAGGATCGGCAGCCGCTCGGCCACGTCCTTGCCAAGAACGCGCTGCACGAAAACGTCGGGCGTCTCGGGTCCTTTGTTAACGACAGCGTAAGTGCGTTCGCCCTCCTTATGCTCGGATTCCGGCGCGAACCCATGCCAATTGGTGACCAGCACCTTGCCGTTTTGCAGCAGCGGCCGGTATTTCGGCGGCACGATATCAAACTCGGCGTAATAATTGCCGCGATGCTCCGGGCGCAGCACTTGCAGGCGTTCCTTGACAGTGAGGTTCGGGCAGCAAACCAATACCGCGTTCGGAAACTCGCGGCTCTCGCGGTTGACTCCGCGATTGCAGAATGCCCAGGCGATGAGCATCGCCATCACGACCGTCTTGCCCGATCCCGTCGCCATCTTGCAGCCGAGCCGGCGCAGTGGGATTAGATTCTCGTCGGCGGCCCGATCGATCAATTTCGGAAAAAACTCAGGTGTTCCACCCAACGCACCAGACGGTCGTTCGCCAACAAGCAAATTCCTGAGGTTGTCATCCGAAACGGCAAAGCGCTGAAAGCCAGTCCGGCTCGACCTGTTGGGAAACCGCAGTTCGGCGAGATAAATGATTGTCTCGACGGCCTCGCGTTGGCAAAAAAAGAGGCGGCGATGCCGATCAGTCCGCGCCCAATATTGCAATAGTTCGCGGGTGACGTGGCTCGCGCCGCGATACCCGGATTCGCGCCATCGCCGCACGTCATCGCGCAAGGCATTGATGAGCGGGAGATCATCGCGTTCTTGCTCCGCCAGCCATGTGAGCTGCGCTGTGCCGGTGCGCTCGGTCCTGTACCAATAACCGGCCAGGCGCCGCGATTCCTGTTTTGTCGGCACCCCGGTCTTTGGATTGTAAACCCAGTGTACATTGGGCTCATCCCAGGGATTGCAGAGGATCGGGTTTTCGACCGGCTGGATCGGAATTTCCTGCGCCATAAACCGCCTCTCAATTCAGCCGATGAACGCGCATGACCTCATTGCCGCGCGGATCAATCACCTTTACTGCAACGGCCTTGTTCTTGCCCGCCGAGAATGGCAGCGACACGGTTCCGGCTAGAGCCGCAAATGCGGTTTCGTCCACCGCGCCCTTGAGCGCCTTCGCCAGCTTTTCCCATGCGCTCTTGTCCGGGAAGAAAGCTTGCGTGATGCAGAACGTGCGGCCGTCGTAATCGCTATCGACGAACCACGCGGCCACTTTGTCAGCGCGGTTCGCGTCGATTGTATTAGCAACGGGGTCGTAGATGTCCACGCCTTCCATGGTGACGGTGTAGCTTCCGTCCTTAGCCGGACCTGTCAGCCTGGTCCGCGGCTGGCCGAACACCGAGAAAAGTTGCGAGCCCGGTGTCTCCTTGAGTAGCCCATCCATGGCGGGATTCACGTCCGGCCGGATATGCGCCATGTGGATGCGCACATGCGGATGGTCGGCCTCTTCGATTACGGCTTGCGCCGGGCCATCAAAGGCGAAGCCAGCGACGAGTAGGTCATCGTAGCCGCGGCGCGAAGCGGTACGGATTAAGACTTCGACTTGCGCTGCCGTCACGGGCCCGTATTGCGGGCCGAATGCCACGCACACCGTCGCGCGGCCCTCACGATCGCCATCGGTTTCACCCGGCGGCATCCATCGCCCTTCGGCGTGGATCGTGGCGGATTGCGCGCCCATTGGATCGAGCCGAGAGAACTTCATTTCTTTGTTGTCGGGAAAGCGCACACCATCTAGGCGCAGCAGGCGGATCATGTTGTCGATGTAGGTGTCCGCATT
>Ga0181521_10007343_pt1 | contig 11610 bp, 9 predicted proteins | sample PEATcosm2014_Bin_32_FD_119764 | JGI IMG/M metagenome (GOLD analysis project Ga0181521, IMG submission 119764) | Peatland microbial communities from MTU Mesocosm Facility, Houghton, MI, USA - PEATcosm2014_Bin02_60_metaG | ecosystem: Environmental > Terrestrial > Soil > Wetlands > Peat | place... | reverse complement strand
TAGCCGCTGATCGCAGGGGCATCCATGGAGAATCCACGGCGATTGTGGATCGCGGGGCTGATCGTAACAACCGCGTCGCTGCGTCGGTCACGCCAACGCGCGCAGGGGGCGGCTGAGTCGGCTCTCCAACGTGAGTGGCATGAGATTCCTCGCTTCGCTCGGAATGACGTTATGGGGGTTCTCTGGAATCTACCAACGATACCAGTTCACGTCATTCTGAGCGCAGCGAAGAATCCCATGCCACGTTCGCCGCACGCCAGGGACAGAAGTCCTGGGCCGGCAACCTGCGAACCGAACTTGATCGCTATCGCACTACCCGCCTAGTAGCTTCGTTTACCTACTATACGTACACTGGGTCCTGCGATGGCACCCTCACGAACTCTTGCGGGTTTGGCGGCGGCGCTGTTGGTGCTCATGGCGGCCGCATTCGTAGCAGAAGCGTGGGCCGGCTCGGACGGCGATGGCGACTGGCAGATGGTGACTTCGCCGCAAGAGCAGCCACAATCAGACCAGCCGCAATTAGCTGCACCTCCGCCGGAGCGGGCGGCCGCGAGCGCTCCCAAAGCCGCCGGCGGGTCCGCGATCGCCTGTGGCGAGGAAGTCGTGGCCGCCAGCGATCAGGTCAAGGCGGTGGTCGCGGACATCAACCGCGTGTGGCATTCCGAGGTCAGGGTCTACCAGTCGGTCAATCCTTCGGGTCCGCATGCGCGGCCGGGCGGATGCATCTTCTATAGTCCCGGGGTGATGGCCGGACTGCTGAACGGCTGGATGAATATCAAGGAAGCGCGCGAGGAACAGCCGATGGTCTATGCGATCTTCGCGCACGAAATCGGCCACGAGGTGCATGGCGACTTCGATTCGAGCCGCGCGAACTTGTCGACCGAGGAGCGCGAGCTCGAAGCCGACCGCTTCGCGGGCTACACGATGTCCTTCCTGCGCATCCAGGCGAACGACCTGACGACCTACTACCGGCTGGTCGGCGACGATTTCATGGGCGCGCAAGACAGCCACGGCACCGGCGATCAACGCGCCACGGCGTTTGAGTACGGATGGAAACTCGCGGAGGCGGGATCGTCCGAGCAATCGATCATCCCGGCCGCCGGGCTGGGCCATCCCTGAGCGGCGCGCCCGCCTAGAAGGTGGTGCCCTGATAGGAGCCCATCTTCCGTTCCAGGTCCCGATGGCAGGCGTAGATCTCGGCCTTGTTCAGTTGGTCTCCGGAAAGCTTGGGAAAGGCGTAGACCACCGCGACCGTGCCGTCGACCGACTCGGTCGGCGGAAAGAGCGGGAAGTTGGGAATGGGACTGTTGTCCCGCGCTTGTGCGATCGCACCATGGATTGCCTTCTCCATTGTTTGTTTCGTCCCGGCCTGTGAGGTTCCCTTATCGCGGAACTTTGCGGTTGCGATGGCGAGCCTGGCGAAAAGGTTGCAGGTATTTGGGTTGCGCGCGTAGTCCCAGGCCTGGGTTTTCTGGAAAGCGTCGAACGCGGCGCGGTTGACATCCGCAGGCGGCGAATAGTCGAAGTGCTGCTGCGCGAGCGCGCAAGGAACGGTGGCGACGATCAATCCTGCCACCAGGAATGCAATAGGCGCGTTTCCCTTCGCAAGCATCGGATTCCCTCCCTCTGGGAGCAGCGATGCGCTCCGCGCCTTACGCGAAGTCTACCGCGATCACGGTCGCAATCGGATCGAGCGCGCGCTCCGGCACTTCGATCGACAGCTCGCCGATCGGATCGGGATTGAAGATCATGTCGGCTGCGGCGCAACTGGTCCTGAATTTGAGCTCGAGGTCGGGTGAGTGCGTGCGCACGCCGGCAACCTTCTTTATTCGCACGCCGCGCACGGCGACAGTCTCGTACGGCCGCATCAGAAGGTGCAGGTAAATGCGATTCTCGCGGCGGGTCGAGGGACCATAGAACTGCCACGGCTCCAGGCCGGGCCGGGTGCCGGCGATACTCGCGCCATTGCGACCCATCCAGGCCGCGATCGCCTCGAGCCGTTCGATCTGCTCGGCAGGAAGATTCCCGTCGCCCATCGGGCTGACATTGAGCAGCAGATTGCCGCCCTTGCCGACGACTTCGCACAGCGTATGCACCAGCGCGCGCGCCGACTTGAAGTGTTTGTCGCGGGGATTGTAGCCCCAGCTATGGTTGATCGTGAGGCAGGTCTCCCACGGTTCGGAGGGCGCGATCGGAGGCACGGCCTGCTCGGGAGTCTTGAAGTCGCCGAAGCCCGGCAGGCGATCGTTGATCAGCACGTCGGGCTGGAGCGAACGGATCATCCGCTCGAACTCGGTGGACTGCCATTCCTCGGGCGTGCGCTCCCATCCGCCGTCGAACCAGAGCAGATCGATCTTGCCGTAATTGGTGAGCAGCTCGCGCATCTGGCCGAACATCGCGCGCAGAAAGCGCTGCCATTGCTCGGGCGTCGAGCGGCGCCACGTTCCCCACTTGTAGGGCCGGTCGGCGTCGGTGAAGGCGGGGTAATCGGGATGATGCCAGTCGCAGAGCGAGAAATAGAATCCCACTCGCATCCCCTCGGCGCGAAACGCGTCGGCGTATGCGCGCACGATGTCCTTGCGATACGGCGCGTGCTCGATCGAAAAATCCGATTCGCGGGTATGGAACATCGCGAAGCCGTCGTGATGCTTGGTCGTGAAGACGGCGTATTGCATCCCGGCCCGCCGCGCGAGCCGCGCCCACTCGCGCGGATCGTATTTCACCGGGTTGAAGGTCTTGGCGGTGGCGTAGTAGTCGGCGATCGATATGCTCTGGCCTTCGGGCAGGGCGCCGAGCCCGCCGACCAGCGGCCACGACAGCTCCCATCCAGGCTGGCTGACGGTCCCCCAATGGATGAACATCCCGAACCGCGCGGTCTCGAACCAGTTGCTCATGGATCGGCTTTCTAGCGCATCGCGGGTCGAGCGGTCCAACGGGACGCTTCGAGCAATCGAATCCAACGTTGAATCGGTAGTGTGCGGCTCTGCCAAGAGGGCCGGCACGGAGGCCGTCCCCTACCCTACAAGGGATCTCATTCAGGGTAGTGGCCGGCGTCCCTGCCGGCCATCCGATCAATCGCCGGGGCTTGCGCGCGGGCGGCGGGTGCAATAGTTGAATGGGGATTCACGGTACGGGGGTTGATCGAAAATGAAATTGTGGCGTTCCTCTTTCCTGGCTGCCGCCGCGGCGATCCTCGCGATCGCTCCGGCCTGCACCGGCAATTCGGATGGTTTACCCGTGCGCAACACCAGTCATTACGCAATCATTGACACCGATCGCGGCACCGTCGTGGTCGAGCTTTATCCCAAAGTGGCGCCGCAGACCGTCGCCAACTTCGAGAAGCTCGTCAACAAGGGCTTCTACAACGGACTCACGTTCCATCGCGTGGTTCCCGACTTCGTGGTGCAGGGCGGCGACCCCGACGGCACCGGGATGGGCGGTCCGGGCTACACGGTCCCCGGCGAGATCGACGCCAATGAGCATCACCTGCGCGGCTCGCTGGCGACCGCTCGCACCGGCGATCAGGTCAATCCCAAGCGCGAATCCAGCGGCAGCCAGTTCTACATCTGCCTCGAACCGCAGCCGGGACTGGACGGCCAGTACACGATTTTCGGCGGCGTGATCTCCGGGATGGACGTGGTCGACAAGATTCAGAAGGGCGACCACATGAAGAAGATCACGCTGGCGTCGATGCCGCCGAAGTGACGAAAAAGCTGCCTTTTCGTCGTCCCGAGCCCGGCGAGGGATCTCATGCCGCGTCCTTCCGGCGACCGGGAGCGGCCTGATACCGCCGGGTTGCCGGTTAGTGGCGCGGCCCCTGAGGACATGGAATCCGTCGGGCCCTACTTCACCGTCGATCTCCATCTGCACACCAATCGCGGCAGCGCCGACTCGAACATGACGCCCGCCGAGCTGATCGCGCGGGCGCAGGCGCTCGGAATCGGCGCGGTCTGTATCACCGAACACGATCACATGTGGGATCTGCGCGAAGTCGGCGAGCTGGCGGCGGCGGCCGGCGTGCTGCTCCTGCGCGGGATGGAAGTGACCACCGATTTCGGCCATATCGGCGTGTTCGGCCTCGAGCGCTACGTGGGCGGAATCTACAAGCTCGCCGAGCTCCGGCGCGTGGCCGACGACGCGGGCGGAATCCTGGTCGCGAACCATCCGTTCCGCTACAAGCTCGACGCGCGCTTCTCGTTCATCAATCCCGACTCGGAACCGATCGACCCGGAGCATCCCGAACACGCGGCGAAGCTCGAAATCTTCCGCTCGGTTGACGCGATCGAAGTCCTCAACGGCGCCTGCTCGGAGGAGGAAAACCGCTTCGCGCTCAAGGTCGCGCGCGCGCTCGGACTGGCGGAAGTGGCGGGCTCGGATTCGCATTCGCATCGCTCGGTGGGATGCGTCACCACGCTGCTCGAGGCACCGGTCACCAGCGAGCGCGGCCTGATCGAGGCGATCAAATCGCGCCGATGCGCCGCCGGCCGCGGTCTGCTACGGGGCGCGCTCGAGCGGTTCGCGCTCTGAATGATTCACACTAAGAACCGGCACGGAGGCCGGCGCTACAGGATCAGGCCCTTTCCCCGTAGCGCCGGCCTCCGTGCCGGTTTCTGGTGTGTGAAATAGGACCGGCGTGGGTCCCCGATTGCCGAGCCGCAGTTGTTTAGGCGAAGAGTGCTGCGATAGAATCGGCCCGCAAACTGATTTCCAAGAGCGAAAGATGGCCGCGACCCGCGACCGACTTGCCCTAATCGAAAACATCTCGTCAATCGGCACCGAAGCCGGGGGCGATCTGCGCGAAGCGCTGGACCGGGTGGTGTCCGTGATCGCGTCGGGGATGGAGGTCGAGGTCTGCTCGGTCTACCTGTTCGACCCCGAGCGCGACCGCCTGGTGCTGCGCGCCACGATCGGGCTGGATCGCGACTCGGTCGGCAAGGTCTCGATGCGGACCAACGAGGGACTGGTCGGGATGGTGATCGAGAACATGGCGCCGGTGGCTGTGCCCGACGCGATCAGCCATGCGCGCTACAAGTATTTTCCCGAGACCGGCGAGGAGAAATACCACTCGTTCCTGGGGGTGCCGATGCGAATCGGCAAGCGCCAGCCGATCGGCGTACTGGTCGCGCAGACCCTGCGCCGGCGCAAGTTCAGCCGCAACGAGATCACGCTGCTGACCACCGCGGCTGCCCAGGTCACGCAAATCCTTTCGCATTTCAGGCTGCGCGAAACCCTCGCGACCAAGGAGCGCGAGCGCGAGGAGTACCGCCGCCGGATGATCGAGGCCAATCGCCAACTCAAGGACTACGAGAAGATCGGCGGCAAGCCCCGCCTGGTTACTCCGGCCAAGATGCGCCGCCCGCGGCTGGTCGGATTGGGCGCGGCGCCCGGCTTCGCGCACGGCCGCGCCCACGTGGTCGGCACCTTCCTCTCCACCGTCGACCGCAATCAAAGGGCCCGCGATCGCCAGGCCGAGCTCAAGCGGCTGGACGAAGCGCTCGCGCGTTCGCGCAGCGAGCTCGAGACGCTGAAGGCCCGGATGGCGCCGATGATGGCGGCGGCCGAGCTCGAGATCTTCGACGGCCATCGCCTGATCCTGGAAGACCCGGACTTCGTCGAACGGATCCGCGACACGATCGGCGCCGGTTATGCGGCCGAGAGCGCGCTGTTTCGGGTGGTCGACGAGATGAGCAGCTCGATGATGGCGCTGGCGGACGGCTACCTGCGCGAGCGCGCCTCCGACTTCCGCGACGTCGGCCAGCGCCTGCTGCGCCATCTAAGTCAGGAGGACCGCAAGACCGCGTTCTCCAAATCCACCATCCTGGTCGCCGAGGAGCTGACGCTCGCGCAGCTCACGCTGGTCTCGCACGAGAACCTGGTCGGGATGGCGCTGCAATCGGGCGGCATGACTTCCCATGCGGCGATTCTGGCGCGCTCGTTCGAGATTCCCACCGTGGTCGGCGTGGACCATCTGATCGAGTCGGTGGTCGAAGGCGACGCGCTGGTGCTCGACGGCAACTCCGGGATCATCTACGTGAATCCGAGCGCGGAGGTCGAGCGCGAGTACGACGGCCTGCGCGATCGCTACAACGCCTTCAGGCGCGAGCTGATGGCGGTCAAGCCGGGACCGACCACGACCCGCGACGGCCATCGCGTGCAGATGCTCGCGAATATCGCGCTGTTTGCCGATATCCCGCTCGCGCTGCGCTACGGGGCTGAAGGCGTGGGCCTGCTGCGCTCCGAGTTCTCGTTCCTTACCTACGAGGACTTTCCCGACGAGACTCAGCAACTGAGCTTGTACAGCCGGATGCTGGCGCCGATGGAAAAGCGGCCGGTCACGATTCGCACCCTCGATATCGGCGCCGACAAGTATCCGCCCTACCTGAGGGTGCCGCGCGAGGACAATCCGTTCCTCGGCTGGCGCTCGATTCGGATCTCGCTCGAAATGGCCGGGCTGTTCAAGGTGCAGTTGCGGGCTATCCTGCGGGCCGCGGCGCGCTACAACGTCCGCATCCTGTTTCCGATGATCTCGAGTATCGAGGAGATCCGGCGCGCGCGCGAGATTTTGCAGGAAGCGCAGAACGAGCTCTACAAGGAAGGCCTGGAGCATAATCCCAATATCGAAGTTGGGATCATGATCGAGGTTCCGGCTGCGGTCTGGCTCGCGCCCCGGCTGGTGCGCGAGGTCGATTTCTTCTCGATCGGCACCAACGATCTGATCCAGTTCGTGCTGGCCGCCGACCGCAACAATCCCAAGGTCGCCCAGCTCCACGAAGCGCTCCATCCGGCGGTCCTCACCGCGTTGTCCGAAGTGGCCTCGGTCGCCAAGGGCGCCGGCAAGGAGGTCTGTATCTGCGGCGAGATGGCGAGCGATCCGCTCTGCACGCTGCTGCTGGTTGGGTTGGGACTCGATCAGTTGAGCATGAGCCCGCTGTTTATTCCGGTGGTGCGCAAGCTGGTGCGGGAGGCCGACTTCCAGAGCGCCAGACTAATCGCGCGCGACGTGCTCGGGATGGCGACCGCGCAGGAAATCAAGGGCTATCTGATCGAGCGGTACCGCGATCTGGGAATTATCGAGATGGTGGAGATGTACCGGTAGGCGCTCTCCGTCCGAAGTATGTTGTGGCGGTCCGAGCCCTCTTCCATACTCCTCTGAGCCCTCTCCCCATCCAGATCGACGGGAGAGGGTTTGGGTGAGGGACCTACAGAGCGTTGTATAATTTTACCTTCTGTCGGACCCTCACCCCAACCCTCTCCCGGATCGCGGGAGAGGGCTTCCAAAAGTGGGCGACTGGGTCAGGGACTTCCAGCTCATGACACTCTACAACAAGTATCGAGCGAAGCCTTTCTGTCCCTCGCCCGCGTTGCCGCGGGAGCACGCCCTGAGCCTAGAAGGGAGGGCAAGCCGCGCGGTCGATGTCAATTCCTTAGTGTCAGTCCGCGCGGCGCGGGTGAGGGTCCCGACATGGCTCCTGTCACCTATATGATTTCTAGTCCGAAGGCATCGTCCCGCTCTCGCGCTTGGTAAAGCTTCGGGTGCGTTCGACCTGCCTCGATCCATTCGCGGACTAGTTTCTTGTGATCAGGCTCGGTCCAACAGCCGAATATAACCCCGACCAAGAGTTCGGGAGGAAATTCGTGAGGTCGGCCCCCACGTTCAGGATGCCTGAGAATCCGCCACTCCTTCTCATAGGACCAGTGAGCCGACTTGGTCAGAATAATCTTTTCTAGCTGAGTGAATTTGTCGTCTCCATAGTCGAATCTGGGCCGCTGATCGTTGTATCTCACGGGCTGGGCGTCACCAAAGAAGGGCGTGTTGTCCGTAGCTAGAAATTCCAAGCAGATGCCCTTGTGGCCGTTAGAGTAGTGCGACCACATCAGCAGGTCGTCGTTGATCTCAGATAGCGAAAGGATACCCACTTTGTCCACGTCAGCCTGAATGTCTCTTCGCGCGTCCCTCCGAGCTTTGCTCGACCTGAGTTTGCGAGCTGCGTCCCGGCGTTCACGCCGCTTCAAGCCCACATCTGCTGTCAATCTCATCGCCTCCTCGTTCCAGAATCGAGCCGGCGCTCCCGTGAACGGAGGGACGATGCACTCGAATGGATCGTTCAACTGGTTCCGCGTCGGAAAGTACAGCCTATTCTGAGCCAGTATCGGCTTTATTCGCCGATCGTGCGCTCATCCAAGGCGCAGTATTTGTACAAGACGTCCGGATCGTATTCTTTTGGCACGGGATTCTTACGAGAACCTTTCCTTCAACCGTCATATGTTGAAGGCTGGGGATCGAGGTCACAAGGGCGCGCCAGCCTCGCTCTCGGCAGAACGTGCTTCTGGAATCGGGCTATTTCATCGGGCGACGGTCGCAGGGGGGCGGCGCGTTAGGGCGTGGGCGAATTCCTCGCCTGGCCCGAAGGCGCACGGCGTAGCCTCGTTCGTCGGACATGCGGCTGGTGCATATCGCGGCGCGGAAGAGGCGCAGAGGCGCGAAGCGTGAGTGCTAAAGGCGCGGTAGCCCTTGGCGTCGCTCCAAAAGCATCTCGTTCCCCGGGCATTGTTCCGGCAGGTGACGGCACCGTGAACACCCCCGCCGACCCCAATGGTTGACTCCGCAGGTATAGATTAGTTATCTCTTGTACGATCCGGGGGCTTGACCGTTCGGTTAGATGGCCCCCGGAGGCTGGGTTTCGAGGTCGCCTGCAACCTCGGCTGCGGTCGGGAAGAGGAACAATGATGCTTCTACTTATTTGCTTGTCCGCCGTGATCATCGGAATCGGACTCGGAATCTTCGGCTACATGTTCATCGGGCGCAACCGCTACGGCGGTGAGCGGCCGCTCAACCTGCAGCTCACGGCCAGCCAGGCCGCGCTCGAAAACGGTTCGCTCAAGCCCGAGCCGTACCGGATTGTGCGGGTGTATTTCATCAAGCCTTCCCGTTACGACGAGGAAGGCTACGTGCAGTTCTATCGATACGGCGTGCAGCCCAACAACACGCTGACCGTGATGGCCGCGCTCAACGATACCTTGAACAAGCGTTTTGCCGCCGACCGCAACGTTTTTCTGGAAACGATCTTGTGGGATGAGATCTGCGACGGCGTCGTCAGCCCCGACAACGTCGCGGCGATCAAGGACAAGGCCCGCGAGGACGGGGTCGAGCTGCTGATCGGACTGGCCGGCGTGCAATCGAACCAGTATCCGCGCGGACGCGATCTCGCGCTGCAGTTCGTCGCCCACGGGATCACCACGATAATGGGCGGGTTCCACGTCAGCGGCTATCCGGACTCCTGCAAGTTCCTCAACAGTTGCGGCGTGACGACCGTCGCGGGCGAAGCCGAGAATCTCTGGGGCGGGATCATCGAGGACTTCCTGCGCGGCGAGCTCAAGCTGCATTACTCGGTGACCGAAGGCATCAGGGCCAAGACCGGCCGCGACGAAATCACCGTGCCGATGATCACCGAGGCGCAGTTGCCGCTGCTGGATGACCGGTACCTGACCCGTTTCGTCAATCCCAACATGACCACGCTCGACACCTCGCGCGGATGTCCCTTCACCTGCTCGTATTGCAGCGTGAAGAACGTGATGGGGCGCACGATGCGCTCGCGCGAGCCCGAGGCGGTGGTGAGCTGGGTGCGCGACGCCGCGCGCTTTCATAATATCCACTCGCTGTTCCTGGTCGATGACGACTTCTTCCGCAGTCCGCGATGGGAGGAAATCCTGACCGGACTCGGCGAGCTCAAGAAGGAGTATCCCAAGCTCTCCTTCATGATGCAGGTCGATGTGGACGCTTCGTGCTACGGCAATATCGCCGAGGGCGAGACCGACAGCCCCAAGCACAAGCGCAGCCGCCGTTTCATCGAGCTGGCAGCGAAGGCCGGCTGCTACTCGGCGTTCGTCGGAATCGAATCGCTCAATCCCGACAATCTCAACTCGGCGACGAAATACCAGAACACCGACGACCGGCGCCATAAGTTCAGTTTCGAAGACGCGCAGAAGCGGGTCTACAACAAGTATCGCCGCGTGGTCGAGAACTGGCATCGGGTCGGCGTTTCGGTCCACGCCGGCTACATGCTGGGCTTTCCATGGGACGGTCCCGATTGCGGGCGGATGGCGGCCCGGGCGCTGCGCAAGATCGGATTCGATATCGTCTCGTTCTTCATCATGACGCCGCTGCCCGGCACCGAAGATCAGGATCGCTTCACCAAGGAAAATGCGATCATCGACTGGGACTTCAACCAGCTCGATTCGCAGCACGTCACGCTCAAGCACGATCTGCTCGACAAGGAATCCTGGATGCGCGCCTATCGCGAGGCCTTCAGGGGCTTCTACACGCTGCCCCGGCTGCTGCATACGGTCTTCACGGTCTCGTCAGGACGTAATCTCGGCCCCGAGGCGCGGCTCTCCGTCATGCGCGAGTTCCTCTACTATTTCTTCAGCTATCGGATGGGACGCCATCCGATGGTCGGCGGGATCTGGCAGATTCGCCGCCGCGACGTGCGCCGCGCCGTGATCACCGACCAGGAGGCGCATCGCCACTACCTTGGCGGCCGCTTCGACGCGATCCTGCGCGGTGACGGCGGAGAGATCGCAGCCGCGCCGGCCTGAGCGTGCCCCAAATCGAAGCATCTGGACCGGCGCGGTCGTATCGGCCGCGCCGGTTGCCTTTCGGGCCGGCGCGAATTTCGCCGGCCGGCATCGTGAACCCGCTATCGTGAGTCCGACGGCCGTAATTGTCATCGCGGCGATTGTGCTCGGCGTGATCTTTTTCGTTCCGCCGGTGCGGCGGGCCGCAGGCGCGGTGGCCGGAGCCATGATCGCGATCGTGGCGATCGCAGTCGCGGTCGGCGGCACCGCCGTGCTGCTGAACAACGTGACGATCTTCGACAGCCCCGGCACGCTGGCGCGAATCAAGCGCTTTTTAACGGTCGATTGGGCGGCGACCAGCGAACACGCGTCGGGCTCGGCGCAATGCGAATATGGATGGCCCGGCGAGCCGGCCGCGCCGCCGATCCAGAGCGACCACCAGGGCGCGGACCACAAGCGCAAGCAGGCCGGCGAACAGGCGCCGGTGCCGCCGTGGGGTCTGGCGGCGCAGGTCGAAGACTACTATCCCGAGCTGGTGCTGCACGGCTATCCGGGGATTTCGCGTGCGGAGCTGTTCGCCGACGCGCAGCAAGCCGTCAACTCGCTGGGCGGATGGAAAATCGCAAACGTCGATCGCGACCACGACACGCTGGATTGCGTCTACACCTCGCGGATCTTCCGGTCCGAGGACGACATCCGAATCGTGGTCACCGCCAAGAACCGTATCTTCGTCTGTTCGCGTTCGCGCTCACGATTGTTTCCCGGTGACTTCGGCGCGAACATCGGTCATATCAAGGAGTTCCAGGAGGCGGTCGAACCGAGTATCGAAAAGTTCTATAACGAATTGAAGGACAAGATGCGCGGGCGGGACAATGGTCAGGGAAGCTGAGATCGACGCGCTGGCAGGCCACCTCGTTCGCGGGCTGATCGCGCGGGGCGCCATCAAACCCAAAGCCGAAGAGGGCGATCTGCTCGCCTGCGTGGTCGAGATGATGTCCGCGAACTTCCAGGAAGAGGCCGCGATCGATGACGAAG
>Ga0181521_10007342_pt1 | contig 11611 bp, 5 predicted proteins | sample PEATcosm2014_Bin_32_FD_119764 | JGI IMG/M metagenome (GOLD analysis project Ga0181521, IMG submission 119764) | Peatland microbial communities from MTU Mesocosm Facility, Houghton, MI, USA - PEATcosm2014_Bin02_60_metaG | ecosystem: Environmental > Terrestrial > Soil > Wetlands > Peat | place... | reverse complement strand
GGTGGTTGAGGTCGCTGAACCGCGGATCAGGCCGGTCGCCGCACAGGTTTTTGAGAATCTCATAGGCGGCATACAGGCGTTTGCGTTGAGCGTCGGCCTGGCGCTCGTCTTCCCAACAGGCCAAGGCCGATTCCTCGCGCTGGAGCGCCCGCTCCAAGTCGGCCAGCGTGTTACGCGGGGTGAGGTTGAACAGGTCGAATGGGTCGCGCCACAGTAAGCCGCGCCAGGCGAAGAAGTGGCAGACGTTGGCAAAGGATGGCCGCTCGGACACCGGGGTCAGGTCCACGGGCGGCTGGTGAGGGCCGATGCCCAAGGCCAGCCATTCGAGCAGGCCACGCGGCTGCCAATCATAGGGGTCGGGCAGCTTGTTGACGCCGTTGGTGGTCAGTTGGGTGTAGCTGGTGATGTAGAAGCCCGGCGGCACAATCGGTCGGCCATCGGGGGTGAGGTTGGTCAACAGCGAGCCGGGCCTTTGAGTCAGGCGCAGGAACGTCTGCTGCGAGTCGAGCTTGCGGAGCCGGATGCCGAAATGGGTCAGCCCTTCATCGGTGATCTGCTGGTGGAGGTCGCCCGGGGCGATGATGAGGACCGGGGCCTTGGGGCGGATGCGTTCGTTGGGACCGGTCAGTCGGCCATTCGGATCAGGGGCCACTGGCTCTGAGCCGACCTTGAGCAGCGGCCACAGGTACAAGGCCCAGGTTTTGCCCAGGCCCGTGTCCCAGCTCAGGATCAGGCCATCTTTGAGGGCAGCCCGAGCCAGGTCTTGTTTTTGGAAGGTCTTTAGATGCATGGAGTGATGGAGTGATGGAGTAATGGGAAATTGCCGGGGACGCTGGCCCCCCGGCTGGCCTGCTCGCCTGATTAAGGTCGCGGAGCGCGCTGACCTATTTCAGCCGGTGTTCCCGCCAGCAGGTAAGATCATAAGCCATGCCTGACTTTCCATAAGGCGAATCGGGCGCGCCAAAGGCTAAGTGTGGCTTTCCACAAAGCGCATCTGGCACGCCACACTTGCGCATCGAAGAGGGCGACGTGGACGACGGCAACAATGGCTAGAAGGCGGACGATGACGTGGCGGCGTTTGGCTAGTTGGTCAACCGGAACACCGGGGGCACGCGCATCCTCGCGGCCTTCTGGTTGAAACGGAGTTTATCGCCTATAAAGTGGTAGGGCAGTCACTTCGGATTTACGCCGCTTAGCGTTTCCAACAGTTTGCAGGCAGGCTCGTAGTCCCGGGCGGCTGACCGAGTGAGCCAATAACGGCCAAGCGACTCATCCCTCGTTACACCATTTCCGTCAAGATAGCGCTTTGCCAAATCGTATTGGCTGTATGCGACTCCATTTGATGCCTGTTGGTGGCCAAGCGATCAGGTTCACCGTCATTGCGGCTTTCTTCGCGGCCAATTTCGCGGGAGCGGCAGTGTATTTGGACTTTGATGGTCGGCGACCGACAGCGGTTCGCCGCTCCGGCGCGGGCGGGGGAACAGCACGGCGGCGTGTTCCATCGTCTCCTTGGCGTCGATGTCCCAAGGCTGGACGTTACTGGCCTGTTCGATAGAACATCCGCGCATTGGAGGGCGAGATCGTATAAGGCGGGCTCGCCCCCGTGACCGGTGAGTATGGCCCAGTCACATTCGTCGAGGAGAGCAGCGTGCCAGTGTAGGTGATGACCAGATGGTTGCCCGAACCCGCCAGGCTGATCGTCGGAGTGGGAGGGGGGACCAGCAGCAGACTGTAAATCTGGCTGACCTGCGCCGCCGTCAGCGCATTGGTAAACAAGGCGGCTTGGGCGATGGCGCCGGCAAAATATTGCTGGTTGATTCCGACGGCTGTAAACTCCGCATCGCCGCCCAAAAGCAGGTCAGCGCCCGGCTCGCCGGCCAGGCCATTCACGGGGCCTGAGACGTACAGTCCCCCGTCCACATACAGGGAACCGGTCGTCCCGTCGAAGGCCCCGGCCACCATGTGCCAGTTGCCATCGTTGATGGGGGGGGTGTAGGCAGTGATGCTGCCCACACCGGAGAGGGTGCAGACAATGTAGCCGTTGGTGCCATCCAGGTTCAGCGCCCAGTTGGTTCCCTGGCTCATGAGGGTCTGCACCCGGCCATCGCAAGGATAGCCCTGGAACCAGAGCAGGCCGCTGAACGGCTGCATCCCGGTCGGATTGAACGCCGGGTCGCTGCCCGCATCAATGCACGAGATCACCCCGTTGATGGGGGCCGCCAGGCTCCTGCTCAGGCCCAACGGGGCAGGCCCCGGCACGCCGCCCGGCACGATGCCGCCAAGGTAGGCCCCGTTGACCGGGGCGGAGCCGAAATTAACCACCGTCGGATAGAGAGCCGGGTTCGGGGTGACGTAACCCGGGGCATCCATCCGATAATAGAGCAACGGGCCGTCATTCAGCACCGTCTGCTTGTAATGGCCGCCGGAAGTGACGGCGGCAGCATAGTGATTGGCAACTTGGGTCGCCGTCAGCGCATTGGTATAGACCGCCACTTCGTCTAAGGTTCCAGTAAAGGGGCGCGTCGGCCCTGTGCCGCCGCCCTGCCACCGGCCATCGCCAATGGTCAGCGGCGACCAGGTGTCCGGCACCATCGCCAAGGCAGTATAGGTGGCCTGCGGTTGCCCGTCCACATACAGGACGGCGGTAGCGCCATCGTAGGTGAGCACGCAATGATGCCACAGCCCAACCGGCAGCGTATTGGCCGGCGTTCCGAAGGAGGTATAGGTCACGCCAGCACCCGTGTAGGCATAAGCCTGTAAATTGGCGCCGCTGCTGCTTCCGCCATAGGACATGCGGATGCCGCCGAAGTTGCCGCTGTTGCCAGGGCTGTTCAAGCCCGACCCGCCCTCGCCCATGATGTCACTGAACGACGTGCTGGAGGAGTTGATCCAGGCCTCGTAGGTGAGCGGCGGCTGCACGGTCAACGCCGGGGTAACACGCGGCACAAACAAGTAGTTCGTTCCACTGGGACCGCTGAAGGCAACCGCCGCATCCGAATCCCCGGACCCCGTCAAGGCCCCGCCCTGATTGAAGGTCACCCGCGGGGAGGGACCGGCATTCATGGCGTAATAGGCGTTGCCCAAACTCCCCAGCGTCCCGTAGTTGGTTTCCATCGTCACCGGGGCCGGCGCGTTGGTCTCCTGCAACGGCCAGTAGCCCACCGGATTCAGGCCCAGAATGTTCGTCGCATACGGATCGGTGGGAACGGCAACGACCGTCAGGAGCGAAGTGGCGCTGATCGAGCCTTGAAGGTTCGTGATCACCACGCGGTAGGTCGTCATGGCGCCCGGACTCCCAGCCGTCACCGTATAACTGGCGTTGGTCGCTGCCGCGACCGGGGCCGCCCCGCTATACCACTGATAGCTCAACGGCACCGAGCCGGTCACCTCGACGGAATAAGTGTAGGACTTGCCGGCCGGCAACACCAGGAACGGCGGCAGGTTTGAGTTGGCAATCGCCGGAGCGGAATAAACCGTCAAGCTCGCCAGCGCGCTGGTCACGGAACCGTAGTTGTTGGTAATTACCACGTAGTAATAGCCGCTGTCGGCAGCCGCCAGGTTGGTGACCGTCAACCGGGAGGTGGTTGAATTGGTGTATTTGACTATGTTGTCAACCAACCGGGTCGCGCCGCTGTAACTTGCGTTGGTGTTGAAATACCATTGGTAAGCCAGCGGTGAAGCGCCACAGGCCGCCACGCCGAAATAGACGCTGGTGCCAGCCCCGCCGTCGGCGCCTCGGCCGGGGGCGGGTTGCACTGTGATGAAAGGAGCCACTTCGCCGGCGTTGTAGAGCGTCTGAATTTGGTTGAGCGTCAACGCATTGGTAAAGAACGCTACTTCGCACACTTGCCCGGCAAATTGCCGCCCCACGCCAGCGGGGGAATTGGTATATTGCGGGTCGGCGGCAATCATCACGTCCATTGTCGAACCGGGGCCGATGCCATCGGTGCTCACGGTGCTGACCGCAGTGTCGAGCAGCCCGTCAACAAAGAGGGCATTGGTTCCGGTCCCGGTTGAGCCTGGCGTATAAACTTCGACCACGTGATGCCAGCAGCCGTCGTTATAGACCCCGGCCGAGTTTACCACACTGGCCGAATTCGTTCCGAGTGTGCCTTGCAGCGTGCCATTGGTATTCATGGCAAGGCGCCAGGAATTGTCCGAGTGACCGACAATGTTTTGGAAACGATTGTCGGCGGGATTGCCCCGGAACATCGCGGTCACCGTGAACGGCGTTGGGCCCGCGGGGTCATACTGCGCCGCATAGCCGGCATCGGCAAAGCTGCTCACGCCGCTGAATTGAGCGACTTTGGCGCCGGCTAATCCATAGAAAGGCACGCCGTTCGGATTAAGCGGACCCGTCACGATGCCAGGCATCGTACCCGGGGTATAGACGCCGTTGGCACCCGCGCTTCCATAGTTCGTCAGCACCGGCCAGGCGCTGACACTTGGCGCGGAGTAAGCCGGCCCATCCATCCGTAAATAGATCACCGGAGCATCGTTCGTAACAAGCTGAAAGTAAGGTGTGCTTGGACTGGCATTGGTGCCGGCGGCATAGTGTGCGCTAATATCCGTCAATACATTCGTGTAAACCGCCACCTCGTCCACGATCCCCTGAACTGCGCGGGTGGTCCCCCTGCCATTGCCGACTTGGAACGGCGTCCAGTAATCAGGGGCATACAACGAGGCTGCTGCCTTGGTGGCGCCGGCCTGGCTGCCGTTAACGTACAGACTTATGTTGGTGGCGGCGTCAGCAGTTACAACCACGTGATACCACTGACCGACCGCAATGGACCCCTTGCTGCACGGGTTGTTCAAGGTCGAACTGTTCTTGTACGTATATACTACGAAACTATTCTCATTCCAATACAATCGGATGCCGCAAACATTGCCGAGGCCACCGCCACTGGCGCCGGCATTCAGACCTTCATAGCCGGCCTGGCTCCAAACGTCTCCCGCATCCGAGGCGTTAGTCGGATAGAACCAACATTCAACCGAGAACGGCGGATTCAAGGTTGACAACGGCGACGTGTGGGGAACATACAGGGAGTTTGTGGTGCTGCCGCTGTTGCTACTGGGGTAGGTAAAATATACCGCCGGGTCGCTGTCGCCAGCCAGAGCGCCAGGCGCTCCCCGGTTGATCATGACCGGCGTGGGGTTCCCCACCCAGTCCGGGTAATAGCCGGTGCCCAAGAGGCCCAGAGTGCCATAGTTGGTTTCGATGTCCCCCGGCGCCGGGGCCTCGACTTCGTGCATCGGCCAGTAGCCGGCCGGATTCAAGTTGGTTACCGCCTGGAAATAGGGCGATGGTTGCGCCTGCACCGGCCTGGCCGGCAGCAGGACCAAGGCCAAAGAGGCGACGATGAGACCTGTGAGCATACGCATAAGTTCGTTCTTTCTTTCTTTTGGGCTGACATTTCCCATTTGGTTTCTTGCCCACGACCAACGTGGGCCGTTTTCGTGATTTTCTTCCCTCGCCACAGGCAAGCCAACCTGGCGGACATGGCGAGTTGACTCTGGTTCTACGGCGAGCGCACGCGGTAGAAGCAGCGCGGGGTGTTGGTGGCCTGCAAAGCGGTGAATTGGAACTGGCCGGGCGAAACCTCCGTCGCGCTCCCCAGCACCATCCAGTTGCTCAGGGGCAACGCCAAATTCGTTGCCGCCAAGACCGTGAAGCCCAAGCCCGGCGTGTTGGTAAAGTTGAACTGGCAGGCACCGCCTGGCAGCTTGACAATGTGGGTCAGGACGATCGGGCTTGGCGACGCGGCCGCCGCGCCGATCAGCAGCAGACTGGCCGGACTGGGGATGCCATTGACAAACATCGTCGCCATGGTCCAGCCGGCGGGCAACCCACTGACCGGTGCGGAGGTGAACGAATTGGTTTGCCAATTCGTCGAGAGCAGGAACACGGTCTGCTCGTTGTCCAGGCGACGCAATTGCACGACCGGATAATCTGTCGGCGAATCCTGGGCGCCGTTGCCGGCGGAGCCTTCGGACACTCCTCGGAACCGTGAGCCGGTGAGTGTCAGGCAACCGTTGGCGGCGAGCGGTGAGGTGAATGTGGCAATCTGCGGCTGCCAGGCATTGGTGAACCCCAGCCCGACATCATACAGTTCGGCGCTGGATAAAGCGCTGCTGGCGTTAGGGCTTCCCCCCGCGACGAGGACCTGGCCGGTGGGCAGCAATGTTGCGGTGTGCAAATAGCGCGCGGCATTGAGGGAGCCGGTCGTCGTCCACAAGCCAGTGGCGGGGTCGTAGAGCTCCGCACTGGCCAGATAACTGCCGTTATAGCCGCCCGTGACCAGAACCTTTCCATTGGGCAGCAGGGTCGCCGTGTGCTCTTCGCGAGACGTGCTCATCGAGCCAGTCGTCGTCCAGGTCCCGCTGGACGGATTATACAACTCGGCGCTGGCAATGGCCGAGCCGGCGCCGCTATTCCCCCCCGCGACCAGGACTTGCCCATTGGGAAGCAACGTCGCCGTGTGCCAGCGACGGGCGGCGTTGAGCGGGCCGGTCGTGGTCCAGGTTCCGCTGGCCGGGTCGTAGAGCTCGGCGCTGGTCAGATATGTGCTGTAATAGCCTCCCGCGACAAGCACCTCGCCGTTGGGCAGCAAGGTGGCTGTGTGGTCCTCGCGCCTGGCATTGAGGGAGCCGGTGTAGGTCCAGGTTCCGCTGGCCGGGTCGTAGAGTTCGGCGCTGGACAGAAAGCCACCGCTGCTATAGCCCGCCGCGGCGAGCACTTTGCCGTTGGGCAACAATGTCGCCGTATGCTCCAGACGGGTGACGTTGAGCGGGCCGGTCGTGGTCCAGGTCCCGCTGGACGGATTATACACCTCGGCGCTGGCCAGGTAAACGCTGCCAGTCATGCCCCCGGTGACGAGGACCTGGCCGTTGGTCAGCAGCGTTGCCGTGTGCAACTCACGCGCGGTGTGGAGTGGGCCGGTGGTGGTCCAGGCACCGCCGGCTGGATTATACACCTCGGCGCTGGACAGCACGCCGCTGCTGCCGAGCCCCGCCGCGACCAAGACCATGCCGTTGGTCAGCAGGGTCGTCTTCTGAAAAGCGCGGGCGGTGTTGAGCGAGCCGGTCGGAGTCCACGACCCGCTGGGCCAATCGTATAGAAAAGCGCCGGCGGAATCGCTGCCGCTATAGCCCCCCGCGACCAGCACCTGGCCATTGGCCAGCAACGTCGCCGTGTGAGAACAAAGTCCTATGTTGACCAGCGAGTCGGCGAAACTCCAAGTGCCGCTGGCCGGATCGTAAAGCTCGGCGCTGCCCGAGGGATTGCCACTGGCGTCCACGCCCCCCACGACCAGAACCTGGCCGTTGGGCAGCAATGTCGCGGTGTGGTACTGGCGTTCGGTGTTTAGCAAACCGGTCGTAGTCCAGTTGCCGGTGGCGGGGTCATACAGTTCAGCGCTGGCCAAGGTGTCGCCGTTGGCGTCCATTCCGCCCACGACCAGGACTTTGCCATTGGGCAGCAAAATCGCCGTGTGCCACTGGCGTTCGGTGGTCAGGGAGCCAGTCGTGGCCCAGGTCCCGCTGGCCGGGTCATACAGTTCAGCGCTGGTCGAGGGGTTGCCGCTGTCGTCCACGCCCCCCGCGACCAGGACCTTGCCGTTGGCCAGTAACGTGGCCGTGTGATAATAGCGTTCGGTGTGAAGCGCCCCGGCGGTGGTCCAGGTCCCGCTGGCCGGGTCGTAGAGCTCGACGCCGTTGGTCGGATTGTTGTTGGGGCCGTTCCAGCCCCCGGCGACCAGGATCTTGCCGCTGGGCAGCAACGTCGCCGTGTGCGAGTAGCGGGCGGCTTTCAGCGAGCCAGTCGTGGTCCAGGTGCCGCTGGCCGGATCGTACAACTCGGCGCTGGATAGACAGATATAAGCACTGCCATTCCAATATTGTCCGCCCGCGACGAGCACTTTGCCACTGGGCAGGCACGTTACCGTGTGAAAATCGCGCGGGGTGTTGAGCGAGCCGGACGTGGTCCAAGATCCGCTGGCCGGGTCGTACAACTCGCTACTCGCTGGAAAGACGACCACGCCGCTGTTGGCATTGGCTCCTCCCGTGAGCAGGACCTTGCCGTTGGGCAGCAACGCTGCCGTGTGATTCGCGCGCGCGGTGTTGAGTGAGCCGGTGTTGGCCCAGCCCGTGGCTCGCGCCGGTTGAGCGACGGATAAGCTGAGCGCCAGCGCCGCCAAGGCCAGTGTGAGTGAATGGATGGTGTTGATGTTCATAAAAGGGTTCGTCTTGCTCTAGCGCCTTAAGATTAACGAGCCATCAGTCCGATCGATCGTCAATTGAATCGGGATTCCCCATTCGATTGTTTGACCACGGCTAGCGCGGGCTGTTTTTCAGGATTTTGACCCCCCCTCCGCATTGTTGCAAGTTTTTTTATCGTCTTTCAGTTTCCATGTTCCGTTTTTCCTGTTCCGAGCCTCTGCATGACCACCAGCCTCATCCAGAACTTTCGGCTGGCTGGCGCGCTGGATGTATCAAGCGTTAAATTGTTGCGCAGCCCCACTAAGCTGGCCTTCGATTTCGTGGTCATCAGGCCCAACGATGTTTGATCCAGAAAGGACAACCCGATTCGGGATTGCGGAGTTGGATGGGATAGAGGGAATCGGCGCGCTTGGCCACCAGGCCCTCGTAGAACTCCGCACCCCAGGCCGTGTTGAGGCACTGCATCTGGTTCCACCAGCGGGTCAGGGCGAGCTTGCCGGCAGGCGAGGCGTCACTCAGGGCGGTCTGATGGAGGAGGTAACCCCGGTTTTCCTCGGGGCGCTGGCCGATGTGGAGAGTGGGCCAGTTCAGGCGCAGGACTTCCTCGCTGAGGAGGCGGTATCGGTCGGAGGCAGTCAGATTGGGCACAATGGCATCGAGGATGATGAGGGAGCCGCGGCCGATGTTGTGCCGGCGTTCGAGCGCTTCCGCGTCCAGCCATTCGATGCTGGAGCGGCGGAAGTCTGCGAGGGTCCCGGCAAATTCATGGGCGATGGACAGTTCAGTGCCCTGGCGGTTGAAGAGGGTGCCGGTGGGGGTGTGGACCAGCGCGCGCCAACCGTTGAGCTTGGCGCTCCACAGGTGGACCGGACGCTGGGCCACCAAGCCGAACCGGCCCCCATTGAGCGGGCGGGCGGGATAGGAGGGGAAGTGCATAATTATGATTTGCGATTTCGGATTGGCCGCGGCCGCCTCGGCGAGGCGTCCCTACCTGGCGGACGATGAACGGCCAGTTGGTCCTCGACGGATTCACGGAGCCCATCGCTGGCCGTGGCGAGTGATTCGGGAACCTGCTCCTGGGGGCAATACCCAGGATCCACGGCCTGTTGGTCCAGGTCGTTGACGAACACCTGCGGCCAATGGCGGGACGGTCCCTGGATATAGACGGACTGTCTTTTGCTCTTCCACCCGTCTTTATGCGGGCGTAGGATCGGGCGTGTCCGACACTATAAGATTCCTTGAGAACGTGGTATGCCCGGAGAATACGAACCTCTGATTTCAACCTGTCGCCTTCGCCGTCCGCGCTTTCGCCCGTATCTCTGGCTCGTGCTGGTATGCGCGCTGGGCGGCACGGCGCTGCGAGGGGACCTGGTGCTGACCAATTACACCGCCTCAGGTCCCCTCAAGGTGATGGCGTCGGGCGACTCGATCACCGATGACAGCTCCATCAACGGCGCCTGGCGCTCCTACCTGCAGCCGCTGCTGCAAACCAACGGCTACACGTTCACCAACCTGGGCCGTTGGCTCTCCACCACCACTCCGACCTTTACCCTGACGCGGCATGAAGGGATGGACGGGGCAGTCATCGCTTATCCCGGCGTGTCCGGCCCTACACATGGCTATCCCGCATCGTCCAACTACACCCTGCTGACCTTGGCGCAGGCCTTGACCAACGTCACGCCCGACCTGTTCCTGATTGATATGGGCGTCAACGACATGGGCCGCGGGCGCAACCCTTACTTTGTGGCGACGAATGATATGGCCACGCTGCTGGACATGATCTTCGCGAAGAATCCGGCGGCTAACATTATTGTCGGAAAGCCGACCAGCATCACCTACGCCTCGATCCTTTCCTATCTCAACTATGGCACCAACATGCCGATCTTCTGCTCCGCTCTCCAATCCCTGGTCAACGCGCGGCGCGCCCAGGGGCAGAATGTGTTTGTGGCGGACCTTTTTTCCTCGGTCAGCAGCCCCAGCATGATGAAGAGCGATGGCACCCATCCCCTTCCCAGCGGCCTCAGCGCCATGGCCAACGAATGGCTCTTTCGCATTGCCGCCATGACCGTGCGGACCGACCGGGTGGTCACGCCGTTCATTGCCGGCGGTTCGACCTGGAAATACTCCGACCAGGGCGTGGACCTGGGCACCAACTGGGCCCAGCCGCAGTATGACGATTTCGCCTGGGCCGAGGGCCCCGCCCGGCTGGGTTACAACACCCCCGGCGTCATCACGACAGTCAGTTTCGGCGCCAACTCAGCCAACAAGTACATCACCACCTATTTCCGTAGCGCCTTCGTCGTGCCCGCCAACGTGCTTTACACCAACCTCAACCTGCGGCTCAACCGGGTTGACGGCGCCATCGTGTGGCTCAACGGCCAGGAGATTTTGCGCACCAACCTGCCCTCAGGGCCGATCTCTTTCCTGACCCAGGCGACCAACTCCGTGGTCGGCGACTCCATGTCCACCTACTTTCCGGCCACCGTTCCGATTGCCTGTCTCCCTGCCGGCACCAACGTCGTGGCGGCGGAAGTCCACAGGTTTTCTCCCTCTCAGGCCAGCCTCAGTTTCGACCTGGAGCTGTTTGGAGCCGGGGAGTTTGCGCCGCGGCTTGCCGCCTGGCGCGAGGGGGCGGATTTCACCGTGCGCTGGCCGGCCACCAATAACGCCGGCTTCATCCTGCTGTCCGGGACCGACCTCTCCCGGTCCGCCGCCTGGTCGCCGCTGGGCGGCCCCTACGTGCTCAACGGCGGCGTTTACGAGTATCGCGAGCCGCTGATTCAGTCACAGCCGGCCAACTTCTATCGGCTGCAGTACGTCGGCGTGCCGGCGACCGGCCCGAAGCTGGGCTGTATCCTGGGGTCCAATGCCTTGGCCCTCTCCTGGCCGACCAACTTCGCCGGCTTCAACCTCGAGACCTGCACCGGCCTGCCGCCCGCCGGCGTCTGGCAGACCGTCGCCGGACCCTATCCGCTCAGCAACGGCTGTTTCGGGCGGTCGGTCCCAACCACCAACGGCCCTCAGCAGTTCTTTCGCCTTCGCAAGCCCCTGCCGTAACCTCCGCGCTCCGAGCGTTCGTCTCACCACCACGGGCATCATCTTTGCGTTGATCACGCTGGCCCATATTCTGTTCGCGGAGGGGCCGCGCCTGGCCAAAGATCCGTTCTTCATTTTGCTGACGTTGCTCGCCGCCTGTCTCTCGGTTTGGGCCTGGCGCCTGCTGCGAAGCTCGCGCACCACCTCACCCCCCAATCACCACCAGCGAGATATAAGACGGACTGCACGCAGCCGCCTTCAACTTCGATGACGACGATGGGTTGCATATTTGATTTTACGCGGGCCGGCGGTGACATGGACGCAGAAGGCCAAGAGAATGCAGCCGACCGACCAAAGC
>Ga0181521_10007339_pt1 | contig 11613 bp, 8 predicted proteins | sample PEATcosm2014_Bin_32_FD_119764 | JGI IMG/M metagenome (GOLD analysis project Ga0181521, IMG submission 119764) | Peatland microbial communities from MTU Mesocosm Facility, Houghton, MI, USA - PEATcosm2014_Bin02_60_metaG | ecosystem: Environmental > Terrestrial > Soil > Wetlands > Peat | place... | reverse complement strand
GCAGGCGCGCAGCAAGCCCGGCGCGTGGACGACGCGGCATTGAAAGATGCCGCGAAGACGGGCGAGGAGTGGATCAGCTATAACCTGGGCTGGTCGGAGCAGCGCTACAGTCCGCTCCACCAGATCGACGCCGGGAACATCGGCAGGCTCGGCCTTGCGTGGTCTTACGAAATCCCGGCGGCGCAGGGCCGTCCGCAAACCCGGCAGGAAGGAACGGCGCTGGTGTCGAACGGGATCATGTACAGCATCGCGCCCTGGAGCGTGGTTTACGCGGTCGACGCCCGCACGGGCAAGGAAGTTTGGCATCGGGATCCGGACGTTAATCAGCAGGTCTGGCAGTCGCGTGTCTGCTGCGGCGTGGTCAATCGCGGCATAGCGCTGTATGAAGGCAAGGTCATCGCGCCGGTCATTGACGGACGCCTGCGCGCGCTGGATGCCGAAACCGGCAGGATTCTGTGGGAAACGCGTGTCTCGCCCGAAAACATGCCCTATACGATCACGATGGCGCCGCGCGTGATCAAAGGCGGTAAGGTCATCATCGGGGTGAGCGGCGGCGAGTACGCGGTGCGCGGCTTCTTCTCGGCGTTCGACGCGGAGACGGGCAAGCTGGCATGGCAGTTCTATACGGTGCCGGGCGATCCGTCGAAGCCGTTCGAGAACCCCGCCCTGGCGGAAGCGGCGAAGACGTGGAGCGGTGAGTGGTGGAAGATCGGCGGCGGCGCGCCGGTGTGGAATGGCATGGCTTACGACCCGGATTCCGACATTGTGTATGTCGGCACCGGGCAGCCTGGCCCCTGGACCGAGGTGTCGCGCGGTCCCGGCGATAACTTGTATACCGATTGCATTCTCGCCGTCCGCGGCGCCACCGGAAAACTGGTTTGGTACTACCAGGAAGTCCCCGGCGACGATTGGGACTACGATTCCATAGCAGACCTGATGCTGGCGGATCTGCCCATGAATGGAACCATCCGCAAAGTGATTATGCACGCGCCCAAGGATGGGTTCTTTTACGTGCTCGACCGGCGCACCGGTGAACTGCTTTCCGCCGATCCGTGGGTGACGGTGACTTGGGCTTCGGGCGTCAATTTGAAGACCGGACGGCCTGTGGTGAATCCGGAAGCTCGTTACGGGAAGGAAAGCGTCAGCGTGATGCCCGGCCCCGGCGGCGGTCACGTCTGGCCGCCATGGTCGTTCAATCCCACTACCGGGCTGGTGTACATCCCGAGCACCATTGGCGGCGCCTATAACTATGCGGCTAATCCGGACTTTGTTCCGCTTCCAACCGATATCGGCGTGTCCGGAAGAGGCCAGATGAATATGGGAACTGCATTCGGCGGTGGTGGCCGTGGGGGTCGCGGGGGGCCCGGACGTGGAGGCGCCGCCGGTGGAGCAAATGCAGCCCTGCCTCCAGGCGTCGATGCGGCGGCAGTAGCTGCGGAAGCAACACCGGGACGCGGCGGTGCAACGCCGGCCGCGCCCGGCCCGCCCGCACCATCGCCGATTCCCGCCATAGGACCCGAGGGGCGGGGCAACATTCTGGTGGCTTGGGATCCGGTGGCGAAGAAGGAACGGTGGCGCGGGCTCGCCGCCGGCTACAATCAGGGCGGCACGCTCTCGACTGCCGGAAATCTGGTGTTTTCCAGCGTGAATACGCGGCTTCTGGCCTATCGGGCCGACACCGGCGACCAGGTGCTGGACCTCGCGACGGGTCTTTCGCAAATGGGCCCGCCCATGACGTTCATGCTCGACGGCAAACAATACATTGCCGTCGCCGGCGGCCCTCCGCAAGCGCCCGGTGCTGGGCGCGGAGGCCCGGGAGGCGGAGACGGGCGTGGCGCCGCAACTCCGCCAGCGCCGGGGGCCGCTCCCGTACAACCGTCCCGGATGCTGGTCTTCGTGCTGGATGGAAAGCCGCTGCCGCCAGCACCTGCGGCTCCGCCGCCAGGCGCACCGGCGAACCGATGACGGCTTATTTCAATCACTCCGGTTCGAGAATGCAGATGTCGCGCAGGTTCCGGTATTTCTCGGCGTAGTCGAGTCCGTACCCGACCACGAACTCGTCGGGAATTCGGAATCCGACGTACGCCACATCGACCGGCCGCAGCCGGCGCTCCGGCTTGTCGAGCAGCGCGGCTATCCTTACCGATCTCGGCTTACGCTGCTTCAGCAAGCCCATAAGGTAGTGGAGCGTGACTCCGCTGTCGATGATGTCGTCGAGGACAAGCACGTCGGCGCCCTCCAGCGAAATATCCAGATCCTTCGTGACCTTCACCTCGCCGGAACTCGTCTTCCCCAGGCCATAACTCGATATCCCGATGAAGTCGATGAATGTGTCGCGTTTGATCGCGCGCGAAAGATCCGCCAGAAAATAGCAGGCGCCCTTCAGGATGCAAATCAAATACAGCGTGCCGTCGGGATAATCGGCATCGATTTGCGCACCCATTTCAAGAATGCGCTTCTGGATCTGTTCATCGGAAAGGAGAGGCCGAAGGACCATGTTCGACCATTTTACGCGCCTGGAGCTCCGATGAAGTTTTTCTATCGATCCAATCAAAAGAATGATAGTGCCGGCGTAGTTTCCTCAGCATGCACTTATGCGTTCCTCAGTGACTGGTCTCTACACTCGGTATTCCTATGGAGAAATCATGAATTTCAGCAAATTCCCCGGCGCCGTCGCTCTGGTGTGCGCAGTCGGATCTGTTAACGCCCAGTCTGTCGTCGAGAAGACCGGGCTGAGCGCCATTCACGGATCAGTGAAAGATTCCGGTGGGCAGCCAGTCGCCGGCGTGGAGTCTCGATCCATAATCTGGACGAGCGGAGCGATCCGGCCGTGCTGAGCGCATCCGACGGCAGTTTCGCACTGCGGAAAATCAAACCCGGCAGGTACGAGGTGAGCGCGGCGCACGACGGCTTCACGAATGTCACGGTCAGTTTTGACCTGTCGGCGGGAGAGGATCGCCCCGTTGAACTCACATTGACGTCCGCCGTAGTGCCGGCCGCGACTTCGCCGGTGACGAACGTTGCGCCCGCCGGATTCTGGAAGCGATTCGCCCAAGCCTACAAAGACGATTGGCATCCTTCACCCGCGCTCGCGGCCGCGGCTGCAGTCCCCGGCGCCGAACCGCCGTATCGGGGTTATCCGCCCGTGGTTTCAAACCCTCCCTTCCCGTTCACCGTGTGGCCGATGGGAGGCACGGTATGGATCGGATATAACAACAGCACTCAGTATCCCCTCACCACCGCGCTGCAAAACGGCCCGCACGGAGAATGGTGGAAGAAGGAGAATATCCAAGTCTATGGTTGGGGAGATCTGGGCATGAACCTCAGCACGTCCAGCGCGCGGCCCTACGGGAACTCGCCCGCCGCCTATGCCGAAGTGCCGAATTCATTTCAGCTCGATCAGCTTACGCTCTATATCGAACGCACGCCCGATACCATTCAGACCGACCACTTCGACTGGGGATTCCGCTTCACGCAACTGTATGGCCTCGACTACCGGTTCACCACCGCCGACGGCTATTTCAGCCAGCAACTACTCAATAATCCCAAGGGCAATGGGTCGGTTGGCAATCAATACGGATTCGATCCCGTGATGATGTATGTGGATCTCCACTATCCCCATGTGGCCCAGGGGCTGGACGTCAGAATCGGCCGGTATATTTCCCTTCCCGACATCGAAGCCCAGCTCGCGCCCAATAACTACACTTACACCCACTCACTGACTTACACCTACGATTGCTACACTCAAACCGGCATCAACGGCACTGTCAAACTCAGCGACCACTGGATTGTGCAGGCGGGCTTGTCCGGGGGCTGCGAAGCGGCTCCCTGGGCGCCGGATCATCACCTCACCGGCAACTTCTGCGTTTCTTACTCATGGAGCGAAGGCCGGGACAGCTGGTATACCTGCGCCAATTCGATCAACGGCTCAAAGTACGATTACAACAATCTGGCGGCGTATTACACTACCTGGTACCACAAATTCGGCCACTCAAAATGGCATATGGACGTGGAGACCTGGTATCAGTACATGAAGGACACTCCCAACGTGACCAATCCTTTGGCGGCGAATCTCCTGCTCGTTAATTCCAACGGAGCGGTCTGCAACAATACGACGGAGCTCACGTGCTTCGCCCCCGAATGGTCGACGGTCGGGTATGTGAATTACCAGATCGATTCGAAGAACTTCATTTCCGTCCGCAACGAATACTTCGACGACATCCGGGGACAGCGAACCGGGTACAAGACGCAATATACCGAGCACATGATTTCCTGGAACCATTGGATCGGCTCGACCATCGTGTTCCGCCCCGAGATCCGTTACGAGCACTCTTACGATGCGCCGGCCTACGACAACGGCATGAAGAAGTCCCAGCTCATGTTCGCCGGGGACATGATCTTCTTCTATTGAAAACCATGTGGAGTCCGGGACCGCGCCGTGGCTGATTCAATTCCCTTATAGGTCCCATCAAATCTATAAACCGGCCCCGTTATGCCTCCCTCACGTCCGCGACTGTACACTCACTTAATACCGGAGAACATGAATTGACAAACTATGTGATGGTATCGGCGCTCATCCTGCTTGTAGTCGGGCTTTCAATGCCCACCATAATGCAACTAGCCGAGTTTCTCCGCTCCGACCGGGCCATACCGCGTCGCACAGCTCAGAGTTCAGTCTCTCCCGCGGACGGCGCTGTCGCGGAAACGCAATTAGCGCACTGACGCTCGCGTTTATCCGGCCCATAAATACTTTGCATTGACCGTCCGGCGCTAAGTTAACCAACTCACTGATTTCACTCTTTTCATGAAGAACTTCTATGGTCTTCATCGAAACATTCGAATGGTTGCGTGTGAGTTCCTCATCTTTTATCTATTCTTTCCTCAGACGGCACCCCCTACACTCGGCAAGACAACGTGAACCTGCCCATGAAAACTCGCGCGATTCTGGTGTCGATTGCTCTCTTGTTCGTAACCACTGCGGCTTCAGCGCAATCGGAATTTGGAACTGTCACGGAATTTGGAACTGTCAAAGGTGTCGTGCGGGATCAGGCAAAGAATCCACTGGCGGGCGCGATCATCACCGCGACGAAACTGGATGACAGTACCACGCGGACGACCGTGTCCTCGATCGACGGCTCCTACCAGATCTCCAATGTGCCGGTCGGCATGTATTCGGTGATGGCGGAGAAAGAGGGGTTTTCGCAGGTCGTCGTTTCATCCCTGCAGATCTCAACGGGCGCCGCCTCGGCAGCCGATTTCTTGTTGGTTCCGGCCAACGCCGGTCCTGTCACAAACGTTGCGCCCGGCGGCTTCTGGAAGCGGTTCGCACAAGCCTACTCGGACGACTGGCACAATAGAGGCGTTCCCGGTCCCGACCCCAAATACCGCGGATATCCGGCGCCGGAATCGAATCCCCCGTGGCCGTTCACGGTATGGCCTTACGGCGGCTCTCCCGTCATCGGGCAGCCGAATACCAGTCAGCCTCCGCTGATGACGGCTCTCTATAACGGCCCGCACGGCGAAAAGTGGCAGGCCAGCAAAATTCAGATTTACGGCTGGATCGACACGGGCTTCAACGTCAGCAGTTCGGACAAATCGCATTTTGCGAACGCGCCCGCGGCGTATGACGTGGTGCCAAATTCGATTCAACTGGATCAGGCGGCTCTTTACATCGAGCGCGTGCCGGATACCGTACAGACGGACCACTTTGACTGGGGATTCCGTTTGACCGGCATTTACGGAGAGGATTACCGGTACACGACTTCGAAAGGCGTACTCAGCAATCAGTTATTGGGGAAAAATAACACGGACGGGTTCGATCCCGTGATGGCTTATGTCGATCTGTATTTTCCGCAGGTCGCGAGCGGGATGAACATCCGTATCGGGCGTTACGTGTCGCTGCCGGACATCGAAGCCCAGTTGGCGCCCAACAATTACACTTTCAGTCATTCGCTCACCTATGTTTACGACTGCTACACGCAGGAAGGCGTCAACGTCACCACACAGCTGAGCAAAGGCTGGATGCTGCAGACCGGTCTCTCCGCCGGATGCGACGCCGCCGTATGGACTTCGGACGCCAAAGCCACAGGCACGGTATGCCTGAATTACACATGGCGCCTGGGTCAGGACACAATTTACGGCTGCGCCAATTCGATCAACAGCGGCAAGTACGCCTACAACAACCTCGCCGCATATTATCTGACCTGGTACCACAAGATCAACAAGAACTGGCACTTCGACACGGAATCCTGGTATCAATACGAGAAGGACGTGCCAAGCATATTCGGATCGGTACCGGTGGAGAACGGGGCCAACGGCGCGTGGTGCGCCCCCGGCGAGCAAAGGTGCTTCGCGCCGGAGTGGGCGATCACGAACTACGTGGAACGGCAATTCGGCAAGAAAGATACGCTGTCGATCCGAAATGAGTACTTCGACGATATCAAGGGCCAGCGCACCGGGTATGCGACCAAATACACAGAGCACATGATTTCGTGGAATCACTGGATCGGATCCAGTCTTGTCTTCCGCCCGGAAATCCGCTTCGAGCGCTCCTATCTCACTCCGGCCTACGACGACGGCACGAAGAAGAACCAGTTCATTGTCGCTGGGGACATGATTTGGTTTTACTAGTGAAGACTTCATAACATCGACAGGAATAGTAGTTTGTGCTTTATGTGATCGTTACGATCACATTTCGCTGTGCGAGGCTCTCGACAACCCTCGCCGCAGGCAAATATTCCATTTTCCATCAGCATTTTAGCGTGTGTTCAGGCCGAATTTTCCGAATCCAATAGATCCATCCATTCATGAAGAATTTCTATTAAGCTCATAGAAACATTGATCATGCTACAGGTAGTTTTTTCATCTAAAACTTATTACTTCATCATGTTTGGATCTCTACACTCGACTTCACAGCGGATTCACCTCTTATGACAAAACACACAATCCCGATACCCCTTCCTGACACATCACGGCGATGGTCGCCTGGCAAGTGGCGCATCGTTTCCTGTGCTCTCGTCTTAACGCTTGGGCAAATGACTTGTTTCGCGCAAGCTGGAAGTGAGGTGCCGGCCCAACCGGCGACCGCCTCGCAGCCAGCCTCGCCCGATGTCGCCAAAGAGCTCGATGCGATGAAGAAGCGCATCGAACAACTCGAGGCGCAACTGGCCGCGGGCAAGGAGAAAGATAAAGACAAAGATAAACAGGCGACCGCAGCCGCGGCTCCGGCCGCAACTGCCGCGCCCCAGACCAGTGCGTCTGTGAACGCGACCCCGGCTACTCCGGTCGCGGCAACGCAGGTTGCGGCAACGCAGCCGGCCAGCAGCCCGCAGGCGATCAATACGAATGCTGCAGCTTATACCGCTTCGAGCAGCTTCTGGAAACGCTGGCTGAAGCAGGAAAAGACCCCTGCTCAGACAGAACCCCCGGTGACCACGGCCTCATTGGGAACGCCCCCCGCATCGGCTTTCGACGTGAAGGCCAATGAGGCGCTGAATCCCAACGCACCGTTCCCCGCAAGTCCGCAGGATGCAGCTAAACCGGCCGCGCCCGGTGCTCCGCCCGCTCCGGCGGCTCCCCCGCCCGTGGACAACCAGACTCCGTTCGCTTATGGAGACTTCACCTGGATGAACGCGGTCTCGCGCAATCACGATTCGGTTCTCGACGGAAAATACTTTTCGCCTGAAATCCGGACCGACGTCAACTACATCTACGATCTGCAACACCCGATCGATCACACTCTCGTTGGCACCACGGAAGGTGAGCGGACGGGTGAAATCGTGCTCCAGCAGCTGAACGTCGGCGGCGACTTCCATTGGGATCACATGCAGATGCGCATCCTGTCGCAGATCGGCGCCACCGCCACGGCGGTTCCCCGTAACGACGCCAGCAACGGCGGCTTAAACGGTCAGTGGGATCTTGCCGACGCCTACCGTTACATCACGGAAGGCTATGCCGGATATCACATGGACGTGCAGCACGGGCTGAACATTCAGGCCGGTATCTTCATGTCGTACATCGGTCTGTACAGTTACTACAGCTTTGACAACTGGGGCTATCAGCCGTCCTACGTTTCGTCGAACACGCCGTGGTTCTTCACCGGATTCCGCGGCCAGTGGTTCCCGACGAACAAGCTGAAGATCGAACCCTGGCTCATCAACGGATGGCAGTCGTACGGTAAGTTCAATGGCAAACCGGGCGTTGGCGGCCAGATCCTGTGGCGGCCAACCACCAATCTCGACTTCGTCTGGAATACCTATGCTCTTGGTCAGGATACTCTCGGCACCCACCGTACACGTCTCCACGAGGACGATTCGATGGAGTGGAAGTATTACGAGAATCCCAACAAGCTGATGCATCGGATGGCGTTCTCGTTCACTTGGGACGAAGGTTGCGAAACCGGCGGCGGTACCTACGTTAACAGCATCAATGCGCCAGCTCCCAAAGTGAATTGCCTCCATAACACCCCCACGGCGGAAGCGCAGAACTTCCTCGCCGGGATGGTCTATCAGCGCTTCTGGTTCGATCATGACCTGTTCGGCATCACCGTCGGCGGCGGATTTATAAATAACCCGGGCCGCTACCTGGTTCTGCTGCCGCCCATCAACGGCGCATCGGCAGCGTCGGGAACGCCTTACTTCACGGAAAATCCTGGCCAGAAGTTCAACGGCTACGACTACCAGCTGACGTTCGACTGGATGCCGACTCAGTTCGTCACCTGGCGCGCTGAATTCACTGAACGCGGCACCAACGTGCCGTATTGGGCCGGACCTGGCGGCATCACCCCGCCGGGTGGCAACAACGGCAACCCAAGCGCCTACGTTTGTAATGACGGCGCATCGTCCGCGACAGGAGCTTGTGGCGCGGACGGCGGGCTTTGGAGGCCGGATCTCAAAAAGCAGGAGATGCGGTTTACCTTCGCCCTGATGGTTCACCTGTAATCTAACCTGCTCCGGCAAGCCCAAGCCGGCCGGCTGGAGCTAAGAACTATGGCAGAGCAAGGCCCTGTCCAACGCGCCGCGCTCTGCCATAGTTGTATTTTGGGATTACGAGTTCTCTATGTGCAGAAAGCTCTGTTTCGCTTCTCTTCTTCTCTCCATGTCCCTGCTGGTTGCGGCCGACCCGCCCTCCGTTCCGCCATGGATCGCCAAGCGCATTCCCGAGTGGAGTGAAAAGGACGCTTACCTGATCCTCTCGGATTCACCCTGGTCGCATAAAGCGGCGTTTGCGCTCGCCGCTCTTCTCACCGGCGCGGAACGGCGGGAGGGTGGAGACATGGCCGCGCAGGGCGGTGGACACGGCGGCATTGGATTGGAAAACGCCGGGACCCTTGTGGGGCGCGGATCCGGGGGCGCTATCGTAAGGCCGGGGCAAGGGCCTGAGGCCCAGCATCCTGCCAAGCTGACCATCCGCTGGGAGAGCGCGCTTCCCGTGCAGGCCGCCGAAATCAAAACCCATGACACCAGCGCGCCGGAACTCGACGGCGAAGATTACGCCATCGCAGTCTACGCTGTATCCCTCAAGCTGGCCAGCGTCGAGCTGAAAGGCCTCGAGGACGACCTGAAGAAGCTTGCCGTCCTGAAAGTCGAAGGCCGAAAGGACTTCAGACCCACGCGCGTGGTAGCGGTTGAACTGGGCGACGGTATGGCCAACGTGATCTACTTTTTTCCGCGTTCCGCGCATATCACCGCCGAAGATCAGCGCCTCGTTTTCGAGGGGCAGGTCGGCCGCATACTCTTCGCACAGTACTTTTACCCAGCCGAGATGAAGTTCCTCGGCAAACTCGAACTGTGAAATCCAAATGACAATTAACAGGCTTTTTTCCGCAACGTTTGCTTGTATGTCGCTCTGCGCGGCGCTGGGTGCGGCGATGAGTGCGGCCATGGCTGCATCGCTTCCGGACTCGAGGAACATGGGCCTCTCCGCCGCCGCCAGGATTACCGAGGCAAATTACTGCTTCGCCCGAACACGCGGGCTCGCGCCCGAGCGCCAGCCGCCTTCGTACCTGGTGCTTCGGCTCAGGATTCAGGTGGCGTATCTCAATGCGGGAACTCGCCCGCTCATTATTCCCGTTGAGCATGACCGAACGGTGTACGAGGCTCTCAAACCTGGAGCGATGAACATATTTCGCGAGCTGCCCGGTATAGACGGGATCCGGCCATCGCTCAAGTTGATGAAAGAGCTCCCCCCCAAAGTGAGCGCCGATAATCCAGGCGATCCGAAGAACGATTATTTCGCCGTAATCCCAGCCCATGGAGATATCGTGACGTCCTTACTGGAGGAAATCACTTTTCCCGTGAACCACAAAATGATCCTGCGGCACGATCCCGACTTGCGCGGTCACAGGTTATACCTCAGGTTGCAGCTGAAGCAACAGGAACTGTCTCCCGAACTGGAAACCGATCTGTCCGACCGGTGGACCCGCTTTGGCGTGCCCTGGACCGGTAACGTGATGACAAACGTGATGACCATCGACGTCCCCCGGCAGATTCCGCAGGCGAACCCTTGTGTCGACGGGCCTTTTGAGACTCCCGGCAACCGCCAGGAGAATCTCGGCGCGAAGTGAGGGGACATGCGGCGACAGCCGCGTTCTTGTGAGCTACACAGCCAGTTTGCCGTGGTAGATCATCTCTTTGGCGTCGAATTTAGTCTTGAGCGTCAGTTGTTGTGTATTGAGCGCGAAGACGATATCTCCGTCGCTCGGGCTCAGCCGCAGCTGATCTTTTGAAAAGCCGAAAAGGATCGAGCCAATGCGTGTTCGACGGGCAATCCCCGCCTCGGCCGGATCTTTACCTCTGACCTCCAGCGTCGCACCGTTCTGGATGCGATCGAGCGTGTCGTCGGGCGTCGCCTCACCTCCGCGGCCCGCGCGGCGGGCATCGGCAAACGGAAGATTCGTGACGCTCACAACATAGTGACCCTCGAAATCGGCCGAAAGAGGCGCCCTCAGCGCGTCGAGAATCGGTTGCGCACTCTCCCAGCGCACGATCACCTTCACGGGGGCACGCCGGCGGCCCGCACGTCCACCCGATGATTCTCCGAGCACCGAGCCGCCGGTGGGATCTTCGGCGTTCCTGATGTTCGGCACGGCCTCTCTGGCCCACGGAGACTTCGACGTCAGCATGACGATCTCCTCTTCAGTCCATGTGGACGGGTCTTTCGCATTCCAGAACTCCGTGGCGGCAAATACCCGGGGCGCTTGCATGAGCGTCACTCCGGATCCCAGCGCACCAATCAGGAAACGGCGCCGGCCGAACTCACCGGCCGGAGAATCAAACTTGCGGCGGAAGACCATATTTAATATGTTAAACGCTGTAGCCGGGCTATTGAGAGTAAGCCGGCGCGTGTGCTGGTCCTGCCGACGGCCGGTGGGCTTGCGACGGTCGTTCTTTTGTCTGCGCGGCTCTTGTAATGCCTGGGCTGCGACGGCTTCCGCAGCCCAGGCGGTGAACAGAGGACCGTCTCCCCGCGCTACTTCAACGGACCAAGAATCGCCATAAGCGCTACGGTGAACGTGCTCTGGCCATTAGCGAGCGCTAATTGCGCGCCCCGGTCGAAGAATGGCGCGCTGGAAGCATCGTGCCGGTACTCCAGGCGCCCTATGAGGTGGTCGTT
>Ga0181521_10007337_pt1 | contig 11616 bp, 6 predicted proteins | sample PEATcosm2014_Bin_32_FD_119764 | JGI IMG/M metagenome (GOLD analysis project Ga0181521, IMG submission 119764) | Peatland microbial communities from MTU Mesocosm Facility, Houghton, MI, USA - PEATcosm2014_Bin02_60_metaG | ecosystem: Environmental > Terrestrial > Soil > Wetlands > Peat | place... | reverse complement strand
TATGTGAGAATGACGTTACGCCTGCATACGTCCAAGCCGAGAACGTGGTCTTCGAGCAGATGGCTCTTCAGGGACAGAGCATGTTCGGTGCCGCGGGTGACACCGGCGCTTTCGAATGCATCAGGAGCGATGGCACAACCATCATCAACGTCCTTGACCCCCCCTCCCAACCCTGGGTGACGAGCGTGGGTGGTACTTCGCTCGAGTCATTCAATCCCGGCGCGAACCCGAATCCACGCTACCCGACAGGCGTGGAGACGGTGTGGAATGTCGACAGCCTGTGTAACACGAGCACGGAGGAAGGCGGCGTCCCAGGGTTGGAATGGTGCGCGTTAACAGGCGCGGGTGGCGGCGGGAACAGCCAGTACTGGGGCCGTCCTTTCTATCAGTTTGGCCCGGGCATCACGAACCCTTACACGACGTACGGCAATGGGACGACGCAATGCTCGCTGGCGGCAACGGGGAGGCCATGCCGGGAGGTTCCGGACGTCTCCGTGAATGCCGATGAGTACACGCCCTACGCTGAATACTGCACCGGGAACACCAGCACCCCCTACAGCGTATGTGCCACCATCAGCGGAAACCCGTCGGGCTGGTTCGGCATCGGCGGCACCAGCCTCTCATCGCCATTCTGGTCGGCGATCATCGCTGACCGCGTCGGCCTCTGGCACCACCGGATCGGCAACGCGAATCCGCTTCTTTACCTGCTGTATAACTTCGATTATCACGCGTATTTCAACGACATCACCGGAATTGGGCAAGCAACCAATAACAACGGTTTGTTCCCAACCACCCCGGGATATGATCTAGCGACCGGTATCGGAACGCCAAAGATGGAGGCCTTGATCACCGGTTTCCCGTGGGAGTAGCAGGTCACTGGTCTGTCTGTGCTCGGCCAGTCAGACTGCAAGCCCAGGACGAACTCGTCGCACGTCGCTGAGGCGATTCGCGAAGCATAGGCCGCCTGCCCTCGGGGCGGCTTGCTCGCGCACGGCGAAATCATGATCTTCCCGCTCGCCCCTCGAAGTGATGTTGCGTTCGCCGTCAAACGAGCAGACGTTTGAGCCGCTGCGTGCGTGTCCCGTCGGAATTGTGCGAGAGGCGCCGCAGCAGCTGCAGTGCTTCTGCGGCCGGCAATGGGCGACCCAAGAGGAACCCCTGCGCCAGGGTGCAATTCTCCTCCTGCAGGACCAGCAACTGTGCGAATTCCTCGACGCCCTCTGCCACGACCTCGAGCCGGAGTGTCTTCGCCATGGCAATGATTGCTGTTGCAATCGCGCGATCCTCGCCGCAGCTCTGGACGCGCTGCACGAACGCCCGGTCGATTTTCAGGCGATCGATCGGAAAGTCCCTGAGCCGGCTGAAACTGGAGTAGCCGGTACCGAAATCATCAATCGCAATTTCGACACCGATCGCCTTTAGCTCCTTCAGCACATGCTCCGCCGAGCCCTCGTCCTGCATGACCACGCCTTCCGTGATCTCCAATTCCAACAATTCGGGCGGTAAACCGGTATCGTGCAATACTCTCGAGACCAGTTCCGTAAAACCTCGCTGCGAGAGCTGCAATCCCGACACATTAACTGCGATGCGCGCGACCGGCAGGCGTTCATCGTGCCACGCTTTGGCCTGGGCGCACGCGGTGCGCAGCACCCACTCGCCTATTGGCAGAATCAAGCCAGTCTCCTCCGCGACCGGAATGAACTCCGAGGGCGGCACCTCGCCAAGCTCAGCGTTATTCCACCGCAACAGAGCCTCCATTCCGGCGATGAGGCCGGTGGCCAAATCGAACTGCGGCTGATAATGCAGCGACAGTTCGTTGCCGGCGATGGCGCCGCGCAGCTTGGCCTCCAGAGTCAGGCGCTTTAGAGCACTCACATTCATGGCCGAGTCGAAAAAGACGAACGTGCCGGGACCCTGACGTTTCGCAAAGTACATCGCGAGATCCGCGTTTCGGACGAGGGTCTCGTAGTCATCGCCGTCGGCTGGAAAGACCGCGACTCCAATGCTCGGTGTCACGAGGACCTGGTGCTGTGCGAGGAGCATCGGCTGCATCATGGTCCGCACCATGCGGTCCGCAACGATGCCGGCCCGCTCTGGGCTGGTCATCTCCGGCAGCAGGACCATGAACTCATCGCCGCCCAACCGGGAGAGGTCCTCGTCGTCCACTCTCGCCGGCGCTCCTCGTCCTAACTCGTCGCCGCCGCGCAGCGCCTCGCGCATACGCAAGGCCATGATGCGCAGCAATTCGTCGCCGACGCTGTGGCCTAGCGTGTCGTTGATGCGCTTGAAGTTGTCGAGGTCGATGCAGAGCAACGCCAGCTGCCCCTGACGCCGCCGTGCGACTTCGAGCGCAGTGACCACTCGAGTGCGGAAATGCTCGCGATTCGGCAAGCCCGTCAGCGCGTCGAAGTAGGCCAGTCGCCGAATTCGGTCCTCCGCCGCCCGGCGTTCGGTAATGTCCCGGGCGAGTACGACAAAATGTGGCTTGTTCCGGTCGTCCGTCGCCTTCCTGGAAACCGACAGTTCGAACCAGAGTGCACCTTGCGGAAGCTTCAGTTCGAGTTGCTTGCCCGCCGACAAACCAGTGTCGTATGCCTCGCGTACTGCCGACATGCACACAAGTGCTGCCTGCGGCGGCAGAACCTCTTCCACCGTCTTGCCGATATAGTTTTCGGACGGCGGAGCGAGCAGCTCCGAACGTGGCGGATGGTACTGAATGTAGCGACCGTCGATGTCGATCTCGAACAGTAGATCCGGTAGGGCGGTCAAGACTGCGGTCATCCGCGCCTCCGCCGCTCTGAGGTCCAATACGGTCTGATAGCCGCGCAGCAGATATCTGGCGCGATGGCCTATGAGCGCCCAATTGATCGGTTTTGAAATGAAGTCCGTGGCGCCCGCGAGGTAGGCTGTGTCGACCGACCCGACATCATCCATACCCGTTACCATGACGATAGGCAGCAGCGCGCCGGCCTCGTGCCGAAGTGCGGCGCAGACTTCGTGTCCGTTCAGGCCCGGCATATCCACATCGAGCATGACCATGTCATAGGAGCCCGCGCGGAATTGGTGCAGGGCGTCTCGGCCGTCGATGGCCGTGCCGACGGCAAACCCCGCCTTCTGCAATGCCGCCTGCATCAGGGCAAGAGCGACGTCGTCGTCATCAACTACCAGAATCCTTTTGGGTACGGGCATCAGGCGGCCTCCTGTAAGATCTCACGTATGTGTGACACGGCGCGGTCATGTTCCTGTCTGACCTGTGCAAGCAGCGCACGGGCCTCGTCAAAACGATTCTCGCGCCCAAGAAATTCCAGCTTTCGATAGATCCCGGACAGGGTTTCAGCCCCGACGTTGGCCGCGCTCGATTTCAAGGTGTGGGCCGACTGACACAACCGTCTACCGTCCCCGTCAACGATCGCGCGTTCGATTCGTTGCAGTGATTCATCGGCCGATTGCAGAAAGAGACGCAGGATCTTCTGCACGAGATCCATGCCTCCCGACGGGTCGAGCGCCCGGACGGCAATCAAGGCTTGCAGATTGATGGCATCGGAACCCGGGGGTGGCGTCTCGCCGAGCGCAGCGCGTGACTCGAATACCGACTGCGCAGGCGCCGCGGCACTTGCAGGCGGCAGCCATTGCGCGAGCAGGGCCTGCAATTGCACAAGGGTGTACGGTTTCGGAAGAAAGGCATCCATGCCGGCGGACAGGCATCTGTGCTCGTCGCCCTGCATGGCGTTGGCGGTCAATGCAATGATCGGCAGGCGTTCGCCGCGACCCATTGGTAGCTGGCGGATGGCGGCCGTGGCTTCAAACCCATCCATGACCGGCATCTGACAGTCCATTAACACCAGATCGAACTCACCACCCCGCACCCGTTCGACCGCTTCTTGGCCGTTACTGGCTATGCTCGTGTTCAGCCCGAGCGTGTGCAGCATGGCGCAGGCGACCTCCTGATTGATTTGATTGTCCTCGACGAGCAGCACCGTGCCCCGTAACGCCGGCGAGGCTTCCGGCTTGCCGTGCACGTTCGAATCCGGACGTGGCGGTATCCACGTCAGCAGGTTGCCGATGACTTGAAACAAATCCGCGCGGCGAATGGGCTTGTTCAGGTAACGCCGGATACCCGCCGCGTCGCGCTCGAGCGGGTTGGCGTCGGCGGTCGTCGAGGTCAGCATCATGAGCGGCGTGGCCGCCAGCTGCGGCTGCTGCTGAATCGCACCGGCCAATTGCAGACCATCCATCACCGGAAGATGCATGTCGAGTATCGCGAGGTCGAAAGCCGCTTGCGCGCCGACTGCTTGCCGCATGAGACTGAGGGCTTCATCGCCGCTACGCGCACACACGACACGCATCCGCCAGCCCTCAAGCTGCTGTTGCAGAATGTCCCGATTGGTCTGGTTGTCGTCGACGATCAGAACTCGCTTGCCTTCGAGCGCCGTCGTGTCGAACGGCTCGCGGTGCGGTGAGAGAGCCTTCGGCAGTCGGAACGTGACAAAGAATCGCGAGCCGTGGTCCGGAGTGCTTTCCACACGGATGGTGCCCCCCATCAGCGTTAGGAGTCGGCGGCAGATCGCGAGGCCAAGGCCGGTGCCGCCGTATCGCCGCGTGGTCGAGCCGTCGGCTTGTGCGAAATGGTCGAATATTTTGGCTTGCGCTTCCGGCGCGATGCCTATGCCGGTGTCGGAAACGCAGAGACTGATTGTGACCTCGGTTCCGGTCTCCTGTTCCACCACAACGTGGACGACCACCCCACCGTATTCAGTAAACTTGATCGCATTGCCGACGAGATTGGCGAGCACCTGGCGCAGGCGAAACGGGTCGCCCCGCAGGCTCGGCAGCGGCGCATCGGGAGGCGTGAACTGAGCGGCTAATTCGAGGTCTTTTTTTGCCGCCGGTTGCGCAAACATTGCCAAGGTATCTTCCACGAGGTCCACGAGGCTGAAGTCGACCGACTCGAGTTCCATGTGCCCGGACTCGATTTTCGAGAAGTCGAGAATGTCGTTGATGACACCGACTAGGTGCTGTCCGGACGTCTGAACTGCGGCGGCCCACTCCCGTTGCCGTGGTTTGAGCACACTGTTCAGAAGCAACTCGTTCATCCCCAACACACCGTTCAACGGCGTGCGAATCTCGTGGCTCATCGTTGCGAGGAATTCGCTCTTGGCGCGGCTCGCCGCCTCCGCAGCGTCCTTGGCGTGCTGCAGATCGGTGGTGCGCTCGGCCACCTGCTCTTCGAGATGATCCCGGTGCGCAGCGAGGCGCGCGTCGCGTTCCTCGATGTTCTCGAGCATGCCATTGAAGCCACGCGCGAGCGCGTCCAATTCGGCGATGTCGCTGGACACGGCCCGAATGCGGAAGTCCGCTTCACCGGAAACCCGCTCCATGCGCGCGGTCAATCCGATCAGCGGCTCCAATACGGAGCTGTTGAGCCGCCGCACCAGCAGTCCGCTCACGATCAGAGCGATCGCGGCTGCGACGAGAGTGACGAGGACCTGGGCAGCGAGTTGCCAGTACAGCCCTCTGAGCTCAACGTGCAGATGCAGGCTACCCGGGATCTGTCCGTGCAACAGCACGGGTTGAATCAAGTCGATGTGACTGGCGCTGATCGACACGTGCGCGGACGGCGAGCCTCGCGTCGGCGGCGGGGCGATCGTGCTGTTGCTTCGGTAGCTCGCGAACAGGTCCCCGTCCCGCGTGTAGAGGGCGCCGACCTGGACGTCCGGCGCATTGCGCAGAGATTGTAATAGCTCCTGCGCCGCGGCTATGTCCTGGAACATCAGCGGCGCGGCCGCGCTCTCGGCCAGCATCTTGGCCTGCACCCGCGTCGCGTCCACCAGACCGTATAGTCCGAGCGTGAAGCTGCTGGCGATGATGATGACTGCGACGATGGCCACCGCCGTGCCGAGAGTGGTGCGACTGATGAGTCGCAGCCGCGCGCCGAGAGTTACCGAGATCCCGGATTCCCGTGTCGGGCTCATTGGCGAACCTTCGTGGCCAAGCGCAGGAGCTTCGAGCTCAGGTTGAGTTTTGCGCTGCGCGCTGCTTCGAGATTGGCCTCGAAGGTGATCCGGCCGTTCACGACGCTCATATTGAGTGCCGCCCCTTGGTCGACCGCGCCTGGACTGTCAGCGACCGTCAGCACAGCGGCATCGCGCAGGCTGGCGATCACGCGGGGCAGCCCGCCGGCAGGCGAAGCGGCGACAAAGACGACCTGACAGACCCTCAGCGACTCCAGGGTCGTCGACCGATGCACGGCGATGTGGCGGTCGCCGACCGCTTTGCCCTCCAGACCGTCGATCTCCGGACCGAACGGATCGTGGCCGTAGATGCACAAATTCAGCGTGGGCCCGACATCGGAAGGCCAGTCCGTAAAGAGCGCAAAGTTGTAAAGGAACGCCGCCTTCAGACGGTATTCGGGCAATTCATCGCTTAGCGCACGGGGCGAGAATGACGCGAGCGCAGTAGCAACGAACAACGCTAGAAGTGAGGCGCTACGGCGCATGGTCGCCCCCGATGACCTGTCCCGCTCGTGCCGGCAGTCCACGTGGTACGAGTTGTCCGGCGCTCGCTGAGGTGATTTTCAGCTCGAGCAGCCGCTCGATCGGCAACGCGAGGAGTTGCACCAGCGTGTAGGGATGCGCGGCGCCGGGAAATGCAAGTGCCAGTGCAAACCCGACGGCCAACAGGTCTTTGCGCCGCGACCTCGCGTCGACGCCGCGGCAGTTCTCCGTGCGATGTGTGCGGGTCGTCATCGCTCAAAACGCATAGGTGAACTTGGCCCGGACACTTCGACCATCCTGGTTCAGCGCGTTCTGCCAATTGTTCGCAGATGCGGGTTGCGCGTAGCGCTTGTCACATAAATTGTCGAGGGCGAGCGAGAGCTCGAGCCCCTTGGCGATCGACTGCGTGCTCAGATAGAGGTTCGACACGGCGTAGCCACCCAAGGTTGTGCCGTTCAGCGTCAAGCGCGGGCTGTCATATCGCAGTTCGTAACCGATGCGCAGGCCGGCCGCGGACAAGGGGCTCGAGAAATTGAGTTTGCCCAATTCCTTGGGCGAGTTGACCACCTCTGTGCCGCCGCGGTATTCCGCGCTCTGGATCGACACGCTGCCGCGCAGTCGGGCGCCGAAGTCCCACGTCCTGTCTGTCGACAGTTCGATCCCATGCGTGTCGACGGGCTGCACGTTTTGGTATTCGGTGTACCCGTCGACCACCGTGCTGTCCAATACGATGAGGTTGCGAAGAGTCCATTGGTAAACGGCCGCACGCAGTGTGAGGTCTGGGGCAATCCGGTGATCGACGTCGAGTTCGAGTGTGTTGACGGTCTCACCGCTCAGCGAGGGAACGGGGGCGCCGGGCTGGAAATCGTTGGAGTCTTCGAAGGCGTTGGGCGCGCGATGCGCCACACCGTACAGCGCCTTCGCCGTAGTCGCCGGATCCGCCTGCCAGATGAGCGCCAGGCGCGGACTCAGCGCCGTCCCCGTGACGTCGTTGCGATCGATCCGCAGACCCAGCGTGGATGTGAGCGAGTTCGACAGGCGCCATTCATCCTGCCCGTATAGACCTGCCCGATAGCCCGACCTGGGGATGTACATATTGCCGGCGGAGTTCGCGAAATCGATCTGCGCGAGATCCTCGCGATAGTTGTCCTGTGCCTCCACACCGGCCATCAACGTATGATTTGCCAGCGCGGTCGATACCAGGCGTAGCTCGAAGCCCCGCCAGTCGCTCCACGTGGGATAGGCAAACATGGTGCCGTAGCTGTCCTGTGTGTCCGCGGGAGCCTCGCCCGTGAACAACCGTCCCGTGACCTGCAGCGTGTTCGCAGCAAAGCTATTCTGGTACTGGAGCTGCGTGAGCGTGTCAGCGACCTGCAAATACTCTCCGGGCACCAGCGGGTCGGACAGGTAGTCCCCCGTCGGATCATTTTTGTGATCAAGGCCGTAGACGAGTTCGAACGACCAGGGGCCCGCTGCAACGCGCCCGAAGAATTGCCGGTTGCGATCACCATCAAGTCCGGCGGCGACGCCGGAGATTCCGGAAGCCCCGTAGTCGAAAAACAGATTCTGGCCCCGTGAACTCATGCCGCTCACGGACATCAGGACATCGACACCGTTGTCGAGGCGGTCTCCCCAGGTGGCGCGCCCCTCGCGAAGCGACTGCGGCTGTTGATAGCCGACGGCAAGTTCTGCACCGTTCACGTCCGCGCCGCTGCGCGTGACGATGTTGACGATGCCAAACATGGCGTTCTGGCCGTACACCGCGCCACCCGGCCCGGGAATGAATTCGATGCGCTCGATCAAGTCCATGTCGACTGGGAACTGCCGTCCGAACTCTCCATCGTCAAAGGCCGGGTCATTGAGGCGATTGCCGTCAATCGTGACGAGCACGCGGGTGTTGTAGTCACCGGGTAGACCGAAGCCGCGAACTCCCAAGTAGGTATTTTGGCGGTCGTAGGTCGTGTAGACGCCGGGCAGGCTGGCGAGCGCCTCATCGAGCGTGCGCCAGCCGAAGGCCTGGATCTCCTGGCGGGTGATGACGCTCACGGCGGCCCCAACCTCGGTTTGCTTCTGCGCATATTTTGAGGCCCCGACGACGGGGACCTGCATGAGTTCTTCCAGGCTCAGGTCGGTGAGGTCAGGCGCTGCGGCCGCCGCAGGGAAAGCCGCCACAATAGCGAGGCAAAGCAGCAACATGCGCTCGCGATAGATCGATGGACGGCGTGGATCCAAAACCATGCAGCGACTTCCTGTTTGAGCATCCAACCGTGGTCGGCAGGCATGGTTGGCGCCCGACGGGACTCTGGATCAAGCAGTGTTATCGACCCCTCTCGCCGCATTCTGTATGGCGTGGCGCGGCGGCGCGCCAAGGAATGTGACGTCGGTCGCGCTTTCGCCCGGCACGTTACATAGATCGAGCATTCAAGTAGGTAATTCCCCTGAATGTGGAAACTCGTTATCCGGTTAAGCTAGAGGTATGCAAAGCCCATCTCAACGGTTGTTGGCGAGTTTGTTAACGGCCGTTCTGAGCTTGGCGATTCTGGATGCGGCGCAGGCAGCGGGCAGCAGCCGTCTCTACGAGCATTGCGTAGTTTGCCATCAACCGAACGCGTGGGGCTCGCCGGACGGCGCCATCCCGAGCCTTGCGGGTCAGCAAGTGCGTTATTTGGAAAAACAGCTGGCCTTGTTCCGATCGGGAGCACGGGTAGACACCGCCATGCAAGTGGTAACGGCGCATCCGACGTTCGGCGACCAAGATAACATCGTCGCGCTTGCGCGCTATCTTTCGAGTCTGGATGCGAACCCTAATCCGGTAATGGGGTCGGGCAAGCATCTCCGTGTGGGGCAGGAACTGTACGCGCACATCTGCGCTGCCTGTCACGGTGTCGCGGGTCTCGGTGAGGCGGGCAACCGAGTGCCGCGCATCGCCGGGCAACACTATCCCTATTTGAGACGGCAGATCGAGGCCGCTGCGAGTCTGCACAAAGAACTCGCACCGCCCGAAATGACGAGCGCACTGCGGAGCATGCGCCCACAGGAAAAGGATGCACTTGCCGATTACATCTCACGTCTCGGCAATTCAGAAGCCCTGCTGGATTCCAACCGCGTCGATGGCGCGGGGATTGATCGAGCGCCCGACTCGCCGTAGTGTCGGAAGCTACGGCAGCGCCCGTTGGCACAACGCGATGAATGCGCCCGGGATGACCCCCAAGGCGAATACCAGCAGCACATTCGCGCTGAGCACGGTGCGCATCAGCGGCGAGCCGCCGATCCGTGCGTGATCGGTCGGTTCGTCGAAATACATCAATTTGACGATGCGCAGATAAAAGAACGCGCCGACCACCGAGAACAGTACGGCGACCACGGCCAGCCAGGTATAGCTGACGCCCAACACGGCTTGGATGACGCCGAGCTTGGCCCAAAATCCGACAAACGGCGGCACGCCCGCCAGGCTGAACATCAGAATCGCCATCATGCCGGCGAACCAGGGACTGCGGGCGTTCAAGCCCTTGAAGTCGACGAGCTTGTCGGACTCAAAGCCCTGGCGCGCCAACAGCAGGATCATGCCGAAGGCCCCGCTCGCAACGATGACATAGCTGATCATGTAAAACATGGCGGCCTGGTAGCCCTGCGCCGTGCCGGACAAGATTCCGAGAAGCACGTACCCAACGTGTGAAATGGTGGAATAAGCCAGCATGCGTTTGATATTGCTTTGCGCAATCGCGACGATGTTGCCGATGGCCATCGAGAGCACTGCGAGCACCACGAGCATTTGGCTCCAATCCGCCTGTGAGGCCGCCAAGGCCTCGGGCAACAACCGCATGGCGAGCGCGAACGCGGCAAGTTTCGATGCCGTGCCGATGAACACCGTCACGCAGGTGGGCGAGCCCTCGTACACGTCGGGGATCCACATGTGGAATGGCACCGCGCCCAACTTGAATCCCACGCCGACGATGAGAAAGGCAATGCCGAACAGCAATCCGATGTTGTTCGACAAGCTGCCGTGCGCAACGGTCGCGATCGACGCGAGTTCCAGATTGCCGGTGACTCCATACACGATCGACATGCCGTACAACAGAGTTCCGGAGGCCATGGATCCCAGCACGAAATACTTGATGGCGGACTCCGCGGCGATGCCGGAATCCCGGTCGAACGCGACCATGGCGTAGAGGCACAGGGACAGCAGCTCGAGGCCCAAATAGAGCGTGATCAAGCTGCCCACGGAGATCAGCACCATCGCACCGAGAGTGGCAAACAGGCCCAGCACGTAATACTCGCCCTTGAGAATCGACCGGCGCTCGAGGTAGTCGGTGGAATACACAAAAACCACCGCCACGGTCAACAACGTCACAACGTTCAGCACCTGCGCCATGCGATCCAATTCAAATAGTCCGCCGAGCGCGACGACTTTCGTGGATACCGGCTGTATTGCCGCCAATACGGCGGTGACTGCCAAGCTGATGACGGCCAGCACACCGGTCCAGCGACGCTGAGCATCCGAGATGAACAGATCCAGCATCAGGATCGCGCATGCCGCCCCGCCCAAAAAAATCTCCGGCCTGGCGTAGATGAGGCCCGCATCGAAATCGGCGACATTGAAACCGTTCATGTGTGAACCTTATGGGCCAATCTTCGAGACCAGCAGCTGCTGGGCCAAATGCTCCGTCGTTGCGCGCATGACGTCGAGCAACGGCGCGGGCCACAGCCCGACCAGCAGCACGGCGGCCGCGAGCAAGCCCAGAACCAAGAACTCGCGGCCATTGAGATCTTTGAGCGCGGCGACCTTGTCGTTGCCGATCTCGCCGAAGATCACCCGTTTCACCAACCACAACGTGTATGCCGCTCCCAAGACCAGCGTCGTGCCCGCCAGAAATGCGTACCAGACATTCGCCTTGAACGACGCCAAGATGACCAGAAACTCGCCCACAAAACCCGAGGTACCGGGGAGGCCGGAATTGGCCAATGCGAACAGCATCATGAACGCGGCGAATTTCGGCATGGTATTCACCACCCCGCCGTACGCACTGATCTCGCGGCTATGCACCCGGTCATACATGACGCCGACACACAGGAACATCGCGCCCGATACCAAGCCATGCGACAACATTTGCACCATGGCGCC
>Ga0181521_10007336_pt1 | contig 11617 bp, 6 predicted proteins | sample PEATcosm2014_Bin_32_FD_119764 | JGI IMG/M metagenome (GOLD analysis project Ga0181521, IMG submission 119764) | Peatland microbial communities from MTU Mesocosm Facility, Houghton, MI, USA - PEATcosm2014_Bin02_60_metaG | ecosystem: Environmental > Terrestrial > Soil > Wetlands > Peat | place... | reverse complement strand
ATCTTTTCCGGCCTGATGAGTTCCGCCATGAGCTTCGGTCTGCAAGGCGGGGCCAAACTCGAGGAACTCGCGCAAACCACCGCCCCCGCCACCTCGCCCACCTGGCGCGGCATGCCGGTGTTGGTCGTCGTGCTGTTTGGCGGCTTTGTCGTCAACGGGGTCTGGTGCCTCTACCTTAATGCGAAGAACAAGACTACCGGTGACTACACCAAGAAGGACACGCCGCTGTTGGGCAACCTCCTATTCGCCGTCCTCGCGGGGGCCGTCTGGTGCTCGCAGTTCATCTGTTTCAAGACCGGCGAGCCGGCGATGGGCAAAATGGCCTATATCGGCTGGGCGGTACTGATGGCCAGCGCGATCCTCTTCAGTACGTTGCTGGGCATATTCCTCGGTGAATGGAAAGGCACCAGCAGCCGGACGCGCGGCCTCCTCGCCCTCGGCCTGGTGTTGCTGCTCTCCTCGACCGTCCTCGCGGCCTACAGCGGCAAGCTCAGTCAGGAAAAACCCGCAGCCGCCGCGCTGCCCGCCGCTCCCACCACCTGATCGGCACGCAACACGCACCACGCACCACGCACGACCCCTCGCCGCTCTATCAACTATCAACTCTCAAAACTATCCACTAACCATGCCTCGCGTCTATCTTGCCATTGACCTCGGCGCTGAAAGCGGCCGCGTTGTGGCCGGCGTCTGGAACGGCAAAACCATCCGGCTCGAAGAAATCCATCGCTTCCCCAACGGCCCCGTGTACTTGGGCGACTCGCTCCGCTGGGACGTCGTGCGGCTCTGGGCCGAAATCCAGAACGGCCTCGCTCTCGCCGGCAAGAAGTACGGCAAATCCATTGTTTCGGTCGGCGCCGACACTTGGGGCGTGGACTACGTGCTGCTCACCGGCTGCGACGAGATGCTGGGCCAACCTTACGCCTACCGCGACGCCCGCACCAACGGCATGATGGAAAGGGCTTTCAAGAAGGTGCCTCGCGCGGAAATCTTCGCCCAGACCGGCCTGCAGTTCATGCAGTTCAACACCCTGTTCCAGTTGCTGGCCCACCAACAGGCAGCCCCGGGCCTGCTCGAGGCGGCCGATGTGCTCCTGCTCATGCCGGATTTCATCCATTGGGCGCTGTGCGGCTCGCGCGTGGTCGAGTTCACCAACGGCACAACCACCCAGTGCATGAATCCGCTCACGCGCAACTGGGCAACCGGGCTGCTGAAGAAGTTCGGCCTGCCCACGCACATATTTCCGAAGGTCGTTCCGCCCGGCACCAGGCTCGGCGCGCTGCGCCCCGGGGTCGCGGACCGGACCGGCCTCCGCAAGGTCAATGTGGTGGCCCCGCCCACTCACGACACCGCCTCCGCCGTCGCCGGCGTTCCGACCGCCAACACCGGCAAGGCCAACTGGGCCTACCTCAGTTCCGGCACCTGGTCCCTTATGGGCGCCGAGGTCAACAAGGCCTCGTTGTCCGCGCGCACGCAAGAGCTGAACCTGACCAACGAAGGCGGGTTGGATGGCACCTACCGTCTGCTCAAGAACATCATGGGCCTGTGGCTCGTCCAGCAGTGCAAGCGTGCCTTCGACGCGCACGGCCACAAACTCGAGTATGGGCAGCTCGCGCAGATGGCCGCCAAGGCCCCGGCGCTCCGGTCCATCGTCAACCCCGACGACTCGCGCTTTCTCAACCCCCCCGACATGCCGAAGGCGATCCAGGACTTCTGCCGCGAAACCAAACAGCCGCTGCCGAAGACCGAAGGCGAACTGGTCCGTTGCGCCTACGAGAGCCTCGCGCTCAAGTATCGCGAAGTGCTCAGTTGGCTGGAGGAACTCACCGGCAACCGCATCGAGGTCATTCACATTGTCGGCGGCGGCTCCAAGAGCGCCATCCTGAACCAGCTCACGGCCGATGCCTGCCAGCGCCCCGTCGTGGCCGGACCGGTTGAGGCGACCGCGATGGGCAACCTGCTCGTCCAGGTGCGCGCCAGCGGCGAGCTCTCGTCGCTCGCGGAGATGCGCGAGGTCATCCGCCAGTCCAGTGAGGTCGCCGCCTGCCGGCCCGGCAAGCCCGCCGCCTGGGAAGAAGCCTCCGCCCGTTTCGCCGACCTGGGCCGCGGCAGGTAAAGCCCCTCGCGCCACTTACGCCGCGCGCGCGCCGCCTCCCGAGCGAACAGCATTTCCGATTCGGCACTACTTGCTACCTGTACGAGCTGAGAGCCGCACCGCCACGCTGAACTTTCGAACCGCGGGCAGGCAAGCAGTTGCCACGCCCTTTCCGTTTGCGCTGCGCGCGGTTCTCTGGTACAAGCCTCGGCGCTATGTGCGGGAGACCTGTTGGTTTTGTCTGGTTCGCGGCGCTGATCGTGGCGGCCGAACCGTTTAGCCGGCGTGGCGTCATGCCCCGGCGCCCGCCCGGGAGGAACCTGGACTGTGCGCGCTGAACCACCCGTCACCGTCATCCTCATCCCCGTCTATAACGATTGGGAATCCGCCGCGGAGGTCCTGCGCCAGATTGACGCGCAACTCGATGCACAAGCCTGGTCGCACCAGGTTGTGATCGTCAACGACGGGTCGCAGGAGCCGCCCGGCGATTCGCTGCTGAAGACCGGGTTAAAGGCGATCGCGAGCGTGAAAGTAATTAACCTCTGCCGGAACCTGGGGCACCAGCGAGCGCTGGCCACCGGCCTCTGTTGGGTCGAGGAGAACGTCCCCTGTTCGGCCATCGTCGTAATGGACGGGGACGGCGAGGACCTGCCGGCCCACGTGCCCACGCTGTTGACCAGTTTCGCGTCGGACGAAGGATGCGCGGTCTTTGCCGCCAGGACCCGCCGCACGGAGAGTCTGGTTTTCCAACTGTTCTATCACCTGTATCGTCTGGTCCATGTGGTTCTCACCGGCGTGCCGGTGCGGATCGGGAATTTCAGCGTCATCAGCCATAATCATGCCGCGAGTCTGGTGACATCCGCGGACTTGTGGAACCATTACGCCGCCGCCGTGGTGCGGTCCCGCCTGCCGATCAAGACGGTGCCCTTGCCGCGCGGCCGGCGGTTTTTCGGACAATCGCGCATGCGCTGGGCGTCGCTGGTGATCCATGGGCTGAGCGCAGCTTCGGTTTTTGGGGACGTTATCGGCGTGCGCCTCCTTACGGCGTCTCTGATCGGCTTGTGCGTCGCGCTGCCCGGCCTGTGTGTCAGCCTGGCGGCGGGCGGCCATGACCCCGGCGGCCACCTGAGCAACGCGGCGATCCTCTGGTGCTTCGTCACGCTGCTCCTGGTGCAACTGACCCTGACGTCGGTCGGTTTCATCCTCAGTGTCCTGTCGGGTCGCAGCTTCGCCGCGTTCATCCCCATTGGGGAGTATGCGCGTTTCGTCCGGTCGGTGGATAGCCTCTGGCCGCGCCATGGGTGAGTACCACTATCTCGGCGCGGAGCTGGATGTTTTTGCGCGCGCCCGAAACTGGAAACGGTATCTGGCGGCTCAGATGGCCTCCTTCGTGTTCGGGGACGTGCTGGAGGTCGGCGCCGGCATCGGGGCGGTCACCCAAGCCCTGGCGGGGCTTCCGCGCCGCACCTGGACCTGTCTCGAACCGGACGCCGGGCTCGCTCAGCGTCTGAACGCCGCCGTGCGCGCTATGGCGGGGTCGTCCCGCATCTCAGTGGTGATTGGCGCGCTTCGGGACCTGCCGTCCGCCGCGAATTACGACTGCGCACTCTACGTCGATGTGCTGGAGCATATCGAAAAGGATCACGCGGAGGTTGCCGCCGCCGTGGCGTTGCTGCGCAGCGGGGGCCACCTCATCATCCTCTGCCCCGCGCACCACTGGCTGTACACGCCTTTTGATCGGGCCATCGGCCACTACCGGCGCTACGACCGCCGCAGGTTCCAATCGCTCCAGCCTCCCTCCGCCAGCCTCGTCCGCCTCCGCTACCTTGACAGTGTCGGGCTGGTGGCCTCCCTCGGAAACCGGCTTTTCCTGCGGAGCGCTTCCCCCACCGAAGCGCAGGTGCGCTTCTGGGACGGGGTGCTGGTTCGCGCCTCCGTGCTGCTCGACCCGCTGCTGGGCTACCGGGTCGGCAAATCGATCCTCGGCGTCTGGCGCAAGGCTTGAAGCCGGCGGCGGCGTCCCCGGAGAACGTCCCGGCCTGGTGTCATCCTCAAGGGATTTCTTTGATGAGGATATCCGCGGAGCGGTAAACCACCGGCCAGGCATCCACGGTGCGGGAGATGCTGGCCGGATAGCAGTCCCGCGTCTTTTGGCTGCCCGGGTTGACGGCCGAGATAGCGACCCGCACGGGCGACTCGCTCAGCAGCACGAGTTTGTTGTAGCCCAGCGATTTCAGCCGGCGCAGGTCCGCCTCGCTGTCCAGAAGCTCATACAGTCCCTTGACGGTGGGCAGTTCCTTCACATTGTGCAGCCTGATCAGTGACAACCCCGCCCGCCCGGACCGGAACAGCACCTCTCCCCCAAAATTGCCCTCGCCGTAAACAATCAGCTTGTCCCCCGGCTTGGTGTACTGACGGATGAGCACGCTCATCTCCTTCGGAAAGCTGTCGTAATCATTCGCAATCTTCATGGCGATGATCCCGTCGATGGCGGAGAAGACCAGCACCAGTCCTGCCAGCGCCACGCGCAGCCCGCCTCGGGGCATTTCCTGCGCCCAAAAAGGCTCCCAGCGAGTCAGGGTGGCGCCGCACAGCAGCGCCACGGCGGGGCAGCACATGAGGTAATAGTGCCATTGGGCCAGGATGATATTCGTGAACACCAGCGTCGTCAGGAAGGTGGCCAGCAGCCAGAGTTTCGGCAGGCGATTGCCAGGCCGAAGCAGGGCCGGCGCCAACAGCCCCACCAGGGCCAGACTGCCCAGCGTCGCGTGCGGAAATCGCCAACCGGCTTTGATCCAAAGCCCCGGACTGAGCCGATCGTGCAAGTTGCCAAAATACCACCACAGGATGTGTGGACTATGCGAAAGCCTTAGTTCCAAACAGGGGTACATGGCCTGGGCCTCAAGCGAATCTGTGTAGTGGGTCCACAGCGTCAGAGTACCCGCCGCCACCGCCCCGGAACCGGCCAGCAAGACCCAGGTCCGCCACGCCCGCCCGCCGTTGACCATCACCATGAACACGCTGCACAGCCCGGCCGCCATGAAGAAGGGCACCTTGGAAACCGCGCTCAAGGCCGCAAACAACGCCGTCGGCAGCCACCACCAGGCGCTGCCGGTCCGGATCATCCTATCGGCGAAGAACAGAAACCAGATCGTCAACACCAGGCAGAAGGCATCCGTGCAGGCGTAGCCGGCCTTCACAACGATCAAGGGCTGCGCCAGAAAGAAGGCCGTGCCCCACCAGGCTGCGCGTCCCCCCACATAGTGCCGGGCCAGTTGGAAGAACGGCCAGAGGACCGTCGCAAAAGCCAGCAATGACACCAGATTGGCCCACCCGTACCAAGTCGAGCCGGTGGCCTTGAAAGCCAATCCCGCCGCCGCCTGCCACAGTGGCAGCTCCTGCGCGGTCGGACTTCCGTTCGCGTTAAAGCCCACGATCACCGGCCGCAGCAGGTTGATCGGCCCGCGCGCATACTCCAGCGCCGGCCCGAGATGAATGGCCCGGAAAAGCGACCGCCCGACCAGGGCATTGCCGAGGTGAAACGCCACGATTAACCCGAAGAGCGTCACGACCAGAGGGGCCAAGGGCGCCGGCCTGACTTCTTGAGTTTGCACGCCCACCTAGCTACGTGAGTCATCGCCCCGGTGTCAAGCGCGCGCCTCCGCCCGTATTCAGGTCGCGGATTGCCGTCGAATCTGATCCCGCTGTGCGATGTGCGCAGCTCGATACCCTGCCATAGCGGCAGGGATGGCGCGGATACCACCACCCTTCCAGCGTGGTGAGGATGTCGAGACGCGCCGCGGTGCAATCAACAGCGGATTGCCGGCTTGATTTCGGGCGCGGGGTCCTGTAGTTAGCCGGCGTGCAAGCTGAATCAGCCAAGCCTCCCGCGCTGGCCCCTCTGGTCGTGACGCTCTTCGGGTTAATCGTGGCGTTTCACCTCGGCAACGCCCTCCTGGGAAAGCCCCTGTTTCTGGGCAGTCATCTTGGCACCGCGCTGGAGTATGCGCGTGGCCCGATCAACCTGCTGCGGCCGGTGATCGTGGGCTTTAACGCGACCGAGACACCCACGGCGCCGGAGTTGCCGCTGTGGCAGGCGGCGGCGGGATTGGCTTTCAAGGCCACCGGCTCGACCTGGTACGGATGGGCCAATCTGGTGTCATTGCTGGCTTTTGCGACGGTCCTCTGGCCGTTCTTCCAACTGGCCCGGCACTATGTGGGGGAACGCGCGGCCTGGTGGGGCACGGCCTTCTTTCTGGCGCAGCCCTTGATCGTCCTCTGGGCCGGCCTGGCTGCCACGGAGGCCTTCTGTCTGGTGTTGACGATCTGGTTTTTGTTCTTTGCCGATAAGATGATCCGGACCGGCAGCGCCTGGTGGTGGCTGCCGACGGCGCTGTTTGCGGCCTTGAGCGCGGTTTCCAAGGCGCCGTTTTTCATGGCGGCCGGACTGTGCAGCGTGTTCATGGTGATGGTCAACGGCGGGCGGGCGTGGCGAACCTGGGTCTTGCTCGCTGGCGCGGGGGTTGTCGCTGCGGGCATGTTCGCCGCGTGGACGCATCATACCGGTTCACTCGCGGCCCAGGCTGAATATCCCTACTTCGAACTAAGGCTTTCCCACAGCCCGTATCTGGTGGGGTGGTGTTTTGGCGGCTGGCACTTTCGGCTCAGTCCCGGGCCCTGGATCAAGGGCGGCTGGCGTTTCCTGCATGGGACGCTGGGCAGCCTGCCCCTGGTGGCGCTGCTGGTGCCGACCCTGCTTCGGCCTGGCAATCGCCTGCCGAAGCTGTGGCTGCTGGCCACCTTCCTGACGACGCTGGTATTCACCCACCTGGTGCTGGCCCATTGGCACTACTACCTGATGTGCTGCCCGGCCGTGGCGCTGCTGTGCGGCGCCACCCTTGCGCGCTGGGAGCCTTTTTGGGCGCAGGAAATGCCCAAGGCCTGGCTACGGCTGGCCCTGGTCGGGGTGGTGTTGGTTCTCTCGGCCATTGACGGGGTCATTGCAATGAAAGTGGCGATCAATTACGACTACTATCCCCAGAAGATTGCCTCGCTCCTCCAGCAGTACACGAAGCCGGAAGACAAGCTGATCTTTTACGACGGCGCAAGGTGGAGCGGCGAGGAGCTGTTCCGGTCGGGGCGGAAGGGGTTGTGTGTGTATAGCCTGGAAGGTCTGAAGGGGGTCGCCACCGTCAAAGGATTGTATGATCTGCTCGGCAGCGAGGCGGACGTGCGCCGGCTCAAATCATTGGGCTACAACAAACTGGTGCTGATGAGTGAGTCGCCCGTGCAAGTCGCGGTCCAGGCAGTGAATCCCGGTAGCAAGCGGCAGCGCTTGTGCTACCCGGCAACGATCTCTCCGGCGGTGGACGCGTGGCCGGTGGTTTACCGCTCCGAGGACCTCCTTATCAAAGAAATCCCTTGAGGGTGAGTGGCGTGTTCTCTCGCCAGAGGAGCTACAAACCCGAAGAATAAGGGGGTTTTGAAGATTTTTGCAGCGGCCTACCACTGCCGCATTCGATAGAACCGCTGCGCGCCCGTGGCCGCCGGATCGGTCAGCATCCTGAGTGCGCCGTTGCCGGCGTTGGTGGACACCGCCGTCCAATTCGCCGCCGTCAGTGAACCCTTGAATTCCAAGGCGTAGTTCTTCGGGCTCAACGTCTGCGCCAGCACGCTGAACCGGTTGCCGTTCCGCGCCGGATGCAGCAGCCGTGGCACCGGCAGACTGTCCTCCAACAGCACCAGCGTGTGATCCTCTCCGGTCGCAACCCCCGCCGCCGGAGCCAACGCCGGCGGAACGTCGCATTGCCCGTTCCAATCAGTGCCCCAGGCCGTAACCTGGCCGTCCGCCCCCAGCGCCACACTGTGCCCGCCACCGCCGGCTGCCGCCACCACGTTGGTCAACCCCGCTGGCACGTCGCTCTGCCCCTCCGAATCGTCTCCCCACGCTACCACCATGCCATCGCCTTTAACCGCCAGGCTGTGATACTCCCCGGCCCCAATCGCCACCACATTCGTCAAACCCCACGGCACCACGGATTGCCCAGCCACGTTCCCTTCCGCCTCCGTGTTCTCTCCCCAGGCCACTACGGTGCCGTCCGCCTTTAAGGCCAGCGTGTGGCTGCCGCCCGCCGCCACGGCGGTCACGTTCGTCAGCCTGGCCGGCTGATTAGTCTGCCCGAAACTGTTGTCACCCCATACCACCACCGTGCCGTTGGCCCGCAACGCCACGCTGTGCCAGGTGCCGGCGCTAATCCCAATCACGTTGTCCAGGCCCGCCGGAACATTGGTTTGGCCGTAATCGTCAGCACCCCACGCGACCACGGACCCGTTGGCCCTGAGCGCCAGGCTGTGATAACCCCCCGCCGCGATGGCCAGAGCGTCGGCCAGCCCCGCCGGGACGTCGCATTGGCCGTTCGCATCGTTGCCCCAGGCGACCACCGTGCCGTCCGCCCCAAGGCCCAGATTGTGCCAGGCGCCGGCAGCGATGGCGATCAGGTTCGTCGAAATGCCAGAGGCACCCCCTTGGCCTAAGGTATTGTCACCCCACGCGGCGTCCTGGATCAAACCCAGCGTCGCATTGGAGCTGACGACCCAACCGAAGCCGTTGCTCACCACGACCGAGTAAGACCCCACATTGATACTCCGGGCGGCGGTGAGCAGGCACGACGGGGCGGTCGCCCCGGGGAGCGGAGTCCCGTTGAACTGCCACTGATAACTCAATGGCGGAGTGCCGGCGTCTGCCACAGTGAACGTCACGTTCTGCCCGACGGAGACAATCTGGCTTTGCGGCTGGCCAGTAATGGAGGGGAGCCCATTGACCGTGAGCAGCGCATTGGAACTGGTCACACTCCCGAACTGGTTGCTGACCACGACCGAATAGCTGCCGGTGGCGCTCGTTTGCACGTTGTTCGTCGTGTAACTGCTCAGTGTGGCGCCTGCGAGGTTGCTGCTGTTGAACCGCCATTGATAAGAGATCGGAGAAGCGCTCGAAGCGCCAACGCTGAAAGTGACATTGGCCCCTGCCAGCACCGTTTGGCTGACCGGTTGGTTCGTGATCACCGGGGTGCCGCCTCCGATGACATACGCCGCCAGGCCGGCCGCAGTGCCGTTGAACACATCCGCGTCTCCCGGATTCGAGCTGCTATCGGCGTACTGCCAGAAGACCCAGGTGGACCAAGGGCTGGTCGGGCTGGGAGCGCCGGTCTGCGGATTGGGGCTGGTGGGCCATTCGGCTATCCACGGCGTCCATTGCGTCACCGTGCTGTCAAACCACTTGCCGGCGAAGGAACTGGAGCAATAAATCACCGGCGTCACAATGACGCCCGCCGCCGCCGCATTGTTGCTGACGGTGATGCACCATTGATTGACCCATTGTGACAGGGTGGTTTTGGTGGAGTTGGTCGTGGGTGCTTCCACATCGAGCATCGGCATCAGATAGGCGCCGCTTCCCGTGACGTAGTTCTTGGCGACACTCCAGAAGTGGGCCGCCTCACTGACGGCGCCATTCGTGCCGGTGTTCAGGTTGAAGTCGGCGTAATGATAAGCGCCGATCAGCACGCCGGCGGCCTTGGCGTTGGTCTCGTTGATGGCGAAAGCCGCATCGGTGAAGTTCGTGCCCTGTGATGCCTTGGCCCAGGCGAACGTCACCCCGGAAGCCAGCACGTTCGACCAATTGATGGTGCCGTCCCCGTGATAGACATCAATCCCCAGCGGGCGCTGCGCCAGCGCGCGTTCTGGCCCGACCAGCCTCCCCAAGCCCAGGACGAGCATCGCCGTGCACATGAAGGAAAACCGTATCTTATTCTCGGGCATCGAATCTCATGTTACCAAGGCAGGACAGGAGGTCAACCAGCAGTTTCCGCCAATTCGGCGCGGTTAACCGTTGATCGGCGGCTTTTCTTCATGCCAGCTCGTGCTCTGCTCGTAGGCGTGGGCGATGCGCAGGATCATTTCCTCGCCGAACGGCTTGCCTAGAAGCTGCAAGCCGATGGGCAGGCGGGGTTGAGAGCCAGTGAAACCGCAGGGCGCCACCAGGCCACAAATGCCCGCCAGGTTGCAGGAGATGGTGAAAATATCCATCAGGTACATCTGCAAGGGGTCCGCGGCCTTCTCGCCGATCTTGAACGCGGCGGTGGGCGAGGTCGGCGTAACGATGGCATCGACTTTCTTGAACGCCTTCAGGAAATCGTTGCGAATCAACGTGCGCACCTTCTGCGCGCGGAGGTAATAGGCGTCGTAGTAGCCGCTGCTCAGGACGTAAGTGCCGAGGATGATGCGCCGCTTCACTTCGGGGCCGAACCCGGCGCCGCGCGTCCTGCCGTATAGCTCGATCGGGTCCGCGCCGTCCAGGCGCAGGCCGTAACGGATGCCGTCGAAGCGAGCCAGGTTGGCGCTGGCCTCGGCCGTGGCGATGATGTAATAGGTCGCGATCGCGTAGTCGGTGTGCGGCAGGGAGACTTCGACCACTTCCGCGCCCAGCCCGGCGAGTTGTTCCACTGCGGCGGCGACGGACCGCTTCACTTCCGGGTCCAGGCCGCCAATCATGTACTCCTTGGGCAACCCCAGCTTTAGTCCCTTGATGTCGCCGGTCAGGGCCGCCGCGTAACTCGGAACCGGCTGCGGCACACTCGATGAGTCGCGCGGATCGTGCCCGCCAATGACCCCCAGCACGGTCGCCGCGTCGCGCACGTCCTTGGCGAAACAGCCGATCTGGTCGAGCGACGACGCGTAGGCCACTAGGCCATAGCGTGAAACGCGGCCATAAGACGGCTTGAGGCCGACGCAGCCGCACAATGCCGCCGGCTGGCGAATCGAGCCGCCGGTATCCGAGCCGAGCGCGGCGACACATTCATCCGCCATCACCGCCGCCGCGGAACCACCCGAAGAGCCGCCGGGAATGCGCGACGTGTCCCACGGGTTGTGGGTGATTTGGAAGGCCGAATTCTCCGTCGAGCTGCCCATCGCGAACTCGTCCATGTTCAGCCGCCCGAACACCACCGCCCCCGCCGCCTTCAGTTTCTCGATCACCGTCGCGTCATAGGGCGAAACGAAGTTGCCGAGAATCTTCGAGCCGCAGTTGAGCGGCTGCCCCTTGACGGCAATGACGTCCTTTACCCCGACGGGCACGCCCAGCAGCGGCTTTTGCGCGTGGGTCTGGCCCTGCGCCAGCGCCTGGTCGGCGGCGTCCGCCTGCGCCAGCGCGTCCGCCGCGTCGTAACTGATGAACGCGCGGATTTGGGGATCAACGCGCTCAATCCGGTCCAGGCACGCCTGCGTGGCCGCGCGGGCGGAGACCTCGCGCCGGGCCAGCTTCGCCGCGAGCGCGGAAATCGTAAGTTGGTTCAGCATGACATGGCCGCAGCCCACACTCCGGCCGCAGCGCCCCGGCAAAGTGGCCGGGCCGGCGGCAAAAGGCGAGCGAGAAATCATGCCGAGTGCGAGTGCGGGCGCAACACTGCCCCCGGACCGCGAGCCGTCCCCGGCTCGCAGCGCGTTGCAACGTGCAACCGCTTCGATGGTCGT
>Ga0181521_10007335_pt1 | contig 11619 bp, 11 predicted proteins | sample PEATcosm2014_Bin_32_FD_119764 | JGI IMG/M metagenome (GOLD analysis project Ga0181521, IMG submission 119764) | Peatland microbial communities from MTU Mesocosm Facility, Houghton, MI, USA - PEATcosm2014_Bin02_60_metaG | ecosystem: Environmental > Terrestrial > Soil > Wetlands > Peat | place... | reverse complement strand
GGCACGGCGTCGGCCCCGCGCAAAACCGGAAGAAACCGCGCTACGTCTCTACCCTGAGGAGGAGGGCGCACCTCCGCAGTCGCTTCGGGCCCGCTGAGTGCCATCGCTGGCTCTTCGGGTGACCTGGCGCTACTGATTCACACGAGGGGCCAGGGATAGGCCCGGTAATCGTCGCGTGGGGCAGGAAAGAGAGGCTTGCGAAGCAGGGCGGCGGCTCTGCGTCTGAGCGCCCCGCACTCGTCTTGGCCCAGCAAAGCCGCCACTGGGTCCGGGACCCGCTCGACCACCAGCTCACAGCCCGCCAGCACGTCGACCGGCAATTCCTCGCCCGCGAAATCCCACATCACGGTCCTGAGCTTTGCGTCCGCGTGAAAGCACAGGCCGTGGTCGATCCCCCAGATCCGTCTCTCCTGGTCGATTATGAGATGGCCGCCCTTGCGGTCGCCGTTGTTGGCAAGGAGGTCGAAGGCCGCTATCCGACGCAACTGGGCGTGGTGGGAGGCCTCGTTCAACAGCGTGAAATAGTGCTCGGTGAAGTCGGCGTCGATGAAACGCTGCACCGATCCCTGGCCGTGAGGCCCCGTCTTCCGCAGCACCGTCTCGGGCACGATGCCGAGGCCGAGCGCGGCAGAAAGTTCGTAGGCGGCGACCTCGCGTCGGAACAGGCCACCCGGGTAGTCCCACAGGGGGCGTTCGCCGCGCCCCGGCTTATAGACGGCGCGCTCATCGATGCCCCAGAGCCGGACCGCCGCGAGAAACGAGTAATTCGAGCTCCACGGCAGCCTGCCCAGGACTTCGAGCTCCCCTTCGGCGAGAAGCTCGAGCCAGGCGGGTCCGCTCAGGTCAGCGGCGGGCGGTGGCCGTTCGTCCTCGGGCACACGTGGCCTCTCGGGTCGAGCGGGTACCCGCAAAGCGGGCAAGGGGGCCGGCCCGCCTCGACGAGCTCCGTCCCGCGAATAGCCAGCGCAGCCGCCTGCTCCCGGGTCATCGCAAGCCGCACGCTCTCGCCCTTCTCGGCCTCCGGCTCGGAATCCTCCGCGATATCGAACAGTGATTCGACCTCAGTCTCGGCTTCGGTCCGGTCGATCTCGTCCGCGACGAGGATGATGCGGTCGAGGTCGTCGTCGTAACTGACACCGAGCGAGCGGACCACGAAATCCGGTTCCCCGAACGGCTCGAGAGCAAGCTCTTCGCCCGACGGCAGCTCACCGGGGTGCTCGAGCGCAGCGAGCATCCTGCCGAGAAAGCGCGCCAGCGCGGAGACCTGGGCCTTTTCGACTTTGAGCGTCTTCAGGATGGGGCCCTCACGCACCTGGAGCAGGAACACGCGCTCGCCCACGGGGCCGACTGTCCCGATCGTCACCCGGTCGGGGTTCGCAAGCTCGAAATCCTCAGTCACCTCGACCTCTCATGTGTTGAAGGCACACCCGTCGACGGCGCGCCGGTCGCGCCCATGGCCAAGACAGCCGGCCCCTCGGAGCCGTACACGACCGTGCTGATCGAACAAGGGGCGACGACGATCCGCTGGAAGAGATCGAGCGGCACGCCGAGGGCGTTAGCTAGCGCAACCTTGATGCAGTCGGCATGCGACACCGCAACGACGACCTCGCCGGGATGGGCTTTGCAGAGCCTCCCGACGGTGTCGGCCAAGCGGGCCTGGAGCTCTGCAAACGACTCTCCACCGGGGAAGCGAAAACTCGAGGGCACGCGCTGGACCGCCTGCCACTCGGGGAGCTTGCGCAATTGGGCCAACGACTCGCCGGTCCAGCTCCCGAAGTCGCACTCGATGAGCCCACGTTCGACAACGACCGGCCTGCCCACACGCTGAGAAATGGCCGAGGCCGTCTCTCTCGCCCGCTCGAGGGGCGATGCGTAAACCGCCGAGACGGACATGCCGGCAACGGCCTCGCCGGCCTTTTCCGCCTCATCCCAGCCCTTGTTGGACAGGTGCAGGCCCCGGGCCCGGCCCGGCAACACCTTGCCGGTCGTCGCCGTCGTCCCGTGGCGAACGAAGCACACCACCGTCGGGCGGGGCGGTTTGGGGCGAGTTGGCGGCACGCCCGACACCGTAGCCTTTGGCCCATGCGATCGACCGCGGGACGCCTGGAGCAAATCGGTCGCGAGGTGGCGAATTGCTCCCTCTGCCCGAGGCTCGTCGCCTGGCGCCACGCCGCGGCGTCCAACCCACCGGTCTCGCATTGCACGGAAAGATACTGGGAGCGACCTCTGCCGGGCTTCGGCGACCCGCAAGCGCGGCTCGTGATCGTCGGCCTGGCCCCGGCGGCCCACGGCGGGAACCGAACCGGCCGGATGTTCACGGGGGACCGCGCCGGCGACTTCCTGTACGCAGCTCTGCATCGCGCGGGCTACGCCAACCAGGCGCGTAGCCGGTCGATCAACGACGGGCTTGAATTGTCCGGGGCCTGGGTCACCGCCGCGGTGCGCTGCGCCCCGCCCGCCAACAAGCCGACCCCACTCGAGCGCAACACGTGCGCCCGTTACCTCTCCTCGGAGCTGCGAGCGCTTTCCGGTGCCCGCGTGCTGCTCGCTCTCGGCGCTTTCGCCTATGAGGCGCTGTGGCGCCTGCCTGATGTTGCGGGCGCCACAAGCGGGAAGCGGGTGCGTTTCACTCACGGACTCGAGCTACCACTGGCGCCGCATCAAGAGCGTCCTTCAGGTGTTCAAGGCCACCCACAGATAGCAGGTCCCAGCACGTTGCTCTGCTCCTACCACCCGAGCCAGCGCAACGTCTTCACCGGTCTCTTGACCGCGGACATGTTCGACACAGTGCTCGCGCGGGCCCGCGAGTTGGGGGCGTAGGTCCGTTCGGGGTTTCGCCTCAGCCGCTTGCGACCGGGATACGCCTCGGCGCCTGTTCCCCGTCCTCCGGCCAGCGGCGGCGGCTCACACGCGAGAGCTTGCGGAGCAGCGCCACCGCGCCGGGGTCGTCGTCGAAAGCGGAACGCACCTCGATAGCTCCGGCTGCGTGCATCGCCGAGATCAGCTCCCGGCCTCGGTCGGTGCGGACCATCGCGAGCGTCCAGTCGGGGAAGGCACCAATGCCCCCCGTTGAGAGGTCCGCGTGCTCGGCGGCGAAGTCGGGGCACTGGTTGCAACCTTCCCGCGTCCAGGGATACGCCTCTTTCAACGGGACCTCGTGCAGCACGCCGTCGCGGGTCCACACCTGGAAGACGCCCTTGATGTTCATCTTCACGATGTCCTCACGGGCCAAGCCGTAACGGGCCTCGAACAGCTCCGGGAAGATGGCGTCGTCGAAGGACTTCGAGCACAAGAGACCTACCGTCAGCACGAAGCGCCTCGCCACCTTGCCCGCCTTGCGCGCTGACATGACCGCCGGGGCCGAGGCCTGACAGCCCATTCCGACAAGTGCGATGCGCTCCGCGCCTGCCTCGGTCGCCGCCGCGTACGCGCTCGGATTGGCCGAATAGGTGTAGCGCGAGCCTGCCGCCGCGATCACCTCATCCCTGTTGCGGGCGACTCCCGGCACCGCCTTCCAGGTGGACCCATCCCCCTCAAGGACCGAGACCAGCGCGGCGTCGATCACGTCGTGCTCGAGCGCCCAAATCAAGAGCGCCGAGACAAGACCGCCATCCTGGCCGGCCGCCAGCAACTCAGGGTCGGTGGTCCGGGCAAGGATCACGTCCTGTGAGATGCCGTACACCTCGTCCACCTCGCGTGCGCGCCCGAAGAGGAAGGTGTCGATCTCAGGCTCCCAGGACCGGAACCGCGGGCAAGCTCTCGTGCATAGGGTGCAGCCCTTCTCGCCGTGGGTGCAGTTGTCCGTCCCGCCCATCTCCGCGACGTGGAACGGGCGGTACACCCCGTTCTGGTCGTTGTAGCCAAGCACGTCGTATGGGCAAACGACCACACAGGCCGAACACCCTGTGCACAGACCGGAGGTAACGACTTCGGTGTAGAGGTGAGACCAGTGCAGCTTCTCGGGAGGCATGAGGCTGATCCTAACCCTGTGCAAACCGTGCGCCACGGGGCTGGCGAAGGTCCCGGCCGACTGCTCTGAGTGACAATGCGGCGACACCACGTCAGGGCCAGCTTCAGGCCGTCCCCGTTCGGGAGGGTTGCAACACCGTAGTAATCTCGCGTGATGGCCTGTTGGCCGACCAGGATCTTCTGATGGAAATTGCCGTCATCGGGCTGGGTTCGTGGGGGCTTAGCTTCCTCGAGCGCATCGTGACAGGTTCGCGCTCACAGTGGGGATCTGTGCGCGTTCATGTCGTCGAGCCGGGCACGCCGGGATCGGGTGTCTACGCGGTCGACCAGCCCGACTATCTGATCCTCAACACACCTTGTGGCCAGATATCGCTCTATCCCTGGCAGGACGAAGGCCCATCGCCCCGCTACGCCGTCGGATTGTACGAGTGGGTCACGGCAGCCGGCTACCGCTGGGTGGGCGACACCTGTCGAGTCGACGCCGCTGGCCGCGAGATAACCGGCGACGACTATCTTCCGCGGCGGCTCATGGGCGAGTACCTGCAGTGGTTCTATGCGACGCTCGTGGCATCGGCGCCCGCGAAGGTAAAGATCGTCCACCACCACGTCGCAGCGGTAAGCATCGTGAACCGCGGCGAGCACGAACGCGTCCTGCTGGCGAACGGGGAGTACCTCGACGTCGACCACGTCATCTTGACTTCTGGACACACCGACAACGTCGAGCCGCAGGCAAGCCCAGCACTGATACCGCGGCCTTACCCGGTTGGTCGCTACGCGAAGGCGATCCCCCGCGGGGCCACGGTCGGAGTCGAGGGCATGGGGCTCGTGGCAACCGACGTCGTCATCGCCCTCACTGTCGGAAGGGGCGGCTCGTTCGTCGAGTCCGGCGACCGGCTGCGCTATGTCGGCTCGGGGGACGAACCGACGCTTCGGCTGTTCTCCCGGAGCGGGTTCCCCTACTGCTCGAAGGCGGTGGCGACCGTCGACGAGAGCGACGAGTTCCAAGCCGTCGTCTGCACCAAAGAGGCGATCGGGGAGATTCAGGGAGGTCAGGCGACGGGGAGGCCCAGGCGCCAGATCGACTTTCGCTCCTCAGTTCTGCCCCTCGTCCTCACAGAGATGCAGATCAGGTACTTCGCCCAGTCGGCCCTGCTCGCAAAGGGACAAGCCGCCAGCGCGGAAGTGACAAGTCAGCTGGCCCGGGCGTGGCGCGACGGGTCGTATGGGACAGTGGTCAACGGCTTCGCCGGCCGCTACGGCGATTTCGACCCCTGGGTGCATTTCTTCGGCCCCCGTCGCGACTACGTCTCCTCCAAGGACTACGAGTCGCAGATCTACTCGCTGGTCGACGCCGATCTCCGTGAGTCTCTCCGCGGGGGCTCCGGCCCGGTGAAGTCCGCCTACGAGGTGCTCCGTCACCTGCGGGACCTCATGCGCACGGTGATCGAGTTCAGGGGCCTCACACTCGACTCCTACCTCGACTTTCGCGACAACATCAAGACGAGGGTCAACCGCATCGTGGCCGGCCCACCAGCGATCCGTTCCAAGCAGCTCCTCGCTCTCATCGACGCCGACGTCGTCACGGTCCCCGTCGGGCCCTCGCCGTGGGTCGAGCCCATGGGGACCGAGGGATTCTTGCTGGGCTCGAGGCACCTGGAACACACGTACTCCGAGAAGGTGAATTGGCTCATCCACGGACACCTCGAGAACCCGACGGTCACGCGCTCGAGTTCCTCCTTGCTGACGAACCTCTGGCACGACCGGAGGCTCCAGCCCCTCTACTACGACACGACAGACGTGGGAAGCGTTGCTCTCAACGAGGAGTTTCACCCTACCGACGCCTACGGGCAGCCGGCACGAAGAATCTGGGTGTTCGGCTCGCTCACCGAGGGCGTGCGCTATTTCACCCACTACGTCCCCTCGCCGAAGAGCCGCCTGCGGGCCTTTGTCGACGCGCAGCAGTGCATCGAGAGGATCATGGGCTCAGCCACTCGCTCGAGCTGACCCGTTCAGGGTGCGCAGGTTCGCGCTCGGACCGCATCACTCGTAGACGATCGACACTTCCTCATGAAGGAAACGGTTGATCTCCAGGAGCCCGTCGTAATCCGCGGACACCCCGCCGACCGAGTAGACGTAATGGCGAGTCCCCTCGCGCCAGTCGACGCTATCGCCAGGCGACCTGTTCACATAGATCTCGCTGACGCCCGGGAGCTCGGCCAGCCGGTCGAGGCCGTCGATGGCGACGACGCGGTGGGCAGAGGTCGGAGGCTGGAACAAGAAGTGCCAGCCGACCCTGCAGCACGGGACGGGGCCATCCACGACGACTGGCTCACCGAGGGCGATGCGCATCGAGAGCTCGAAGGCCGACACGCCGCTCGCCCGCGAGAGCATCTCAGGAATCCTGCCACCGAGCCTGCCGTTCACCTCGAGCACGCGGGGACCGTCCGGTGTCAGTTTCAGCTCTGTATGGCAGTCACCTGTCTTCACACCGAGCGCGTGCAACGCCGCGGTGGTGACCGCGAGCACTTCCGCAAGTTGAGCCTGGGGAAGGTCAGCGGGGATGAAAAGGCCCGTCTCCCGGAACGGTTCGGCCGGGGGGAACCGCCCCGTCACCGCGAGATGGCTGACCTCGCCTCCGGCTACCAGGCTCTCCACCGACACGTAGCTGCCGAATCGCTCGTCCGGCGCTGTCGCGAGACTCGGGATGTACTGCTCGACGATCATGCCCGTCTCGCCGCCAGCCTCGGGCGGGAGCATGGCGACCGAACGGAGAAAATCGGCCGCGTCAGCTACCGGCATCGTGTACTGACCGCCGTTTCCGATACGGGGCTTGAGGACCGCAGGGTATTGCACCTCCGCGGCGAACGATTCGATCGCGACGGGGCTCCGGTCGGCGGGGACAACCCAGCAAGACGGCGAAGGCAGTCCCCCCTTGCGGAGCGCATCTCGCTGCAAGAACTTGTCCACAAGGCGCCTGGCGACCTCAGGCGCGCGGTACTCAAGTCCCAGTTCTGCGGCTATGAGCGAAAGAGGAATGATGTCCTCGTCGCGATAGGCCACCACCCCGTCGGGGGAATATGACCGCAGCAACGAGGCAGCCTCCTCGGGTGACAGGCCGGCAAGGTTCACCACAGTCCCGACTTTCCTGAGCAAGCGGCTGGTGAAGACGGTGTCGGGAGAGTTCTCGTCGAGAAGCCACAGGATGTCGCAGAGCTCTGACGCGGCCTCCGCGATCTGCATCGGAGGCGCCGAGCGATGGCCGTGCCCCACGACGAGCAAGGGTTGCCGGCGGTCGACAGTCACCGGTGGCACAGCAAGGCTTTACCAGAATCATGCCAGGAACGCAACGTCCTGAGGTCCTGGAGTCGAAGTCTTTCTCGCTGCCATGGAGCATCTTGGCCGCGAGACCCATGCCCACTGGTTCGACACGTCTTCCGCTCCCGGAAACCAGCACCTGCTCGCGCTGTTTCCCGACCGACGCTCCATGTCAACTCTCATGTTGCGGGTGCCGAGCAACTGCAAGCGAGCGGACCCCGACCAGGGTCACCGGAGGCTGCTTTCTTTCCGAATCTGTGCGGCAATTGTGAGGCAAGGACCGTCACGAGAGGGCGTCCCTTCAATACTTCGACTACCTACTGGGTCTTGCACAGGCCACCCAACGCTCCGCGAGCCGTGGCAGCACAGCGGCTCACACGGGATGACGAGTAGCGGGGTTGTCGACCATTCGAGGACGCCACTGTCATGGTGGGGGCCTTGGTGCGAGGACCGGAGGGATGGAAGCGCTGCCTAAGATGACAAGGCAGGCGACCAGCTAGCGTGGCTGTTGGAGCGTGTCCGATTTTCCTTCCTGAAGTCTCACCCAACGACAACACCTCTGTTGCGGAATGGGATGAACTCGCACCTGGACGCGGGCGAGACCTACATGATTCGACCATTGAGATCGCCTTCGTCAACAACATGCCGGACTCTGCCTTCGAGGAGACCGAGCGACAGTTCATCGGCCTGTTGGATAACGCGGCCCACGAACTAGGAGACACTGCGGTGCACTGTCTCCGGTACTGGCTTCCAGGTCTGGCTCGAAGTACTCCGATCGAAGAGCTCATCGCTCGAGACTACCGCCCGGTTGACCTGCTATACGACCAGCGCCCAGACGGCCTCATTGTCACAGGAACCGAGCCGCTTACAGACGATCTCAGAACGGAATCCTACTGGGAAAGCCTGACCGAGCTCGTTCTTTGGGCCGAGAGCGCTACCGCGTCGGCGTTTCTCTCCTGTCTCGCCGCGCATGCGGCCGCGCTCCTGTTTGACGGCATCGAACGGCACCCGCTTTCCGTCAAGTGTTCGGGCGTGTTCGTCCAAACGATCAGAACAGACCATCCGCTAACCGAGGGGCTCGGCACCGTGGTGCACATGCCACATTCGCGTCTGAATGACCTGCCGTCGGCCCTGCTTGAGGCGGCCGGGTACGCCAATCTGATCGAGTCGCCAGAAATGACGTGGACAGTTGCCGCCAAGAACAGGGGTACGTGCACTTTCGTCCTCGTCCAGGGCCATCCCGAGTACTCGACGACGAGTCTCTTGCGAGAGTACAGGCGGGATGTCCAGCGATTCCTTCGAGGCGAACGCAGTGCCGTCCCGGCAATGCCCGTCGGCTATTTCGATAGCGAAAGTCGCCGGCTGTTGGAAAGCTTCGAAGCCAGGGTGATCGCCCGGCCCAATGATCGGGATCTCATGAGGGAGTTTCCTTTCGAACCCGTCGCAGAGCGTCTCGTCAATACCTGGCAGCAGTCAGGCACGAGGCTGTATGCCAACTGGCTTAGGCTGATCCAACACAGGAGGCAACCCCGTGCATGACGAGACGATGGCGATCCACGGTGGGTACGCACCTGAGACAACCCATGCGGTCGCGGTGCCCATCTACCAGACGATCGCTCATGAGTTCGACGACGCGGCGCATGCAGGAGCCGTGTTCGACCTCGAGATCCCCGGCTTTCACTACAACAGGCTCAACAACCCGACGAATCAGGTACTGGAAAGGCGCCTCGCGGCACTGGAGGGCGGCACGGGAGCGCTGACACTGAGCTCTGGGGCGGCAGCGGTCAACTATTCGATCCTGAACTTGGCTTCGGTGAACGACAACATCGTCACTACACCGCAACTGTACGGCTCCACCTACACCCTTTTCGCCCATGTCCTGCCGAGGCAAGGCATCGAGGTCCGCTTCGCGGACGGTGACCGACCGGAGTGCCTTGAGCCCCTGATCGACGAGAACACCAAGGCAGTCTTCTGTGAGTCAGTTGGCAATCCGGCACTCAATGTTGTCGATCTGGCGGCCGTCAGCAAGCTTGCTCATCATCACGGCGTTCCGCTGATCGTCGATAACACGATTGCAACGCCCATGTACCTGAAGCCGATCGAACACGGCGCTGATGTGGTCATTCACTCCTTGACGAAATTCGTCGGTGGCCACGGCACCACGCTCGGCGGCGTGATCGTCGACGCCGGCCATTTTCCGTGGGCCGAACACCCCGACAAGTTCCCCTTGTTCAACACGCCTGAACCGGCTTTCCACGGAGTGGTCTATGCAGAGCAATTCCCCGAGGCCCCCTACGTCGTGCGGTGTCGCACCGTCGGCCTCCGCAACAGTGGATCAACGCTCTCTCCCCTAGGTGCCTTCCTCCTCCTTCAGGGCCTCGAGACGCTTGCGGTACGGCTCGAGCGTCACGAGTCGAACACGAGGGCTGTAGCGCAGTACCTGGCTACGGACCCGCGCGTCGCGTGGCTGAGCTACCTCGGAGACCGCACGTTCCCTTACTACGACCTCGGGCGGCGCTACCTCAAAGGCCATTGCCCCTCGATCATCACCTTCGGCGTCGTTGGAGGGTACGACGCCGGAATCCGCTTCTTCGACTCGGTCAAGCTCTTCAAACGGCTCGTAAACATGGGCGACGCGAAATCGCTCGTCGCTCACCCCGCGTCAACGACACACCGACAGCTGTCGCCTGAGGCACTGGCCCTGGTGGGTGTGGCACCGGAAACGATCAGGCTTTCGATCGGCATCGAACACGTCGACGACCTCATCGATGACATCGATCAGGCACTGCGCACCGCGGTATGAACAACGCGAGCCAGCACCGAGCAGGCGGCACACGGGGTGGAGGTCAGCCCAGGTTCGCGGTCGGAGTCGATCTTGTCGCCGTCGAGGAGGTGCGATCGGCAACAGAGCGCTTCGGCGACCGCTATCTCACCCGTGTGTTCACAGACCATGAGGTTGCCTGTGCAACAGGTGAGGGGGACGTGCGCGCCCGTCAACTCGCTGCTCGTCTTGCCGCGAAAGAGGCGACGATGAAGGCACTAGGGCCGAGCGATCGGCTGCCTGCATGGCGCTCGATCGAGGTTCGCCAGGACGAGCGAGGGCTCTGCACGCTGCGACTCAGCGGCTACGCCGCCGAGCTTGCCAAACGAGCTTGCCTCAGCGACTTCGCTGTGAGTCTTAGCCACGAAGGAAGCCTCGTCACCGCTGTCGTCTTCGCGCTCGGAGACGAGCAGTGACCACGGACTTCAGATCGGAGCTGCTCGCGAGCGGCCTGCTGGTCGACACCGGAGTCGACGGTCTCTACCTCCGGTCGGGAAAGTTCGAGCGGGTGGTTCGGGGAATCGACGATCTCGTCAGCTCGGCCGGTGCTGACCAGAATGCCTCGGTTCTCCATCTCCCGGCGGTACTTCCGCGGGTCCTCCTCGAGCGGAGCGGCTATCTCCGCTCGTTTCCCGACCTATTGGGCTCGGTGAGCGTCTTCATCGGCGACGACGACCTGCACGCCCAGCTCCTCGAAAGACTCGGGCGTGGAAAGAACTGGGTCGAGATGCTCACGCCGTCCGACGTGGCCCTTTGCTCCGCGGCGTGCCATGCCCTCTATCCCTTGTGTTCGGGGCGTCTTCCCGCCGGGGGTCGCCGATTCGAGGTCTTCGGCCAATGTTTCCGCCACGAACCGAGCGTCGATCCTGCCCGGATGCAAGCGTTCCGCATGCACGAGTTCGTGTACCTGGGTGACCCCGACGGTGCCGTCGCCCACCGCAACCTCTGGCTGGAACGGTCCGTCGATCTGCTGTCGGTGCTTGGCCTCACCGTCGACGTGGTCGTCGCGAACGACCCCTTCTTCGGGCGAGCTGGAAGGCTGCTCGCTCGGAACCAACGTTCCGAGACGCTCAAGTGCGAGATCGTCTGCGCCCTTCACCAGGACGCTCAGCCCACAGCACTCGCGTCGTCCAACTATCACCTGGACCATTTCGGGATCGCGTTCGGGATCGGGTCCGCGAACGGCGATGTTGCGCACACGGCTTGCGTCGGCTTCGGCGCCGAACGGGTCACCCTCGCACTGCTGCACACGCATGGGCTTGACCCCGATGCCTGGCCACGAAAGGTGAAGTCCCGTCTCTGGCCGTGAATCCCACCCTGTTCTGCTCAGAGCGATCAGCACAGGGCCCCAAGCGCGAGCCATAATGAATCCTCGTAAAGAGCCCCGGGTACTTCCGTGGAAACAACGCCGAACGCGGGGGAAGGGACTGCACGCGGCTAGAGCGAAGGCAGGGTGGCAACCTCCGTGGAAGTCCTGGAGAGTAACGGGTTGAACGAAACACCGATCTGGTTCG
>Ga0181521_10007332_pt1 | contig 11625 bp, 10 predicted proteins | sample PEATcosm2014_Bin_32_FD_119764 | JGI IMG/M metagenome (GOLD analysis project Ga0181521, IMG submission 119764) | Peatland microbial communities from MTU Mesocosm Facility, Houghton, MI, USA - PEATcosm2014_Bin02_60_metaG | ecosystem: Environmental > Terrestrial > Soil > Wetlands > Peat | place... | reverse complement strand
CCGATGAGCGGCTCGAAGGCCTTACCGATGGTCCGATACGACGACACCCGGACCTCGCCGGTGGCGGCGGCCTGGAGCAGCATCGGGGCGACCGGCGAGAGGGTCGTCCCGGTGACATAGGGAGCACACAGGTCGAGGTTCGGAGGGATCAACGAGGTGAGCAGGATGCCGAACCGGGCCAGGCAGTACTGCTCCCGGACGCCCGCCGGAGTCACCGAGTCCGGCACGGCCGCCTTGGCGTCGGGGGGATCGGCCCGGAGCGCGGCCAGGAAGGTGGGGAGCAGGGCGTTCGACACCGGCTCGACGAACCCGAAGGCGATGGCGCCCTTGTACTTCTCCTTCACGTCGAGGCCCCGGTACCAGGCGGTCAGCTGTCGGTTGGTCATCTCCGGGAAGGCCGCCACCAACGACTTCTGGGCCGAGATGAAGTCGAGGTCACGGTTGAGCGATGCGCCCACCGCAGACGCCGCACCGGACGCGGTGGCGTCGAAGGACTTCTGGGTCTCGCTCCGCTGGTAGCGGTACCAGGCCACGCCGCCGACGACGGAGCCGCCCAGCCCGACGACGAGCAGGAGCGTCGCGACGACCACCGACAGCCAGCGGCGCCGAGCGCGGGGTTCGGCCGGCGGCCATTGAGTGGCCTCGGTCGCGGCCCGGTCCGGTGCGGTGCCGGTCGCCTCGGTGAGAGCTTCCATGTCTCGGCTGCTTCCCGAGAAGTCGATCACACGGTTTGGCGTGGTCGATTTCCCAAGTTGAGGTGATCAGGGCGCCGAGACGGGGCCAGGCCCCCACCGGAGCCCCGGGTTCTGGCCCACAAACCGGCGCCGACTCCACCAGCCACGCTACCCAGGGTGCTCGCGACGTTTGGGGATCCCCGTTGCCCCGCCGGGCCCTCAGGACGAGCGGTGACCCCTGTGCTGAGATCAAGGGCGAGACCGGCCGCGTCGGCTCAGCCGGCCCTCCGGGTGGCCAGGAAGACCGGGATCTCACGCTCGGTCTTGGTCTGATAGTCGGCGTAGGGCGGGTACGCGGCCACCGCGCGCTCCCACCAGGTCGCCTTCTCGTCGCCGTGCAGCTCGCGGACGTCGACGTCGAAGGGTTCGGGACCGTCCTGGAGGACGACCGCCGTCGGGTCGGCGACCAGGTTGTAGTACCAGACCGGGTGGGTGGGAGCCCCGCCCTTCGAGGCCACCAAGGCGTACTCTCCGTCGTGCTCGACCCGCATGAGCGCGGTCTTGCGGATCTTGGCGCTCTTGTTCCCCCGGGTGGTGATCACGACGATGGGCAAACCGGTGTCGAGCAGCGTGTTGGCCCGCTGGCCTCCGGAGGCCTCGTATTCGGCGACCTGGTTGCGGACCCATTCCGATGGGCTCGGTTCGTACTCTCCGTCAAGGGGCATGCACCCACACTACGGAGCAGGTCCGGTCCCCTCAACCGCCCGAGGTCTCAGCTGCCCGAGGTCGACCGCAGCCGCCCGGGACCGGTGCGACGACGAGGCGACCGCTTGGCCCGGGTGAAGGGGGAGGCGGGCCAGCTCCGTTCCTCGCGGGTGCCGTCGGGCGGGCCGAGCGCCCAGGCCCGCCGCCACGGGACGGCCTCGGGCCCGTGCAGCGCACTGTCGCCGTCGTCGCTCGCCCGCCGGGCCGTCCACCAGTCGGTGGCCACTTCCCGGGCCAGCAGTTCCACCGCCCGCTCGATGCGCACCCCAAAGCGTCGGGCGTTCTCCCCCTCGGCCGGCGACAGCGGCGGTCCGTACATGACGGTGACCTCGGCACGCCGGAGTCCCCGGCCCGCGTTCTCGGTGCCCGACCCGCCGGGGTGCTGGTCGTCGTGCTTGGGCAGGATGCGCCGGGTGCCGTGCAGGTACACCGGGACCACCGGCGCACCGGTGCGCAGGGCCAGGTAGGCGGCACCGCCGCGGAACGCCTGGGCCCACCCATCGGGGGTCCGGCCGCCCTCGGGGAAGATGACCAGGTTCCACTTCTTCGCGAGCAGCTCGGCGGCCACGTCGGCCGAGCTCCGGTTGACCCGGGACCGCTCGATCGGGATGGCGGCCAGGGTGAGCGACCACAGGGCGGCCTTCCACGGACGGTCGAAGAAGTAGTCGGCCGCCGCGCCGACCACCGTGCGGTGGCGGAACCGGACTGGCAGGGTGGTGAGGAGCAGCGGCGTGTCGAGGTGGCTGGCGTGGTTGGCCGCGAAGATGACCGGGGCCTCGAGGTGGCGCAGGTGCTCGTCGCCTCGAATGGTGGCCGGCGCGACGAGATGGGCCAGCGGCCGGGTGACGTTGTCGAGGATCGCCGCGCGCACGAGGCGCGCCGGGTACCGGCGCGACCACTCGTGGTCGTAGTCGAGGCCCACCTTTCGCTCGGGGGCCGGCCGGTCGACGCCGGCCGGCCAGTCGGGGGCCCCGAGGGGGAACCGGGCCCGGCCGAGCGAGCGCATGGCCTCGTTGACGTTCACTGCACGTCGGCCAGCATGATGGGGGGGGCGTGCAGGTGGGTGAGGGTCGGCGAGGGCCCGACGACGTCTTTCGCCATCTCGAGCGCGTCGGCCATGGTCGAGGCGGGGGAGAAGCCCATGCGTCGGACCGCCTTGGGGTCCCCGCCGAGCACGATGACCCGCCCCAGGTGCTCGAGCGCGTGCGCGCACCAGTACCACATGTAGAACGGGTGGACGCCGTGGTAGGCGTGGCCGGTCCGGTACAGGTGGATGTACCACGGGTCGGTGGCGAAGGACTCCTCGTAGAGCTTGTGCATCTCGGTCGGATCGGTGGTCTCGGTGAGGACCTGCTCGTAGAAGTCGATGTAGCTCGGGTGGAACGCCGGGTCGAAGTCGGGCTTGGTCGGGTGCTGCATGATCAAGACCCCCCCCTCGCGCACGAGTGGCTTGCCGCGGTAGAGGTTGAAGAAGTACCCGAGGCCGAGGCAGGCCACGAGGATCGGGTTCATGATCGAGTTCACGTTGTAGGGGCAGATGTAAGGGAGCCCCATGGTCACGATGTCGCTCTGGCCCTCCACCACCACCCCCTGCTGGCGCCACACGCTGACCAGCGACTGCTCGTGGACCGCCTCCACCTCGCCGGCCTGCACCGAGGTGAGGGCGTGGGGGGCCTTGATCGAGTGGAAGATCTGGCGGGCCAGCCGGCCCGGGGTGGCGTCAAGCGCGGCGGCGGTGGCCGTGTAGGTGGCCCGGTCGCGCAGCGTCCATTCCCACTCCCGGCGCTGCAAGAACGCGAACTGGGAGGGGAAGGTGTCGGTGTTGAGGGTCGTCTCGATCTGAAAGACCTTGACCCCGCTGTCGGCGATGAGCCGGCCCATGCGCCAGTTGGAGGTGTGGAGCGCGGAGGACGGCGCGTCCATGAACGACTTGGAGTGGCGCATGGTGGTCGGGTTGTGGTGGTGGCGCAGGCTCTTGTAGCTGGCCAGGCCGGTGGCCACGCTCTTGTGGCCGCCGTCCATGGCCACCAGGCTGATGTTCACGTACACCAGCAGGTCGCTCGTCGCGGCGCGCTTGTTGATCTCGACGTCCTCGCCTTCGCTGGTCTTGCCCAGGTGGACGAGGTTCTCGGGGTCCTCGGCGTCGTGCTGGGTGAGCAGGCCGTGGGGGGCGAAGGCCTCGTAGACCCGGTCCCCCAGGGCGTGGCGGAGCTCGGGCTCGGTCATCCGCCGGTGCAGCGCCAACGCGGCGATGAGCACCACGTCGTCGACGCCGGCCGTCGCGGCCGCATCGAGCACCTCTTCGATGACCATCTGGCGCGCGTCGGGCGCCTCCATGGGCGGCAGCGGGAGCGAGACGTCGTCGAAGCAGATGGTGAGCTTCATCCCGGGACGCAGCAGCGCGCTGAGGGGTGCCGAGTCGCCCAGCGGGTGCTCCAACGCGTGGCGGATCGCCCCGACGGGGTCCTTGAGGGCGTCGAGGGGCTCGGGCGCGTAGATGACCCGGCTCCCCTCGGGGAGGCGTTCCAGGGTGAAGCCCTCGCCCTTCCAGAACAACGTGGGCGGCGTCGAGCCGTCCACCTCCAGCACGAAGCCGGGTCGCGGTGTCATCGGCGCCCTCCTTTGGTGGTTGCCCGCAGGTCGAAGGCGATCTTGACGGCGCCCCGCCGCCCGGCGGCGCCGGCGTGCGCGACCGCCTCCTCGAAGCGGTTGAGCGGATAGGTGGCCGAGACGAGTCGGCCGGTGCGCATCGCGGTGACGGTGTCGATGGCCAGGTCGAAGGTCGAACGCTCCCGCTCGTGCACGGTCTCGGTGCCGTACGCGTAGGCGCCCACGAGGCGGACCTCGCGGTGCCACAGCGAGGCCAGGTCAACGGTGACCCGCCCCGGCATCCCGACCAGCACAACGGTGCCGCGGGGCCGGACCATGGCCAGGGACTGGCCGATCGACTCGGCCGAGCCGACGCAGTCGAAGACCACGTCGGCGCCGCCGGTGAGCCGGCCGCTCGACACCGCGCCGCTCGACACCGAGCCGGTGGCCATGGAGCGACTGTGGCGCCGGACCGCCCGGGGCAGCTGGTCCGGGCTGAGCGCGGCGCTGGCGCCGAGCTCGGTGGCCAGGGTCTGCTGCTTGGCGTAGCGGGCCCCGACCAACAGCGCGGCGGGGACCGGGAGCAGGCCTTGTGCGGCCAGGTGGCTGAGCGCGGCCACCGTGGCCAGGCCGAGGGTGCCGGCACCGAGCACGGCCACCACCCGGTCCTCCCGCAGCGGCGCGGCCAGCACCGCGTGCAGCGCGCACGCCATTGGCTCGACGGTCACCGCGTCGGCGTCGCTCAAGATGTCCGGGACCGCGTACAGCTGGCTCTCGTGCGCGACCAGGCCGGCCGTCGACCAGCCGCCCCCGGTGTCGGCACAGAACCCGGTCTGGATCCCCGGGGAGAGATGCCCGAACGCCACGTGCTCGCAGTCGCCGGTGTGGCCGGCCGCGCACGACGAGCACATCGGCTCGATCCCCCGGGCCCGGCAGCCCAGCACCGGCTGGACGACCACCCGGGCACCCGGGGTCAGCCCGGTGCCGTCGGCCGAGGTGAGCGGGACCTCGACCGTGCCGACCACCTCGTGTCCGGGGACGAACGGGAAGCTCACCAGGGGCTCGAAGTAGCGCGAGCTGCGGCCGTCCAGGGTGGCGAGATCGGACCCGCAGATGCCCGAGAGCAGCGGCGCCACCCGGTGCCAGCCCGCACCGGGCAGGTCGGGGGCGTCGGCGTCGACCAACCGCAGCGGCGCCACCCTGGCCCCGCGCCCGGACCCCAGCCCCGAGGCGATGCGCGACGCGGCGAAGCGGGGGAGGCTCCGTTCGAAGAGCAGCGCTTTCACCGCGACCCACCGGGACCGGGGTCGGCGACAAGGGACTTGGCCGCCAACGACCCGATCGGCAGGAAGCGGTCGCTGCCCCCCGAGGCGCGCTTCCAGTGCTCGACCAGCCAGCCCCGGCGGCGGGCGATGGTGGCCAGCCGGGCGTCGGGGTTGACGGCGACCGGGTAGCCGACCGCCTCCAGCATGGCCAGGTCGCTCGAGGAGTCGGCGTAGGCGACCGACTGGTCGAGCGAGAGGTCGTGCTCGGTTGCGTAGCGGTCCAACAACAGCGCCCGGGCCTCGCCGATCGGGGGGAGCTCGGCCAGGCGACCGGTGAACGTGCCGTCGCGCTCGGAGAGCTGGGCGCAGACCACGTCGTCGAAGAGCGGCGCGAACGGCGCCACCACCAGGTCGAGCGCGCCGGTGATGAGCAGCGTGCGGTGCCCGAGTCGGCGGTGGTGGCGCACCCGGGCCAGGCCGGCCGGGAACGAGCGGGGGAGGAGGAACTGGTGAAAGAGGTCCCAGGCGTCGCGCTTGACCTGCTCGGCCGACGCGCCCTCGTACCGGCGGTAGAAGGAACGGAGGAAGTCGCCGCGGTCGCGCCGGTCGAGGGCCAGCCATCCCGGCGCCGCACCGAGCAGGTCGGCCACGAAGGTGACCCGGCTGTCGGCGTCGAGGCGCCGGCTGGCCAGCCACGCGTAGGAGTCGACGACGTTGGACGCGATGAGGGTGTGCTCGAGGTCGAACACGGCCAGGTGACGGTCGGCCGATAACACCGCGCTACGCATCCGTGTCTCTCGGTCCGGGCCGCTCTGGCGGACCGGCGAGGTGCGGACCCGGCCCCGCTCGACCACCGAGGGGAAGTGGACCTCGGCCACGTAGTGATCCCAGTCGATCACCGCCGGGTCGAAGCAGAAGGTGGCCCGGTCGTGCTCGTCGAGGGTGTCCCAGAGGGCCAAGAGGTGGTCGATCCGGTAGCGGGCTTCGGTCTCGGTGTAGGCCCCGTAGAGCTCCACGTAGCCGAGCGCCCGCGAGGCGAGGGTCTGACGCTCCTCGAGCTTGGCCGCCCACTCGGCCTGCTTGCGCCGCATCGGCACCATGGTGAGGGCGCGCTCGGCGGTCGCCATGAGCCGGGTCGCCTGACGGAGCTGTCGTTGCACCCGCCCGCGCCCGGGGAACGACCACTCGGGCACCGAGATCGGCTGTCCCCGCTCGTCGAAGAGCGGATGGCGGCCGAACCAGTCCTGGGCCAGCGAGACCAGCTGGCCGTAGGCCAGGGGGTTCCGCACCCCCGAGGCGACGTGGTACACCGACGGCTCGGCCTCCGCGGGACCGTGGGCGGCCACCGCGAGGATGGCCGCCACCACCAGGTCGACCGGGATGACGTCGATCACCCCCTCGGCGACGCCCGGGAACTCCTTCAGCAGCCCGCGGGCGTACGAGATGATGATCGGCTCGGCCATCCGAAAGCCGCGGATCCAGCCGGGCCGCGGCTCGGCCAGGGCCGACTCGATGATCGACGGGCGCACGATGCTGAGCGGCACCGGGGCTGTGCTGGCCGGTCCGTGCTGGGCGACCAGGGCCCGCTCGCCGAGGGCCTTGGTGAACGCGTAGGCGTCGGGCCAGCCGAGCGCCTGGGCCCGGGCCGAACCGGCGTCGATCAGCTGGCGCTTGACCCACTCCTCGCGGAACTTCTCGGCGCGGGCGGCCAGCAGGTGGGTGCCTGAGGCCCCCTGATCGGCATAGGCCCGCTTCATGAACTCGCGCAGCCGGTCGGGGTGACGCGAGGCGTCCTCCATGTCGTCGCGGAGCCGCCGGGAGCTGGCCACCTCGGCTCTCCAGTCGACGGCCAAGCTGAAGCGGTCCTCGGAGAGCAACTTCTCGCCGGTCTCGCCCTGGTGCATCCCCGAGACGTAGGCGGTCGAGACCGCGATCAGGTGCGAGGGACCCCCTCCGTTCGCGCGCGCCTCGGCCACCGCGGCGGCGACCCGTGACGGGCCGAGGAGGTTGACCTCGACGGCGTGGTCGAGTGGCGCGTCGAAGCTGACCGTGGCCGCCGAGTGGATCACGACGTCGCACGAGACCAGGGCGGCCCGGCCCGCCTCGTCGAGGCCGAGCCCGTCAGCCGAGACGTCGCCGGCCACCGCGTGCAGCCGGCGGCCGACCTCGGCGTCGAAACCCCCCCCGAGCTCAGCCCGCAGGCGCGCGAAGCAGTCGTTGCGCACGACGTCGCGGGCCACCCGGTCGCCGGCCTCGTTGCGGCGTCCCGGCCGCACCAGCGCGGTCACCTCGGCGTCGGGGATGGTGCGGAGGATCCGCTCGATCAGGGCCGTGCCCAGGAACCCGGTGCCCCCGGTGACGAAGAAGCGGCGCGCGGTGAGGCTCTCGGCGATGCCCACCCCGGTTGTCTACCATTTGGTAGGGGATTTGTCTACCATGTGGTAGGTGAGCAGCGACACGGCGAATCGGATCCTGGACACCGCCCTGGTGTCCTTCGGCACCCGTGGCTACGACGCCACCTCGCTCGACGCACTGGCCGGGGCGCTCGACATCCGAAAGCAGACCATCCTCTACTGGTTCCCCAACAAAGAGGCGGTGCTCTCGGCCCTGATCGACCGGAGCGCAGCCGAGCTGTCGCTCGCCCTCGAGGCCGGTTTGGAGGGCTCGGGGGAAGGTTGGGACAAGGTCGCCGCCATCGTCCGGGCGGTCTTCCGCCTGGCCGCCCGCCGGCCCGAGCTGCTGGGCCTGTTGCGTGAGGTGGCCCGGCTGGGGCCGCCGGCGGCCACCCAGATGGTCGACGCCCTCGACCCCCTGGTGCAGCGGGCCAACGTGTTCCTGGAGGCCGAGATGGACGCGGGCCGCATGCGGCGCCACGACCCGAGGCTGCTTCTCCTGGCGATCTATTCGACGGTGATCGGGATGGTGACCGAGGTCGAGGTGTTCAGGGCCATGGGGGAGGAGCCCACCGCCCGATCCCTGGTCCGTCGGCGGGCCGACGTGTTGGGGTTGTTGCGCTCGGCCCTTATGACTCCGGAGGGGTAGCGGGGATCCGCTTTTTCTTGGGGGCCTTCGGGGTGTAGCGCTTGTTGGGCGCCGGGCCGGTCGCCACCGGCCCCTTGGACTTCTTGGCTCGGGCCGGCCGTGGGGTCCGGGCGGCCGGCGGCGGTTTGTCTCCGGCCGGACGCATCTTGGTGGCGGTGGGGGAGCCGTACTTCTGGACCCGCCAGGCCCGGATCAGCAGCCAGCCGCCGGCGGCAATGAAGGGGAAGCCCAGGATCCCCACCTGGGTCTCGAAGGCGAACCCGGTCATCAGCGCCGTGAACCCCATCGCCCCGCGTCGACCGATTCGCACGGTGACGTACAGGGCCACCGCGAACGCAAGGAGCAGGATCAGCGCGAACAGCCAGTGTTCGAGCGAGTAGACGACCTGGCCATTGCACTTGCCGGTCGACTTGTCGTAAGTGAACGCCTTGTTGGTGCAGGTGTGGGTCTTGGTGGCGGCGAGCGTCTGGCTCACCGGCTTCGTCGGGTTGATGACGCCGCCGATCTGCGTGGTGACCGCGATCAGCGCAGCGAGTAGGGCACCGTAGAGACCGATCTTGCGCTCCAGCGGGTCCAGACCGAGGATGGCCTGGCGCTTCTCCTCGTCGGTCATGGTCGGCGGCTCGGCTGCCGAATCACTACCGTGCCTGGGTTTGGGCGGCCCCGGAGACACCGGCGACATCCGCCTGAGGGCGGCGCGCCAGCCGGTCTCCGGCTCTTCGTAGTCCTGGGTCTCGTCCGCCACGACAGCCCCAGGGTAACGGGCCGCGTCGCCAAAGCCAAAGGTCCGGTGCCCCTGGCTACCGTCGGGGATCGATGGGACGATCACCCCGATGATCGGAGATTGCTGCTGGTCGGTTCGGGTCTGGAGGACCGGGTTAACGCGACCGAGGCGGCCCTGAGACCGAGTCACGCCCGGCCCCGCCCCCGGCGTCGACGGCGACCTCCACGGTTCCCCCGGTGACCACCACCACGGCGGACCCGGGTTTGCTCCCGCAGACCAACCAGCTGCCTTCCATTTCGACGCCCGAGTTCCAGGCCGAGACGGAGGCCTTGTGGGCCGGCGTGGTCAACGATTCGGTTCAGGCGGCACTCCCCGCGTTTTTCCCCGAGGGTGCGTACGTGCAGGTCAAGGACATCTCGTCACCGCAGACCGACTACGAGGACCGTTTAGTTGCCGAGGTCGGGTTGGACGTCGACGCCGCACACCAGGTCCTCGGCCCGGATCCCGGATCGGCCGGACTGGTTGGCGTCGTCGTGCCGCAGCAGTACGCGCACTGGGTGCCACCGGGGACGTGCGAGAACGGGGTCGGCAACTACGAGGTCGCCAACTCGAGGCTCGTGTACGAGCAGGACGGCCAGACCCGTTCGTTCGGCCTCGCGTCAATGATTTCGTGGCGCGGCACGTGGTACGTGGTGCATCTCGGTGCGGTGGAACGGAGTTCGGACGAGGGCGTTGTTGAGGATCCCGAGGCGGGCCAGGGGAGTTCAGCGCCGTCTTCGACCTGTTAGGCCGTGCTCTTTGCTGAGAGGGGTAGCGTTTCGATGTCGAGGTCTTGGCACCGGTAGTCGGTCCGAGTTCCGGGCGCTTAGCTCAGTTGGTTAGAGCGCAGCCTTCACACGGCTGAGGTCGGAGGTTCGAGTCCTCTAGCGCCCACTAAATACGCAGGTAGAGGGCCATTTTCTGGCCTTGCCCGATGGCCGCGGCCTACCGGCGTGCGCGATCAGTGCTGCGACAGCAAGCACTTGACCTTCCGGAGGCCAGAAGGTGCCCCACCTACCCGGCGAACGGGGGCACCCTCGAACGGCTCGGTGGCCACACCTATCGGTCTCCCTGGCTTCGCTCAACCGGCTCGACCCGGATTGGCCCGCGTCTGCCTCTCGGCGATGGCTCATCAGTCGTCGATTGCCTCAATGCCAAGCTGTTTGAGGCGTTCGACGTTGTCCTTCATCGCCTGAAGGACATCGGGGGGGTGCCCCTCCCAATTTGCGAGTTCGCCGGTGACCAATAGCGGGTGACGAGAGCGGTACGACTTCGTCGGGTTGCCGGGGAACTTCTTGTCCGTCAGGTTCGGGTCGTCCTCAATGGGGCCAGTTGGTTCCACGACGTAGATCCTGCTGGGACTTTCGCCGATTGCCAGTTCTGCTCCCCAGACAGCGGCGTCCACAGTGGCCGTCAGATAGACGTGGTTGGCCTCCTTGCGGCTGCCAAAGTTGGAGTTGTAGCCGGCCTCGATCAGATTTCCTGGCTTCAAGTCGGCCCGTGAGCCGTGGTAGTAGCACTCCTGGCTTCCGTCGCTCATGCCCTCATGGTGCCACGCGAAGGCTCGGCGGCAAGCGAACTCGGACGGCGGCCTGTGTGATTGCCTCACTCGTGTCGAACTGCCCCACCGACCCGGCGGTATGGGTCGCGTTGGCCGTCCGAGACCAGCGCCTTATTGGGCGACTCTGGTACGCGTTGGCCAGATCTGCGGGAGTCGCCTCCGGTGCCTCGGTTGCCTCGAGGACCGATCGTGGCGACGGTATGCACTGTATGGTCCATCGGCATGGACCCACTGGTCGCCCACCAGCGGGCGCAGGACACCTTCGCCCATGTGCTTGTCAACGTGACATCCGATCAGCTGTCGTCACCCACGCCGTGTCCTGAATGGGATGTGAAGGCCCTCATCGACCATGTCATAGCGGGCAACCAGCGAGTCGTAGAGCGAGCCGGTGGCCAAGTGGCGCCACTCCCCGAAGACCTCGGCGCCGCCCACCGCGCCTCTGCCAAGGCGGCGCAGGAGACCTTCGCTGAGCCCCAGGCCCTTACCCGCACCTACCAGTTGCCCATCGGAGAACTTCCCGGCACCGCATTCATCGAGTTGCGGACAAGTGATCTTCTCGCCCACGCCTGGGACCTCGCCATCGCGACCGGACAGCCGACCGACCTCGACCCGGAACTGGCGGAATATGTACTCGCGTTCTCGAAGCAGATGATGAGCCACCCTGGGCTCCGCGGCGATGGTCGTCCATTCGGTGAGGAGCAGCCCTGCGGCGACGAGCGCCCAGCGGCGGACCGAGTCGCGGCCTTCCTCGGCCGCGAGCTGAGCTGAAGGAGAGATCAATAGTCGCCCCACCCCGGCGAAGTGGGGCACCCCTCGACGATCTACGCCATGACCGGTAGGACATCTGCGAGGCGGCCCGTTGCCCTCGTTCTCCCCGTGGCGAGATCGATCCACTGCTCGATGGGGAGCGCACCCGCTTCCGCTACCAGTTCAGGCGCCGAGACGCAGAGTGTGTCCAGAAGGGCT
>Ga0181521_10007325_pt1 | contig 11630 bp, 8 predicted proteins | sample PEATcosm2014_Bin_32_FD_119764 | JGI IMG/M metagenome (GOLD analysis project Ga0181521, IMG submission 119764) | Peatland microbial communities from MTU Mesocosm Facility, Houghton, MI, USA - PEATcosm2014_Bin02_60_metaG | ecosystem: Environmental > Terrestrial > Soil > Wetlands > Peat | place... | reverse complement strand
TCGCCAGCTGATCCAATCCCATGATATGGGCGAGGCTGCGCACTTCGTCTTTCTGTTCGGAATTGAAGCTCATGATGAGCGGAATAGCCGCGGATTTGAGGCCTTGCGCCTCGACGCTATTAGGATCGGCGGAGGCAAGTTGCGCTGCGCTCGCGGGTGCGCCGCGCCGATGGGCCTCGCGCGCGCTCGTGTAAGCGATATTGCGCAATGCGATTTCGACCGCCGGCCACATACGTTCCTGGTCCGGCGTCAGATGAAGACGCTCTTTGATGCTGGCGATCTGCGCGTCGTTGAGAATGAAACCGAGCCGATCGGGGCGATGAGTGGGTGCCGCAGTCGGCTTGGTTTCGCTCGTCTGCGTTGCTGCCGGCGTCGGTTGCGGCGGCGCTGCAGCGGGCGCACGCGATAGACCAGTCTGTTCCACAGCCGCCGTCGGCACCGCCGCTTGCAAACCTGATGCTTGCGGAACTGATGCTTGCGAAACCGATGTTTGCGGGACCGATGTTTGTGGAACCATGGGCTCGGGGCTCAACAGCGCAAGCTGCGAATTGCCCGCCACCACGGCGCTCCTGGTCGCAGCAGGTGCAGCCGCCACAGCCGAAGCGTCGCCCCAATCCTGCGGAAAGCGCAGCGCCACCATCTGCGCCGCCGATACATCGGCGTTGCGCAATGTCGCCGTGTTCCACCCCCCCAGCACGTACCCAACAACGCCAGCGATAAGAATTGAAATCGCCCGGCCGCGCTTCAACGCCCTTTTCCGCCGCATGCTCGGCGCCCCCTCCCCGTCCCTACGCCACGCTTATGTCCTTTCAAATGAAGCTTAATTTATGACTAATCATGGGATTTTTGCCGGCGGCCCGGTGTCCGAGACGCCGGCGTGGGAACGAAAAAATAAAACAACAAATGGGACACAAAAAAGCCCGGCGTTTCCGCCGGGCCTGGTCCATGATTACGCCGCCTGAATGGGTCTTTAGTGGAGCATAATCTTTCCGGAAAACCGGTTTCCCACCTCGGATCAAGTCCGGGGCAGGCTTTTTCCGGATTATGCTCTACGCCGCCTCTTCCTCGACAACGGCTTCCTCTTCCGCGTCGGGCTTGGGACCGCGACGCGGTCCCTTGGCAAGCGCGGCCTCGATCTCCTTGATCGCTTCGGTCTCGGTGATGTGCTGCACCGCCGAGACTTCACGCGACAGCCGATCGAGCGCGGCCTCGTAGAGCTGTCGCTCGGAATAGGACTGTTCCGGCTGCGTCTCCGAGCGGTACAGATCGCGGACGACCTCGGCGATGGCGACGATGTCACCGGAATTGATCTTGGCCTCGTATTCCTGGGCGCGGCGCGACCACATGGTCCGCTTGATGCGCGCGCGGCCCTTGAGCGTCTCGAGCGCCCGCTTGACCGTCGGCGTTTCGGCAAGCTTGCGCATGCCGACGGATGCGACCTTCGACGTCGGCACCCGCAGCGTCATCTTGTCCTTGACGAAGTTGATGACGAAGAGCTCAAGCCGCGCGCCGGCGACCTCCTGCTCCTCGATCGAGATGATCTGGCCCACGCCGTGGGCCGGATAGACGATGAACTCGTTGGTCTTGAAGCCTTGTCGTTGTGTCGTCTTCTTCGCGTTCATTCCCAAAGTTGCTCCTTCCGCCTCCGGCTTGTGCCGATGAGGGGGCTTCGCCACGCGGACCCTGTTCCGGGGAACTCGCCGCGTGGTCTGTGATGTCCTCCGGCTCGCGCGGGAGGAGCTTTTTCTGGCCTTCCGGCTCATGCCGGCCGCACTTTTCTTCGAACGACGACGAGTTTTTTCTGCCACTGCTCTCGCGTGGGTCTCACGCCTCTTTTGACGGTTCCTCGAAAACGCCCCGGAAAAATAAGCTCCCAGCTTCGCGGGAGCGGCATATCGGGAGTGTTCTTCATTATAGAATATCTTTATATCACATTTTCGGCCAAAATCAAAGCCTTATGGCGTTGCAAAAGAGTCGCACGCCGGAACCCTTAATGGTGGTTAACGATATCAATTAAAGGTTGTTTCTAGTCTCCGGTGCCCGGATTGGATGAAAAATGCTCTTCAAATTTGCTGGCCTTGCCCTCCCAATCCTTGGCGTCGGCCGGAGGTTCCTTTTTGGCCGTGATATTCGGCCATAGCTTGGCATATTCGGCGTTGATGCTCAGCCACCTCTCCACGCCCGGCTCGGTATCGGGCTTGATCGCATCGACGGGGCATTCCGGCTCGCAGACCCCGCAATCGATGCATTCATCGGGATGAATAACCAGCATGTTCTCGCCCTCGTAGAAGCAATCCACGGGGCAGACTTCCACGCAGTCCATGTATTTGCATTTGATGCAATTGTCGTTGACGATATAGGTCATTTGGACACTCTAAACCGGCCTTTTACGATCATTGCTCCTATCGCATGGGTTATGCGCACGCAAGGCTCGCGGTCTTGCTGAGCGCCCTCTGCCCTCCATGCAGCCGCTGCGGCGTCATTTTTGCGGTTCGCCCGGTGGGCCTCGCGACCCGGATTTCATGTCAAATCTTGATATAGCATCTGGCGGGCGCCGGCGGGACCCCTGCGCTCGACAAATCCCGCCACCTTGAGCACGCGCACCCTGCGTTCGAGCGCAACCGTGATCACATCGCCGGTCCGCACCACGCGGCTCGGCGCATCGATCCGTGTGCCGTTGACCCGGACATAGCCGGAGCCCGCGAGTGCCGCCGCGGCGTCGCGCGTACGGACGATGCGGGCGTGCCATAGCCACCGGTCGATACGCTGACGATCAAGTGCAGCCGGCACTCAGTGACGCTCCTTGGCGTCAGCTTCCAGCTGCGCCTTCAGCGCCGCAAGCTTGGCGAACGGCGAATTCGGGTCGGGCGCTTTTTCGCGCTCGCGCCGCTCGAACCGCGCCGATTTGACGGGCGATCGCTCACGTTCGCGCGGCGGGCGGTCGAACCGTTGATCGGGTCCGTGCCGCCGATGCTGACGGTGATGGCGTCCGGCCTCGGGCGGCGCGGCTGTCGCGCGCTCTTGCGTTGGCGGCGAGGCCGTAGCCTCCACTGCGGCGACGGCCGGTGCAACAGCATCGTCCGGCCGTTGCGGCGCGCCCTTTTCTGTTCCCTTGTCCGCTTCACGACGTCTGAAGCGGGGACCGCGCCGTCCGCCTGGCCGCCCGGCCCGGCCCGGCCGCCAGACCTCGATCAAGACCGGTTCCTTGGCAGGCTGATCTTGCACGGTCTCGCCCCCTGGTTCGGCCGAAACATGCGGGGGCAACGGTGCGACGTTTTCCGCATCCGCTGCCGGGCTCATCGTTACCAGATCCGCCGTCGGTTGCAGGACATCTTCAAGCCCGGCGTCGCGGGCCACACCGACCTCGCTCTCGCCGCTTGCGGGGAGAGGGTCGGGGCGAGCGGGACTATCCGCAGTCTCAAGCGGCGTGGCGGCGCCCTCACCGGGTTCGCTGCGCTCCGGTGTCTGCACAATAGACGTCGGCTCGGCGGGCTTCGGCCGCCGCTCCATGCGATAGCCGAGCGAGCGCAGGATCGAAGCAAAATCCTCGCCCGACGCGCCGGTCAGCGAAGTCATGCCGTTGACGATCGTGAAGCCGCCGCCAACGACCGCACCCGGCGGCTTGGTTCCGGCGGCGCCTTCGCGCCACGCCAGCGCGGGGCGGATCAGATCGGCCAATCGCTCGAGAATATCGACGCGCACGGCGCGCTCGCCACACACCCGATAGCCTGCCGTGCGATAGAGGATCGCGTCGATCTCCCGATTGATGGGGATCGAGGTGCGGCCGCTGCCGGCGAGATGCAATAGATCATCGAGCCCTTTGGTCTGCGGCCCATCGTGCGCGAGCGCCCAGAGCTGTGCAGCAAGCGCGCGCGGCGCCGGCTTGAGTAGCGCCGGAACGTAGATGTGATAGGCGCCGAAGCGCACGCCGTGTTTGCGCAAGCTTGCGCGCGCCGGCTGTTCCAATCCCTTGACCTCCTCGGCCACCCGCTGGCGGTCGAGCACGCCAAGGGCCTCGACCAGTTGGAAGGCGACGCCGCGCGCCATCCCGGTCACGTCCGCGGCCGAAGCCAGCACGAACAATGGGCCGAGCAACTTTTCGAGATGGGATTTGACCCAAGTGTCGAGCCGCGCCTCCACGGCATCGCGCGGCGCGCCGGTGAGGTGTTCGTCGGCGACGACGCGCGCCCGCGGGCGCAACACCTCCTCGCCCGCGATAAGCTTTCCGACCGCGGCGCCGATCCAGCGGATCGTGCCGTCGCCGGCAAGCACGAATTGCTCATCGGGCGCTTCGCCGAGCCGCATGGCGCGCGCGGCGATCTCGCCGGCAAGCGCCTTCTGCGCGGCGTTGTGCAACGCCTTCGCCTCCGATCCGCCCGACGACGCATCGGCCACGAAGACGAATCCGTCGAGACGGCCGATGACATGGCCTTCGACGACGACTTCGCCGGTTTTGTTGATCTCGGGCTCCAACGTTGCGTTTTCGCGCATCCGCCGCATCAACACGCTGGTGCGGCGATCGACGAAGCGCTCGGTCAGCCGCTCATGCAGCGCATCGGAGAGCCTATCCTCCACGCCGTGCGTCACACCCTGCCAGTGTTCGGGATCAGCGAGCCAGTCCGGACGGTTTGCCGCAAATGTCCAGGTTCGGATGTGGGCAATGCGCGTCGAGAGCGTATCGATATCGCCGTCGACCCGGTCCGCCAGCGCGATTTGGCGGGCGAACCAGTCGATCTCGATGCTGCCCTCCCGCTGCAGATAGCCGTAGAGCGTGACCACGAGTTCCGCGTGGTTGGCCGGCGCGATCTTGCGGTAGTCGGGAACCTGGCAAACTTCCCACAGCCGCTCGACGTCGGCGCGCGTCCTGGTCATGCCGCGCACGTCGTCGTCCCGCGTGGCATGTTCAAGGACGAGGATGTCTTCGGCGACCGGCGCCCGCGCCAGCGCGGTTTCCGTCGGCGCCGCCGCGAGCGTCGCCTGCAGCGCGCCGATCGAGGAGAAGTCGAGATCGGTATTGCGCCATTGCACCATCTTCACCGGCTCGAAGGTGTGGGATTCGAGCGCCTGAACCAGCTCGGTCTCGAATGGCGGACACCGGCCGGTCGTGCCGAACGTTCCGTCGCGCATGGCGCGGCCGGCGCGGCCGGCGATTTGTGCGAGCTCCGACGGGCCGAGCTTGCGGAACTGATAGCCGTCGAACTTGCGGTCGGAGGCGAACGCGATGTGATCGACGTCGAGATTGAGACCCATACCGATGGCATCGGTCGCCACCATGTAGCCGACTTCGCCCGACTGATAGAGCTCGACCTGCGCGTTGCGCGTGCGCGGCGACAGCGCGCCGAGCACGACCGCCGCACCGCCGCGCTGGCGGCGGATCAACTCCGCGATCGCGTAAACCTCATCGGCTGAGAACGCGACGATGGCCGAGCGGCGTGGCAGACGGGTGAGCTTTTTCTCGCCGGCGAAGCTCAACTGCGACAGCCGCGGGCGGCTGACGATGCTGGCGCCCGGCAGAAGCCGCTCGACGATCGGCCGCATGGTGGCGGCGCCGAGCACAAGCGTCTCTTCGCGCCCGCGCCGGTGCAGCATGCGGTCGGTGAAGACGTGGCCGCGCTCGAAATCGGCAGCGAGCTGGATTTCATCGATGGCGAGGAAGGCGACGTCGAGATCGCGCGGCATCGCCTCGACAGTGGCGACCCAGAAGCGCGGATTCGGCGGCTTGATCTTCTCTTCGCCGGTCACGAGCGCCACCGCGTCGGCGCCGACCCGCTCCACCGCGCGGTTATAGACCTCGCGCGCCAACAGGCGCAGCGGCAGGCCGATCAGCCCGGAGGAGTGTGCCAGCATCCGCTCGATAGCGAGATGCGTCTTTCCGGTATTGGTCGGTCCAAGCACGGCGGTGACGCCGGCGCCGCGGGCGCCGCGGGCGCGCAGGTCACGATTGGCAGGCGGTGAGAAGGAAATCGGCATCAAGGGCCCGGCATGGCGCAGCACGCACAGTGTTACAGCGTTTCTGTATCACAACGTGACGCTGGAAAGGCCTGTGCTTAACGTGTGGAACGAGTCTGGAACAAATCGCGGCCGAATCGGCGACTCGCGACCTGTTCGAGTTCGTTCACTGCGATATATGGCGCTGCCATCGCTATTGAATACCAGATCGGGTGTAACGAGCGGTTTCCGGGCCTCGTTTTCACGCCCAAAACGTTAACGAGTCGCAGGATCACGATTCCGCGGCGAGTCAAGAGCATCCTCCTGTGGATAACGGGGAAGCCGTAGGAGACGCAGGATCCCGCTACGGGTTCCGGCGGGGCTCCGACCAATTGTGCAGCACGTGCTTTGCGCCCACGCAACGACTGCAATCACTGCGTCTTCACGATAACGCTGGGGTGCGGCGATTGCAGGACCGAGACGAATCGGGTTGCCTGCAACACTCCCGTTCCGATCGGCGTCGGAATCGCGAAGCGGAAGGGCACCAGCACGCGCGTGCCGGAGATCGGCGCCAGCCAGACCTCGGCGTCGCGCAACTCGACGAGATACTTGATCACCGGCCGGTCCGGCACGTATCCGGAAATCGGCGCGAAATACACCGCGCAAACCACGGCCGGTCCCTGGTAGCCTTTTTCCGCCTTGACCATCTCGATGCGCTTGAATTCGCTGCGCAGATCGTAACGTACGCGGCCATCGAACACGGCGACCTTGCGGCCGCAGGCGTCCGGCGATACCGGATCGCCATTGCCGCCGACACGGTTGAGCGTAGACGACATGGGGTCGACCACACCGCGGCGATCCGCATCGCTCACGGGGATGCGGTCGGGATGCGGCAGAAGCGGCGGATCGACCGAATAGTCCTTCACATCGCCGCCAACGAGCGCCATGCGGACGTCATCGATCCTGCGGTCGTAATTGATGGTGGCCGCATAGCTCGTCGGCACCGGCTGGCCGCCGCTGAAGCTGCCGCGTGCGGCACTGACGCCCTGCGCCCCGCTGAAGACCCGCAAGATGCCCATCGTCGCCCCGCTCGCCGCAGCGGTGTACTGGTCCTCGGAAATCTCGATGACCCAGTTGCCGTGACCGATCGGTATGCCGGCGACGCTGGCGGTATATTCGGCTTCCAACCGCCCTTGCGCCGCTGCGCAATGGGTCGCGTCGGTCGCGATCGCCGCAATGACGCAAACCGCCGCGGCAAAGGCGGCGGGGGCGGCGGGGGCGGCATTGCAAGGAAGCCGTTTTGGCAGCACGGACACCGGGAGTGTTTATCCTCAAATGCCGCCGGATGGGCGGGACGCTGGCGCGAGCCCAAATCGGCGGGGCACCGTACCGGCCGCAGGGCAGCATTAGCTTAGAACCCCGTGAATGTTTTATCGGAGAATGCGTCGTTTGTGTGGTTCTGCGCACCGCACGGCGAAACCCACGATGGAGCGGGCAGGCCGACATATGCTTGACGCTTGAGGGGACCCTTACTATAGGTCCGCGAACATCCCCACATCGTCGTCAGGCGGCGCTGGACGCACGGTACCTATAGGATTTACAGCCATGTCATGGCGTTGCGAGCTGACCGGAAAAACACGCCAGATCGGGCACCGGGTGAGCCACTCGAACCGCAAGACCAAGCGCCGGTTTCTGCCCAATCTGCTTAATGTCACGCTGATGTCGGACTCCCTTGGCCGCTCGGTTCGGTTGCGGGTTTCGGCCAATGCGTTGAAGACCGTCGACCACCGCGGCGGCCTCGACGCCTTCCTGCTGAAGGCAAAGGACGACGAGCTGTCGGCGCGGGTGCTCGACCTCAAGCGCCAGGTCGTCAAGAAACGCGCGGCGACCGCTTAGGTCGCGCATTGTGAACCGAACTTGTTGAGGCGGCCCGCTCAAGGCGCGCTCGTTGCGGAACGCAGGCAGCGACGCAAAACGCAAAAGCCGGCGAGCGCGAAGCGCCGTAGCGTTTCACGATGCAGCAACGGAAAGACGATGAATGCAGCGGGCCGACCCGAGGATAGCGGACCTTGTGCAGGCCGGCAAAATTCGGGTCGCGCTGTTCCTGCCGCAATACACCAAGCATCCCGTATCTGGTGAGCTGCGTGGGCTGGGGACGGGATTTGTGGCCATGGAGATCACGCGCGCGCTCGCGGCGCGCCTCGGAGTTGAGGTGCGCTTGATGGAACATCCGACTCCGCCGCAGGCCGTGGCGTCGCTCAAGTCCGGCGCATGCGACGTGGCATTTCTCGGAATCGAACCATCGCGGTCCACTGAGGTGGACTTCTCGCCGCCGGTTGTCCAATTCGACTACACCTATCTGGTGCCGGCCAGCTCGCCAATTTACAGCACCGCCGGCGCGGACCGGCCCGGGATTCGAATCGCCGTCGTGCGCAATCACGCCTCGACCTTGGCTCTGGGCCGCATCGTCAAGCACGCCGAACTGATTGGCGTCGAGCTCCCGGATTCCGCTTTCGACCTGCTGCGTGCCGGGCATGCGGACGCGTTCGCATTACCTCGCGAGCGGCTTCTCGACTATTCCAACAAGCTGCCCGGCTCTCGCGTGCTGGAGGACAGCTATGGGGTCAATCTCGTCGCGATCGCGGTTGCGAAGGGGCAAGCCGGGCGGCTCGCCTACATCAACGAATTTATCGAGGCGGCCAAGGCCTCAGGCTTGATTCAGCGCGCCATCGACCGCGGCGCCCTGCGCGGTTTCGAGGTGGCGCTTGCGGGGAAGTCTCATTGAACGGCGTTCCAGTAAGACTACCGAGTCTCCGCCATCAACTCACTCGTTGGAAATCCTTTGCAGCACCGGCAGCCATGTTTGTTGCTCCTTGGCGACGAATGCGAGGACTTGCTCGGGCGTCATGGCGCGCGAATAGCTGCCGGTGGCGGCAAGCCTGTTCTTGAAATCCGCGTCGCTGACCACTTTGCTCAGGTCCGCGCTAACCTTGTTGATGATCGGCGCCGGCGTGCCTATCGGCGCCACCAAAGCTAGCCAGCCGGCTGCAGAAAAGTCCGGAATCGTTTCCGCCACAGTCGGCAGATCGGGAAACTCGGGCAGGCGCTCAGGCGAGGCGACCGCGATCAGCTTCACCTGTCCTGCTTTGACCGCACCGATAATCCCCGAATAGCCCTCGATGATCAGGGACACCCGGCCGGAGGCAACATCGCCGAGCGCGGATGCCGGGCCGCGCGTGTAGGGAACCGAGAGCAGCTTGATATCCGCCCGCGTCTGCAGCAATTCGCCGGTCAGGTGCGTCATCCTGCCGATGCCGGTCAACGCAATCGAAATTTTTCCCGGCTCTTTCTTGGCGCGATCGATGAGCTGCGGCAGCGTCGTGATGCCGAGCGAAGGATCCACGGCGATGAACATGGGTTGATCGGCGATGAAGCCGATCGGCAGGAAATCGCGCGGCAGCTTCACCGGCAGATTTGGCGCCACCGTCGGCAGCGCCACGAACGTCGACAGAGCGGGCGTGAAAAGCGTATAGCCGTCGGGCGCGGCTTCGGTTGCGAAGCGCGCGGCGATACTGCCGTTGGCGCCCGGATGATTGATCACCACGACCTGCTGGGCCCAGATCTTGTTAAGCCCGTCGGCGACGAAGCGCGTGGCGACGTCCGGGCTGGCGCCGGCCGCCGAATCCGAGATGATCGTCACTGGCTTATCCGGGTAGTTGCCGGCTTGGGCATACGCGACCGAAGCTGCCGGCAATGTCAGCAGACACAGGCCGGCAATGCTGAACCAATACTGGTATCCCTTCATGTCGTCCTCCACCGATCGCTAGGCATTTCCTCAATTGCGCGCTTCGGCCCGGCACAAATCCAACGGCTGACCGGGTTCCCAGATGAATCCAGAAAACGTCATGGCCTACGCGTGCAGGCGGCGACGCGGCCGCGCGGGACGTGCGGGCTCCTCGGTCGGGTGTTCCGCAAACAGCTCGGCCAGCTTCTCGGTCATGACGCCGCCCAGTTCCTCGGCATCGACGATGGTCACCGCGCGCCGGTAGTAGCGCGTCACGTCGTGGCCGATGCCGATGGCGATCAACTCGACCGGCGAGCGGGTTTCGATGTCCTCGATCACCCAGCGCAGGTGGCGCTCCAGGTAATTGCCGGGATTGACCGACAGCGTGGAGTCGTCGACCGGCGCGCCATCGGAAATCATCATCAGGATTTTTCTTGTCTCCGGCCGGGCGAGCAGGCGCTTATGCGCCCAGTCGAGCGCCTCGCCGTCGATGTTCTCCTTGAGCAGACCTTCCCGCATCATCAGCCCGAGATTCTTCCGCGCACGGCGCCATGGTGCGTCGGCCGACTTGTAGATGATGTGGCGCAGGTCGTTGAGCCGCCCGGGGTTGGCCGACTTGCCCTGGGCGAGCCAGGATTCCCGCGACTGCCCGCCCTTCCAGGCCCGCGTGGTGAAGCCCAAAATCTCCACTTTCACGCCGCAGCGTTCCAGCGTGCGCGCCAGGATGTCGGCACAGGTCGCGGCGACCGTGATCGGGCGCCCTCGCATCGAGCCGGAATTGTCTAAGAGCAGCGTCACCACCGTGTCGCGGAAATCGGTGTCCTTCTCGCGCTTGAACGACATCGGATGCAGCGGATCGACGATGACGCGCGACAGCCGCGCCGGATCGAGCACGCCTTCCTCGAGGTCGAATTCCCAGGCGCGATTTTGCTGAGCGAGCAGCAGCCGCTGCAGCCGATTGGCCAAGCGCGCGACCACGCCTTGCAGATGCAAAAGCTGCTTGTCGAGATAGCTGCGCAACCGCTCGAGCTCTTCCGGCTCGCACAAGTCTTCGGCGCCCACGACCTCGTCGAACTTGGCGGTGAACGGCCGATAGTCCGGCCCGCGCGGCTCGTTGCGCGCATGGCGCGGCCGCCATGGTTCGGCCGCGGTTTCCGAATCGCCCATCTTCGCGTCGTCGGCCATGTCGGCTGCCGACGCATCGACCGCTTCCGAGCTGCTGTCGGGCAATTCGTCGGCCGAAGCCTCGGCCTCCATGCTCATGCGCTCGCTGTCGGCCGAATCGGACGCCTCGCCGTCCTGGCCCTGCTCGTCCTTGCGGTTCTCTTCGTCGCCGTCCTCGCCTTCCTCCTCGTCGGACTCGCTCGATCGATCCTCGCCCATGTCCAGGCAATCGAGCAGATCGTGCACCACGTCGCCGAAGCGGCGCTGGTCGTTGAGCACGCGCTCGAGGCGATCGAGATTGCGGCCGGCGCGCTCCTCGATCAGCGGCCGCCACAGTTCGACAAGCTTGCGCGCTGTCGCCGGCGGCGTCTCGCCGGTCAGCCGCTCGCGCACGATCATGGCGAGGGCATCCTCGATCGGCGCATCGGCGCGGTCGGTGATCTCGTCGAATTTGCCGCGGTGGAAGCGATCGTCGAGCATGGCGGTGAGATTTTTTGCCACGCCGCCCATGCGGCGCGCTCCAATCGCCTCGACACGGGCCTGCTCAACCGCTTCGAACACCGCGCGCGCCTGCTGGCCGCCGGGCGCGAGCTTGCGGTGCACCGCGGGGTCGTGGCAGGCGAGCCGCAACGCAATCGAATCGGCGTGGCCGCGCACGATCGCGGCCTCGCGCTCGTTGAGCCGGCGCGGCGGCTCGGGCAGCCGCGCCTTGCCGCCGACCAAGCCGGGACGCTCGGCCGCGAACGAAACTTCG
>Ga0181521_10007322_pt1 | contig 11636 bp, 10 predicted proteins | sample PEATcosm2014_Bin_32_FD_119764 | JGI IMG/M metagenome (GOLD analysis project Ga0181521, IMG submission 119764) | Peatland microbial communities from MTU Mesocosm Facility, Houghton, MI, USA - PEATcosm2014_Bin02_60_metaG | ecosystem: Environmental > Terrestrial > Soil > Wetlands > Peat | place... | reverse complement strand
GAATACAACCAATATTTATTTCAATGCCATCGAAGGCGAGGCCTTGGTCATCGCGCTCGACTTGAAGGGACTGGCCGTTTCGACCGGCGCGGCCTGTTCTTCCGGGACGATTGAGCCGTCGCATGTTTTGCTAGCGATGGGACTCAGTCCCGAGCGCGCGAAAGCCAGCATCCGCTTCAGTTTGGGCAAACAAAACAGCGCGGAGGATATTGAATTTGCCCTGGCAACAGTCCACGAAAGTGTGTCGCGTCTGCGGAAGCTTAGCCCAGCCCACAGGACAGCTGTTTCGAAATGAGGGCCTTACATTGCAGAAAAGTCCTTGATCACATTAACTGTTGAGGATAACTATTATGGGCCGGACATTGTCGTTGCTCTTCATGACGCTCGCGCTCGCAGGCGTGGCATCTCCAGTCAGCGGGGCTCCAGTTCTGCCAGAGGGAGTCTCGCAGGAGGCCAAAAACAAAACGATAGCCGGGCGAGTGTTCGAAGAGATCTTCAATCAGGGAAGATTTCAGGTCGCCGACGAAATCTACGCCAAGGACTTCGTGAACCACGGGCTCCACAGGAATGCCGACCTCCAGGAGGATCAAGCGGCAGTTCATGCCGAGAAGAAGGCGTTTCCGGATCTCAAGATGACCGTGGACCTAATGGTGGCCGAGCGCGACTTCGTCACGGTTGTATGGGTCTTCCGGGGAACCCATACCGGTGCTGGATATGATGGATTGCCTCCAACCGGGGTCAAGCTCGAATTTCGTGGCATCACAGTTTGGCGTATTGTGGATGGAAAGATTCGCGACGAGTGGACCTCATTTGATCAACTGCCACTTGTTCTTCAATTGATTGTACAGTTGAAGTGGCCGCTTATGGGCCTTCTTGTCGCGGTGGTGATTCTTGGATGGACACTTCGCAGAGTTACCCTAAGACTGAGGCGACCTCGGCTGCCAAAGCCAAGGGCCTGAGTCTGGCAGACGGATACCGAAGAGACATGACAAGTACTGACTGCGCTCGTCGATTTGGCAGGGCCGTGTTTCGCGGGGAACAGCCTGACGCCGTTCATCATGACTGAGTCAACAACCATCGCCGTCGCCATGTCGGGAGGGGTCGACTCCTCGGCCGTTGCGGCCATGCTCCGCGCCGAAGGGCGCAGCGTCATCGGCCTGACCATGCAACTTTGGAACCAGCGCCGTCTCGCCGGACACGCGGGCATGCCGGAATCGGTGCAGGGCCGCTGCTGTTCCATCGACGACGTGTACGATGCCCGCCGCGTTGCCGAGGCGCTCGGCATCCCCTACTACGTCGTCAATCACGAAGAGCGTTTTGAGCGGGACGTTGTGCGCCCGTTCGTCGAGGAGTATCTTGCCGGGCACACGCCCATACCGTGCAGTCTCTGCAACAATCATTTGAAGTTTGACCAGCTTCTGGTCGTGGCGCGGCAGATTGGCGCCGACAAGATTGCCACGGGCCATTACGCCCAGGTCGTCTTTGACGAGGAGCTTAATCGCTGGCTGCTGAAGCGTCCAGCCGATAAGTCGAAGGATCAGACTTACTTTCTCTTCGGACTTACGCAGGAGCAACTAAGCCGCACTCTGTTTCCGCTCGGCGGCATGACTAAGACGGAAGTCCGCGACGTTGCCCGCCAACACGGCCTCGCCATCGCCGAAAAGCCCGACTCGCAAGAAATCTGCTTTGTTCCCGGCGGCGACTATAAGCGCTTTCTCGAAGCCTATCTCGCCGAGCAGGGAGACCAACCGAAAGATATAACCGGCGAGATGGTTACCAGCGATGGCAAGCTAATCGGCGAGCACGCCGGCATTCACAATTTCACCGTCGGCCAGCGCAAGGGGCTAGGCGTGGCCACCGGCTCGCCGCTGTACGTGATCCAGATCAATCCCGACACGCGGCAAGTCGTGGTCGGCAACGACGAGGAACTTTACTCGCGCACTCTACTGGCGCGCCGGGTGAACTTGATCTCAACCGCCGAACTGCGCGGGCCCATTCGGGTCGCAGTGAAGATTCGCCACAAGCATCAACCTGCGCCCGCAACGATTGAATCCACCGGTCCGGACGAAATTCGAGTCACCTTCGACGAGCCGCAACGCGCCGTTACTCCCGGCCAGGCGGCCGTCTTCTACGACGGAGACATAGTTGTTGGAGGCGGTTGGATAGAAAATGGATAGAAAGCTCCACTTAGCCGAGCGTACTCTCGAAGTCTGACGAAAGTTTCTAAAAGAAGCGGGTGACGCCTTCTTCGAGCACTAACACCTTGTCTTTCACTCCTGCTGCCAGAGCCGCGCGCTCCAGCAATTGGAGCGGCTCTTCGATGGGCTCATGCGACAGGCGAAATGTTCCATAGTGCATGGGCACCATCCAGCGTGCTTTCAAATCGAGAAAGGCGCGGGTAGCGTCGGCGGGGCTGGTGTGCACGTTGCGGAAATGCGGCGGATTGTAGGCGCCGATGGGGAGCAGCGCGAGTTCGGGCGACAAGCGCCGTCCAATCTCGCGAAAGCCGGCGAAATATGCGGTGTCTCCGGCATGGTACACCGAGTGCTTGCCGCTGCGCAGCACATAGCCGCCGTAGCCGCGGTGCGAATCCTTGATGATGCGCGCTCCCCAATGCCGCGAGGGCACGTGGGTAATGTCGAGCGCTCCGTGACGATAGGTGTTCCACCATTCCAACTCGACAATCTGCTCGAAGCCGAGATCGGCAACCAGGTCAAACAAATGATGAGGGACGACCAGCGTGGGCGCGGTCCCCGTCTGGCGTTCGGTCTGGCGCGCGATGGCGCGCAGCGACTGGCGATGAAGGTGATCGAAGTGGGCGTGGGTCACGAGTACAACATCCATCGGCGGCAGTTCGCGCAGGTTCAATCCTGGCTGGCGCAGCCGCTTGAGAATGAAGAGCCAGCGCGCGAAGTTGGGATCGATGACGACGTTCTGTCCGCCAATTTGCAGAAAGAAACTGGAGTGCCCGATGAAGGTGACGCCCAGCTCTCCGTTGGTTACCAACTGGGCCGTGTGGGTCTTGCCCGTGCGCGGCGTGACCGCGGAATGCCGCACCAGTCGCGTGAACTGACCGGCACGCTTGCGCAGCGCCGGAGTTTTCAATGAGGGTTTTAACATTGATTCACTGACTTCAATTCGCTAAATTCGATTCGCGAACTTCTATTCACTAACATCGGCTCGCTAATTTCGCTTCGGCCATTGTGATTCGCTCCGGCCGCCGCAACCCGACCCATAATGCCATTATCGGCTTTGTTCCCGCGAGCCTCCAGTGTCTTTTGATGCTCCGGGATCCACGATCGGCGCAGGAACAGCGAGTTTCTTCGAACGCTGGTTTTTCGCTGGCCAATAATTCAGGCGCAATCGATCGTGTTTCCCTTGACCGTCGCTTCGCCGGTCATATCTAATTCAGAGTTAATTCAAAGCCCGAAGATTTTCGAGGAATTCCGTGGAGGAACCAACACCAATGCGCGTCGCTTTTTTGGGTTTGGGAATTATGGGACGGTCGATGGCCGCAAACCTGGTCAAAGCCGGACACGAGGTCGCAGTCTGGAATCGAACTGGCGGCAAAGGCGTCGAAGGCGCGCGCAGCGCCGGTTCTCCGGCGGATGCGGTGCGGGGCGTGGAAGTGGTGTGGATGTGCGTCTCCGACACCAAGGCGGTTGAAGCGGTTCTGTTTGGCGAGGGCGGCGTTGAACAGGCGCTCAGCGAGGGCATGATTGTCGCCGACTCGAGCACGATTTCTCCCTCCGCCACGCGGCGTTTTGCCGAGCGCGTGAAAGCGCGCGGCGCCGATTATGTGGACGCTCCGATGACCGGCTCGAAGATCGCCGCCGAAAATGGGAGCCTGATTTTCATGGCCGGCGGCGATGAATCGGCGCTCGCTCGCCTGCAGCCGCTTTTTCAGGCCATGGGCAAGCAGGTCTTCCACATGGGCGAAACCGGCAAAGGACAAGCGACCAAGCTGGTCATGAATCTACAGATTGCGCTGATCTATGAAGGATTCGCCGAAGCCCTCACCCTGGCCGCCAAGCTGGGCGTGGACGCGGAAAAGTTGCTGCCGCTGGTGCAGGCTTCCATGGTGCGATCGGGGGTAGTGGACTACAAAGCCCCGTTCATTTTGAAGCGCGACTTCTCGCCCAATTTTCCGTTGCGCTTGATGCTGAAAGATATTCGGCTGGCACTCGCCGCCGCCAGGGAATCCCGCGTGCGTCTGCCCGGCCTCGAAGCCGTGGAAGAAGTCTATGACCTCGCCGCCGAGGAAGGACATCAGGACCTCGACTACGCCGCCACGCTCACGCTGCTGGAAAAATGGGCGGGCGTGGAAGTGAAGGGCGCATCAAAGTAGATGAAAGCGTTATAGAAGCAGGTTTCAAAGCGGCGAAATTTCAGCGGAGCCGCACCGAAACTTTGAAACCTTGAAGCTTCGAAGCCTGCTTGTTTTTCAAGTTTTCCGATTTCAGTCGTTCGCAAAGGTGGTGTTTTGCAAAAGGGGCCCCAATTCGCTGCTCCGAGGGTGCAATGCACGATCGTCTGGTCGCGTTCATTCTTTTTTTCTTTTTGATCTTTTTCGTCGCAGTCATTTTCTCCGCCGCCCCTCTTCACGCCGCAGAAATCCGGGGCAAGGTGGTCAGCGTTGCTCGGGGAGAGCCCCTGGGCCGCGTGCAGGTCTCAGTGTACGAAGGGCAACGTGAAGCCGTCGCCGTGGCCGTCACCAAAAACGACGGCAGCTTTGCCATTCAGGGACTCGCTCCAGGCCACTACACGCTGCGCCTGAACGCGGTGGGATACCGGCTCAGTACAGTTGATTTCTCGCTCGCGGCTGATGAGGCGGGCAAGGAATTCGACATCACGCTGATTCCCGATAATTTTCGCCGCACGGAAAAAGTCGAAGTGAACGGCGATATTTTTCAGGGGCCGGATTCGGCGGCAATCAACGAACTCAACCTGACCAGTACGGAGCTTCGCGAGACCTCGACGGTGCTGGCCGACGATCCTTTCCGCGCGATTCAGACATTACCGGGGGTTTCCGCGGCCGGTGGCAACGATCTCCTCGCGCAATTTTCGATAATGGGCGCGTCCTACGCCAATACCAGCATTTACGTAGACGGAATTCTGGTGCCCTCGCCCTTTCACGGCACAAGCACGGCCTTCACCGGAGGCGCGACCCTGAGCATTTTCACCAGCGAGACGCTTGAGGACGCCAAGCTGCTCCCGGCAGCCTATCCGGAAAAATATGGCGACTCGGTCGGAGCAGCCCTGGACCTGCAGACTCGCGATGGCAGTCGCACGGCGCCGACTTTTCGAGCATCCATAGGGCTGGCCGACTCGGAGCTGCTCGGGGAGGGGGAACTTGGAAAAAAAAAGAAAGGTTCGTGGCTGGCGTCCGTCCGCAAGAGTTATATGGGTTATCTCTTCCGTACCCGCCTGATTGATGCCTCTGATACCGTTTCGTTCTACGATGGAGATCTGAAGCTCACCTACGACTTGGCGCCCAACCAGACCGTGAGCTTTTACGGCATTGGTGGGCACACGTTGTACGAACTGATCAACTCTTCCCAGCCACTTACATCGAATAGCATTCAGCGCACAACCAACGACTTCATGATGGGCCGCATGGGCTGGCGCTGGACGGTGAATCCGCATCTTCTAGTCGACACGCGGGCCGCGTATCTGCAAACGCCCGATGCCTCGTGGAATGTCAATCAGCAGCCGCTGAACAACGATCACCATGCGGAGTGGGTTGCGGGGGGCAGCGTAGTCTGGAGTTGGCAGAAAGACCAAGTGCTTGAGAGCGGATGGATGACTCGGCGGGTGGCTAACACCACAGAATTTACGGCCTACCCTCCCCTTGGCAGTGGAACGAACTCCCAAAGCGGGCTGGGCTGGAAGAACGACGGATATGTTCAAGAAGCCTCAAGCTTCTTTGGCAACCGGCTTCATCTGGTCGGCGGACTGCGCCTGGACACCGCCGAGCAGTTCGATATCCATCCTGTTTCGCCGCAGCTTTCTGCTTCGTTGCAAGTTGCGTCGGCGACACAATTGCAGTTCGGGGTTGGGCGGTACAACCAGTTCGAGTTTCCGCCGAACCTTCCTGAGGAATACAAAGGCTGCACGGAAGGTTCTGAATCCCTGCAGACCGCTAACCACTATACTGCGGGTCTGGAACAACGGATCGGGGAAAGCACGCGGGTAAAGGTTTTAGTGTTTGATCGGCAGAACGCTTCTTTATTCGGCTTTTCAGGCTATGACCCGTCCACCAATACCTGCGTTCCCCAGAGTGGCTTCACCACCTTCGAGCGGGACTACTCGCGAGGGGCGCAGATCATCCTGCAGAGCCGAACCGCCAATCGACTATCCGGCTGGATCGGCTACACGCTGACTGATGCCCGCCAGCGTTTGGTTGCTCCAAGTCAGGGCGCTCTCCCGCAGCCGTACTACCCCACGTTAGACGACCAACGCCACACGGTGAACGTCTTCGGCAGCTACCGGCTGAGTCCTACCGTGCATATAAGTGGGAAGTTTCTCTTCGGGTCAGGATTTCCGATTCCCAGCAGCACCAATGGGGTTCGAGAGGGTGACTACCAGCGCCTCGATGTGCGAGCTGAGAAAGATTGGGCATTCACTCACTGGAAACTGGTTCTGTACGGCGAGGTGCTCAACCTGACCGACCACAACAATCCCCAGTATTTCTACACTTCATACAATCCCGCCAGCGGACAGACCACCGTCGTAACCGGGCAGGGATTGCCCGTCACCCCGACGGCAGGCTTGGCGTTTGAGTTCTGAAGGCTCGCTACTTCTTGCCGAGCGACCGGATGTAGTTCACCAGGTTCCAGATATCTTCATCCTTGCCGCGGTCGCCTTCGGCGGGCATGCTGCCCTTGCCCTTCCGGATTACGTAAAAGAGACTACCGTCGCTGCGGTTCTTCATCGCGTCCGGATTGGTGAAGTCGGTGACGTTCTTCATGTCCGCCGCCATATCGCCCTTGCCGTCGCCGTTATCTCCATGACACATCGCGCAGTCGAAGCCATACAGCTTCTTGCCCTTGGCCAGCGACTCCGCGGTTGGCTTGACCGGATTTGCCTTGGTGGCTTCTTCGGGGGCAGGTTTGGCTTCGGGCGCGGCCGCTGGAGCAGGTGCCGGTGTGGTCTCCTGAGCCGCCGCTGGTGCAGTCGCTGGCGCGGCCGCGGGTGCAGTCGCTGCCGTGGCCGCCGGAGCGGCCGCTGGTGCAGCCGCCGGTGTGCTCGCCGGGGCAGCCGCCGGAGCGGGTGCTTGAGCTGGGGCCGGTGCTGTTGCGGCCGCTGGCGTGGCCGCCGGAGCCGGCGCGGGCGTTTGCGCCTGCTGCGCCCATAACGCCAACCCTAAAAATACCAACGCGAAACAGACGAACGGAGTTCTGCTGAATAATCCTGCTTTCGACAATCTTATCTTCAACGCACACCTCCTGTTTGGGAGAAACCGTTGAACTGCTAAAGATACTCCACGACGCATCAACGTGCACGAAAAGATTGCAGGCGTGCCAGCGCCGGGGAATCACCCACGACACCGCGCCCCGCAGTTCCCGGACGAGTAGGCATCGCGTTTTCTTGCCTGATCCGGATCAAGCTCGCAACCCCTTTATCCATCGAGGATTACAGAAGTATTACAGCACAGCTCGCCGGGCCTTGGTATTGTCCTAAGCAGGCAGTGGGGAAAGTCGATTCTCGACCGACAGCCCGAAAAGGGCGTCTGATTCCAAATCTTTGCGAAACTCTAATGCAGCTGACCTGACGTGGCCTGAGTGATTCAGCAGCCTGTCAGGCGAAACTCAGTGGGCCGGGTGTGGGGAGACAAAAACAAATGAGCCAGGCACTATTCGAGACAAAGTTTGACACAAACTTCGAAACAACCGCCGAGACAGCATTCGACATAACGCGCGACACGCCGCGCCAGGCCGCAGGCCAGGTCATGACTGAGGCCGAAGAACGCGCCAGTCTTAAAGACCGTGCCAAGCGCGAGGGCTTCAACTGGGGCACGGCCGCGGTCATGTTCCTTTTCCATGTAGGCGCCGTCGCCGCGCTGTTCTTCTTCACCTGGAAAGCATTTTTCGTCGCGTGCTTTCTGTGGTGGATTTCCGGCAGCCTCGGCATTGGCATGAGCTATCACCGCCTGCTGACCCACCGCGGCTACAAGACGCCGAAGTGGGTGGAATATTTCCTGACCTGGTGCGCGACCCTGGCCCTTGAAGGCGGCCCGATTTTCTGGGTCGCGACCCATCGCATCCATCATAAGTATTCCGACGGCCCCGGTGACCCGCACTCGCCGAACGATGGCAAGTGGTGGTCCCACATGGGATGGATCCTACTGGGCAAGTCCCTGCACTACGACACCACCACGCTCGCCCGTTTCGTCCCCGACCTGACCAAAGATAAAGTCCACGTCTGGCTGACCAAATATCACTGGACGGGAAACCTGATTGTCGGCCCGATTCTGTTTGCCATTGGCGGATGGCCGTGGCTGCTTTGGGGAGTCTTCGCCCGCGTCGTCGTCGGACTGCATTCCACCTGGGCGGTGAACTCGATCACCCACATCTGGGGCACACGCCGTTTTGCCACCAAAGACCTTTCCACCAACAACGGCTTGGTTGCCTTCTTCACCTGGGGCGAAGGCTGGCACAACAATCACCATGCCCATCCAGTTTCCGCGCGCCACGGATTGACGTGGTATGAAGTCGATATGAACTGGTACGGCATATGGGCAATGCAAAAACTGGGACTGGCGCGCCACGTGTATAAAGTCGATCTAGACCACCTTCCGCCCAAGCCGGCCCTGCTGCGCGATGTGAAGGCGGCAGCGGTGATAGCCGCAGCCGCGGGTCATGATTAAAGGTTTCAGGCGTTAGGTCACAGGTCTCAGAAAAGACTTTCGGTCGGAGCTGCGATCATTTGTGTCGGGAACCTGTTGGCGTGATTGCTTGATGCGAAGAGTTACCCAAGGCTGGGTGCTAGCAGACCGTTTACAAACGCAGCATCCGAAACAACTGCGTTATTGGGCAGAAACGGTGAAGTCGATGTCGTCGCGCTCCTCGTCAGTTGCTAGACTGATAACCAGCGCGTCGGAACGGTTCTGCATGCCGGGGTAGTACAAAGATGCGGACGGGATCTCGTCCTGACACGCTCCCCCGCAACCCCCGTACTTCCAAGCTGGCCCACCGGGCAGATTAATTCCGACCACATACCTTCCCGGGCGCATTCCGCCCGAGAGAAAGTAACCGTCTGCATCGGACTCCGTTGTAGTAAACCATGATCCGTCCTCGCTCATGATAAGGACGGGCGCTTGGGGAACAGGCGAGCCATCAGAACGCCGGACATGTCCGCCGAGTTCTGCATGGGGGGACCTCGAAAGCGTTACAGCCCAGCACGCACCACGGCTCACCTCGACACCACTGTCGTCTGCGTGAAATGAACCAGCGGAGTCGACGGTGAGATCGTACTTGCCAGGGGCAAGCGGTGCGAACTCGTAGTTGCCGTCGGCGTCGGTCGTCGTGAAGAACTGCGCATCGTCGGATATTCTAGAAGCCACAACGCGCGCGCCGGGGACGACCCTTCGACCATGAAAGTTCGGGCCGCGCTCCACAGTACCGCGGACGATGCCGAAGTCACCGATTGTCTCCAGGCGGCGGAGGGTTTCGATCTGCTCCTGCGCGTCGGTAGCAGGACGGCTGTCGTTACCGTAGTAGTCGAGCACGATGGGCTTACCGTCCTCCCGTCGTAGGAAGAAAAGCCAGTGATCGCCCACGGTAAGCTTTGGGAGGCAAGCACCCTGCGACGTCGTTACAAACAACGGATTCGAAGGATTTCCGTGAAAAACCTCCTCCGGAATAATTTGAATTTTCTTTTCGCCTTTTCCATCGGCAGTGATGGCGGCAATGGAGCCCACAAACACATAGGCGTACCAGTCGGACCGGAAACCGCAATCCTTGAGATCGCTCGTCAGGCCACTGTGCATGCACGTGGCCCCATCGTCTCGAAGTTCCATGATCTGCGCGGCGGCAGCTCCGAGGCCGGACAGAACCACGGTCAAAACTGCGAGAGCGCGCTGATGTTGCATCGCTCGGACCTGTTCACCGAAAAGTCGGCTCTTCAATAGTCTGATGCGGATCGAGCAGCATTGGTTAACTGTTAAAACATCGCCCTTCCACTCGCAGCCTCAACCCTCCCACCTGACACCCGCCCCCCGCCCCGCTACAATCTCCTTGTGCGGATCATCAGCCGGCAAAAGGCGATCTATTTTTTCCTTACGTTCGGCGTGTGTCTGGCGGCGCTGGCGGGCGCCGTTGGCAGCGGCTGGATCATCCTCAACTGGCGCGAGGGTGTGAGCGTTTTTCTGGGCATCATTTTCTTTGGAGCCATCGTCACCGGCCTCGTTCTCAACACAATTTTTCTGGTGCGCGAAGTTCGCCGCAACGAGCAGCACGACAGCTTCATCAACGCGGTCACTCATGAATTGAAGACCCCGATCGCGTCCATCCGGCTCTACCTGCAAACATTGCAGCGGCTCGATGTGGAAGAGGCGCAGAGGAGGCAGTTCTACGAATTGATGCTGCTCGATAGCGAGCGCCTGTTGCGCACCGTGGATCAGGTCTTGAAAGCGGGCGAGGTGGCCCACAAGAAAGATTCGCTGCAACGCGTGCCGGTGGAATTCAACTCCCTGGTGCGCGATTGTGTGGAACTGGCGAGGACCCGCCACCACCTGCAGGCGGCGAATTTCGATTACCACGAATCTCTGTCTTCACCCGTGAAGAACGGCGACGGAACGGATGGGGCCAACCAAGCGATCGTGCTCGGCGATGCTGAGGATTTGCGCACCGCGGTTTCGAACCTGCTCGACAATGCCGTGAGGTACTCGCCCGATGGTGTGCACATCTCGGTCGAGTTGGACGCTCCCGATGCGGCGCGGCTGGTGCTGCGGGTGCGCGATCAGGGCGTTGGCATTCCCGAGCAGGAATTGAAACACATCTTCCGGCGTTTTTACCGCGTGCGCCAGCGCTCGCTAGCGCAGTTGAAGGGAACGGGCCTCGGTTTGTTCATCGTGCGCTCGATCGCGCGCAAGCACGGCGGCCGCGTCTTCGCCGAGAGCGAAGGCGCGGGCAAGGGAACGACGCTGACTCTGGAATTGCCTCGGAAGGTGACAATCGCATGAGCCGGGTGCTGGTGGTCGAGGACGAGACCCATCTGGCGCAGGGTTTGCGCTACAACCTGCAAGCCGAAGGACACATAGCCGAAGTTGTGGGCGACGGCGAGGCGGCGCTCGAGAAGCTGGTCGAAAAAAAAGAACGCTTCGACGCTGTGCTCCTCGACGTGATGCTGCCGGGTCAGAGCGGCTTCGATGTCGCCGCCCTGCTGCGCGAGAAAAAAAATTACGTGCCCATTCTCATGCTCACCGCGCGCGGCCGTCCCGAAGATGTGCTTCAGGGATTCGCGGCGGGCGCCGACGATTATCTGCCCAAGCCATTCGAGCTGGCCATCCTGATCGCCCGCCTCGACAGCCTGTTGCGGCGCAGCGCCTGGATGAAAGACGCGGGCCGGGCCAGAATTGACAGCAGAGTGGACAATAACGATGGCGATGACAAAAAGCGGCGAGCTTCGCTAGG
>Ga0181521_10007312_pt1 | contig 11640 bp, 10 predicted proteins | sample PEATcosm2014_Bin_32_FD_119764 | JGI IMG/M metagenome (GOLD analysis project Ga0181521, IMG submission 119764) | Peatland microbial communities from MTU Mesocosm Facility, Houghton, MI, USA - PEATcosm2014_Bin02_60_metaG | ecosystem: Environmental > Terrestrial > Soil > Wetlands > Peat | place... | reverse complement strand
TGCGAAGTGTGGACATGAACACTCAACCCTTGCGCCTCCAGCATGGCGCGGCTGAAGGCACAGGCAGAGCCCTTGCCGTTGGTGCCGGCGACATGGATCAGCGGAGGCAGATGCCGTTCCGGGTGATCGAGTGCGGCGAGGATGCGCTCGATGCGATCGAGCGAGAGATCGATGCGCTTGGGATGCAGCGCGAGCAACCGCGCCAGGATGGGCTCCCACCCTGCCCTCTCCCGCGAGCGGGGGAGGGAAGGCTGGGGGTCTTCGTCGGAACGCGGAGCGCTCACGCCGGCGACGCCGGCGCCGGCGCCGGCGCCGGCAGGCTGGACCCCCGCCCTATCCCTCCCCCGCTTGCGGGGGAGGGTAGGGAGGGGGTTGCGCCGGCGGGCGCCTTCGTCAACAACCGGCACAGCCGGGCGATGGTCGCTCGCAATTCGTGGCGATGCACCACCATGTCGACCATGCCATGGTCACGCAGATATTCGGCTTTCTGAAAGCCGTCGGGAAGTTTCTCGCGGATGGTTTGCTCGATGACGCGGGGACCGGCGAAACCGATCAAGGCGCCGGGCTCGGCGATGTGCACGTCGCCAAGCATCGCATACGATGCCGTGACGCCGCCGGTCGTCGGATTCGTCAGCACGACGATGTAGGGCTTGCGCGTCTCGCGCAACCGCTGCACCGCGATGGTGGTCCGGGGCATTTGCATCAATGAGAAAATGCCTTCCTGCATGCGCGCACCGCCAGAAGCCGCAAACATGACGAAGGGGCAGCCCTTCTCCACCGCCGTATCGAGACCCCTGATCACCGCCTCGCCCGCCGCCATGCCGAGCGAGCCGCCCATGAAATCGAAATCCTGCACGCCCATGACGGCGGCAAACCCGTCCAGCCTGCCAAAGCCGAGCTTCACCGCATCGTTGAGGCCGGTCTTGCTGCGCGCATCCTTGAGTCGATCGACATAGCGGCGCTCGTCGCGGAACTTCAACGGATCGAGCGGCACCTCCGGCACGGCGATGTCGAACCAGGTCTCGTTGTCGAACATCGATTTCAGCCGCGCCGCGGCGGTCATGCGCATGTGATAGTTGGAACCGGGAATGACGAACTGATTGACCTCGACGTCCTTGTAGAACACGAGCTGGCCGGTCTCCGGACACTTGATCCAGAGATTCTCCGGCACCTCGCGGCGCAGGATGTTGCGGATTTTCGGCCGCACGACGTTGGAGATCCAATTCATATTATCCGGTCATCATGCTGAGCAAAGCCGCTGTTTTTGCCGATTTGCTTTGTCCACCTATATAGCATTAGGAAGCCGTTTTGCCATATTTCGCTGGATAATCTGGACGCGGCTATTGGGGGCCATGCCGGGCTGGTGTTCATCAAGCAGCGAACGGCGGCTGTCAGCGAATTCCCGCGCGCATAAAACTTTGCACAAATTGGCGTTGGAACAAGAGGAAGGCGATCAAGAGCGGCGCCGAGGTCATCAGCGTCGCGGCGGTGATCACCGACCAATCGATGCCCTGATCGGTCGATGCGAAAATCTGCAAGCCCACCGTCAGCGGCCGCGTGCTCACCGAATTGGTCACGATCAGCGGCCACAGGAAATTGTTCCAGTGATAGCTGACCGAAACGAGGCCGTAGGCGATGTAAACGGGCTTGGCGAGCGGCACATAGACCTTGAGCAGCACCTGCAGCGGACTTGCGCCCTCCACCCGCGCCGCCTCGTCGAGTTCGCGCGGCACGCCTTTGAAGGTCTGGCGCAGCAGGAAAATGCCGAAGGCCGAAGCCATGTAGGGCAGGCCGATCGCGGGTATCGTGTCGACGATACCGAACGCGCTCATGGTTCGATAGTTCTCGACGATCAGCACGTCGGGCATGATCATGAGCTGAAGCAGCACGAGGATGAAGGCGATGTCGCGCCCGACGAAGGCAAATCGCGCGAAAGCGTAGGCGGCGAGCGTGCACAGCACGAGCTGCGCGGCAAGAATCATCGTGACGAGGAGGAAAGTATTGACGAAATAGCGCGCGAAGGGCGCGGCGTTCCAGGCCTTGACGAAATTCTCCGGAGTGAGCGGGGCGTTCAGGACGAAATGGGCCGAGTAGGCGCTCGGGTGGATTGCCGCCCACAGCGCATAGGCGAGCGGCAGCATCCACAGCAGCGCCAACAGCCATGCGCCGGCGGTTTCGATTCCGCCTCCCCACCCTCCCCCGCTTGCGGGGGAGGGAAGGCAGCGGGCGCGGCCGGAATCTTGCAACTCACTCATTGATAGTGAATCCGGCGGTCGAGGATGAGGAACTGGCCGAGCGCCAGGAACGCGAGCAGCGCGAGCAACACGACGGTCAGGGTCGCCGCATAAGCGGTGTCCCAAAACTTGAAGCCGACCTCATAGATGTAGAACAACAGCAACGCGGTCGTATTGTCGGGCCCGCCTTGGGTCATGACGACGATATGATCGATGAGCCGGAACGAATTGATGATGGCGTTGACCAGGACGAACAGCGTCGTCGGCATCAACAGCGGGAAGGTGACCCGCCGGAAGAAATACCAGCTGCTGGCGCCTTCGATCGCCGCCGCTTCGGCCAATTGCGGCGACATTTGTTGCAACGCCGCGAGATAAAAGATCATGAAGAAGCCGGCATCCTTCCAGACCGCCACCGCAATCAGGCAGGCGAGTGCGCTATGCTCGTCGCCGAGCCAGTTGTGCGTGGCAATACCGAACACACCAAGCATCTGATCGAAGAGCCCGTAACCCGGCGAATAGAAGAACAGCCAGATATTGGCGACCGCAATCATCGGCAGTACGGTCGGCGCGAAGAAAGCCAGGCGCAGGAACGGACGGCCGGCAATCTTGCCGTTGACCCACACCGCCATCGTGAGCGCAAGGGCGATGGTCAACGGAATGACGCTCGCCGCGTAGGCGATGTTGTTGCCCAACGCGCGCCAGAACACCGGGTCCTCGAGCATGGCTTGATAATTGTCCAAGCCGACGAACGCCGCGCTGCGACGGCCTCTCGGGGTCGAGAACAAGCTGTCGATGATCGTCGCGACAGCGGGATAATGGGTAAAAATCACGAGCAGCACCGCGGCCGGCAGCAAGAGCAGCCAGCCGTGGATGTGCGCCGTCACCCGCATCGGCGCGGCGGCCGCGCCCGCCGCGCCCGCCGTGCCCGCCGCGCCCGCCGCGAACGGAGCAGGAAGCGCTCGACTGTCGTCGCGCTGCAATCCGTGCGCGATGGTCTCGGATGCGTGCATTACTGATAGGGACGCAGGATGCGAACCGCCTCCTGTTGCGCATCTTTCATCGCCTGCTCAGGCGTCTTGGTGCCGGTGAGCGCGGCCTGGATGCCGTCGTTGAGCGCTTTGGTGACGCGCTGATTGTCGTGGGTCGACAATTCGGCGACGGCGTATTTAAGCTGATCGCGCGCCACCGCCGCGGCCGGAAAGTCCGCCACATATTTCTTCATGGCGGGAGTTTCCCACGCGTCGGGCCGCACGGCGACGTAGCCGGTCGCGATCCCCCAGTCCGCCGCACGCTCGGGCGTCGTCATCCATTTGACGAATTTGAACGCCGCATTGCGCTCGTCGTCCGTCATCTTCTTGAAGAAATAGAAGTTGCCGCCGCCGGTCGGCGAGCCGCGACCCTGATGCGCCGGCAGCATGGCGACGCCGAACGGGAAACTCGCGTTGGCGCGCACGTTGGTGAGGTTGCCGGTGCTCGTCCACATGATCGCAGTCTTGCGCTCGAAGAAATCCTTCGGCGTGGTGCCCCACTCGATCGTGCCGGCGGGCTGGATTTTGTCCTTGCGGCTGAGGTCGACCCAGTATTGCAGCGCTTGGATCACGGCCGGCTTGTCGAAATAGGTCTGGGTGCCGGCTGAATTCATCAGCCGCACGTCATTGGCCGTGGTCAGTCCCTGGAACAGCCAGTAGGGAAAGCCGGTGCTTGGAATTTCGACCGCCCATTGGCTGACGTTGCCCGCCGCGTCGCGCGTGGTGAGCTTGCCGCCGTCGGCGACCAGCTCGTCCCAGGTGTCGGGCGCCTTGTCGGGATCAAGACCCGCCGCCTTGAACGCGTCCTTGTTCCAGAACATGACAATCGTCGAACGCTGAAACGGGATGCCCCAGGTCTTTTCGTCCGAAGTTTTGCCGCCGGTTTGGCTGTTCTCCATGAAGGCCGGATAGAACGACTTCGCCCACGCCTTGTCGGCGTCGGTCTTGAGCAAATCGTCAAACGGCGCGATCGCGTCCTCATCGATCAACGTAAACATATCGGTCGACAACAGCACGGCGATATCCGGCGGCTCGCCGCTCTTGAACGCGGTGAGCGCCTTGACCAGCGTGTCCTGGTAGGTGCCGGCATAGATCGCGTTGATCTTGATGCCGGGGTTCGCTTTCTCGAAGTCGGCGGCGTAGCCGTCGATGATCTTGGTGATGGGACCGCCGACGGCGACCGGATAGTAGAAGGAAAGCGCGATATCCTTCGCCATTGCACCGGGCGTCATGGCGCCGGCTGTCAGAACCATCATGACGGCGCCGACAATCGGAATAAGCCATTGCTTTGTCGCGTGACGCATTGTTCTCTCCTAAGCGGAATGAGCTTGAGCGAAGTTGTGTTTGGCGGCGGCGGAAGACGGGCGCACGTCATCGCGGCGCGCACCGCTCACGGCGTCGAAGAAGTGCAAATTCTCTGGACGCCAATGAACACGGATCGCGGCGCCGGAAGGATACGCCGCTTTGCCTGGCACACGCGCCGTGAGCGTCTGGCTGTCATACGCACACGTGATGACCGTGTCGGCGCCGAGATATTCCGCACTCTGGACTCGCACCGGGATGCCGACGTCTGCGACCATGACATCCTCGGGCCGGATGCCGAACAGCATGCCGGCGTCGCCAGTGGCCGGGTCAACCGGCAGGATATTCATCGGCGGCGTGCCGATGAATCGGGCGGCGAACGTCGTGGCTGGGCGCGCGTAGAGCTGATCCGGCGCCGCCGCCTGCTCGACGCGGCCCTCGCGCATGAGGATGACCTGATCGGCCATGCTCATCGCTTCGCTCTGGTCGTGCGTGACATAGACCATGGTGATGCCGAGCCTTTGCTGGAGCGTGCGAATCTCGCGCCGCATCTCGGCCCGCAATTGGGCGTCGAGATTGGACAGCGGTTCGTCCATCAGGCACACCGGCGTCTCCGCGATGATGGCGCGGCCGAGCGCCACGCGCTGCTGCTGGCCGCCCGAAAGCTGGGATGGCTTGCGTGCGAGCAGAGCGTCGAGACCGAGCAGCGCCGCCACGCGGGCCAGCCGGCGCGCGCGTTCGGCCGCCGGGACTTTGCGCACGCGCAGCCCGAAAACAATGTTCTCGGCGACGGTCAGGTGCGGGAACAGGGCATAGGACTGAAACACCATGGCGATCCGGCGCTTTGCCGGCGCAAGCGCGGTCACGTCTTCCGCACTGATGAAAATGCGGCCGCTCGAGACCTGCTCGAGACCGGCGATCAGGCGCAACGTGGTCGACTTGCCGCAGCCCGATGGGCCGAGCAGGACGACAAGCGAGCCGGCGCCCGCCTCGAAGCTCACCTTGTCGACCGCTCGGGTGGCGCCCCAGTATTTGCTGACGTTCTGAACCGAGATTTGCGACACCGCGTTTCCCCGCTCAATCCGATTGACGCGCGCCGGTCACGATGGCGTTAAACCATTGTTTTGTGAAGGTCATGTTGCGGGACCTGGTTCATAGGCGGCGCGCCGCCTATGGGACTGACGCAGCGAGACCAGGGCTTGCTATAGTGTGGTAGCGTAACCCGAAAGGCGAGGAAAGCACCGCCAACGACGATAAAGTCAGCAAGGGAGGTAACGACATGCGAAAAACTTTTGTAGGCGTCCTCGCCGCGGCCGCAGTTCTGGCCGTGGCGGGGCCGGCCGCCGCCAAGACCGACATTCCGCTCTGGCACGCCATGGGCGGCGGGCTTGGCGACAAGCTCACCGCGATGGTCAAGGCATTCAACGACAGCCAATCCGATTACAACATCGTGCCGGTCTACAAGGGCAGCTATGCCGAGACGTTGACCGGTGCGATCGCGGCGTTCCGCGCCAAGCAGCAGCCCGCGATCGTCCAGGTTTTCGAGGTCGGCACCGCCACCATGATGGCAGCGCAGGGTGCCGTCTATCCGGTCTTCCAGCTCATGAAGGACACCGGCGAACCGTTCGATCCGAACGCCTACCTGCCGGCGATTACCGGCTATTACTCCGATGTCCACGGCAACATGCTCTCGCTGCCGTTCAACAGCTCGACGCCCGTGCTCTATTACAACAAGGACGAGTTCAAAAAGGCGGGGCTCGATCCCGAGAAGGCGCCCGCCACCTGGCCGGAACTCGAAGCTGATGCGAAGAAATTGCAGGCGGCCGGCGTGTCGTGCGGCTTCACGACGGGATGGCCGTCGTGGATACAGATCGAGAATTTCAGCGCCTGGCACAATCTTCCGATCGGAACGCTGTCGGACGGGTTCGGCGGCCTCGGCACGCGGCTGACGATCAACGGGGCGATCCAGGTCCGCCACATCGGCCAGATCGCCGAATGGCAGAACAGCAAGATCTTCGATTACGGCGGCCGGGAATCGGCGTCCGCGCCCAAATTCTATTCGGGCGAATGCGCCATGTATATGAACTCATCGGGCGCCTATTCGGCGATCAAGGAGAACGCCAAGGGTTTCCAGTTCGGCGTCGGCATGCTGCCTTACTGGCCCGACGTGCAGGGCGCGCCGCAAAATTCCATCATCGGCGGGGCGACCTTCTGGGTGCTGCGCGGATTTTCGCCGGACGTCTACAAGGGCGTGGCGAAATTCTTCAGCTATATGAGTTCGGCGCCGGTGCAGGCGGACTGGCACCAGTTCTCGGGCTATCTCCCGATCACCATGGCGGCCTACGAGCTCACCCGCACGCAGGGCTACTACGACAAGAACCCGGGTACCGATATCGCCATCAAGCAGATTACGCTGCATCCGCCGACCGAGAACTCGAAGGGCTTGCGGTTCGGCTATTTCGTCCAGATCCGCGACGTCATCGAGTCCGATCTCGAAGCGATCTGGTCGGGCAAGACCACGGCCAAGGCCGGCCTCGACGACGCGGTCGAGCGCGGCAACGAGTTGCTTGCCAGGTTCCAGCAGGAGAACGAGGGTAAGCAGTAAGACGAAAGCGACAGCCGGTGCTGGGATGGAAAAGCGCGTATTCTTCGAGCACCGGCTGACGCCCTATGTTCTGGTGGCGGCGCAACTCGCGATCACGCTCGTCTTTTTCATTTGGCCGGCGGCCCAGGCATTCTACCAGTCGACGATCTCGCAAGACGCCTTCGGCCTGTCGACGCAGTTCGTCGGGCTCGCCAATTTCGCGCGGCTGTTCGGCGACAGCCTCTATCTTCATTCGATCGAGATCACACTGTTGTTCAGCGCGCTGGTCGCGGGCTCGGCGCTGTCGCTCGCGCTGTTGCTTGCGGTGATGGCGGATCGCGTCATCCGCGGCGCCGCGGTTTATAAGACGCTGCTGATCTGGCCCTATGCGCTGGCGCCGGCCATCTCGGGCGTGTTGTGGCTGTTCCTCTTCAACCCGACGATCGGAGTTGCCGCCTACGGCCTGCATCGGCTCGGCTACGGCTGGAACAATTTTCTCAGCGGCACCGATGCCATGATCCTCATTGTGATCGCCGCGGCTTGGAAGCAGGTCAGCTACAACTTCCTGTTCTTTCTGGCCGGGTTGCAGGCGATCCCGCGCTCGCTGATCGAAGCGGCGGCGATCGACGGCGCCGGTCCCGCCAAGCGGTTCTGGACCATCGTCTTTCCGCTGCTGTCGCCGACCAGCTTCTTTCTGCTTGTCGTCAATCTGGTCTACGCGTTTTTCGACACTTTCGGCCTGATCCACGCCACCACCTCCGGCGGTCCCGCCCACTCAACCGAGATCCTGGTCTACAAAGTCTATCGCGACGGCTTCGTCGGCCTCGACATCGGCGGCTCCGCCGCGCAATCGGTAGTGCTGATGGCGATCGTCGTCCTGCTCACCGTCATCCAGTTCCGCTACGTCGAGTGCCGGGTGGTGTATTGATGGTCGAACACCGCCCCCGGCTGACGTTCTTGGCGCACGCCGTCCTGATTCTGGGCGTGTTCGTGCTCGCCTTCCCGCTATGGGTGGCGTTCGTGGCTTCGACACTGAGCGCGTCCGATTTCAACCGCATTCCGATGGCGCTCATGCCGGGCGGCCATTTGCTGGAGAACTATTCGACGGTGCTATCGCAGGGAATGGCGTCGGCCGGCGCCATTCCGGTCGCCAGGATGATGTTGAACAGCCTGATCATGGCGCTCGCTATCGCGATCGGCAAAATCGCGATCTCGCTGTTGTCGGCCTATGCCATCGTCTATTTCCGCTTTCCATTCCGCAAGCTGATCTTCTGGCTGATCTTCATCACGCTGATGCTGCCGGTCGAGGTCCGCATCCTGCCGACCTACGGCGTGGTGGCGGATCTGGGCATGCTCAACAGCTACGCCGGGCTTTCCATTCCGCTGATCGCCAGCGCGACGGCGACCTTTCTGTTCCGCCAGTATTTCCTCACCATCCCCGAGGAGTTGCTCGAGGCCGCGCGTCTCGACGGCGCCGGACCGTGGCGTTTCTTTCGCGACGTGCTGTTGCCGCTGTCGCGCACCAACATCGCCGCTTTGTTCGTCATTTTGTTCATTTACGGCTGGAATCAGTATCTCTGGCCGCTGCTCGTCACAACCGACCCGTCCTACTATACGATCGTCATGGGCATCCAGCGCATGGTCACCGTCGCCGACGCGACCCCGCAATGGCAGCTCGTCATGGCAACCGTGATCCTCGCCTTGCTGCCGCCGGTGGTGGTCGTCATTGGCATGCAGCGTCTCTTCATCAGGGGCTTGGTTGAGACCGAGAAATAGGAGCGCGTGTGCTTTCATGGCCGAGGTCCAACTCGTTGGCGTCACCAAAGCCTATCCGAACGGCGTCGTCGCGCTGCACAGGATCGACCTCAAGATCGCCGATCGCGACTTTCTCGTCGTGGTCGGACCCTCCGGCTGCGGCAAGTCGACCTTGTTGCGGCTGATCGCCGGGCTTGAGACGCTCACCGAGGGCCGCGTCCTGATCGGCGATCGCGACGTGTCGCGGCTCGAGCCGGCGCAGCGCGATATCGCCATGGTGTTCCAGAGCTACGCGCTCTATCCGCATATGAATGTTTACGACAACATGGCCTATGGGCTGCGCAATCGGAAGGTTCCCAAGGCGGAAATCGATCGGCGCGTGCGCGAAACTGCGCGTACGCTGGGCCTCGATACCATGCTCGATCGCCAACCACGCCAGCTGTCCGGCGGCCAGCGCCAGCGTGTCGCCATGGGCCGCGCCATCGTGCGCTCGCCGGCCGCGTTTCTGTTCGATGAACCGCTGTCAAATCTCGACGCCAAGTTGCGCGTGCAGATGCGCGGCGAGATCAAGCGCCTGCAACGCCAACTCGGCACCACCGGCGTCTATGTGACGCACGACCAGGCGGAGGCGATGACGATGGGCGATCAGCTCGTCGTCCTGCGCGACGGCCGCGTCGAGCAGATCGGCGGCCCGCTCGACGTCTATCGCCGTCCGGCGACCGCCTTCGTCGGCGGCTTCATCGGCTCGCCGGCGATGAACTTTTTGGCCGGCCGCATCGAGGACGGCGGCCGGCATTTGCGCCTCGCCGATGCCATCAGCGTGCCGTTGCCGGGCGCGGGGCTGCCGGGTCAAGACGGGCGCAATCTCATCGTCGGCATCCGTCCCGAGCATTTGCGGATCAATGGCGCTGCTGCTCTGGCGGAGCTGCCGGTCGAGCTGGTGGAGCCTTTGGGTGCGCAGACGCTGGTGGAAATACGGTTAGGCAAGGAACTCGTGACCGTCAGCGTCGACGGCGCGGCGGCGATCAAATCCGGCGACCGCGTACCGTTGTCGTTCCCTCCCGACCAACTTCACCTGTTCGATCGCGAAAGCGAAGCCAGGGTCGAGTGGGGCGCGGTCTAGTTATTGTCCAGTCTCATCAGTTCCAGTCTCATCAGTCATGGGCGCACGCGCCGTGTATGTCTTAGCGATCGACCAGGGCACGACGTCGACACGGGCCATTGTGTTCCGGGCCGATACGTCGATTGCGGCCATTGCCCAACGCGAGTTCCCGCAGCATTTTCCAGCCGATGGCGAGGTCGAGCACGACCCCGAAGACCTATGGGCGACAACTGTCGAGACCTGCCGGAGCGCCATGCGCAGTGCCGGCGCTGCCGCCAAAGATATCGTCGCCATCGGCATAACCAATCAGCGCGAGACCACGCTATTGTGGGACCGCGCCACCGGGCGTCCCGTTCATCGCGCCATCGTCTGGCAGGATCGGCGCACCGCCGATCTCTGCGCGCGGCTGCGGGCCAGCGGTCATGAAGGCGTGTTCGCGGCAAAGACCGGACTTTTGCTCGACCCGTATTTTTCCGGCACCAAGCTCGCCTGGCTTTTGGGTTGCGCACCGAACATCGGCGAATTGGCGGCACGCGGCGAACTCGCATTCGGGACGGTCGATACGTATCTGCTCTGGCGTCTGACCGGAGGAAAAGTCCACGCCACCGACGCAACGAATGCGTCGCGCACGCTTATGTTCGACATCCACGAAGGCCGTTGGGACGATGCGCTGTTGGCGTTGCTCGGCGTGCCCAAAGCCATTCTGCCGAAAGTCCTCGATTCGTCTGCTGCATTTGGCTTGACCGACCCTGAGCTGTTCGGGGCCGCTATTCCGATTTATGGCATGGCCGGCGATCAGCAGGCGGCGCTGATCGGTCAGGCCTGTTTCGCGCCGGGAATGCTCAAAGCCACCTACGGGACCGGCTGCTTTGCGCTGCTCAATACCGGCCGAACGCCGGTGGCATCCAACAACAAGCTCGTTACGACCATCGCCTACCAGCTCGACGGTGTGCGCTTCTATGCTCTTGAGGGCTCGATCTTCGTCGCCGGAGCGGCCGTGCAATGGCTGCGCGATAGCCTGCACGTCGTGCGCAGCGCCGAGGAGACCGGGGCACTTGCCGAAGCGGCAGACCCCACCCAGGAGGTCATTCTCGTTCCGGCTTTCGTCGGATTAGGCGCGCCCTATTGGCGACCCGATGCGCGAGGCGCGCTGTTCGGCTTGACGCGGGCCACCGGGCCGCGGGAGTTGGCGCAAGCCGCGCTTGAAAGCGTCTGCTTCCAGACCGCAGATCTTCTGACCGCGATGAAGGCCGATTGGGCAGAGGCCGAGAGCACGCTCAAGATTTTGCGCGTCGACGGCGGCATGGCCAATTCCGACTGGACGATGCAGCGCCTCGCCGATCTCATCGGCGGCACTGTCGACCGCCCTCAAATAAAGGAAACGACGGCGCTTGGCGCTGCCTATTTGGCCGGCTTGCATGCCGGCTTTTATCCGGAGCCGGATCGCTTTCTGGATCATTGGCGTTTAGAGCGGCGCTTTACACCCCAAATGGACACTGTCACGCGTGAAAAAAAGCTGGCGGGATGGACGTCGGCCGTCCGCCGGTTGCTCTAGCATCTTTTAAGCCGCGCACGGCGTGTTGTGAAACGGCGTCGGAAGTCGCCCTACCCGGCGCGCCGGACCCAGCTGTCGCC
>Ga0181521_10007310_pt1 | contig 11640 bp, 8 predicted proteins | sample PEATcosm2014_Bin_32_FD_119764 | JGI IMG/M metagenome (GOLD analysis project Ga0181521, IMG submission 119764) | Peatland microbial communities from MTU Mesocosm Facility, Houghton, MI, USA - PEATcosm2014_Bin02_60_metaG | ecosystem: Environmental > Terrestrial > Soil > Wetlands > Peat | place... | reverse complement strand
GCAGTCCGCTCCGACATGCCGACCGAGGAATTGCGCAAGCGCTCATGGCTGTATGCGGGCAGCGTGGTGGGCCGTTTCGAGGTGGTCGTGAACGTCGCCAATTCGCCGGCGGCCGCAATGCAAAACCGATACAGATCCTCGGGATGCACCAAGCCACCGGTGACCAAATGCGTGGCGACCGGTTCATAGCGATTGATCGCCTGCAGCATCAAGAAATCGGCAATTTCCGCTGCGCCCCCTCGGCCCGTTGCCGACACGCGGCCCGCCAGCGCTTCGCCGCGCTGATGCAACAGACCCTGCAGCTCCGTCATGAAGGTGGCGAGCACCGGTGCAGCGCGTACATCCAGCACGGTAGGAATGAAGCGTTCGTCCAAAACCACGCGTTGGTCCGCGCGCCGCTCGATCACTTGCGCGATCGGGACGCGGGCATAGCCTTCCATGGATTCATGCGACAGCATCAATCGCGTGCGCAGCGGAGCCACTTCGAGCAGCGCCGTGCCGCCCGCATCCGAGGTCGTGTCGCGCATCTCGAACTCGCGTATCGTGTGTCGCACGACGCTTTCTTGGGCCGCCGCGCGGTCCACCTCCGCGGCGCTCGGCTGACGCACGGGCACCGCGAGGTAAACGGTCTCGTCGCGCACGTTGGTGGCAAGGTCCAACGGTGCCGGCAAGGGTTCGTCTTCCGGCAATCGGAAGGGCGTGCCGTCGGCAAACACGCCGACGGCGCGGCGCAGCCCTAGCTTGCCGATCGCGAGCAAGTCCCGTTCGAACTCGAGCTCGACGCAGCCCCAGGAATGACTGCGCAGTGCATGACAGCGCGTCTCGAGCAGGCGCTCGACGAACCGGGCCTGCTGCTGAAAATGCTGGGGTCGCAGAAACAGACCCTCAGACCACAGAATCTTGTTATAGGCGGACATCGCGTGACTCAAACCGGTTGACCCGTGGAAGGATTCAATTAGCGAAGCTCACGCGCGCGCGATCGACCGCGATGCCGATTTGGTTCTTCTTGACGAGTTTGACGAGATCCTTGTCCGGAGCACCGAATTGCGCGCGCCATTGGGCGTTGCGAATGTCGCGATAGGCCGCGGCAACGCCGACGTAGCGGGTATCGTGGGGCAGCAGAAAATCGACCGTGCGGTGCTCCCCCGGCGCCAGTTCATACTCTTCGCGCGAGACCAGCGCCGCGGCTAATGTGGCCTGCTCCTTGTCATAGAGCGCAAAGAAGTCGGCATCCTTGAATGCCGCGTCGTCTTTGAGTTGGTAGACCCGCACCACGATCGGCGCCGGCCGGTTCTGCGAGTCGGGATTTACATCCGCGCTGACCACGATATTCAACTTGATCGGTTGCGGCTTGGGGGGAGCCGAGCTGCAGGCTAGGAGCCACGCGCAACTCGCCAATAAAAAAACGTTCGCCACCGTTCGTAATGTGCGCATGTTTTCGCTCCGCCAGTTTTAAGCCATCCCGCCCGCCGGCTATCGACGTTCCGCCCGGTTCAACGTCTTGAGTCGAGCGAGTTGTTCTTCATAAGCCTTCGCGAATTCATCGCCGAATAAATTGCGAAAGCTGGTATCGGCATCTTTGACCATATCATGGAATCTGTTGCGATAGAGTTCCCAATACTTCGATTTGGCCGAACCGCTCAAAAACGATCCGCCCTTGACTTGGCGGTCGAACTCCCCTTGAAGCCGGCCGGGTTCGAATTCGGCAAGCATCGAATCGTAGGCGACGCGCATGCCGGCGAGGATCGCCATCTGATGATTGCGCAAGTCTTGAAAGGCATCCTCGAACGCCTCGACCGGCCCGAGGTAGGCGGCGTTGCGCTTCACCAGCAAGTTGTGCAACGCGTCCTCGACGTTCGCAGAAAATTTGAGCGGATTGTTATCGGCCGCCTTGAAAGTCGTCATGCGCATGCGAAATTCGTCTTTGATTCGCTCGCGCGCCCGCAGCACATCCATCAAACCGGCCACCACCACGCGCAGGATCTGCCCGAACTGCTGCGCCAATTCCGGGGTCACGCGCGCGGACTCGACGCCGGCCGCTGCCAGCATGGCGGCGAAATCCAGGTCGCCACTGCCCAACGCGCGGCGCTCCGCGGTGGTATCCGTTGCCTGCGGGCCGGCGGATGCCTGCGGGATCGGCGCGGTCGGCCTCGCGCTGGGCGCCTGCGGAATCGGTGCAGCAGGTCTCGCGCTGGGCACCTGAGAAATCGGTGCGGCCGGTCGCGCGGTGGGCGCCGGTGCGGGACCGGGACGCGCTCCCGCGCCGACTCCCGGGGGTGCGGTCGATCGCGGCACCGCGCCGCTGCCCGGCGGCATGCCGACGGCGGGAGCAGCCGCGGCATTCGGCACTGGGCCGGCGCCGCGCATGGGGTCGGCGGTCGGTCTGTGGGGCGGCGCCCGCGGTGGTTCCGCAGGCGGCGGTCGGGCAGTGGGTCGCGCGCGCGCGGGATCCGCAAAAGTAGTCGGCGGCGCGACCTCACCCGTTGGCGCCGGTGGTGGCGCCCGGGGTGGCGTGGGTGGCGCTCGCGGTGGCGCGGGCGGAGGCGCCGGTGGCGGCGGCGGGGTCGCCTGCGGCGTAGGCGCCGCGGGTCGCACCGGTCGCCTAACCGGCATGGCAGGTTCCTCCGGCGCGAACGGATCGTAATCATCGGGAATCACCCCGCTGGCCGCGGGTGCCGCTTGCGGTGCCGCCTGCGGTGCCGGCACGAACGTGGGCGGCGGCGGAGGCGGCGGTGGCGGAGGCGGCGCGGTGTAGGCAGGCGGCCGATAATGCTCGGACAGCGGCGAATTGTTCGCGAGGCTGGCGGCACTCGGACCCGCGGGAATCTCGCGGGCATCCTGTATTCCCAATAATCTCAACGGATCCGTCTCATCGGGCGCGCTGACCGGGTTCGACGCACCGCCAAAGTAGGGGTCCTCAGGAATAAAGGGTGCCGCGGCCGGCGCGGAGGCGTAGCCGGCCAACGGTGAATCGGCCGGCGTGGCAGCGAATTCGGCCAACGGTGAATCGGCTGGCGCGGAGGCGTAGCCGGCCAACGGCGAATCGGCGGATGATTCGGCGCTCAAGGTCACCCGGACTTCATAGTCATCGAGGTACACCGTGTCCCCGTGACGCAGGGCGTACGGCTTGCCGCGGGTCATACGATTCTGCGGCGAGTTGATGAACACGCCGTTGGTGCTCGTGTCCTCGATCAAAAAACTACCGTTCGCAAATAATATTTTGGCGTGACGGCCGGAAATATAGTCGTCCGGAAGCACCCAATCGTTATCACGCAGCCGCCCGATGGTCCCGCCGGTCTGAAATACCTTGCGTGACGTTGCGCCCATCTGCCGGGCTTTCGGACCAACGACTTCGAGTGTTAGCGGCATTAAGCGGACATCCATAGATACGCGCTGACGACAGCGAATATTATGCCTGTAAGCAGCCAGGTTCTCGACGCCGGCATGATTCGGCCGCCGTCGCGACGGATTCGCAGGGTTGCCAGCACAATAAACACCGCCGCAAGCACCCCCAGGATGTACTTTGCGGCCACGGGGGCTTTAGCCCATGTTCGCGAGCAACCGCTGTTGCCGATGCGCCGGTGCCCGCCATTCGAACAACGTCGTGCCGGGTACCAGCAGACATAAATACTGTGCAGCAAGAATCCGCTGGCGCTGAAATCCCTCTTTTAAGGCCCTGAGGCAGTTCTCGCGAGCCAGTGTCGCGCCGAGAAAATAGCGCGTGCCCGGGGCGAACCGGCTGCCGTTCGCGTCCCACCAGCGCTGGATGCGTTCCGGATCCGGCCAGGGCAGCCCATCATCCTCATCCATATCCACATTGGGGTCGTTTGGGTCATCGTTCGGACCGCCGGCACCCCCCTCCGGCGGCTTGCGATCGAGATCCAAGTACGCCAGATCGAGCCCGGTGATCAAACTGAAGGCCTCCCCCGCCAGCCGCGCCGTCTTCTTGTCATTCATGTGCCCAATCAGCCACGGCACATACAGCGAATCGCCGGCGATACCGCTACCCTGAATCAGCCAGCGAAGATTCTCCGGATCCTGCGCCAACTGACGCAACCACTGCCGAGACTCTTCTTGATCCATTGCCTGTACCGCAAGACGAAACGCCCGCGCCCGAAAAGGACCCGGTCCTTCTCCAATGAGCTTCAGCGCATCCAACCCCGCGGTTCGATTTCCAAGCAGCACCGCGCACCATGCCGCCCAAAAGCGGCTCTCCGGCTCTTCCGCCGACAGCATGGCCATGCAACTCGGCAGCAGCTCGCAACGGCCGAGTTCTCCCGCGGTACGCAAGGCCCGCGCGCGCAGCACCGGACCGGACGCATCGAGCGCCGCGTCCCGCGCGTGGCCCGGATCGAGCCGGTGCATGGCGCAGGCCGCGATGCCGAGGTGCCGCAGGAAGGCATTTGGCGAAGCCAGTAGCCCGCTCCCGATGCCGCGGAGTTGCTCCTGCTCCACCCAGCCGAAAGCCGATAACAATCCCGGCTGCACCTCGGGCACTGCTTCCGCCAGCGCGTACAGCCGATTCAGACGCTCCGTGGACCTGCTGTCAATCGCGGTGACGGCCGCGGCGAACAGCGCGCCCGGCGACGGCTTCGCCAATGCGGCGTCGATCATCGGCCAGCCGTGTTCACCCGCGACCGCCAAACCGTCCAGATGCGCGGCGACTCGATCATCGAAGCGGCGGATGTGCTTGAGCCTGACATGGGGGGCGGTGGTGAGGGCCGTACGAATGGAATGCAGGACGGCGGCGTCCTCGGCGTGCTGCTGCAAAACAATGGGAACCATATGAGCCTTATTCCCAGACGAGGAAATTGTAGTTTTTGGATTCATTAAACAGATGCATCCTGAGATTGATCATCGGACTCGCGGCTACACGGATCAGCGTCGACCGGCCCTCAACGCCGCTGCCTGAAGCGCCGGTCAATCTGCCGCGACGCTACCGTGTCCGCCGAAGGAGAATCGAGCAGTTGCAAGGGTGATTCAATTACTACACGAATTGCGTCCATTTCTTACCGTCAAACGACAGAAAGTCCTTCTCACCGAACGACCAAATCACCTCGCCAGTAGAGACAAGTTTGCCAAAGGTGCGTGCAGTGCAGTCGCCCAAATCAGTTTGCTTCACTTCTGTCGCCGTAATCGTGAACATGTGTCTTAGCCCTGCGGCAAACAGTTTCTCGGATGCACTGGCCAATGACCAGAGATCATCTGGACAATCAACTTCGTCCATAATCCGCCACTGATCATTCCGTCCAGCAATCAATAATCCGTTTCGTCCGCAACCGACGACCTCGCCGTTCCAGTTGAAACACAATGCAGTAATGACGCCGTTTGTTGGACTACCAAGTTGATGCCAAGAGGTCCCATCAAAGAGCCATAACTCACCGTTCCAGCCTGCCGCATATACCTCTGTGGGCGAAATTGCCAAAACGCACTCGAATCCGGTCGTAACGGCGGGATCAGCAAGTGGTATTCCCTGCATCATGTCAATCCAAGAATTTGGCCCCAATCGTCTATAAACCTGTCTCTGCATTCCAACCACAATGATTTCGTCACCGATACTTGTAGCGGCGCGGACATCACCAGTGTTCCCGGGGTTCCTCGCACTAGTTGTGACCTTCTCGTCATGGTCGAGACCATTTGAACCTATTGAGGTGCATTCCCCATTCGCGCCAATAAAGACCACTTCGCGCCTGCCGGGCAGCCACGCAACGTGCTTCGAGCGAAACATTTTGAGGCATATGGGCTCAAATAGACCGCGATCGAATTTCAAAATCGCTGAATGATCGATCTCCTGGGCAGCTATGTCATCCATCGCCATGACCAGCCACCCGGCATCCAACGACAGCGGAATCCCGGTCACGAACGACGCAGCGGCAACGTTGAAGTTCTTGCTCATTAATGAATTTCAGCCCCTCATACTCTATAGGCGGCCGGGAGCTGATTTCGATTCCACGAGCGCATAGCGATGTCCTTCTGCGCCTGCTCGACCGACATCGTTTCTTCAGAAGGTCCCGGGGTAACCGCCGATACGGGAGTAGTATCAGTGATACCACACTGATTGTGGTATGAATCCAGCTGCTTTTTAATGCAATCCGGATCACAACCCGCATCGGGAAAAACTTGCTGAAATGCATTCAATCCATTGTCTCTGGCCTGGCCGTAAGTGATAGGGGCGCTGGGGCTTGCGTTTAGCGTCGCCAATGTCGAAGCCTTCTGAAATACGTGCATTAATTCGTGTGTGCCCCCCATTGAATGTCCAACCCCTTCGGCACACACGCACGGCGCCAAGTCCGGATCATAACCCCCCCCCATACCCTTGAATGAGGCCTTTTCGACGATGTGATGCGGGGTTTGACCCGGGCAACACTTCTTTTCTATTTTCTCTCCTTTATCGTCCTTCGCATTCTTGCCGTAGGGAGAGAGTCTGCATCGCCTGGCATTGAGGCAATCGTTGCAAACAACCAAGTGAGCCATTCGATCTGCAATTGGCTTGGTAATATCACGATCTGTTTGCGGTGGCTTATCCATGCCCACCCCCTTACACGGCTCTGGCTCGGCCACACCCTTGCAAGCATCCTGCTCCTTTTGCAGGTCCTTTTCGCATGCTTTGGTTACCCCGGGTGCCGCTATTTCGTCCATGTAAGGCCAAGGAGGGGTGTTTCCCGGAACCGATGCGTGATTGTGTGTCGTCAAGTCGAGATTGCGAACAACATTCTCGCCCTCTACCTGCACATCCATTGACCACGCATTGAAGTACACTTTCCCTGTGTTGGTGCTCGTGATCACCCCCTTCATCGGGGCAGCGCCCGCCTCATCGCCAGTACTTGTCTTGAAATACGACTGGTTCTTCAGCATCACTTCTTGGCCGGAAATCTGCACCGACGACGATCCGTCCGTGCAATCGGATGCCATGCCAGTGTTGGGATAAGGAATCGGGACACCTGGCGGTGTAGCCGGCGTCTGCGGCGGCGTCATGCAAACGTCCGGCATTGCGCAAATGGATTTGCCAGCGGCAGCCTTGCACGATATCTCCATCATATTCGCATAGACTTGGTTACTCATCGACGCGCCCGGAATTGAAGGACGGACGCGGTGCGCTCGCCCGAATCGGCAGCCGCATGACACAAAATGCTTGGACCCGGCGCATAGCCCTTACGACAAGCCGCAAGAGCGACAACAATTGTCGCGATGCCATTGACGGCACCCGATTCGCCGATGCATTCTGCTGGGTGCCAAATATCGAGCTCTTCCTTGCGCACTCTCAGTATCCGAGACATGGCAAGAGCCGCTTCTTTAAAATAGTATTGCTCGCCCGACAGGTCGGTTATGCGAAAATCAATATCATGAATTTCGCAGCCAGCATCGCTGACTGCATGCCTTATAGCTCGGGCCAATCCATCACCGCGCACCGGTCTCTCGGAGTCTATGCCAGCGGGCTCGTTTGCAAATCCGAGACCCATAAAATATAGCTGATTACCGCCATCCGCCGAACCAACGAGCACAGCAGCAGCACCCTCCCCTGCCATGAAGCCATTGGAGTTTTTCGGTGAAAGCAAACGATCATTGCGTTCGTAAACGCTGAGCGTGGGCCACGTTAGCAAGCTATCAGTGGCGGCAATCAAGACAGACGGCGCGGAAGTGCCTGCAAGTATTCGGCGCGCGTGCTTCAGCGCCGTTCCCACACTCACCCTTCCATGGGGGAGGATAAGTGATCCTTCAGCGAATTCGACTCCAAGTTCCCGCTGAATCTCACCGAAAAGTTCATCGTCGATACCATTAAGACGACCCGGGCGCGTGCGTTCAGCAACGCACAATAGTAGAGGAATATGTGACCAATCGTTGCGCGGAACATCCATCAGGCATTCGTCAATTGCCATTATCGCCATCTTCACCAGCTTCGATCGGCCACGCCACGGCTGATCGAGCAATACGCTATGCGCCATGATCCACGCGCCGCTGGAGTCGATAAACCGCGTTTCGCTGGGATTGGAAAGCTTCGCGCGAATGGCAGCACAGCTCGCCGCTGCTGTGAGCCCCACCGACGTAACCAGTCCGGCAGCTAATATTGCAAGTGGTTTCTCGCTCATTGCCCCGCTGCTTCCACCGATTCTTCGGGATACATCGGTTCGACAACGATTGGAATTGGGAAAGTGACGTGGTCGCGCTGCTGCCACCACTCACGACCCTTCTTTCCCACCAGCACCTGCGCGATCTCGAACATATTCTTTTTCAGCGGTCGCGCAACGCGCCACGTCATCGTCACCTGCTCCTCGTCAGGTTCGATGATGATCGTGTCCACGAATGCCGTGAGGTCCTCACGCTCGCCTCTCTTCGGAAATATATTGATCGGCGCCTCGAGATGCGGCAGGACAAACGTGCGTTGCCCGTCAGGCGTCAAATTGGTCAAGGTGACCAACTGCTCGCCCAACGGCATCGGCAGCTGTTGGTCCAAGGGCGCCGATTGGTAATACCGCTCGTCGAAGTCCGCGGGCAGGAACGGAAACACATTGTCGAGCCAGTTCTTGTCGTAGGTCCCGGCGTAAGGCGCTCGTGATTCCCAATGCCGGCCTATCGGACCGAAAGACATCGGCTTGTACTTCCCGTCCACCCAGGTCACTGCCTGATCGATTTCCTCGGTATTCGGCAGAGGCGTGCCATGAATCCATTCATTCACGAGTTGCGAGTGAAAGCCCCGGCCCGACGGGTTGGCCATGAAGGCGGCGTGCTTGCCGGGGTCCTCATGCAAATTATCGGTGCCGCCGAAGGCGCGATCATAGGTAATCGGCATTTGGACGAACGGGATCGGTGCGGAGGCGCCGATACCGGCACCGGCTGCCTCCCAAACCCGGTCGCCGATGACGGCGAAAGATTTGGACCAGTTGCCGATTCGCGCGGCGACTTCGACTCGACCGGTGGGCCGGCCTCCGGGGGCATGGGCGCTGGCATTCAGCAGCACGTCGCAGCGCGGTTTGCGCGGTGCAAAGTCCACTTCGTATTTCGGCGCCGACAGGCCTGGTTCGCCGTAGAACACATCGCTCATGACGAGCGGCACCTGTTCCTCTTGCAGGCGCAGCGGCGCGCCGGGCTCCGTCGGAATGCAGAAGGTCCCCTTGATGACGACCACCAGGAGTTCGCGGCCGCTGGGCTCCATGCCCATCGTGAGGCCTGCCACCATGCGCGTGGAATTGATCAGATCCATTTGATCACTCCCAATTAATTGAGCTGTACCGACCCGCCCTTGATGCGATTGACGCCCGATGAGCGGCTCGACACGTAAGTACCCTGGATCAGGACCTTGCCCGCCTTGGTCAGCGTAATGGTCGCCTTGCCGCAGCGCAGGACCAATTGCTCCTTCGCAGTCACCAGCAGGCGTTCGCCGTCCGCATCGACCTCCACCTGTCCGGGTCGGTCCGGCGCCGGCCAGCCGTCCTTCTGCGGCAGACAGCCCAAGATGATCGGCTGTTGTGCATCGCCGTCCTCGAACATCAACACCACCTCACGGCCGATATGGGCGCCGTGCAGATCAAGAGTTGCGCGCGCCGGCACCGCCGCGCTGCCGTGCTGCCCGGGAAACACGACCAGCGGCGTGCGGCCGTCGTCTTTCAGTCCGACCAGCACACCGATGCGGACTCCGGATATTGCATTAGGTGGTTCTTGCCACTGCGGCGCGCGATCAACTTCCACAGCCTCCGCGCGGTCCGTTGCAGCAACCGTAGTTTCGGCAACCGCAGTTTCGGCAACCGCAGTTGCGGCCGGCGCCTCCTCGAGTTCCAATTCGCTCATCGCTCTGTCCCCATTGGTCGTCGCGACCTCTAGTTCTGCGTGATCTTCGAGCCCTTCATGACAATATTGCCCGATGCCTTGATGTTGGTATCGCCGCTGTCATTGATCGTGATGGCTTTGCCCGTGATGTTGATCGTGCCGTCTTTTTTCATCGCGATGCTGGCAGATCCGGTCGTGATCGTGATCGAGTCCCCGGCAGTGATCGTCAGATTATTGGTGATGCTCAGCGAATCGTCCTTCCCGACGGTCGTGGTGCGCCCCCCGGTGACGGCGCGCGACTCGTCTGCGCCCACCGTCATCGACGCCGCCGCGCCGACCGAAACGGATTGATTGTTGCCGGCGCTGATCGTCCGGTCCGTGCCCGCACTGATCGTTTGGCTGGTACCCACGTTGACATTCTGCGAAGTGCCCACGGTGACCGCCTGGGTGGCGCCGACGGAGATTTGTTGCGCGACACCCACCGAGATCGTCTCGTTGATACCCACCGTGTGGGTGCGTTGGAGTGCAACCGTGGCCGTCTCGCTCGCGCCGACCGTGATACTGCGATTTGCGCCGATCGTGATCGTTTCGTTCGAGCCCACGGTCTCGGTGCGATTCACGCCGATCGAGATTTGCTCGTTGTTGCCGACCGTTTCGGTGCGATTGTTCGTCACCGTCGTGGTTTCGTCGTGGCCGACGGTCTTGGTGCGGTCGTTTCCGACCGAGTGCGTCTCGTCGTGCTCGACGGAGATTTCCTGATCCTTCTCCGCATGTAGGGTCACCATCTCCGAGCCCATTTTGTCTTCGAAACGGAACTCGTTGAAATTGGCCGGCGAACCGCCCTTGCTGCTGCGGCTCTTGATGCCGCTCTGGGTCTGGTTCGCCGGCAGATCGTAGGGCGGCATTTGCGCGGCGTTGTAGACGCGGCCCGTGATGATCGGTCGGTCCGGGTCGCCTTCGAGGAAGCTCACGATGACTTCTTGGCCGATGCGCGGAATATGCATGCCCCCCCAGGCCATACCGGCCCACAGCTGACTCACCCGCACCCAACAAGAACTGTTCTCGTCGCGCTTGCCGTAGCGATCCCAATGAAACTGCACGGTGACGCGACCGTATTGATCGGTCCAGATCTCCTCGCCCGCCTTGCCCACCACGATCGCGGTTTGCGGGCCTGCGACCCGTGATTTGCGCGTCGTCAGCGGAGAACGATAAGGCTGCTGACTCGGGATGGCCTCGAACTGGACAGTCACTTCGGCGGCTGCATCGGACACGCCGGACTCGTAGTCCAGTCCGCTCAGGTGATGCACGGCGGATACGACCAAATACTCCTGATTCTGATCCTCACGCGGATAACCTTCGAGGGTGAACAGCGCGCCAACGGCAAGTCCTCGAACATTACCCGAACCGCGCACGCGTTCATGTTGATGCTGAATGGATTCGAGCCGGCGCTGCGAATATCGACTGCCGTCGCTGACCGTGAGATAACGGCCCGGATACTCGAACAGCTCCTCGTCGGATTTCGGATAGCTGCCGGGATTGGCGGTTTGCGCAAGCAAGGATGTTCGTGGTTTGGTGAAATCAAAATCAGTGTGCGTGAGTTTGCCGCTCTGCATCGAATGGGAGAGTACCCATTCAGTGATGCAATCCTGTTCGCGCACGACCTGTTCGGACGGCGGATAAAACGGCACCGACTCGTAGTTCGGAGTGGTGCTGTGCGCGCTGGCGCTATCGCAGAGCACCAGCGTGTCCTTGTCCTGTTCGTGACGGAAGAAGTAATAGATGCCCTCCTCTTCCATCAACCGACTCACAAAATTGAAGTCGGTTTCCATGTACTGCACGCAATAATCGCGCGGCGTGTAATTGCCGCTCAACGAGTCT
>Ga0181521_10007309_pt1 | contig 11641 bp, 10 predicted proteins | sample PEATcosm2014_Bin_32_FD_119764 | JGI IMG/M metagenome (GOLD analysis project Ga0181521, IMG submission 119764) | Peatland microbial communities from MTU Mesocosm Facility, Houghton, MI, USA - PEATcosm2014_Bin02_60_metaG | ecosystem: Environmental > Terrestrial > Soil > Wetlands > Peat | place... | reverse complement strand
CCGGCGATCAGGAAGCCTTGCGGATTGATCTGGGCGCCCAGGCTCTGGGCAACGCCCAGCGTGATGCCCCCGACGAGCGTGCCCCACAGCGATCCGGCGCCACCGATCACGACTGCTTCGAATGCGAATATGAGTTGCTGCGGCCCGGTATACGGATCGAAAGTCGAACGCACCGCGAGCGCGGCGCCGGCGACCGCAACAGTCATCATCGAGATCGCGGCAGCGATCGCATAGACCGCCGGCGCGTTGACCCCCACCAGCTGGGCGGTATCGGGGTCTTCGGCCACCGCGCGGATCCGCCGCCCGAGCGCTGTTACGCGCAGCAGGGCATGCAATCCTCCGAGCAGCACGACAGCCACGACCAGAATCAACAGCGCGAGCTGGCCGACGAAGAAGTTGGGCAAGAGCTCCCAGCTGTCGAATGCCAGCGTATCGATGTAGGGCGCGAGCGAGCGCGTGTCGGCACCGAAGCCGGCGAACAAGCTGTTGTCGATCAGTACCGCGAGGCCGAATGTGCTCAAGATCGGCACCAGCACGCCGGAACGCACGCTGCGATCGAGCACGACGCGTTGCAGCAGCCAGCCCAGGGCGCCCATCGCTGGAACGGCGCCCAGGAGCGCGACGAACGGATGTATCCCGGCATGTTCGGCAGCGATCCAAATCAGGAATGCCGCCACCACCGCGAGGCTGCCATGCGCCAGGTTGATGATGCCCATAACGCCGAACATGAACGACAAGCCGCAGGCGAGCAGCGCGTAGTAGCCGCCGAGCAAGACGCCCTGCGCAATCTGTCCCAGCCAGATCATGGCGCGGTCCCCACGCGCTCCGGCAAGGCATCGGCGGGACGATGGCCGAAATAGGTCTGCATGATCTGCTCGCGCGTGATCTGGCCGGTGCGCCCCTCGCCGACGATGCGGCCCTCGAGCATGCAGACGATGCGGTCGGTCGTGTCCATTGCGCGCTGCAGGTCCTGCTCGACCAGCACAACGGCCGTTCCCGTCCGCAACAGCGACTGCAGCGATGCGTATACGCGCTCGACCGCGAGCGGGGACAGGCCGAGCGAGACTTCGTCGAGCAGCAGCACGCGAGGGTTGGCCATCAGCGCGCGGGCGATCGCGGTCGCCTGCTGTTCGCCCCCCGAGAGGCTGCCGGCACGCGCTTTGAAGCGCGGTTTCAATTGCGGAAACGCCTCGAGCACGGCGTCGATATCCCACGGACCGGTTCGCCCACACGACTGCGCGACGCGCAGGTTCTCCTCGATCGTCATCGATGCGAACAAGCGCCGACCCTCCGGCACCAGCGCAACGCCGAGCGCCGCGCGCCGGTGGGCGGGCACCACGGTGATATCCGTGCCGTCCAGGACAACGCGGCCCGCCGCCGCCCTGTGCGCGCCGGCGATCGTGCGCAGCAGCGTCGTCTTGCCGGCGCCGTTGGCCCCGACAATTGCCAGCCGCTCACCTTCGCCCAGGCGCAGGTCGATGCCGCGTACCGCGACCAGCAGGCCGTGGCGGGCCTCGACTTGTTCGAGCTCGAGCAGGTTCACTTGCGGCCACCCAGATAGGCGTCGACGACTGCGGCATTGGCCAGCACTGCCTGCGGTTTGCCGTCGGCGATGATGCGGCCGGCGTCCATACAGACCAGGCGCTCGGCGACCTGGATCAGGATGTGGACAATGTGCTCGATCCAGACGATGGCGATACCGCGTTCGCGCAGCACGCGGATCGTGGCCACGAGTTCGCCGGCCTCGCCGTCGGTGAGGCCGGCGCCGATCTCGTCGAGCAGCAGCACCTGCGGATCGGTGACGAGCGCGCGCGCCAATTCGAGCCGCTTGCGATCGAGCAGGCCGAGCGTCTCGGCGCGTCGGTTGGCGAGCCGCAGCATGCCGCACAGGCGCAGGGCGTCGACGCTGCGGGCGCCGGCTTCCGCGCGGCCAAAGCCGCCACCATGGCTCGCCGCCACGAGCAGGTTCTCGAACACGGTCATGCCGCCGAACGGGCGCGGAACCTGGTGCGAGCGCGCCAGACCCAGCCGGCAGCGCTCGGCAGCATCAAGCGAGGTGATGTCGGTGCCGCGGAAATGCACGCGTCCGGCCGCGGGCCGCAGCGCGCCCGCGAGCACGTTGAGCAGCGTCGTCTTGCCGGCCCCGTTGGGGCCGACGATGCCGACCGCGGCGTTGGCGGCGAGCTCGAAGTCCACAGCCTCGAGCACCGCCAGCGCGCCGAAGCGCATATTGATCGAGCGCGCGGCAAGCAGCGCGCCCGGATCAGCCATTTCGCAATGCGCGCCCGGGCCGCTCAGCTGTAGGAAACCAGCTTCGCATTGACGGGGACGTTGGGGTCCGTCGCATTTTCGGTGATCACGAGTTCCAGCTTGAACTTGCTGCCCGCCGGCGCCTTGACCCACTGCGTGCCGATGATCGGGACGGGAGCAACGTTGGGAACCGGTCCTTTCGTGAAGTCGATCTTGCCGACCATCGTCGTGCTTTGCAGCGAAGCCAGTGCCTTGGCGACCTCGGCCTTGTTCTTCGGATTCGAGCTCGCGCGCAAAACGTCAAAGCCGGCATCCAATAGCGCCATGGTCGCGCCGAGCTGCTGGGTCCACTGCTTGCCGGATGCCTTCTCGTATCCGTCCGCGAGCTCGACGCCGCTGATCCCCGTCAGCGCCGACTTGTAGGGAAAGTTCTTGTGCCAGTAGCAGGCGCTGGCAAGGTTGATCGCCAGCGTACCCAGCGCCTCCATCTGCGATGGAAAGAGGCCCGTCTTCGCGATCTGCACGATCTTCGTGATCTTGTTATAGCCCTGCTGCGCAGCCTGGCGCCAGAACGCGGCAAAGTCGGGCGGGATCGGGAACGTATTGAAGATCTCGCAATGCTCCGCCTTGTAGCGGGCGATCTGCGCCGAGTAGTCGGTGGTGCCGTCCTCGTAGGGGCCTGGGTCGATGATGGTGAAGCCAGCCTTCTGCAATGCCGGGGCCAGGTTGGCGCGGATCGCGTTGCCGTCGGCATCGTTGGGGTACAGCACGCCGACCCGCTTGTTGGTGACCACCGGTCCATTCCACTGCGAGACGTAGGTGCGTTCGAATTCCGAGCCGCCGAAGCTGAAGTGGTACGTCCACTTGAACGGCGACGGAGCGCCGGGCTTGGCGCCGCGCCCGAAGTACCATGCCTCCCATGGCAGCACCGTAGACAGGCAGGGCACGCCGGCAGCCTCGCACGCGTCGGATACCGGGTTGACCACCTCCGGGGTCGAGGTCGCGAGCATCAGATCGATCTTGTCGCTGTTAATGAGCGCCTTGGCGAGCTGACTGGCGCGCGCCGGATCTGATTGCGTGTCGCGGTCCAGGATCCGGACTGCGTACTTGCGGTTACCGACGACCAGTCCCGCGGCCAGGGTCTTGCGCGCCAGCTCGAGCACGTATGGGTCGGTCTCGCCAAAGCCACCGAGTGCGCCGGTGCGCGGGCTCATGAACCCGACTGTGATCGTGTTTTCCGCCGGCGCACCCTGTGCGCGGACCGAGAAAGGGCCGGCGAGCAGCACGCCTGCGGCGGCGGCGATGACATCGCGGCGCGTCACGCCGCCCGTGGGTGCTTTGCCATCGGCAGCGCCGGTGGCGGCGTAATCGGATTTGTTGTCCATTGGGGTCTCCTCCCTGTTTTGAGTTTTGTTACGAACCTGTTCGACGCCAAACGCGCAGGCGTCCCTTCACGGCACCGGCCTGACGAAGCGCCCGGTCCCGGAATTATGCAGCGCCTCTTGGTGGCGCTGGGTACGGCAGTAGCGCAGCGACCGCGAAAGCAGCGAGTACCGCGGCGCCGCCTGCACGGCAATCCAGCGCGAATCGGTGAGCTCGGCACACTGCCCGCGCTGCCCCCGAAGCGCCTGGTCCCACTGGCCCTGGCGCAGTCTAGAGCTTCGGGACCTCATCGTCGACGGTCGGTGCGTTGACGTGGCAGATGCCCGATTCGATCCCGCGCCGCAATTTGACGGGCGCTTATCACGGCCAAGCTCGAACGCATCGCTCTGCCTCCCTGCGGATTCGCGGTCCCGCATTGATCCAGGGTATTCCTGCAAATTTGACCCGCCCCATTCCGGCAGAGACGATCCGCACCGGAATCGGTACGCTGATGCCGCCGGGGGCCTTGGCACCTTTCGTTCTTGCGGCGGCTTTGGTTTTTGCTCTGGGGGCACTATGCCAGGTATTTTCCGCCGTTGATCGAGAGCGTGACGCCGGTTATGAAGCCCGCATCGTCGCTTGCCAGGAACACGATGCCGCGGGCAACCTCGTCGGGCCTGCCAAGCCGGCCGACCGGCACCGACGCCACGATCTGTTTGAGTACATCCGCGGGCACGGCAGCCACCATGTCCGTGTCGGTGTAGCCCGGTGCAACCACGTTGGCGGTGATGTTGCGCCCCGCGCCCTCCAGCGCCAGCGACTTGGTGAAGCCGATGATCCCCGCCTTGGCCGCCGCGTAGTTGGTCTGGCCGAACTGTCCGGCCATGCCGTTGATCGAACTCACGCTGATGATCCGGCCAAAGCGACGCTCGCGCATCCCTTCGATGACCGCATGGCACATGTTGAAGCAGCCGCTGAGATCGACATCGATGACGGCGCGCCATTGCTCCTTCGTCATCTTGTGCAGTGTGCTATCGCGCGTGATCCCGGCGTTGTTGACAAGGATGTCGATAGGACCGACCTCCTTCGTTACCGTGTCGACGCCCCGCTGGCAGGCGTCGAAATCGGCGACGTCCCACTTATAGGTGGAGATTCCCGTCTCGTTGCGAAACCGGTCCGCCGCCGCTGTATTTGCAGAGTAATTTGCAACGACGGTATACCCGGCGCTCTTTAGCGCCTTGCAAGTTGCAGCACCAATGCCGCGTACACCGCCCGTGACGAGCGCAATGCGTGCCATGATCATCCTCCAATGTTGTTCCGACGCTCCGCCCTGTACTGTCATCTGATGCAATCGCGCAGACCCTGCCGCGAACGTCGACCTTGGTTGACGTTCGCGCCAAATCAACGATACGCTATCGCAATATCAATAATGTTTACAGCCTGAAGGGGGAGTCATGATGCTGCGTTGGATCGCCTTGGCGGCGATGGTTGCGAGCACACTGGCCACCGCAGCGTTCGCGGACGAAAAGCCGGTCAAAATCGCCTTGGTCGTGGACAAGACCGGGCCGCTCGAAGCCTATGCCAAGCAAACATTGGACGGATTCGCCATGGGGATGGAATACGCCACCGGCGGCACCATGGTCGTGGCGGGCCGCAAGCTGGTGGTGATCGAGAAGGACAGTCAGACCAAGCCCGATGTCGGACGCAACCTGCTGGGCGAAGCCTATAACGACGATGGCGCCGATATCGCAGTCGGCGGCACCAGTTCGGCGGTTGCGCTGGCGATGTTGCCCGTCGCCCAGGACAACAAGAAGATATTTATCGTCGAGCCCGCGGTGGCGGACTCGATCACCGGCGACAAATGGAACCGCTACATCTTCCGCACGGGCCGAAACTCCAGCCAGGATGCGATATCGAATGCGCTGGCCATCGGCAAGCCCGGCACGGTGGTAGCGACAATAGCGCAGGATTATGCGTTCGGCCGCGATTTCGTCACCGCTTTCAAGACAGCGCTCGCCCCCACCGGTGCCAAGCTGGTTTTCGAGGAATATGCGCCGCCCGCCACGACCGACTTCACCGCATCCTACCAGCGCATCTTCGATGCGCTCGCCAAGGAGAAGGGCCGCAAGATCATCTTCATGAACTGGGCCGGAGCCGGCAACCCGATGTCGGCACTTCAGGCATTGAATCCGGAGCGGCTGGGAATCACCATGTCCACGGGCAGCAACATCTTGCCGGCGCTGGTCGCCTACAAGGGTTTCCCCGGACTGGAGGGGGCGGGGTATTACTACTACGAGAATCCCAAGAACAAGGTGAACGACTGGCTGGTGGCGGAAAACAAGAAGCGCTTTAACGGCGCCCCGCCGGATTTCTTCACCTGCGGAGGCTTTATCGCGGCCCAGGCCGTGGTCGAGGCGCTGAAGAAGACCGGTGGTTCGACCGACACCGAGAAGCTGATCGCTGCGATGGAGGGCATGTCCTACGATTCGCCCAAGGGCAAGGTTATCTTCCGCAAGGAAGACCATCAGCTCCTGCAGGTGATGTATGCCTTCAAGATCAAGGTCGACCCCAACGTGGCCTGGGGGATACCGGAGCTCGTCCGCGAGATCCCCATCGACGAGATGAAGATCCCCATCCGCAACGGCGCCAAGTAGGCCAGAGGCGGGCGCCGAAACCGGACAAGAACGCAGGGACGTCAGGGTGGCGGAGGGCGTCCCTGTTCTTGCAACCCGCGACCTGACGATCCGTTTCGGCGGCCATGTCGCGGTCAACGCGGTGACCTGCGCCTTTGCGCAGGGCACCTTGACCGCCATCGTAGGTCCGAACGGCGCCGGAAAGACCACCTACTTCAACCTGATTTCCGGGCAGCTGCGACCGTCCAGCGGCACCGTGAGCCTGCTCGGCAAGGACATAACGAGACTTGGCGCCGCGCAGCGCACGCGTCTGGGATTGGGGCGCGGGTTCCAGCTCACCAACCTCTACCCCAACCTCACCGTGCACGAGAACGTGCGCCTTGCCGTGCAGTCGGTCGCTGGTATCCGGTTCGACTTCCTCAGCATTGCCGGTCACGACGCCAAAGTCGCCGAGGAGGCCCGGCGTTGCCTGGAACGAGTTAAGCTCGACGCGCACGCCCATCTGCCGGCAGCAGCGCTTGCGCATGGCGACCAGCGCAAGCTGGAGGTGGCCATCCTCCTGGCACTCAAGCCCCGGGTGTTCATGTTCGACGAGCCCACGGCCGGCATGAGCATCGACGAGATACCGACGATCCTTGACCTCATCGAGGAAATCAAAGCCGAGCGCAACAAGACCGTGCTACTGGTCGAGCACAAGATGGACGTCGTCAAGCGCCTTGCCGATCGCATCATCGTGCTCCAGGACGGAACCTTGATCGCGGACGGCGCGCCGGCGGACGTGGTGGCATCGCCTGCGGTGCAACAGGCCTACCTGGGCCTGCCTCCCGCTGCCGAACCACCGCGCGAGGTCAGCCATGGTTGACGACGCCAAGGAGGTGCTGATGCGCCTGGAAGGTGTCCACACCGACATCGGCCGCTATCAGATCCTGCATGGCGTGGATCTGATGGTCCGGCGCGGACGGGTCACCATGCTGCTGGGGCGCAACGGCGCCGGCAAGACGACGACGCTGCGCACGGTCATGGGCTTGTGGAAGGCGCGCCAAGGTCAAATCGTTTTCGATGGTCAATCGATCGTCGGGATGGCCACTCCCAATATCGCCCAGCTGGGCATCGCCTATGTGCCCGAAGGCATGGGGATCTTCGGCAAATTAACGGTACGCGAGAACCTGCTGCTCGCCACCGCGCCGCGGGGGTTCGCGCAGGAGCGCCTGGACCGCGTCTTCGAATGCTTTCCGGCGCTCAAGTTGAAGTGGGATTCGGCTGCAGGCCTGTTGTCGGGAGGCCAAAAGCAGATGCTGGCCATCGGGCGCGCCATCATCGAACAGCGCCGGCTGCTCGTAGTGGACGAGCCCACTAAAGGCCTGTCGCCGGCCATGGTGGACCATTTCATTGCAGCCCTGTTGGCGCTCAAGGCCGAGCAAACGACCCTGCTTCTGGTCGAGCAGAACTTTCGTGTCGCGCGGGCCATGGGCGACGACGTCGCGGTGATGGATCAGGGCCGCATCGTCCATAGCGGCGAGATGGCGGCACTTGCCGCCGACGAGGCGCTGCAGCAGAGCTTGCTAGGGCTCAGCCTGGGAGTTGGCGCGTGAGCAGGGAATGGCGCGATCGTTTGCAGCAATGGGCACCCTACGCGGTGACGCCCGTCCTCATCCTGGCAGCATTGCCGGCCATGGGCATGGGCCCTTGGTTGACCCTTACGATAGCCGGACTGACGATGGGCATGATGCTGTTCCTCATGGCTTCGGGCCTGACCTTGATCTTCGGCCTGATGGATGTGCTCAACTTCGCGCACGCGGCTTTCATCACTACGGGCGCCTATGTCGCGGTCTCGGTGCTGGGACGGCTTGCCGGGTGGACGACGGAATCCTCGCTGGCGCTCAATCTCGCCGCCCTGCTGCTGGCGCTGTTAGCAGCGGCCGCCGCCAGCGGCGCGCTCGGTTTTGTCTTCGAGCAGATCATCATCCGTCGGGTCTATGGGGCGCCGCTGCGCCAAATCCTGATAACGGTCGGCGCCCTGATCGTCATCGAGCAATTGATCATCGTGGTGTGGGGACCGGACGCGATCCCGCTGCCCAAGCCCGCCGGCCTGCGCGGCAGCGTGTTCCTCGGCTCGTCGCCCATCGAAACGTACCGGCTGGTCGCGCTCTGCGTCGGCCTGGTAATCGCGGCGGTGATGCAACTCGTGCTCACTCGCACCCGCATCGGAGTGCTGGTGCGCGCGGGCGTCGAGGATCGCGAGATGGTGGAGTCGCTTGGCTACCATATTCGGCGCCTGTTCATCGGCGTGTTCATCGCCGGCACTGCGCTGGCAGGTGTGGGCGGAATGATGTGGGGCCAATACCAGACACTGGTCAACAGTCAGATTGGCGACAGCATGACGGTCCTGGTGTTCATCATCCTGATCATCGGTGGGCTCGGCTCGGTGAGCGGCTGCTTCATCGGCGCGATCCTGGTGGGGTTGACGAACAACTATGTCGAATTCCTTGCCCCCAAATTGGCGCTCGGGTCCAACATCTTGCTCATGGTGCTGATCCTGATGTGGCGACCACGCGGGCTGCTCCCCATCTCCGAGCAGTGAGGAAGCAATGAAACGGCATCTCCATGGAGTCATCGAGAATCTTCCCGCGAAGCGTGCATCGATTCGCCGCCGAAAGTCTCACGGCCCAGAGGGATCCGAAGAATGAAGCGCTCCTTCCACATCGGAGCCCGCTTGAACTGGGTTTTGTCGGAAGACCCGCCGGGCCGGCGCCTTCTGAACGCAGTCCTCCTGCTAGTCCTGGTGGCCCTGGTGCTGGCTCCCTTCCTCTTTCCCGGCACCAAGGCGCTGGGAGTTGCATCTCGTATCTGCATCTTCGTGATCCTGGTGACCAGCTACGACCTCATGCTGGGCTACACCGGGATCGTCTCGTTCGCGCACCTGATGGTCTTCGGCATCGGCGCCTACGGCGTTGCCATCCTGCTGGCCAAGGGTTGGGTAGGCTGGGGCGCGGTACTGCTGGGCGCGGCCGCCGGAGTTGCCGTGGCCGCCGCGGTCGCCGTGGTGATCGGGGCCCTGAGCCTGCGCGTGCGCGCCATCTTCTTCTCGATGATCACGCTCGCGGTCGCGAGCTTTGCCGAGATCGTTGCGGAACAATGGCGCGGTCTCACCGGCGGCGAGGACGGGCTGACCTTCTCGGTGCCGACCATTCTGACGCCAGGCTTCCGGCTGTTCGCCGATCCGGTGCTGGGAGTGAACATCAACGGCACGGTGGTCACCTACTACTTGACCCTGATTGTGGCGCTGGTGTTGTTTCTCGTCATGCTGCGGATCGTCAACTCGCCGTTCGGCCGTGTGCTGCAGGCAATCCGAGAGAACGAGTTCCGCGTCGAGGCGATGGGCTACCAGGTCGTCGCCTACCGCACGATCGCATGCGTGATGTCCGCCGTCATGGCGGCGCTGGCCGGCGTATTGATGGCGCTGGTGCTGCGCTACGTCGGGCCGGACGCCACGATGTCGTTCTCGCTGATGGTCGATGTACTGCTGATGATCGTGATCGGCGGAATGGGGACGCTCTACGGCGCGGTGATCGGATCGATCGTGGTAGTGGTGGCCGAGTACTACCTGCAGAACGTGCTGGGCACGATCAGCGGCGCTGTCTCGGGCATACCATTGCTCTCGGCGCTGTTTCAGCCGGAGCGCTGGCTGCTATGGCTGGGACTCCTGTTTGTGTTGATCGTCACGTTCTTTCCCCAGGGAATCGTCGGCCGGCTCCGCCAAAGCCGGTAGGCAGAGGGCTTGCGGCGCAGCCAATTCGCAAAGGCCGCACCCGTGCTCTTGATCTGTCGCATTGCTGACGCCATTGGCCAAGCGTATAAACGCAACACACTATCAACCGATCCGGCGGCAAGCCAATTTCAGGGAGTTCGCAAATGGCGCGTACCGCCCAGATTGTTTCGACGGCCCGCTATCTGCCGGAGCGCGTCGTTACCAATGCGGAGTTGAGCGCGCGTTTCACGGCGCTCGGCAATCCAACCGTCATCGACAAGCTTGCTGCGGCCAGTGGCATCAATCAGCGTTTCTACGCCCCTGACGATTGGGTGACCTCCGATCTCGCCCTGCTGGCGGCACGCGAGGCGATCAAGCGCGCGGGACGCAAGGTCGAGGACGTGGACTTGATCATCGTCGGTACCGATTCGCCGGACTACATCACGCCGGACACCTCGGTGGTGCTGCAGCATAAGCTGGGCGCGAAGAACGCCGGCACCTTCGACGTGGGCTGTGCGTGTGCGTCGTTTCCGGCGTGCATCGCGATCGGCTCCGGGCTGATCGCCGCCAACCCCGGGCTCAAGACCGTGCTGGTGGTCGGCGTTTACATGATGCACCGGCTGAGCGACCCGAACGACCCGATCTGCTTTTTCTATGGCGATGGGGCTGGCGCCGCCGTTCTGGAAGGCGGCAACCTGCAAGGTTTCATCGGTGCGGCCTTTAAGGCGGACGGCTCGTATGCGTCGTATTGGGGCATTTTCGCCGGGGGCACCTTCGAACCGGCCAGCGTCGAGGCCGTGAATGCCGGGAGAACGAAGGTGCACATGGTTCAAAACTACCCGGCGGAAGTCAATCATGATGGTTGGCCGCTGGTGTTCCAGCGGCTCGCGTCCGAAAACGGCTTCACGGCGGACGATGTGGACCAGTTGATCTTGACCCAGGTGCGCAAAAAGTCGATCGAGCTCGTGGCCGAGCGCTGCGGCGTGCCGGTGGAAAAGTGCCACATGATCATGGAGAAGTACGGCTACACCGGCTCGGCCTGCATCGCAATGGCTCTGGACGATGCCATCGAGCTCGGCAAGATCAAACGCGGCGACCTGGTCGTGATGATCGGATCGGGTGTCGGATACAACATGGCGGGGGCAGCGGTTCGGATGACGGTTTGATCCAGCCGCTGCACCTCGGCGCAGAACAAGAAGGGTAGGCGGGCGATGGCGGACAATCGCGATTTCACGCGAGGCAAGCTCGTTTCGGTCGAGCAGGCGCTGGGCAAAGTCAAATCGAACGACAGCATCGTGTCGGCCCTTGCGGCTGCCGAGCCTGCCGGCTTCCTCGGCCAATTGCACACCATCGCGCCCCGCGTGCAGAACGTGACGGTGGCCACCTGCCTGCCGATGCAGCCGTATCCTTATTTCATGGACGCCGCCATGCGCGGGCACTTTGTGCACGACGCGTGGTTCTTTACTCCGCCGGTACGCAAGGCCCACGAGGAGGCCGGAACCACGTCCTACGTGCCCAACCATCTGCACCGCGCTGGCGCGGATCGGCTGATCTACCAGAAGCCAACGATTTTCGCGGGCACGTGTTCGCCGCCCGATCACCTGGGCTATGTATCGCTGTCGCTGTCCGTGACCTACGAGCGCGAGCT
>Ga0181521_10007308_pt1 | contig 11641 bp, 9 predicted proteins | sample PEATcosm2014_Bin_32_FD_119764 | JGI IMG/M metagenome (GOLD analysis project Ga0181521, IMG submission 119764) | Peatland microbial communities from MTU Mesocosm Facility, Houghton, MI, USA - PEATcosm2014_Bin02_60_metaG | ecosystem: Environmental > Terrestrial > Soil > Wetlands > Peat | place... | reverse complement strand
TGAAGTAAGCCAAAATCAACTACTTGACTGCCCGGCAGGACGACTGCCGGGCAGTTTGCTATTTTTGACACCTGGCGCCGGTGCTCGGTTCACATAAAAACCGAATTTTGCGCCGGAAAGTAGTTAGCAACCTGCCCTACTCCGCCGTCACCTTTTCGCCCGCTGCGAGCGGCGTGTCTCCCGGCAGCGCCACTTCCTCCCCCTCCTGCAAGCCGCCGGTCACCTGCGCCAGCGTAACCGTGGAGTTTCCGGTCTTCACTCCCCGTCGCTCCAGCGCGCCGTTCCGCAGCACGAAAACATAGTCGCCCGCCGCATCGTGGCGCAGCGCTTCCTTGGGAATCACCAGCGCATTTTCCGCCACGGCCGTGCGGATTTCGGCATCCACGTTGGTGCCCGGAATCAGGTCGCGGCCGGGATTTTCGATGGTGCAGGCCACTTCCCCCACCTGCCGGTTGCCCAATGCCTGAATGGAAGCCGGCATCCGCTCCACCGTCCCTAGCCACTGCTTGCCCGGCAGCGCTTCCCATTTGATGGTCACCGGCTGGCCCGGCGCCACGCGCCCCAGCAGCGGCTCGTCCACATAGACGCGCACGCGCAGCCGGTCCAGCCGGCCCACGTTCGCCACCAGGTCGCCCGCCTGCAAGAACGATCCCGGCCGCACCGCCAGCCCGTACACTTCCCCGCCGATGGGGGCGCGCACTTGGCTTTCCGCGGCGCGCTGCTGCGCCAGCTTCAAAGCCGCCTCGGCGTCCTGCACCCGCGCGCGCGCGGCGTCCACGTCGGGCTTGGCCACCAGAAGGGAGCGCCGCTTTTCCAGCCCGGCCATCTCCATCCGGGTTTGCCGCACTTTGTCTTGCGCCGCTTGCACGTCCGCCACGGTGGCGGCTTCTTTCTGCTGCAGGCGCTGGAGCGTATCGGCGTCCTTTTGTTCGCGCTCCAGATCGAATCGCGCGCGCGCCAGGTTATTGTCGATATCCGCCAGCTCGGCCGGTTTGCCGCCTCCACTCAGCGCCGCCAGGTTCGCGCGGGCCTCGGCCACGCGCGCCTGCGCCGCTTCCAGGTCCGCCTGCACGGACGGATCGGTAATGCGCGCCAGCACCGCTCCGCGCGCCACCGTCTGCCCTTCCTGCACCGGGACGGTCTTCACCAGGCCGCCGGTCTCGGCGCGCACCGCCTCCCATTCGATGGGCTCCACTTTCCCGTTGGTGGGAAGCGTGCTGATCAGCGTCTGCCGCTTCACGCGCGCGAAACTCACGTGCGGAGGCGCGCTCTTGCGGACGATTCCCCAACCGATCACCGCCGCCACAATCGCCAGCAGCAGCAGGATCCACCATTTCTTCAATATCGGGTCTCCACCACTATCTTAAACGCGCGCCGCGCCTTGCCAATTCAGCCCGCGAAAACCCACCCCGCGCGCCCTCACCTGTGAAACAATAGGTTCTTCCCATGTCCACCAACGGGTCTTCCATCGCCCCTTCCGGAGAGCGTAAATACGCCTGGTATCGCGAGTTGAACCGCTACCACTGGTTTGTCCTGATGGTGGCCATTCTGGGCTGGATGTTCGACACCATGGCCCAGCAACTGTTCAATCTGGCGCGCGTCCCCGCCCTGCGCGAACTGATGGGGCCCGGCACGTCCGCCGCCGCGGTCTCCGAACAGGCGGGCATTTCCACCTGCGTGTTCATGGTCGGCTGGGCTTCGGGCGGCATTCTCTTCGGCGTTCTGGGCGACCGCCTGGGCCGCGTCAAAACCATGGTGCTGACCATCCTGACCTACAGCATCTTCACCGGCCTGAGCGTTTTTTCCAAAGGCGTTTTGGATTTCAACGCCTACCGCTTCCTCTGCGGACTGGGCGTGGGCGGGCAGTTTGCCGTGGGGGTTGCCCTGGTCGCCGAAGTGGTGCCGCAGCGCGCGCGCCCCTATGCATTGGGGATGGTGCAGGCCTTTTCGGCCGTCGGCAACATGGTGGCCGCGCTCACCGGAATCGTGCTCGGGCTGATGGAGCAGTCCGGCTCCATCGCCGGCGCGTGGCGCTGGGAGTTTCTGGTGGGCGCCCTGCCCGCGCCGCTGGCGATTGTCGTGTTCAAGAAGCTGAAGGAGCCCGAGCAGTGGCTCAAGGCGCGCGCCGAAAAGGAGCGCATGGGCTCGTTCGCCGACCTGTTTTCCAACCCGCGCTGGCGCCGCAACGCCATCGTCGGCCTGCTGCTGGCCTTTGCCGGCGTGGTGGGGCTGTGGGGCATCGGCTTCTTCAGCTATGACCTGCTGCGCCCGGTTCTGGAGCGCACTTTCCGCGCGCAGGGCTTCAGCGGCTCGGAGCTGGCCGGCAAGACCACCATGTGGATCGGGATCACCTCGCTGCTGCAAAATCTGGGCGGCTTCTTCGGCGTCCAAGGCTACACCTGGCTGAGCCAGCGGCTGAACCGCCGCAAGGCCTTCGCGTTCAGTTTTGTGGCGGCCATGCTGTCCACCGCCTATACCTTCTGGAACCTGAGCAGGATCAGCGACATTTTCTGGATGATTCCCATAATGGGCTTCTGCCAGTTGGCGCTCTTCGGCGGCTACGCCATCTATCTGCCCGAGCTGTTCCCCACCCGCCTGCGCAGCACCGGCACCAGCTTCTGCTACAACGTGGGACGCTTTTTCGCCGCCGCCGGCCCGTTCACGCTCGGCATGTTGACCAGCAAAGTGTTTGCCGGCGAGCACGACCCGCTGCGCTACGCCGGCGTCACCATGTGCCTGGTGTTCCTGGTGGGCCTGGCGGCGCTGCCATTCGCGCCGGAAACCAAGGGCCAGCCGCTGCCGGAGTAAGGTCCGGGGCTTCCGCAGCCCTGGCGGGAACTATGTTAACTTCTTAGCTAGATGCGCGTTTCCGATTTAACAAAAATTGCCCTCCCCTTGGCGCTCTGCCTGTGCCTGCAAGCTCAGGCTCCGCAGACCCCGCCCGAGACCGCTCCGCCCAAAGAACCGGCCAACGAAATCAAAGGCATGCCGCCCCGCGCTGCTCCCGGCGATTATCAGGCTCACCAGCTGGCCGGAAACGTCACCATCGCCGCCGAGTTCACGCAGCACTCCATCGCCACGCTCGAAGGCACCCTCACCACGGAAGATTACGTGGTCGTGGAAGTGGGTTTCTTCGGTCCTCCCGGCTCCCACGCCACGCTGTCCGCCGACGCTTTCACGCTGCGCATCAACGGCAAGAAGCCGCTCCCCAGCCAGCCCTATGGATTGGTGGTCGGCAACGTCAAAGATCCCGAATGGGTGCCGCCGGAGAGCGCTTCGGGCGAAAAATCCAAAACCAGCCTCAGCAGCGGCGGCTCCGGTGCAGGCGGTCTCAACAACGATCCGCCTCCGCCCGTGCATGTGCCCTTCGAGCTGCAGCGCGCCATGGGCCTGCGCGTCCAGAAAGCCGCTCTGCCGGGAGGCGATCGCCCCCTCCCTCAAGCCGGCCTTCTCTTCTTCCGCTACGGCGGCCAGGAGAAAAAAATCCACTCGATCGAGCTGACCTACTCCGGCCCCGGCGGCAAAACCACCCTCACTTTGCAGCCCTAGGGCAGGCAACTTCGCCTGCCAACCCGCCGCCCCAAGCCCGAATCTCGTAAACCAGACTCTCCCGGCCGCCGGCATCGCGTCTCCAGCCCACGCGAACTCCGCCAATCTTCTCCACCGCCCTTTGCGACCGCAAATTCTCCGCGCCCACCAGAAAAACCGCGCGATTCACGAAACGGAAAGCATGCCCCGGCATCAGCCGCTTCATTTCCCCGTTGTAGACGCCGCCCCAATAGGCTCTGGCCAGAAAAAGTCCTCCGCCCGGAGCGGCCGCAGCTCGAGCAGTCGGCCTTGCAGAATCGGCTGGAGATCGAATGGCATTCCCCACCTAACGCAAATCCGCCATCACGGCCGGCTCCGGCGGACCCGGCGGGTTCATTTTCAGCCCCGTGATCCGCAGCGCATAAGCGTAATCGCAGGGCCGCTCGGCCGGCAGCTTGACCTTGAGCCCTTGCTCGTCCTGCGTGAATTCCAGCTTGCCGTCGTGACCCAGAAGCGTCACGCTCTGGATTTTTCCTTCCGGCGCTTTGCCGGCTGCCAGCGACGCGATCACCGCCGTATCGCCCGGCCACGATTGCGCGATGGCATATAAGTTGTCCCCCTTCACCGTGAAGCGGTAAACCACGGGCTTGGGTCCGGGCGCTTCGGCGGGCGCCTGGCTGGCAGCCGGCGCGGGGGAAGCAGGGGGCGCGGGCGCGGCGGCCGCCGGCGGATTTCCGCCTCGCCCGCCGCCGCGGCCGCTGCGCGGAGGCAGAGGAACGAAGCCTTCGCCATCCAGGATCCAGTTGTGGGTTCCATAGACCGCCTCGCCATTCACCGCCAGCCATTTCCCGACTTCCCGCAGGGTGTCGCGCTGCGCCGCGTTGATGGCCCCCTGTCCATCGGGCGAAAGATTCAGCAGCAGATTCCCGTTCATGCTCAGCACGGTGCAGAGTTCGCCGATTACGGACTCCGGGCCGCGGAACGTCTCCACCGGATTGGCGGCGGAGTAGCCCCAGGTGCTCCCGATGGGTTCTTCCGCGTCCCAGATGCCCTTGAGGATTTGCGTGGGCCCGCGCGGGTTCAGCTTTTCGAAATCCAGCACGCTGCCCGCCAGGAACGCGGAGTCCTTGGTATCGATGGTGACTTCCTTGCCCCATTCCCAAGCGCGGTTGTAGTAATACGCGGCCACCTTCAGCTTGAGCGGATCGTAAGCCCGCGAGTTCACGCCGTTGTCGTACCACAGGATGTCCAGCCGGTACTTGTCGATCAGCTCCATGCTCTTGGCCACCCAATTCTCCAGGAATTGTTGCAGCCGCGCGTCGCTATGATCGGTCCAGTAGAAATCCGCGTACCGGGGATCGTCCAGATCGGTCTTCAATCCCTCCTTCGGCCGGATGAAGGTGTAATGCTCGATGCTGTGATTGCAAACGCCGAATTTCAGCCCGGCTTTGCGCGCCGCCGCGGCCATCTCGCCGATGAGGTCCCGCTTGGGTCCCATCTTGGCCGCGTTGAACGGATTGATAGCGCTCTCCCAGAGCGAAAACCCGTCGTGATGTTCGCAGGTGGGCATGAAATATCCGGCCCCCGATTCTTTCACCAGCCCGGCCACCTCATCGGCGTTGAAATCCCGCGCGGTAAACAGCGGGATGAAGTCCTTGTAGCCGAATTTGCCGGGCGGCCCGAAGGTCTGCGTATGCCAGTCCGAAAAGGTCGAATACATGTACTTTTCGTACCATTCGTTGTGATACGCGGCCACCGAGAAAAGCCCCCAGTGCATGGTGATTCCGAACTTGGCGTCGATGAACCATTGCGGCACGCGGTAGTTCGCCCGGATGGAATCCCAGTCCGGCCGCACCGGCCCCGGCGCAACCGGCGTCTTCGCGGCAGCCGCGGCCGCCACGATTTCCGGCGTCACCGGCGGCCCCGATTGCGCCCACGCCCCCATCGAGAGCGTCAGTAGCAAGAAATTTACTGGCCTGCTTCCGGACATGGATGGTCACCGCCTCGCTGCCACACTATCACCATCGCGCGCCGATCCACAAACGCAGCCTGCCCCACAACGCCAATGATATGCTGGCAACCAGCATGCCTTTCACCCGCAGAGAATTCATCGGCGTCCTGGGTGTTTCCGCCGCCGTGCGCGCCGCCGGGACCTCCCGCACCCTCATCCTGATTTCCGAATCGGACGCCGCTCGCATGCGGGCCGCTCTCACCCCCCGGCGCACCGCGCTCCTCAAGCGCCACGCCGCCGCGGCCCTCGCCGCCGGACCCTGGAGCGTCACCACGCATCGTCCCAGCGGCCTCAACGTCAATGCCGGCCCGCACGATTACGTCAGCGAAGGCCCCTACTGGTGGCCCGATCCGAAGAACCCCGCCGGCCCCTACATCCGCAAGGACGGCCAGCGCAATCCCCAGCGCTTCATGGGCAACCGCGGCGACCTGGGCAATATGTGCACCGCCGTCCTGGCGCTGGGGATGGGCGCTTTCTTCCTCAAACAACCGGCTTGCGCCGGCCGCGCCGCCCTGGCGCTCTCCACCTGGTTCCTCGACCCGCAAACCCGCATGAACCCCAACCTCGAGCACGGCCAGATGGTCCGCGGGCACAACACCGGCCGCGGCACCGGCATCATCGATACCGTCTCGTTCATCCACGTGGTGCAGGGCGTCACCCTCCTCGAGCTCGCCGGAGGCCTCGACCCCGCAGTCGCCAGCGGCGTGCGCCAGTGGTTCGCCGCCTACCTTCACTGGCTAACCACCAGCCGCAACGGCCTGGACGAAAAATCTTCCGGCAATAACCATGCCACCTGGTGGACTGCCCAGGCCGCCGCCTACGCCGCTTTCACCGCCGATGCGGCCATCCAAAGCATGTGTTGGGAGCATTACCGCAACTATCTGGTCCCCACCGAAATCCAGCCCGACGGCAGTTGTCCCCGCGAAGAGGCTCGCACCAACTCTCTCGGCTACTCCTCCATGAATCTGGACGCCTTCGCCACCGTCTGCCGCCTGGCGCAAATGGATGCCGTCGACCTCTGGCATTTCCGCACCGCCAAGGGAATCGGTGTCGAGAAAAGTTTCTATTACCTGATCCCCTTCGTGCAGCATCCCGATACCTGGAAGCATCGGCAAATCTCGCGCTACTCTCCCGATGGCTACGTCTTTCCCGGGTTGGCGGGCATCGGCCTGCCGTCGCCATCCCTCCTGGCAGCATATGAGGAACTGCCCAACTCGGATTCTCCCTGGGTCCAATTCGTCGATATGCTGGTACGAAGTTAGTTAAAGTACTAGCACACATCCGGTACGCGGTACTCTTCCGGCCTCCGCGAACCTCCCGTAAAATGGAGGAGATTAACCTTTTGCATGAGGAACCTTCCCTACCTCGGTCTCCTGTTGGCTTTCCTTTCCGCTCCCGTAGCGTATGGGAACGGTACTCTGTATACCCTCTCTCCCTATAATGTGGTGGTCTTCGGCACTTTCGTGGACAACTGTTGCGATGTCGGCGGTGCGGTGGCAGCCGAATCCACCGTCGGAACCTCCGCGTCCAGCCTCGCCATTGCCAGCAGTTTGCTGGGCGAGAGCCTCAGCAATTTCTCGGGCAACAATGACACGCTGGTGACTGGCGGCGGCGTCACGGGCAGCGGCAATTATCAGCTTTACGCCGGCAATGCCTACTCCCACAGTACCAGCCACATCACGTTCAACGGCACCGATTCCGGAGGGTCCGTCAGCACCGGCTCCGACCCCATCGATTTCTCCACGCTGCAATCCTCCATGCAGACCGAATCCGCCAATATCAACACTATGGCCACGTCGGCGAGCGGCATTTCATGCACGTCGGGATCCGGATCGGTGGAGCAGACCGCCGCCGGAAGCTGCATGACGTACGGAAGTTACGGCGTGGAATTCACCGGCACCGCGGGCCAAACGGATTACTTCAACATCAGCGGTTCTTATCTGGCGTCCGGCTACACCATCGACGTCTATACCAATGGCGGCACCGTAATCGTCAATGTGACCGGAACCCTCAATACCACTTCCTCCGCCATGTACGTCAACGGCAGCGGCGCCAACGGCGACCAAACCACCACCGCCGCGGAAGATGTCCTGTTTAACTATGCCGGCACCCACCAGGTGACCTTGAACACCAGCTTCATGGGCAGCCTGCTGGCGCCCAAGGCCGCCGTCCTGGGGACCGATAACCTGCAGTTCGATGGCAACCTGGTGGCCGCTTCCTTCAGCGGCGATACGGAATTTCACAACCTGCTGTTCGAAGGCGGCGAGGAAGTGCCCGAGCCGGTTTCGATGTTCCTGATCGGCAGCGGCCTGATTCTGCTGGCCTGGATCGGCAGACGAAAGCGTCTGTCCCGCGGCGCGCGCCGTTAGGCCGTTCGCCACCCCTCGATTTCCGCCGCCTCTTCCGCGCTCAACTGCAACTCCCCCGCCCCGATGATTCCATCCACCTGTTCCGGCGCCCGCATCCCCACGATGGCCGCCGTGACCGCCGGGTTGCGCAGCACCCACGCGATGGCCACTTCTCCGGCGCTGCACCCATGCCGCCCGGCGATGCGCTTCAGGATCCCGGCCAGTTCGAGGTTCCGGGAAAGCTGCGGCTCCTGGAAGGCCAGCGCCTGCCGGCGGAAATCGTCCGCTGGAAAGGCCGCCACGCGCTCTTTGGTCATCTTCCCCGTCAACAGGCCGCTCTTCATGGGCGAGTACACAATCACGCCGATTCCGTGTTCGCCGCAGTACGGCAGAAGCTCCTTTTCCACGTCCGGCGAAATGGCCGAATAGGGCGGCTGCAGCGAGGTCACCGGGGCGATCTTCCGGCACCGCTCCAGTTGCCGCGCGTCGAAATTGGAAACCCCCGCCCAGCGCACTTTGCCTTCCTCTTTGAGCCTGGCGAGCGTGCTCCAACCCTCCTCGACCTCCGCGTCCGGGTCCGGCCAATGGAGCTGATAGAGGTCGATGCGTTCCACTTTGAGGCGCCGCAGGCTGGCTTCGCACTCCCGCCGGATGGAGTCCGCCTTCAGCGAGCTGCGAATTTCCCCCTGTTCGTCCCAAACGCGTTCGCACTTGGTGAAGACGTACGGGGGGTTGCTTCTGCCCGCCAGCGCCCGCCCCACTACTTCCTCGGAATGTCCCAGCCCGTAAACCGCCGCCGTATCGATCCAGTTGATGCCGCGGTCCAGCGCGGCGTGAATGGTGCCAATCGATTGCTCGTCGTCCTGCGGTCCCCAGGAGAATTTCCATCCGCCTCCGCCCATGGCCCACGCTCCTATGCCGATGGGGGTGATCTCCATATCGCTATTGCCTAACCGTTGTTTGCGCATCTCCTCTAAAATAACCTGGGTTGGCCTCTTCTGAACAGTCTCGCGATGTGGTGATCGGCTCGGGTCCGAACGGTCTGGCCGCCGCCATCCTGCTGGCGCGCGCCGGACGCCGCGTGGTGGTGCACGAAGCCGGCGCCCAGATCGGCGGCGCCGCGCGCTCGAGCGAGCTGACCCTGCCCGGTTTCCTGCACGATGTCTGCTCCGCCATTCATCCCATGGCCCTGGCTTCTCCGTGCTTCGAGCTCTTCCCGCTGGCGCAACACGGACTGGAATGGATTCATCCGCCGGCCCCGCTGGCCCATCCGCTGGATGACGGCACGGCGGTGATGTTGGAACATTCCATCGCGGATACGGCGCGCGGCTTGGGTTCCGATGGCGCCGCCTGGGCGAGCCTGATGCGGCCGCTCGCGGCCGCCTGGCCCGAATTGCGCCGCGATGTCCTTTCCATGCCGGCGATTCCGCGCCATCCCTTCGCCATGGCGCGCTTCGGCCTGCACGCCATCCGCCCGGCGCGGAGTTTGGCGCGCAGCCTCTTTCGCGGGGAACCGGCGCGCGCCCTTTTAGCCGGCCTGGCGGCGCATTCGCTGCTGCCCCTGGATGCCCCCGCCAGCTCCGCCATCGGCTTGGTGCTGGGCATTTGCGCGCATGCCGGCGGCTGGCCCATGCCGCGCGGCGGTTCGCAAAAAATCTCCGGCGCCCTGGCTTCCTATTTCCGCTCGCTGGGCGGCGAAATCGTCACCGCTTCACCCGTCACCGCCCTGCCCGGCGCGCCTCTTACCTTTTGCGACATCGGCCCGCGCCAGTTCCTGGCGATGGCCGGGCCGCAACTGCCCGCCGGCTTCCGCCGCTCCCTTGAGAGCTTCCGCTACGGCCCCGGAGTTTTCAAAATGGATTGGGCGCTGGACGCTCCCATCCCCTGGCGCGCCCGCGAGTGTGCCCGCGCCGGCACAGTCCACCTGGGCGGAACGCTGGACGAAATTGCCCAATGGGAAGCCCATTACACCGGCCTTCCCTACGTGCTGGTGGCGCAGCCCAGCCTGTTCGATTCCACGCGCGCTCCGCGGGCGCAACATACCGCCTGGGCCTATTGCCACGTTCCCAACGGTTCCACCGAAGACATGAGCGGCGTCATCGAGCGGCAGATGGAACGCTTCGCCCCCGGCTTCACCAGCCGCATTCTGGCGCGCCACGCGATGACCCCCGCCGATCTGGAACGCCGCAACGCCAACCTGATCGGCGGCGATATCAATGGCGGCTCCGCGCAGCTCAGCCAGTTGTTTTTGCGCCCCACCCGCCGCCTTTACCGCACACCCTTGCGCGGCGTCTATTTCTGCTCCGCCTCGACGCCTCCGGGGGGAGGGGTGCACGGCATGTGCGGCTACAACGCGGTGCGCGCGGTGGCGCGGCGGGACGCCATCCTGCGCGCCGGTTGTTTAGCCGGCGCTTTCTAGCGCTGGCGGTCTGCCAGCCCGCCGCCCGGTTCACCAGCCATTCCGGCATCTCCCGCGCCTTCGGTACCGTTCGCGCGCGCCGATCCTTTGCGCGCCGCCGCGCTACCCTAGGAATTCATGCCCCACATACAGGCTTCTCAACTCACCCGCTTCGCCGAACGGATTCTGCTGGGCGCGCGCGTTCCGCCGCACAAGGCCGCCATCACGGCGGCTTCGCTGGTGGCTTCCAACCTGCGCGGCGTGGATTCGCACGGCATCCAGCTTCTCCCCTTCTACATCGACCAGTTGCTGGCCGGAGAAATGGATTCCCAAGCCGACGGCCGGATCGTTTCCGAAGCCGGCTGCTGCGTGCTCTTCGATGGCCAAAACGGCCTCGGGCAGTGGGTTGCCGACACCTGCTGCCGCCATGCCGTCCGCGTCGCCCGCGCACACGGCATGGCGCTGGTTTCGGCCCGCGAATCGAACCACTTCGGCGCGGCCGCCTGGTGGGCGGGGAAGATGCGCGACGCCGGCCAGATCGGCATCGTCCTGTGCAACGCCTCGCCCATCGTTCCGCCCTGGCAGGGCAAGCGGGGGCGCATCGGCACCAACCCCATTTGCATGGCCCTCCCCGGCCCCTGGCTGCTCGATATGGCCACCACCACCGTGGCCGCCGGCCACGTCTTCAAAGCCATGATCAACCACTATCCCGAAATCCCCGCCGGCTGGGCTTTCGATTCCGAGGGCGTTCCCACCACTAATACCGCCGAAGCTTACAAAGGCATGCTCATGCCCTTGGGCGGCTACAAAGGCAGCGGCCTGGGGCTCATGGTGGAAATCCTCTGCTCGGTTCTCAGCGGCGGCGCCATGTTCGGCGAAATCGGCGGCATCCGCTATCGCGGCAAAAAACTGCGCACCAGCCAGATGTTCCTGGCCATCGACGTGGCCCGCTTCATGCCCGTCGCGGAGTTCACCGCGCGCGTGGAAAAGCTGGTCGCCATCGTCAAATCCACTCCCGCCGCCCCCGGCTATGACGAAGTGCTGGTGGCAGGCGATCCGGAATGGCGCACCGAAGCCGAGCGGCGGCAAAACGGCATCCCTATCGCGCAGGGCAACTGGGACACGCTGTGCCAGGCGGCCGCCCGCGTCAACGTGGAACCGCCGGCGCTATAGCGGGCGGCAAGCCGGCGATTGCCCTGCTGTGAAGCGGGACGGGGCGTCCCGCGCCGACCTGGGGGTCCGGATAGCGCCGGGATAAACCGGCATGGAGTAGCGAATGAAAGAGTCGTACAGGGAAGGTCTAGCGAGCCACCCGGGCCCCGAGCCATGCGAGGGTAGTCGAGAGGCTGCACTTGA
>Ga0181521_10007303_pt1 | contig 11648 bp, 6 predicted proteins | sample PEATcosm2014_Bin_32_FD_119764 | JGI IMG/M metagenome (GOLD analysis project Ga0181521, IMG submission 119764) | Peatland microbial communities from MTU Mesocosm Facility, Houghton, MI, USA - PEATcosm2014_Bin02_60_metaG | ecosystem: Environmental > Terrestrial > Soil > Wetlands > Peat | place... | reverse complement strand
GCCAAAGCCGCGCAAGAAATCGCTGCGGTCAATTTCGGTTATTGCACTGTCACCGCGCCGATTTCCGGAAAAATTGGCGCGGCGCTGGTCACCGAAGGCGCGCTGGTGAGCCAGAGTGGGGCGACGGAAATGGCCGTGGTCACGCAACTGGACCCGATTTATTGCGACTTCACCGAATCGTCCACCGAATTGCTGCGGCTCCGGCGCGAAATGGAAAGCGGGACGCTTAAAACCGTCGCGCCCGGCCAGGCGAAGGTGACGTTGCTGCTGGACGACGGGACGACTTACTCACAGCCCGGCAAATTATTGTTTTCCGACGTCACGGTGGACCCGACCAGTGGCATGGTGACGCTGCGAGCGGAATTTCCCAATCCCTGCCATTTGCTGCTGCCGGGAATGTTTGCGCGCGGCGTGCTGGAACAGGCCGTTGACGCCAAGGCCATCACCGTTCCCCAGCGGGGCGTTAATATCGGCCCGAATGGCGTCGCAACCGTGATGGTGGTCGGAGCGGATGGCAAGGTGGAGTCCCGGGTGATAAAAATCGGCCAGGCCGTGGGAAACAAATGGATTGTCACGGACGGGCTCAAGGCCGGGGAAGAGGTCATTGTTGAAGGATTGCAGAAAGCCATGCCGGGGATGCCGGCAAAGCCGGTGCCGTTTAATTCTGCGGGCAGCAACAGCCCCGCTTCGCCGGCCCCGGCCCCAGGAAATTAACTGGAAACCGCCATGCCGAAATTTTTCATTGACCGCCCGATTTTTGCCTGGGTGCTTTCCCTGCTCATCATGCTGGGCGGGGTTCTTGCCATTACGCATTTGCCGGTCGCCCAATATCCCACCGTCGCGCCGCCGTCCATCGCCATCAACGCCACTTACGCCGGCGCGTCGGCGGAAACGGTGCAGGACACGGTCACCTCCGTAATCGAGCAGCAGATGAACGGCATTGACAACCTGCTTTACATATCATCCAGCAGCAGCGCGAGCGGCCAATCCACCGTGACACTGTATTTCCAGTCCGGCACCGATCCGGACATTGCGCAGGTGCAAGTGCAGAACAAGCTGCAATTGGCCGTCCCCAATCTGCCCCAGACAGTCCAGCAACAGGGCATTACGGTCGTCAAATCCACCCGCAACTTCCTGATGTTTTTCACGCTATCGTCCACCAACAAGGAGGTGAGCGACATCGCGCTGGGTAATTTCATTTCGTCGAGCGTCCTCGACCCCATCCGCCGCGTCACCGGCGTGGGCGAAGCGGACCTGTTCGGCACTCAATATGCCATCCGCGTCTGGCTGAAACCGGCCCAGCTTGAGAGCTACAATCTCGACGCCAACGACGTTATCAACGCCATTGAGGCCCAAAACACGCAGGTTCCGGTAGGACAACTCGGGGCGCGCCCGGCAGTGAAAGGACAGGAACTGAATGTCACCTTGCAGGGTCAAAGTACGTTGACCACGGTCAAGCAATTTGAGGGCATTTTGCTGCGGGTGAATCCCGACGGTTCGCGCGTGTATTTGCGCGACGTGGCCCGGGTGGAGTTGGGCGGCGAGAGTTATGCCTTGCAGGCGCGGGTGGACGGGCGGCCGGCCGCCGCCGTGGGCATCCGGCTGGCGCCCGCGGCCAACGCCGTGGCCACCGCCAACGCCGTCCGCGCCAAGGTGGCGGACCTTTCCAAATTTTTCCCGGCGGGCGTACGGGTGGATTTCCCTTATGACGCTTCCGAATTCGTGCGCGCATCCATCCGGGAAGTGGTCACGACGCTGGTGGAAGCCATCGTGATGGTGTTCCTGATCATCTTCCTGTTCCTGCAAAATTTCCGGGCGACCTTCATTCCCACCATCGTCATCCCGGTCGCGTTGCTGGGCACGTTTTCCGTCATGTATGCGCTCGGTTTTTCCATCAACGTTCTGACCATGTTCGGCATGGTGCTCGCCGTGGGCGAACTGGTGGATGACGCCATCGTGGTGGTGGAAAACGTGGAGCGCATCATGAGCGAGGAAGGGCTGCCGCCGCGCGAGGCGACCGTCAAGGCGATGAAACAGATCACCGGCGCGCTCATCGGCATTTCGCTGGTGCTGACGGCGGTGTTCATTCCGATGGCTTTCTTTGGCGGGTCGGTCGGCGCGATTTACCGGCAGTTTTCGTTGTCGCTGATTTCGTGCATGTTGTTCTCCATCTTTCTGGCCATGTCCCTGACGCCGGCGTTGTGCGCCTCGCTGCTCAAGCCCGTTGAACAAGGACATCATTTGCGGAAGCAGGGATTTTTCGGCTGGTTCAACCGCGGTTTCGCCGCCACCCGGAAAGACTACGAAGGGTTCCTGGGCCGAACCATCAACAAGACGCCGCGGTATCTGGTTGTTTATCTGGCGATTGTCGCCGCAGCCGGCTGGCTTTACCTGCGTTTGCCCTCGGCCTTTTTGCCCGACGAAGACCAGGGTTATTTCATCACCCTCATCCAGTTGCCGGTGGGCGCGACCCAGGAACGCACGGTGGACGTGCTCAAGCAGGTGGAGAGCTATTATTTGAGCCGGCCGGAAGTGGCGGGCATGGTGGACGTCGCCGGCTTCAGTTTCAACGGCCAAGGACAGAACGCCGCCCTCGCTTTTGTTCATTTGAAAGACTGGAGCCAGCGCCACGGCGCGCAACACGGGGTGGACGCAATCATCGTCCGCGCCTTCATGATATTGGGACAAATCAAGGACGCCATCATTTATCCCATCAATCCGCCGCCGATTCCGGAGTTGGGCATTTCGGCGGGCTTCGATTTTGAATTGGAGGACCAGGCCGGCCTCGGCCACGACAAACTGATGCAGGCGCGCGACCAGTTGGTTGCAATAGCCGCGACCAATCAGGACATCACCCAGTTGCGCTTCGTGGGATTGGAAGACACGCCGCAGCTCAAGGTGGACATTGACCAGGCCAAGGCCAGCGCGCTGGGCGTTTCGCTGGCGGACTTGAACACAGCGCTCGAAACTTATTTCGGCTCCGACTACATCAACAATTTCGTGAACGGCAACCGCGTGCAACGGGTTATCGCCCAACTGGACGCGCCGTATCGCATGTTGCCGCAGGACGTCAGCAAGGTTTTCGTCCGCAACAGCAGCGGCCAGATGGTTTCGCTGGCCAGCCTTGCCACCCTGCACTGGATTTACGGCTCGCCGTCGCTGCAACATTACAACGGCTTTCCGTCACTGGAACTCCAGGGTCTCGCACCACCGGGCAAGAGCACGGGCCAGGCCATGACTGCCATGGAAAACCTGGCCGCGAAATTGCCCACCGGCTTTGGCTACGAATGGACCGGCCAATCCTTCGAGGAACGTCTGTCGGCCAAGCAAGCGCCGTTGCTCTACGCGCTGTCTCTGATTGTCGTGTTTCTGGCGCTGGCCGCGCTCTACGAAAACTGGTCCATACCGGTGGCGGTAATTCTGGTCGTGCCACTCGGCATCCTCGGCGCTTTGTTGGCCGCCACTTTTCGCGGGTTGCCCAATGACGTGTTTTTCAAAGTTGGTCTGTTGACCATCGTCGGCTTGTCCGCCAAAAACGCCATCCTCATCGTCGAATTCGCCAAGGATTTGCAGGCGCAGGGCAAGGGTTTGATTGAAGCCACGCTGGAAGCAGCGCATTTGCGGCTGCGGCCGATCTTGATGACGTCGCTGGCGTTCATTCTGGGTGTGCTGCCCCTGGCGTTGAGTACCGGCGCCGGTTCGGCCAGCCGCCACGACATCGGCACCGGCGTGGCGGGCGGTATGATCACGGCAACGGCGCTGGCCATTATCTTCGTGCCGGTGTTCTTCGTGCTCGTCCGCCGGATCTTCAAAAGCCAGAAACCGTCGCACACCATGCTTCCGCCCAAACCGGCCGGTCTGGAGGAGGACGACGATAACCCGAATCCGCCAAAGCCATGAGCAAGTTTCTGTCGCCCATCCTTGCGTTGTTCATTGTGGCCCTGGCTGGCTGCACGCTAATGCCGAAATATCACCGCCCCGCCGCGGCCATTTCGCCAACCTGGCCCAAGGCGCAGGGGCAAATCAGAGGCGCGACCAACGCCATTCCGGCCGCGGACATCGGCTGGCGCGAATTTTTCCGCGACCCGCGCCTGCAACAACTCATCGAGCTGGCGCTGACCAATAATCCCGATCTGCGCGTGGCGATGTTGAACGTGGAACAAACGCGCGAGCTCTACCGCGTCCAGCGGAACGCTTTGATTCCCACCGTGGACGTCAATTACAACAGCTCGCGCCAGCGCATTGCCTACGGGTTCGCCGGCAACGGCCAGGGCGCCACCTACAATCAGTTCAACGTGAACCTGGGGGTCGCCCAATATGAACTGGACCTGTTCGGCCGGGTGCGCAGCCTCAAAACACAGGCGTTGGAAACCTACTTTGCCACCGAGGAAGCCCAAAAGAGCGCTCAGATCACGCTGGTGGCTGAGGTCAGCGCAGCCTATTTGACGGAACGCGAACTGGCCGAGCAACTCGCCTTGGCCCGGCAATCGCTGAGAGCGGCGCGCAACGTTTATGACCTGACCAAAAGCAGCTACGAAGGCGGCGTCCTTTCCAGACTTGATTTGAACGCCGCCGACATCCAGATGCAAACCGCGCGGGCAAACATGGCCGGTTACGAACAGCAACTCGGTCAGGCTGACAATTACCTCGTGCTCCTGGTGGGCCACCCGTTGTCCGATGACTTGCCCGCGCCTCAGCCGTTCAATCCGCAGATTTGCCTGTCTGACCTGCCGGCAGGCCTGCCCTCCGACCTGTTGCAGCGACGACCGGACATTCTTGAGGCCGAGCATCAGCTCAAGGCCGCCAGCGCGAACATCGGCGCCGCCCGGGCCGCCTTTTTCCCGACCATCACCCTCACCGGCTCCGCCGGCTACTCCAGCACCTCGCTTCAAAATTTGTTCGCACCCGGCTCGCAGGCCTGGAATTTCTCGCCGCAAGTGGTATGGCCCATTTTCGCAGCGGGCACCGCTTGGGCCGAACTAAAGGCCGCCCAGGCCGGCAGGCTCATGGAAGTTGCGAATTACCAGAAGGCCATTCAAACCGCCTTCCGGGAAGTTGCCGATTCCCTCGTGGCGCGGGACACCGTCAAAACCCAACTCGCGGCCAACCAGGCCCTGGTCAGAGCCGAACGGCAGAATTACGAGTTGACCCAGGCGCGCTTCCGCACCGGCGTTGACAGTTCTCTCAACGTCCTTGTCGCCCAGCAAGCCCTCGACAACGCGCGGCAGAACCTCATCCAGTCCCAATACTCGCGGCTGTTCAATTTGATCAATCTTTATCAGGCGCTGGGCGGCGGCTGGCAGGAATACTCGCCGCAACCCTAACTCCTGTCTGAAATGAGAAGAAATTGAATTTATGAATGAAAGCAAATCAACTCCTGTGCCTGTGGCGAATGGCGCGAGACTGGCAAAATTGAATTCGCCGTGGTTCATCTGGCCCGCAGCCGGCGTGCTCGCCGTGCTGTTGTTTTTCGGACTGGATTATCTGGTCACCGCCTTCACCCACGAATCCACTGACGACGCTTTCATTGAAGGACACGTCGTTTCCATTGCACCGCGGATTTCCGGCCAGGTTTCCGCCGTTTACGTTCTTGACAACCAGATGGTCCGCTCGAACGACCTGCTCGTGGAGATTGACCCGGCGGACTATTCGACGACCGCCGCGCAGAAACAATCCTCCGCCGACGCGCAGGAAGCCAATTACAAGACGATGCTCGCCGCCCTCGATTTGATGACCGTGAAAGTGGCCACCGCTGAAGCCACCTCTGATCAATCGAAATCCGACGCCGACGCGGCCCAAGCCACCGATGCGCGCGCGCAGGCGGATTTTCAACGCAGCCGGGAATTGCGGAAACAAAACACGATTTCGCAGCAGGAATTTGACGCCGCGCAGGCCGCGGTCAGCGAGGCCGACGCGAACCTCGCCGCCGCGAAACAAAAGGCCATTGCCGACGCCTCGAGAATCAACGAAGCCAAGGCGCAGTTGGCTGCAACCAAAACCGGCGTTGCCATGGCGCTCGCGTTGTTCCGGCAGGCGCAGACCGCCGTGCAGTCGGCGCAACTCGATCTTTCCTACACGAAAATTTACGCGACAAGCGACGGTCGCGTGACGCGCAAATCCGTCGAACCGGGCGATTATGTCCAAACCGGCCAGACGCTTTTCTCTATCGTGCCGAACGATGTCTGGGTCGTAGCCAATTTCAAGGAAACGCAATTGAAACACATGCGGCCCGGCCAGCCGGCGCTCATTGAGATTGACGCGCTCGGAAAATCGTTGCGCGGGCATGTGGACAGCGTTCAAGCAGGCTCCGGCGCGCGGTTCAGTCTGCTGCCGCCGGAAAATGCGACGGGCAATTACGTGAAGGTGGTCCAACGGGTGCCAGTAAAAATCCTCTTCGACGAGCCGCTGCCCGCCGATCACACGATTGGCCCCGGCCTTTCCGTGACGCCGAGCGTGCGCGTCAGCGGTTTTGAAATTCCCGGCCTGGCGATTGCCTTGCTGGCAATGGTTCTGGCGGGCGCGGCGGCGTTTGTTTTTCGATTCGCTTTGCGCCGGAAATTGAACAGCAAATCTTCTCCATGAAACCTGGCCGGTGCCGTGATTTTACGAAACCCCCCACCTGTCCTGCGGACACCCTCTCCCCGCTATGGCGGGGTGAGGGGCGGTGTTCGTTGGACTCTGATTTGCTCTCGACTCTCGACCTTCGACACTTGGCACATTTTTAATTCCCATGCCTGACAGCGCACATCACGAGGATTGGCATCCGCGCCACGGGCCGTGGCTCATCGCCGTGGGCGTGATGCTGGCGACGTTCATGCAGGTGCTCGACACCTCCATCGCCAATATCGCCCTGCCGCACATCGCCGGCAGCCTTTCGGCCACGACCGACCAGGCGACGTGGGTGCTGACGAGCTATCTGGTGGCCAACGCCATCATCCTCCCGATGACGGGCTGGCTGGGTAATCATTTTGGCCGGAAACGGGTCTTCATTTCCTGCATCGGAATTTTCACGTTTGCGTCGGTGTTGTGCGGGCTGGCGCCGAGCCTGCCGATGCTGATTCTGGCGCGCATTTTGCAGGGCGCGGGCGGTGGCGCGATGGTGCCTATCGCCCAGGCGATTTTGCTTGAAAGTTTTCCGGTCGCCAAACGCGGCATCGCCATGGCGACCTTTTCGCAGGCCGTCATCGTGGCGCCCATCATCGGCCCCACCCTCGGCGGCTGGATCACGGACAATTATTCGTGGCGTTGGATTTTCTACATCAACCTGCCATTCGGCATCCTCGCCATGTTCCTGGCGGAATGGCTGGTCGAGGACCCGCCTTACATCAAACGCAACGAAAAGGCGGCGATTGATTTCATCGGGTTCGGGCTGCTGGCGCTCTGGCTGGCGACGCTGCAAATCGTCCTGGACAAAGGACAGGAGGCGGACTGGCTGGGCGCGGTCTGGATTCGGTGGTTCATGGCCGTTTCCGCCGTCGCCATGATCGGATTCATCGTGTGGGAGTTCACGGTGGAACATCCGCTGGTGGACCTGCGGATTCTCAAGAGCCGGAACTTTGCCGTCGGCCTGATGCTGATGACGGTGGTGGGCATCATTCTTTACGGCACGACGGCGGAGCTGCCCCTGTTTTTGCAAACGTTGATGGGTTATCCGGCGTTGCAAAGCGGTTACGCCATGAGCCCGCGCGGCGTCGCCGCGTTCCTCACCACCTTCGTCGTCGGGCGGCTGGTGGGAAAAATCCGGGCGCGCTGGCTGCTTTGTTTTGGTTTTTCGATGCTGGCGTTGTCCGCGTTTCTGTTGAGCGACATCAACCTCCAGGTCAGCATGGCCAGCATCATTTTTCCGACCGTGTTGAACGGCGTGGCCATCAGTTTTATTTTCGTGCCGTTGACGACGACGACGATGAGCCAGTTGCGCCAGCGGCAGATTGGCAGCGCCACCGGTCTTTACAATCTCATGCTCAACATCGGCGGCAGCATCGGCATCGCCCTCGTCACCACCCTCATCGCGCGCGGCGCGCAGGCGCATCAGGCGCTTATGACCGGGCATCTGACGCCGACCGACCCGGCGTTCACGCGGCAACTCCACGCGGCGCAGGCCATGCTCGCGCGGCACAGCGATCCGGTGACGGCCATGCATCAGGCTTACGCGCTCATTTACAACGAGCTCAACCAGCAGGCGCATTTGTGGGCGTTTGTGGACACGTTCCGGATATTCGGGCTGATGGTGCTGTGCTGCCTGCCGCTGATTCTGTTGTTCAAACACATCCGGCACGCGCCAGCGCGAAAGGTGGAACTGGCCTGAAAATTGCTGAACTAACTCTGTAACAAATTCCATCGCACCAGTGTCTAACTGGATGATTATGAAAAAATCGGTTTTGATCAAAAGCCTTCTGCTGGCCGCCAGCCTGCCGTTGCTCGCGGGCTGTGTGATCAATGAACGCCCGCCGGTCGCCGTCGCGTCGCCGACCGCCGACGTGGTTGTGACCCAACCGGAAGCCCCTCCTCCGCCGCAGGCCGATTTCATGCCGGCCCCTCCCGGGCCGTTGACCATTTGGCTTTGGGTGCCGGGCTGCTGGGAATGGCGCGGTCACTGGGTTTGGGTGGGTGGTTGCTGGGCGCCACGCCCGCACCCGCACGCAGTTTGGGTGGCCGGTCACTGGGGACCCCGCGGTCACGGCTATGTCTGGGTTGGCGGTCACTGGCGCTAAAACCGAATTGATCTCTCTCGAAAACTTTCACGGCCATCGGCGTTGAACGACGCCGGTGGCCGCTTTGCGATGTGGGATGTGGTGTCGGCGCTGTGCGCCGATTCAATCGAGCCGCAGGCTCGACGCTACACCACCTTCTCATTTAATCCTTTGCAAATTGCGGTAAAGTGGCGCACATTCCCGGAGATTTCCAAAACCAAAAAGCGAACATGAAAAATTCTATTCCAGTCAAAACGCTTCTCATCGCCGCCGTGTTGCCGCTGTTCGCGGGTTGCGCGTCAAAAGCGCCCACCAACGTCGCGCCGCAGGTCGCGACGGCAGACAACGTTTATGTCGGACAACCCACCCAGCCGCCGCCCGCGAACCAGAAAGACGTAATTCCCGCACCGCCAGGCCCGCGGACGCTGTGGTATTTCATTCCCGGCCACTGGGAATGGCGCGGTCAATGGGTCTGGGTGCAGGGCCACTGGCGGACGCGCCCGCATCCGGGCGACATCTGGCTTCCGGGCAAATGGGTGCAACAGACCAACTCCATGCAGCAGACCAACGTCTATGTCTGGCAAAAAGGCCACTGGCGTTCCGGCGCGCCCTCGGATGAAGAATCTACTGACGTCCACTGACAGATAATTTTCCGATCATCGGCTGAACAAAGCGCCTCTGTTTGGAGTTCCGCGTTTACGCGGCACGGTGAGCTGTGTTAACGCTGCCAACTGCGCCCCAAAACAAAGTAGCTGGCCACTTGGGTCGGCAGGGGCGACCTGCTGAGACTGTCTCAAAACAATTTCTCGTCGGAGGGGCGAGTTCCACGAGTCCCCATTTTCAGAGGCATTCGATGGGTCAGGGGCTCGTATAACTCGCCCCTCCGATACTTTTGAGACAGTCTCAGCAGCGCGGCCCTGCCAACAGAAAAACCAAACTGACCCAGTACCACAGGTTCACCGCGTCCGCGCCCGGAAGCATTTCACGGCGGATTATTTTTCCTGGAGAATGAAAAACCATCCGGGCGCGGTTGGATCCACCGCATTGGTGGCGGTGAGCGTGAAGCTGCCGCTGGTGGCGGTGTTGGTCGCCAACGCGGTCCAGTTGGTCAATGGCAAAGAAAGGTTCGTGCTCATCAGCACGGTGAAAACTCCTCCGGTGATGCTGTTGGCGACATTGAAGACGAGGTTCGTCCCGGCGAGGCTGAAGCCGGTGATGACCGGCACGGGCAGCGGGATGGTGTAATCGGCGACGACGGGCAGATGGTCGCTGGCGTCGGTGAGGTCGAGGTAAAGTTGTGCGGCACTGATGGACGCACCCGTTGCCAGATCATTGTTCAACGCGGTATTGGTACCGGAATTCACGCTGCCGAAGTAAGCCGTCGTGCCGTTGTTGCCGAAGACATGATACGTTGCGGGCACGAACATCAATCCGCCCGCCGCGCCGTAATAAATGTTGGTCGTCATCACCTGCAAATCGTCGCGGTATTCGAGGTCATAACTGTGTTCCGTAAGCATGACGAGGATGTTGGTATCGGTGGCGCTGGCGCTCCAGTTGAGGCTCGGATTGTCCGTCGGATTCAGCGGGTCAATGCCCTGCCCCTGTTGAATGCCGTTCGGCGCGGTGTTGGACAAAATCGTCTGATACATCGGCTCGCCGCTGTTGTCCACGTTGTAATCGCCGACGTAAAGCACGCAGGCGTTGGCGGGCAGATTGTTCGCTTCATCGTTGCGGATGATTTGCGCCTCACCGAGGCGGTAGTTTTCATTGGCCGTGCCGGTGCTTGCTTTGTAGTGGCTGACGTAAATGTAAAACTCATTCGTGGTCGTGGGTGTGACAGCGACGGGCGCAAATTCATAACGCATCACCTCGCGATATTCGCCGCTGGCTGAACCCAAATTGCCAATGCCGCCGGGCGGATCCACCGGCACGGACGCGAGCAGTTGCACCGTCTCGGTGTTATAGACCAGCGCGTTCGGGCCGTTGCCGGAGCCGTTGTTGGCGCTGCCGCCGAATTGCGTCGCCTGATAGGCGCTGTTGGAATACATTCCCGCAACTCCGTAAAAAGAATTCAGCCCGCTCACGATGGGTGCGACCGTGATCGGATTGCTGGTCGTCTCCTGCAATGCCAGAATGTCCAGCGGCTGCGCCGGGTCGTTGCCAACGACCTCTTCGCCGATGCCTTCCAGCACGCCGCCCGCCTGCACATTGGTCGTGTTGCCCGGCGGCGCGATCAGGCCGGGCAACGGCGTCGTCGTGCCGCTGTCGGCCTCGATATTGTAAGTGACGATGCGCAAAGTCCGCGTCTGCGCGAAAAGGGTCGTCGCCATGCAGCAGGCTGCCAACAAGGCCGGCCATTGCAGCCAATCGTGAATTTTTTGTGTCTTCATCAACATGTCTCTTGTTTCAACCAGGGCCTCTGATTGTAACACACCCGCGGAAATTTGCCAGCGGCGATATTGTCCGCAAATGCTGTCATTTTGAACTCGCCGCAGAATTTTCAACCGTCAGCGCTCATGGCCCTTTCCTAATCCACCCACGCCGGCAAAACCCGCCGCGGTTGAACCGAACCTTGAACCGGCAAGGGTTGTCTCAAAATCCAGATTTTCACGATTGAAGATCAGGATGCTTTTCTGAATTTCCTTTCTCTTCTGCTGGACGCGTCTCGAATGGACTGACACTTTGCCCGCGCATGACTTCCGAACCGGCCAGCGTCAAATCAGAGGTTCGCGCCTCGCGCAGAGGCTGGCTTGGCCTCTTTCAGCCTGCACCGCCGGCGGCAGTCACGCTGACTGATCCCACGGAAATTGCGGCGAAGTATCGCCACTGGCAAACGCGCGTCCTGATTTTTTCGATCGCCGGCTACGCGACGTTCTATTTCGTGCGCGGGAATCTCAGCATTGCGATGCCGCTGATGGGACAGCAGCTTGGAATCACCAAGGAACAATTGGGTCTGTT
>Ga0181521_10007301_pt1 | contig 11649 bp, 7 predicted proteins | sample PEATcosm2014_Bin_32_FD_119764 | JGI IMG/M metagenome (GOLD analysis project Ga0181521, IMG submission 119764) | Peatland microbial communities from MTU Mesocosm Facility, Houghton, MI, USA - PEATcosm2014_Bin02_60_metaG | ecosystem: Environmental > Terrestrial > Soil > Wetlands > Peat | place... | reverse complement strand
TCGTCTACCAATTCGAGGGCGGCGTCGGCCGGTTCCCCTTCCGAGCCCTGGCGTTCGGAGGACAGTCAGGATTCCCATTCAGTAGCGGTGAAAGCGGGGCAGTCGATGTCACCACCAACTGACACCACCGCACCGTCGGGTGCGATCGAGCGCGTGCGCCGTCTCGCGTGGTTCCCCGGCTGGCTGCGCAACCTCGCGCTGCTGGTCCTCGTTGGCGGGGTCGTGGGGCTGTCGGTCGTACCCACCGCGAGCGCGGGAACATACGTGATCGACAATTGCCCAGCGGCGCCCGGCGGCAATGGCAATCCGGGGCCGTGGTCGGTGTTCGGGGCGCCGCAGAACACGAAGGGAAGTTGTGCCGGGGGGCCGGGCGACTTCATCGGCCCGCTCGGTGGCAGCATGGCCCCGGCCACAGTCGATGGTGTTCAGGTCGCAGTTCCGGGCGGTAGCGGCATCACGATCACGGCAGCGCGCATCTGGTGGTTTGTGCCGCATCAAGCCTCGGGCGCTGACACGTTTGCAATCGCGGGGGTGAACACCGGCGGCATCGAGGAATCCGGCACCCCGAAAGACAGCGCAAGCACCCCCGACGAATGGGCCTTGCCGTCGAACACGACCGAGCTGACGCTGGCTGACTACTGCTCGAACGACGACGCCGGCGCTGGCTGCACCTTCGGCGGCGGCGAGAACCCCGATCTTGAGCTGCTTGGGTCGCAGCTCACGCTCGATGACACGACTCTCCCGAGCGGCACTGTGACAGGCGGCGCGCTCGCGAGCTCGGGCACGGTATCGGGCACGGCCTCGATCAGCTACCAGGCGACGGATGCAAGCTCAGGGGTCCGGCTTGTGCAGTTGCGGGTAGATGGCGAACCCCTGGCGGAGAAGGACTACATCGCAAGCTGCTCGTACACGGACTTTCAGGCGTGCCCGCCGAGTGTGTCCGACACGATCAGCTGGAACACGGCGACGGTGGCAGCCGGCCAGCATCGCGTGGAACTCGTTGTCGAGGATGCGGCGCAGAACACGAGCGTCATCTACAGCGGAGAGGTCACTGTTCAGAACGCCGCGAGCACAGCGTCGTTGGGTGAGCTTCCCGGCCCCGGCAGCACGGGTGCCACCGTGCTCGGCAGTGGCAATCCGAACGGAGCGCGCGCCAGCGAGACGGCCAGCCTGCGGCTCGGATTGCGACGGGCGATCACGCGCACCTACGCGCACCGGGCGATCGTGGTCGCTGGACGCCTGCTCGACGGCCAGGGTCGGCCGATTGGGCACGCGACTCTCGACGTTTCGCAGCAGCTCGTCGGGACGGCAGCGCCGCAGCTCGTGACTCACACGACGACGGGCTCTGATGGCACGTTCAGCGTGCGGGTGCCTGCCGGTCCGTCGCGGGCTATCGAGATTGCCTACAGAGCGTTCTCGGGTGACGCGAGCTACGCGGCCGTGGCCCACATCGCCGAGACCGTTGAGGCGGGTGTACGACTGAGCATCACGCCGACTCAGACCGGCCCCGAAGGGATGATCGTGCTGTCGGGCACGGTCGAGGGAGCGATCCCGCAGCAGGGCGCGATCGTGGACCTGCTCGTGCATTACCGTGGCCGCTGGGAGCCGTTCAGGACACCGCGAACGAACGGGCGCGGTCGCTTTCGCGTTGCGTATCAATTCGAGGGTGGCGTCGGGCGCTTTCCTTTCCGCGCCGAGGTCCCCGGCGGTCAGGCAGGCTTTCCCTTCGGTAGCGGTGACAGTCAGGTGGTCGATGTCAGCACGAAGTAACCCGACGCGCCGCGCGCCGATGCTGCTCTGGCGCGGCCGGGCGTGCGTCGTGGTGGCACTTCTTGCGTTTGTCCTGCCGCCGGCGATGGCGAGCGCGGAGGCAGGCATCACCGCCCAGGGAGTCGCGGACGACGGGGCTTTCCTTCCTTACGCTCCCGCACCGGCGCAGGTTGCCGGCCTGTGCCTGGTTGATACGGGTGTGAATCTCAACCCGGACACCGAAGGCGTCGTGGTCGAACGAACCGCGCTCGACGGCGGCACGGGGAATGACGTGAGCTCCACGCTGCACGGGACTGTGCTCGCCATGATGGCGGGGGCGCCTGCGAATGGCTGGGGCATGATCGGCACGGCGCCCCACGCCATCCAGATCGTCTCCGTGCGAATCGTTGAGCCCGAACAGACCACGTTCCCGTTCAGCGCATACGCGACGGGAATCGTCGCTTGTCTTAGCCTCCGCTCTCACTACAACATCCGGGTTATTAATCTCTCGCTCGGGACTTCTGAATCTCCATCTGCCGAAGGCTATGAAGCGCTGACCAATGCGCTTGAACGAGCAACGAACTATGGCGTTGCGGTCGTCGCAGCCGCAGGTAACGACGACGGAGGAGCGGTGGAGTACCCTGCCGCTCACCCCGGAGTGCTGTCGGTCGGCGCGACGGATACGCAGGGCGGCGGCTTCTGCTCGTTCTCCAACCGCGGCGAAGGATTGCGCCTGCTCGCGCCCGGCTGCGATCTCGACGGTGCCAACCCCGTGACGGGCGAACCCGACTACGACTACTGGCAGGGCACCAGCGAGGCATCGGCGATTGCAGCGGCGGCCCTTGATGCGCTCGACTCCTACCAGCCTGGCTTGTCGCCGGAAGCGGCCGAGAAGGACCTGACGGAAGCCGACAACGGCGTGCTGAACATCGCGCAGACGTTCCGCAACGCGGGGCTCGGAGCGATTGTCACGGCCGGCGAAGGAGCCGAGCCAGGGGCACAGTCGAACTCGACTCCGGCATCGTCTCCCCAGCAGGTGACACCATTGGCCGCGATGACCCTCACGCAGCCATTCGGACGCCCACGAGCCCGACTGAGGCGAGTCAAGCACCGGCTCGTGCTCGCGCTGTCGGGACGCCCGAGCGAAGCTCAGGTGCAGGTGCGCTATCTCGGCCACAGGGGACGATCGCGCCAGCTTCGCGTGCTGCGCACGCTGCACGGCGTCTTCACGAGCCTGACGCTCCCGACCTCCGGCGTGGTCGAGGTATCGGTGCGCTATACCGACCCCTACGACGTGGAACGAGCAAGCCCGTGGACGACACTTCGGCTACCAGCATCCGTGAGCACGGCGGCAAAGGCCCGGCGCGGGCGATGAGACGATCGAGCGTGATGATCGCGGTCATGCTCGCGGTCGTGGCTTGGCTCTCGCCGTCCCAGGCGTTCGCGGCCGGCACCTATCAGGTGAGTGCCTGCAACTTCGCGCCAGAAGCCGCCAACAACTCCTGGGCATGGTCAACGAACGATCCCGCGGAGCCGGCGCACTATGCCGAGCACGTCAACTGCCCGTACCGGCTTGGAGGCGATGGCGGAAAGGCGGACCAGGAAGGCGGGCTATCGACAACCGACGCGCTTGGCCTCTCAAGTGGAGCTGCGCCGGGCACAAGCGCGGGTTGGACGTTCGCGGCGCCGGCGGGCACGTCGATCACCGGGCTCGCCTATGAACGGTTCATCGGGCATCAGTTCGACGGCTTCAACGATTGGTCGCCGGCGCTCCGCGCAGACGGGGCGATTGTGCCAGGAGAAACATGCCTCGATTCGGTCCAGAATGGCGAGACGTGTTCTGTGGGCGCTCCGCCTGGAGAGGGAGGCGAACCGGCAGTAATCACAGGTCTTTCGGCGCACGAACTCTCACTCGGCGTTGTGTGCCAAGCGCCGGCCGAGGATGAATGTGTTACGGGAGCAACCCAATATGCCGTGTGGGCAACGATGTACGGCGCGACGGTGACACTCTCCGATCCGACGCCGCCGACGCTCAGCGCGCCGTCGGGCGCGCTGTGGGGACCGGGTGAAGCTGGCGGCTTTCACAAGGGCACCGAAAGCGTGGCTGTGTCGGCTGCTGATGTCGGAGGGGGCGTCGCCAGCATTGTGCTATCCGCGGACGGGCGGCCAGTGGAGACATACACGGCACCATGCAATTTCACCTTCGCGCAACCGTGCCCGTCATCCACGGGGACACAGACATTGACGTTGCCGACGACGCAGCTCTCCGACGGTACGCACACGCTCACGCTCGTCGCGACTGACGCGGCCGGTAATCAATCGACGGTCGCCTCGCACGAAATCACGGTGGAGAACAGCGCGCCTCCGCCGCCCGTAGGGCTGTCTGCCGCCGCGACGCAAGCGGGTGGCTCCACATTTACGGCCACCTGGAGCGATCCCACAGGCCAGCTCGCACCGATCACCGGCGCGTTCTACCAAGTCTGTCCTGCAAGCGGCTCCGGCGCGTGCAGCGCGCCCGCGTCGGCACCGGCGACGGGACCGGCAACAGTGGTCGTGCCTGGGCCTGGAAGTTGGAGCATCGACGTGTGGCTCACCAACGCGGCAGGCAACGCGAGCTCCGCCAATGCTGCGCACACGAACGTCGTCGCAGCGCCGTCCAGCTCGGACGGCTCGGGGACGGGCATGGGTCATAGCTCGACCGCGACGACGCCGACGATCCACGTCACGGAGACGCTGCGCGGGCGCGAGCTGATCGTGCGTGTGAGCGGACCCGCGAGCGGCGCGGTCCGCGTGGGTTTCACCGGGCGGCTTGGAGGCCGAGCCGTCGCCTCGGGCGCCAAGACGGTCGCGCTCAAGCGCGGACGGCTAACGGTGATGTTCAGGCTCGGCCCGCGGACGGCGGCGCACGCCCTGATCCGTGTGAGCGCGAAGCTCGATCACGAGCTCGCGGTCACGAGCACGCTCCGTCGTCACACATCACACGTCGAGGCGAAGCGATAACGAGCCCCGGTCTCCCAGGGCTCGTCTCGATATGGACCGTAGACTCACCTGAACAGGTGTACGGCCCACGAGCAATGTAACAGCAGCCCGCGTTGGGATCAGTCTGCAAGCCCTAGCGCCTCGCGCATCGACTCTATGACGGCGCGATCCTTGGGGCGACCGGCCGCGGCCTTGGAGTGCAGGATGGTCTCAGCCGATGCGACCGGGACGACGATGCCCGTTCCGGGCACGGTCTCCTGCGTGGCGGTGGCGATGATCTCCTCGTAGCCGCTGGTGCCGTCGGGGATGAGGACAACATCGAAGTCACCGTGGCGTGTGGTGAACGTGATCGACACCTGATTGCGAAAGGTGCGGGCGTCGATGCCGTCGGGTGGCCGGAAGCCCTCGGGGTAACGTGCGGGGTCTACGCGAAAGCCGGCGTCGAGTTCTTCTACGGCGGCGGCCAGCCGTGCGAGATTGCCCTCGGAGCGCTCGGGTGTCACGTCGATGTCGTCGGTTGGTTCCGGCCAGCCGCGTGCCTGGGCGGCGGCGCCGCCGATCACGACATAGAGCACTTGATGGCGCTCAAGGGCCGTGAGGATGGCTTGGCGGCCGTCGTCTATCGAGTCGCTGTCTGCCATGTCTTTGCCGGTGTGGTTTCCGCCTGGCGTTGGCGCATCTCAAGGGTGGCCCATAGCGCTGGGACCGAAGCGCGGGCGCCGGCATCGGGGGATGCCTCCGCGATGCGGATGAGGTCGAGCAGCGACGCGACTCTGACAGACGTGCTCGGGGCGATCTGCATGGTCTCGGCGTCGCGCGCGAGGTCGCGGTAGCCGCGGGTGCCGGGCGGCATCTGCGTGACGTGCAGCTCCCCGCCGGTGGGCAGTGTCCAGCGCTGCGTCTGCGCTGTCCCTTCGGCGCTCGGCTGGGCGTCGAGTCGCCGGGCGGTCTGCTCGATGCGGCGCAGCGCGGTCTCTGCTGGTACTACGTGCAGCGTTCGAGCGCCGAGCATGACCGGCGAGCCGTGCAGGGCAGCCGCGACATCGCCGATCACGACGAAACGCGCCTGTCCGGCCAGCTCGGCGAGGGCGCCGATCGGGTCAAAGCCCTCGGTGGCCCATGCCGGCGTCAGGCGCTCTACGCGCTCTGCCGGGTCGAGCCGCAGCTGCCGCGCGATCTGCGCGTCGTAGGAGTCGTCGTAGCGCGCGATGCCGACGGTGAGCTCTAGGCCGCAGGCCCGTAGCGCTTCGATGACGCTCTCAAGCGGCGGGTGCTGCTGGCCGGTCTCCCAGCGGGCGATAGTTGACTGCGGGCGCCCCAGGCGCCCGGCGAGCTCGTCCTGAGAGAGCCCTGCGCGCCTGCGCCCGGTCACGAGTAGATCAGAACTACGCATAGCAAGATTATAGCGGAAGTAGCATAAAGTGACGTGTGGCCCGGCGAGCCCTGTGCCCGCCGGGCCGTGGTGTCTCAGGCAGCCGCGACCAGCTCCAAGGCGCGGGTCTTCTCGGCCCCGTCATCGAGCGCGCGGGCGAAGCGCTGACCGCTTGAGCGCAGCGGGCGAATCCAGTCGCCGTACTCCACGATCGCGTTCACCGCCGCCCACTTGGAGCCGGGCGCGTTGCCCTGCGTGTCGCCGCGCAGGAACAGCTCCGAGATGCGGTCCTTGGTCTGCTGGCGTGAGCTACGCGCACGGCTGCTCATCGAGTCGTCGGTCCCGTTCGGGTAGAGCTCATTGAGGACCGCGCGCAGCTGGCGCTCGGTGCAGTGTTCGGAGGCGAGCTCGTCCCCGAAGCGCTTGAACTGCTCGTAGTAGTTGATCGAGAGGTCCAGCACCCGCCGCGCCTCGTGGACGCGCTGTGTGACGGCTTCGGTGTGGCGGATCGAGAACTTCTGCCGCGCCTTGCGAAGCCCCCAATTGAGCGTGTTCTGACAGACGACGCGGACAGGGGTCGTGGCGGCGATGACCGCCGTCGAGCCATCGTGGCTGTTCATCAGCAGCACGTAGGGCCGCACCGGGTCGCCGCCGACCTCGACGTGCTCGGGCAGCGTGGCGAGAACCCATACGCGGCGCCCGCCGTGCAGGCTGCCGGCCGTCTCGAAGTTGATCGAGCTGCCGAGCAACTGGTCGATGAAGGCGAACGCTTCGTGATTCTGCACGAGGCGGTAGCGCTCACCGACGATCCCCAGCACTTCACGGGTGTCCTGGCGGACGGTCGCGTAGTAGCCGGGAATCTCCTCGCAACGCGGAATCCACCAATCGGCGTCCGGCATTTCGCCGCGGTCGATCGCGATGGGCTCCTTGGCGACGGTCCAGCCGAGCCCCGACGCCTCGATCGCCTCGCCGACGGTCGCCGGCGGTCGGTCGAGTACGGCTCCGAGCCCGTGCCAGGGTGTCTCACGCACGGAGAACATCGAGTCTGAGTCTGTGAGTCCAGCGGACATACTGCCGCCCTCCTTTTTGGATGGGTGGTCCCGCCCGGTGCGGGGCCTGTCGCAGCCCTGGCCGCATCCCCGGAGGGGATGCAACACTGGCCGGGCAAGCGGGCTCCCGCACCGGAGGACCAACGTGCTCCCGATCACAGCTGCCCGACTACGGGCTCGCTGCTTCCGTCGAGCCGGCTCCACGAGAACGGACCGCGTAGGTTCGGTGGCATCTGCTCGTGCGAGTCGATGCCGTTCACCCACTCCTCCTCGTCGTTCTTCCAGTAGAAGAAGGCGATCTCGTCGGTCTTGCGGTCGCGCTCCTCGCGAGTCGCGAACTTCTCGATGTCGATGTCGCCTTCCACGTCCACCGCGAGCTCCGTCTCGCCGCGGTGATAGACGACGACATACGGCCAGCTGCCGAGGTCCCAGCCGTTGAGTCCCCAATTCGCGATTGCGTCCCAGCCGATACGGCTTGCGAACTCCCTCCGGTCATAGCCTTCGTCTCCGGGCCAGCGGGTGCGCGTAGGCATGGCGCCCTCCTTTGGATACGGGTGGCCCCGCCCGATGCGGGGCCGGTGGCAGCCCCGGCCGCATCCCCGAAGGGATGCGAAAATGGACGGGCAAGCCGGCTCCCGCACATCGGGACGTGCCGCTACGCGGTGAGCTGCGCTCCGGTCTCTGCGGCGAGCCGCTGAACCTCGGCCAGCCACTTCGCGGGTATCTCCTCCTCCAAGCGCTCAAGGAACGTCGCCGTCGCATCGCTGGAGACAAGACGCAGCGGTACGACGTTCTCGGGCAGGCTGTCGGGATCGAGCGCCCGCGTGATCTGATTCGCGAGCTCCGGCCGGGGCGCGTAGGCCATGTACTGTTCGGTCGTGTTCATGCGCTTGTGCCGCATGAGCGCCTGAATCGTCCTCACATCTACGCCCTTGGCGGCCAGGCTCGTGCCGAACGAGTGGCGCAGGTTATACATCTTGATCGGCTTCAATTCGGCCGTCTGGAGCGCGAGCTTGAACGCTTCGCGCAGCGGGCGCTCTGGCACGGGCCGCTCCGGTTCGAGCTCGCAGGCGAACACGAAGTCCTCATCGCTGGTCGCATAGCCGCGCTGCTTGAGCTTCGCCAGAGCGCGAGCCAACCGAGGCGTCATGGGGATGGCCTCCGAGTCGCCAGTCTTGGTCGTGTCGAGCTGGCCCAGCACCCAATTGTCGTAGGGGCGAATCACGCCTGCCTGGAAGTCAACGGCTCCCCACTTCATGCCAAGGGCCTCGCCGGGCAGACGTAGACCCGCGTGGGCACCGCAGAGCCAGAACGCTTCCTCCAGAACACCAGGCGCGTGTCCGAGGAGGCGGGCAACCTCGTCGGTGTCGTAGAAGTCCTCGCGGCGCAAGATGCGTTCGCGCTCCTCGCGCTTGTTCGCGCGCTTGACCTCGGCCAGCGGGTTCACGTCGAGCCAGCGCTTGCGCACGGCGTAGTCGAAGGCGGCAGAGAGGACATCGCGGTACTCGTTGCGAGTCTGCGCGGCGGCGGGCGCCACGAGCATCCACACCTTCGTCTTGCGTCGGGCGATGATGAATCCCTCGGATTCGAGGGCCTTCGCCTTCGCGAACGTGACGCACTTGGGGCGCTGGGCGTTCAGCGGCACGACGCGGTAGGCGCCGCGGCGCCGGTGCTTCCAGGTGCCCGGCATTTCGTCCGCGAGCTGCACGGCCTCGGCCTTGGTGGCGACCTCGACCGCCTGGCTGCCGGGCGGCTGCGCCGTCCAGCGTTGGACCTCGATTCGGCGAACCTCCTTGCCTTCGGCGCGGGCCTTCTTCGCCGCCTTCTCGCCGCGCACCTTGTAGGACTTGAAATCAGCGAAGTACGCACGCAGACGCCCGTCGGCAAAGTCGCGCAGCGGAGTGTCGGCGCCGAGATCGCGGTACATGCGCTCGGTCATGGCGTTGTAGCCGGCGAGCGTTGAGCGCTTGAGGCCCTTCTCGTGTTCGCGCTCAGCGATCGAGCCGTAGAGGGCGTCCGCGAGCGTCGCCTGCTGCTCGTCGGGCTCGGGGAGCTCGACTACGGTCTCCAGCTCGCGCAGGATCGCGTCCAGTTGCTCGTCGGCGTCCTTTGGCGTCAGGTGCTCGGGCGTCGGGCGGGGTCCGTTGCCTGCCCGCCAGATGATCGCGCCGCGCGACGAGAGCCGACCTGAGTCGCGGACGTGCGCCGGGCCGAGCCGGCGTCCGCCGCGTTCGCCATCCTGGTCGTACCAGAAGGCCCAATAAGACCGTCCGCTACCCCTCTTGTCGGGGCGGACCTGTAGATGCCCCGTGGGGCGAGATTTGCCGCTCATGTTGCTGTAGACCTCCATCGACTCGAACCGGCCAAGGAGGTTCGAGTCGAGAGGCAGATTTCTCTAGGATTTCTAGAGAGGGCCGCGCCCAGGCTGAAATAGGGCCTGTATCTACGGCGAAAACCCGCTAACTAGAGCCAAATCGAGGGCGAGACTTGCGAATCATAATCCGCGTGTCGGGGGTTCGAGTCCCTTCTTGGGACGATGGCTCTTGTACGACGATTTTGGTGCTAGCGCGGCGTGCGGAGCATCAGCGGAGGTGTTCGGCCATCCAGGTGCCCAGGGGTTCGATTTCGCTCCAGTTGTAGTTCTCGTGGTCTGTGGTCCAGGCTCCGACCCCGGGTGCGCAGACGATGTCGTGGTTGTGGCAGATCTCGACGGCGTGGCCTTTCAGGGTCGACGGAGTCACGGCCGTGAGGCTGTGCCCGAACACCTTCGTGTAGATGCCGTCGGCGTTCGTGTTCGCGCTACCCCATTTTTCGATGTTCGTGTCGTCGCCGCGGTTCTCGGGGTCGGCGATCAGGATCACGCCGGCCACGTGGGAGACTTCGCTGCCGCTCATCAGGCTGCCGATCGCGAGGTGGATCGCCAGCGCGCCCTGCGAGTAGCCGGCGAGGACGATCTTCTCTTTCGGGCACGCTTCGGCCTCTTCACGTACGCCGATCGCGATGTTCAGCGCGCCTTCCCAGAAGCTTTCTTCGTATTCGTTGTAGGCGTTGCCGAATATCGCCCCCATCGGCCCGGGGACCGGCAGTGCTTTGTAGCGGAGCCCGAAGCCCTTGATCGAGGCGCCCGGCTGTAGTTTTTCGAGCTCTTCGCGGAACGCGAAGAACGCACCGGGTACCCGCGAGCCCATGTTGGCGCTCTCGGTCGAGCTGTATTTTTCCGACCCCTGAGGCGTCTCGCCCGACCCGCGGACACCGACGAACAGGGCGGTCGCGCATTCGACCGGCGGGTTCTGCGGCTGGGCGGGCACGTTGGGGGGTGGCGGCGCTTTCCATCCGACCCAGGGCACGACGAAGACACCATCCCCCTGGATCGGGCTGCCGGTGCCCTTCGGCCCGGGCCCCGTCGCGCTGCCCCAGTTGACTTCGGTCGCGTCGACGTAAGTGTTGGCCGACACGCCGACGGTCGAGCTGAGGATGCTCCCGTGGATTGTCGCTTCGTCGCCGTTCGCGACCGACAGGCCGGTCGTCGCGTACTTGATAGTTGTCCCCAGGAGGCTCGCCGACCCTTCGGGTTCGAGGATGATCCCGCCCCAGTCGCCCGCGGCCGGGGCGGTCGAGCCTCCGTCCGCGTCAGTGTCTCCGCCGACGGAATCGTCGCGCCACGAGGTGAGCGTGACCGGATGTTCGGCGGTGCCGTTCGCGTTCAGCGTGCCGGCGACGGCAATGTAGGTGCAGTTCTCGCCCTTGATGATCGTGCCGGCGCCGAGCGTCAGCGTAACTTTCGCCGGCACCGTCAGCGAGTCGCAGCCCGACGTCAGCACCGGCAGCAGCGTGCCCGTCCACGGCAGCGCAGAGCTGACCGTGACGGTGTCGCCGCCGAGCGCCACCCCGTTGAGACCGTTATTAGCACCGGAGTTCCCGTTCAGGGCACCCATGTCGATCGAGGAGCTGTAGATGTCGATCGCTTCGCTGCGGGCATAGTTGACGGCGTTGTTCTCGACGGTCGGTACGCCTTCCGGCGAGTAGACGTAGATCCCCTGGCCGCTTGAGTGCGTGACGGAGCTGTTCGTGATCGACGTTGTGGCCCGGTTCGCGGTGACGGCCCGGCTCGCGTAGTCGACATTGGTGTGTTCGAGGGTCAGCGTCGGGTTCGGATTGCCGTTCCCGGGCGCCGATGTTTCGATGCCACCCCAGTCGCCGGCGGCGGGGAGGGTGGCGTTGCCGTCGTTGTTGGTATCTCCTCCGACGGTGTCGTCGCGCCAGGAGGTGAACGTGACAGGGTGTTCGGCAGTCCCGTTCGCGTCCAGGGTTCCCTGCACGTCGACGTAGGCGCAGTTTTCGCCCTTGATGATGGTGCCGGCGCCAAGCGTCAGCGTGACTTTCGCCGGCACCGTCAGCGAGTCACAGCCCGACGTCAGCACCGGCAGCAGCGTGCCCGTCCACGGCAGCGCGGAACTGACCGTCACCGTGTCGCCGCCGAGGGCTACCCCGTTGAGGTTG
>Ga0181521_10007299_pt1 | contig 11650 bp, 9 predicted proteins | sample PEATcosm2014_Bin_32_FD_119764 | JGI IMG/M metagenome (GOLD analysis project Ga0181521, IMG submission 119764) | Peatland microbial communities from MTU Mesocosm Facility, Houghton, MI, USA - PEATcosm2014_Bin02_60_metaG | ecosystem: Environmental > Terrestrial > Soil > Wetlands > Peat | place... | reverse complement strand
GAGTTGCGTGTTCGACTCGAGCACGGTCTCGATGATGCGCAAATGATTGGCGCGCAGCGAGCTGCCCGTTTCCGTCACCTCGACAATGGCATCGGCCAGGAGCGGCGGCTTTACTTCGGTTGCGCCCCAGGAGAATTCGACGCGCACGTCAACCTTCCGCTCGGCGAAATAATTGCGGGTGAAACTGACCAGTTCGGTGGCGATGGTGCGTCCGGCGAGGTCTTCGATTTTCTGGAAGCCCGACTCCTCGGGCACGGCCAGCACCCACTTGACCTTGCCCATGCTTTGTTTGGCATAAATCAGGTCGGCAACCTTGACCACGTCGAGGCCGCTTTCGAGCACCCAATCGAGGCCAGTCAAGCCGGCGTCGAGCGCGCCGTGCTCGACGTAGCGCGCCATTTCCTGGGCGCGAATCAGCATGCATTCGATTTCGGGATCGTCGGTCGAGGCGAAATAAGAACGGGCGTTGGTGTAAACGCGCAGCCCGGCGCGGGAGAAAAGACTCAAGGTCGCTTCCTGCAAACTTCCTTTAGGAATGCCCAATCGCAATTTCATCGCGCGGTCCTTTCTCTTCCGGCCTTCGGTGGTTCATTCTTCTTTTCATCTTTATTCATATTCATGTTCATATTCATATCCATCGCGTTTTCCGGCGCGATTCCGAGAGGAAGTTCCTCGGTAAAGCAGGAGCGGGTCCCGGTGTGGCAGACCTTGCCTTCGCCGAGCACGTGGACGCGCAGGAGCACGGTGTCGCGGTCGCAGTCGGTCGCGGCGGCAACCACCTGCAAGCGGTTGCCGGAACTTTCTCCCTTGGTCCACAGGGTTTGACGGGTGCGGCTGTAAAACGTTACGAACCCGGTGCGCAGCGTCTTCTCGAGCGCTTCCCGGTTCATGAAACCCAGCATCAGCACCTCGCCGCCGTTCGCGTCTTGAATGACGGCGGGCGCCAGGCCTTGCATCTTGTCGAAATCGATCTCCATCGAAGCCTCCTGAATCTCTGGTGGCAGATTTCCTCTGCCTGGGTAAAACGAAAAGCCCGCTCGGCGAGTTGTGCGCCAGCGGGCTTGGATTTCCTAGGATTGCTTTTGGTTATCCGTGTTCCCCCGCCGACACACTCATCGCGTGGTGATGATGATGGTGATGGCGATGGGTCAGCGGAGTCATCCTGAAAATGATATTAGGGGAGCGGAGATGGGATTGTCAACCTCGGCCCGTAATTAAGGTACTGTCTCAAATTCAGTTTTTTCACCACGGAGGCACGGAGGCACGGAGAAAACCTTGGATCGGTAAAAACCAGCAGGGGATGGTCTTATCCGGTGATCGGGTTTTTCCGTGATTCCGTTCCTCAGTGGTGAAAAAGTCAAATTAGGACACTTCACCCTAAAAGGAGCGATTGATTTCGACGGGCTTGAATATCCTGATATGAAATCGATCTACCGTTTTCCAAAACGATAGACGATGCTGCCCACCATGCGAAGGTTGTTCTGGGGCTCAATCGCGCCGCTGGAATTGGCAAACGAGGCCCGTAGATAGTCACATCCCACTCGGACGGACAGGCGTCCGGCCACGGTGTGTTCGACTCCGCCACCCGCCGCATAGGAGAATCGGACCACGCTGCCGCCCAGGTAATAGTGGTCTGTGACGGGAACGGCGCTGTTGACCCAACCTACGCCGGCCAATCCGCGGACGAAGATGCGGGTCTTTCTCCAACTTGCGGGATAGAGCACCGGTCCGGCGAGAAGGCTGAGGACATTGGCGCTGTGCCTGGTGGCGAGCACGTCGCCGGTGCGAGCGTAGCTGGCGTCTGCCGTCAGTCCCCAATGCGAAGTGAGATCGAGAAGGGCGGCGCCATCCACTCCGTTAAGGGTGGTTTGTGGTTGCGAGGGCGTACCCATCATCAGATAGGTGTAACCGGCGCTCGCCTGAAACACCGGGCCGGTGGCGGCGGCTGGCGCGCCGCTGCCGCTAGCGCGGACTTGCGCGAGGAGCGGCGCTACCATCAACAAAACGAGAGCCGCGACTTTTTTCACGATTCCTATTCCTACCAGCGCAGCCCCACTGTGACTGGCATGACGATGGTCTGGACGTCGCTCTGATAGGCGCGATGATAGCGCCATTCGACGTAGAGCTTCGTCTTGTCGTGCAGGGGATAGGTGACTCCGCCGCCGTAGTTGAAGCCGCCCGCAATCTTGGATTTCGAGGACATATATTGCGCGTTCAGGTTAGTCCCGAAGATGTTGTTTTGCCAGGTCAGGTCCCACCATTGCCACGCAGGCTGGTACGGTGTGCCGGCTTGAAGCTGACGACCGGGGATCGAAACGGTGCGGTCGTAGAAACCTATGCCGAAGATTCCATACGCTCCAAATCCGCGCAGATGGCGGGGCACGTTGACGATGCCGTCGAGGCTAATGGACTGCATATGCCCGGTCTGGTCGTTCAGGAACTGCCCCTGCTTCACGCTGGGACGAAAGCCGAGGTCGTAGTACATGTATTCGGCATCCGCGCCGAACATACGGGTGAAGTTCATGCCGCCTCCGGCCACGGCGAAAATTGAGTTTCCGACATAGCCGGCCACTTCGTGGCGGCCGATGCCGTCTCCGGCGCCGGCGTTCCAGGTAAGACGGTTGAAAATGGATTGGGCCGAAGCCGATGCCATGAGTCCGAAAAAAACCAATAACCACAGTATCCGATTCCTCAATCTCGATCTCCTCTTTCGTAGGACGATATTCCGGCAAACGCGGGCTGTCATGCCGGCGCGCGCTCGGATGCGCTTGCACAACCTTAGATGCGTATTCCGGCTTCCCTTAGAGACGCGGCTTGCCGGGTCTCCAGCCTCGTCCCCGGAGATGGCGAAACGGCCTCGCTTGAGATTAACCAATCGCAAGCCCTTCGGCAAACGCTCCACACCAGGTTTCAAAGTTTCAAGGTTTCAAAGTTTCGAGGTTTCAAGGTTCCGCCGGCGGCGGATGGTGGTTCCTCGCTCGACACTTTGCAACGCGGAGGCGTTCCGCGCAAAATCTTCCGATGGCCACCAAAATTTTCTCTTTCCCAAATAGGAAAAACCTTGCAGATCGAATCTTCCGGCCTGCTAGAATGTTATTCATACCATCTAAGTGGCTGGTTGGCGGCATCTTACGTATCGAGGGCTGCCGTCGACAATGGACTTCGGCGTGCACTTCAAGCATCGAAGTGTCATCTTTTGGCCCATCCCCCGTGGCCTTAAAAGTGCTGGATTGAGGGATTGACCACTGCTTTTGGCAAGCGCCAACCGCCTGTGGCGAAAGTTGGATCCCTATTTAGGGTATTGCTGAAGCGATACCGTTCGCTCTTCGATGTACGCCTCGCCGTGAGGGGGCGACATCGGCGGCCGATTCGACCCAGGCCGTAAAGCCGGCTGTAATTTTGAGGTGCCCGACATGAATTCCCAGGCTTCGCAAATGACCCTAGGCCTTCTACCCGAGCGTCGTACCCCGTGGGAAACGTTCGTTCTTGGATATGGGGCGCAGTCGCTGGTGCTGGCATTCTTCGTGCTTGCGGCCGTCGTTTACCCCGACGTTCTCGAGTCGCCGGTGCACGACTACAGCGTCATCAGCCTGATGGCGACTCCGACTCCGCCGGCCGAGCCACCGGCGCCGGTGCAACATCTGCGAGTTCCAAAGACGGTTGAAATGCCAACGCCGCGGCCGGAAGCGCTGCGCGTTCCCGCGGAAGTGGTGCGAGTGAAGAAAAGCCTACCCGATGAGCCGGCGCCCAAGATCACCATGGCCGCGACGAAAGTGGCTCTGCCGGATGTGAAACCGATGATGGCCCGGATGCCGGTCAAGACAAATGTGTTCTCGACGGGAAGCTCGGCGACGCCAACCGTGGCAGCGGCACCGGAGAAAGTGCAAACCGGAGGGTTTGGCGATCCCAACGGCGTGGCTCCGGGTGACAACCACAACCGTCCGATTACGATCGCGCGGGCGGGATCGTTCGATCTGCCGTCTGGGCCTGGCTATGGCAACGGCACAGGCGGATCGCATGGCATCCGGGGGGTGGTCGCGAGCACGGGATTTGGCAACGGCGTCGCGACGGGAAACAGTTCCGGCCCGCGGGGCGTGGTGCGCGAAGGAGGGTTCGGAGACGGCATAGTGGTCGCCGCCATCCAGCCCAAAGCGAGGTCTAGCGAACGCGCAGTCAATACCGTGCCGGCGGAGATTACATTCAAGCCCCGTCCGGTGTACACCGAGGAAGGGCGGCAGCTCAAGATTGAGGGCGAGGTCCAGTTGGATGTTGTGTTTTCAGCGAGCGGGCAGATTCGCATTGTGAAGATTCTGCAAGGCCTCGGTCATGGGCTGGATGAATCGGCGATTCGCGCCGCGGAAAAAATTCAGTTCAAGCCCGCCTTGAGAGATGGCCGCCCGGCCGATTTCGAGGCGGTGCTGCACGTAACTTTTCAACTGGCATCCTAGCCGCCGCCGGGCGAGGACGCCCGGCACTCCACCGGCAAACGTGAAGGTGTATTAGTTTGAACTAGGCGTTGCGGACAGGGCTGGCAGGCTCCGCGTATCGGAAACCGATGCGGGGATTTTGGCGATGTTACAACCGCCGCCGGCGCGCGCACTGAAATTGAGAACTTACTGCAGGCTCGCCCCATGCCTGCCATGTAACACGCAAGAAATGGTGCGCCAATATCTCATTGAGACACCGTAGATCTGTCCGCAGGAGAGCCGCACTATGGACGGCTCTCCTGGGATTTAGCGCGTGTATCACTCAACCTGGATACGCTGTCCGGTAACATTCCCCGCAACTTCCGTTATGAAGTTCCCGGAGGGGTCGTAGAAATCCAGTTTGAACGAACCAGTCTGCACAGTGCCCTGGTGACTGAGATGAATCGTTTCACTCAGCTGGATGGTCCCCATAAAGTCTCCAGTGGTGTCGTAGTTCCACACACGATGAGCGAGCTTAAATCCGTCCGGCGTATGAACCCATGTGCCGAGGCAAACGTTACCAGCTCGCGGGTCGACGTTCGGGTTGTGGACCTCAGTCCCGCCCAGATTCCAGTTCTGGAAGGCTTCCTGAATCGTCTGGCCGCCCACGGCGAACTGGACGTACCACAAACCAACGATGGACGGGTAGGTGGCGTTAGTGGCAGATGGAGCAGCAAGCTCGTTGGCGATAGACGAAGTCACCATGGCTTTACCGCTGGCCATGGCAAGCAGGCTATCCCCGCAGGAAGCGGCGGCACTGGCGCTGAGTCCCATTGCCAGGACGGTGCACGCCGCAAGGTTAATCAAGTTTCGAACAGAAATCAGTTTCATTATCATTCTCCTTTTGAGATTCGGGCGAAGGAAGAATCGGCGAATCAAACCCTTGCCCCGCTCCCCAGTGCCCCACTTTGTGCCTGTAGTTATGCCCCGGTGCGAGTTCCGCTACAATGCAAAAAGGATCACCACTGCGACATTTTCACAACACGGCGTAAGTAGATGGCGGCCTTGGTATTAGCAGAAGGGAGCCGATGCCTAGACGACGCCCCTTGACCACCGACGTCAATTGCCGTCACAATCTTGTCATTCGTATTTTTGGGGGACAAGGCCATTGTCCACCGGGCCTTTTGGGAACAATGAGAACCTCGACCGCACGAAGCGCGCTGTTCGGGCCCTACTCTCTCGACCTGCGCTCAGGAGAGCTCCGGAAGTTCGGCACCAAAATCAAAATGGGCGAGCAAAGCTTCAACATCATCTGCCTGTTGCTCGATGCGCAGGGTAAGATGGTGACGCGAGAGGAACTCCGAAGCAAACTCTGGGCCAGCGACACCTTCGTCGACTTCGAGCACGGGCTGAACTCGGCAGTCCAGCGGCTAAGAGACTGCCTGTCCGACTCTGCCGAAAAGCCAAGCTGGATCGAAACTGTTCCCCGGCGGGGCTATCGGTTTGTAGGCCAGGTGGAGTGGCAGGATGGAAACGGAGCCGCGCCCGTTCGCGCAAACGAAACCGAGTCTCCCCAAACCCTAGAAGCGTCCAGCCATGGACCGCAAGCCGCCGGGCGAACGAAGCACAGGTGGGTTCTTGTGCCTGTCATCCTGATTCTGGCGGTGTTTTGTCTGGCGGTGGGCTATCGGGTAAGGACACAATCTGCAAACCGACAGACGGCGGTAATGATCCGATCCCTCGCGGTATTGCCGCTGGAAAATCTCTCTGGAGACCCGAGCCAGGATTACTTCGCTGACGGCCTGACCGACGAGATGATCACCATGTTAGCGAAGAACCACTCGCTGCGGGTAGTCTCACGCACTTCTTCGATGCAGTACAAAGGAGCGAAGCGCCCTTTGCCCGAGATCGCCCGCCAACTGGGCGTCGACGGAATCCTGGAAGGATCGGTTGAGCGCATGGGGAATCGCGTGCACATGACCGTGCAGCTGATCTTCGCTCCTACCGATGCTCATGTCTGGGCGGAAACCTACGACCGCGAACTCAAAGAAGCTTTTCTGATACCGGAAGAACTCTCGGAAACGGTAGCGAAGGAGGTGAAGGCAGCGACCTCGGGCACTGCAAAAAAGCGGTACGTTAGTCCTGACGCACATGATGCTTATCTCCGGGGTCGGTACTTCTGGTTCGAAGGCAACGATACGCGCAGCCAGGAATACTTTGAGAAGGCGATCCAGGTCCAGCCCGACTATGCCGCCGCGTGGGCGGGCCTGGCCGACTCGTATGGCCTGCGCGGGGTCGACGACGAAGCTCCCGCCAAGGATGTCACTTCCCAGGGCGAAGCGGCCGCGCGCAAAGCGGTCACTTTCGATGATTCGCTTCCGGCGGCGCATCATTCGCTCGCAGCCTGGTACTTCTTTTATGCCTGGGATCCCGCCCGCGCCGAAGCCGAATCCCGCCGCGCGATCGAACTCGATCCTAACATCGCCGAACAGCATCATCTGTACTCCTACATCTTGCTCGCGATGAACCGCAAAGACGAGGCATTGCAGGAGCAGAAACGCGCTACCGATCTCGACCCCTTCGTGCGCTCCTGGGGCCTGGGACACGCCTACCTTCAACTCCGCCAGTTCGATGCCGCCATCAGCGAACTGCGCATGCGCGCCGATGCCATGCCCACCGAGCCGACGATTCGCCTCAGTCTCTCCGCCGCCTACTGGTACAAAGGCATGTGGAACGATTCGGAGCGGGAATTGGAGAAGGCCCTGCAGCTATTCGGGCATTCGGAAGACGCCACCGCCGCGCGCCGCGCTTTTGAGCGGGGTGGAGAGAAAGGCGTCGAGGAATGGGGCGTCGAGGATGCCTTGGCGCGCGCCCGCAAATGCTACGTATCGCCCTTCGAGATCGCGCATCGATACGCTTTTCTCGGCGACCGGGCGAACACCCTGAAGTTTCTGGAGCAGTCGTACCGGGAACGCTGTCCGTGGCTGATCCTGCTGCAGACGGAACCCGTTTTCGACTTTGTCCATTCCGATCCCCGGTATCAGGCGCTGATCAGGAAAATTGGCCTGCCGCTTGATTGACTCCACAGGAGCGAGGGATCCCGGGTCTGTGAGTTGTCAACTGTCGGAATCAGGCGACAGTACGAGCTTGCGGGTTTTGTCCGCCGCTTCGTTGCGCGCAAAACTCGTGCCACGGCCTGATGGCAGCGGCGCTATCGGACAGCGCGGCGTGCGAGGTCAAGTCGCGGCTATTACAGGTGCAGTGACATCCGTAATCGCACGAAGGTTGCAAGCCGGTTCATCGGTCGCCCATCTCGGGTAGAATGAGCCGAGACTATATGTCGCGCTTCCGATTCGCAGTTCTCATGCTATCCCTGGTCTGCTGCGCCGCGTTTCTGATGGCCCAGACCCCGTCGAACCAGACTCCTCCCGCTCAGGCTGCGCCCGTCGAGGCTCCGCCGGCCCAGACTCCGGCTGCCCAGGCCGCGCCTGCTCCGGCCGCGCCCGCCCAAGCTGCGCCGGTCGAGATTCCACCGGCTCAAACTCCACCGGCTCAGGCTGCGCCTGCTCCGGCCGCGCCGGTCGAGGTTCCGCTGCCATCGCAGAGTTCCACCGGCGGCGCCGCCAGCTTCGATCAAGTGATCGATCGGGCGATCGAGCGCGAACATTTCTTCATGAACGAAATGAAGCAACTTCATCCCCTGGTGGAAACTTATCTCCAGAACATGAAGAAAGACAAAAACCTGGACGCGCCGGTTCCGGCCAGCGACGTTTACTTCCTGGGCCGCCTGGATATGAGCGAGGGCACGGGCGACCGCACGTTCTCTGAGCCCACCACGGCCGGCCTCGGAAAACGCATGATCTCGAAACTGAGCAACGTCTATACCATGAAATTCCTGCCCCTGGGCTTTGCCCAGATGGCGGTACTCGATCAGGATTTTCAGCGCCAGTACTACGATTTCACCTTCGTCCGCCGCGAGTTTCTCGGCGAAATACGCTGCATCGTGATCGACCTCGCGCCCAAGAAAGACGCTCCCGGCGGGCGCTTCCTGGGACGTATCTGGATCGAGGACCAGGACTATAACATCGTCCGCTTCAACGGCACTTATACGCAATCGCGGCGCAACAGTTATTACCTGCACTTTGACAGTTGGCGGCAGAATCTGCGCCCGGGCGGCGTCTGGCTGCCTGCGTTGATTTATTCCGAGGAAACCGATCTCAAGAGCCGTCTGGGCCAGACGCTGAATTACAAGGCGCAGACCAGGCTTTGGGGTTACAACCTGAAGGACCTCCGGCGCAACTCGGAGTTCACCGAAATCACGGTGGACGCCATGCAGTCGATCCAGGACCAGAGTCAGAGGGCCCAGGACGCTTCGCCGATCGAAGCGCAGAGGCAGTGGGAGCATCAGGCGGAGCTGAACTCGATCGACCGGTTGCAGCAGATCGGGCTGCTCGCTCCAGAAGGCGAAATCGACAAGGTGATGCAGACCGTGGTCAACAACCTGATGGTCACCAATAATCTCGACATTCAACCCGAGGTGAGGTGCCGCGTGCTGATGACGACGCCACTGGAGTCGTTCACCATTGGCCATACGATTGTGATGAGCCGGGGCATGATTGACGTGCTGCCCGATGAAGCGTCGCTGGCCATGATTCTGGCGCACGAACTGGCGCACATCGTGCTTGGCCATCACCTCAACACCAAGCTCGCCTTCAACGACCGCATGTTCTTTCCCGATGAGCGCACCTTCGAACGGCTGGATTTCGCGCGGGATCGCAGGGAAGAAGAAGCCGCCGACAAGAAGGCGATCGAGTTGCTCAACACCTCGCCCTACAAGGACAAACTTGGCAACGCCGGGTTGTTCCTCAAGGCGGTGCGGGCCGAGGCTCCGGAGCTCAAGAATCTGATCCGCGGGCACTTGGGCGACAGCCTCCTCAATGGCAGCGCCACCATGATGGCGCCGTTAATGACCGTTTCGCCGCAGTTCGAGCCGAAGAAAACCGACCAGGTCGCAGCGCTTCCACTGGGCGGCCGGGTGAAAATCGATCCGTGGACGAATCGGCTGGAATTGGTCAAGACCAAGCCCGTCACCATCAGCAACCCGTCGGACAAGATGCCGTTCGAGGTCACGCCGTTCTTTCCGTTTCTAGTCAGGTACACGAGCGGCGTTGCTCCAGAAAAAGCGGCGCCCCCCGTAGCAGCGCCAGTGCCAGCACCTGCGTCCACGGCAGTGCAGACTCCCGTGGCAGTGCCGCCAGCCACGCCAGTGCAAGCAGCACCAGCGCCAGCGACTGCTGCGCCAGTGCCAGTGCCGGTGGTAGTGCCGACGCCAGCGCCAGCGGAGACGCCAGCCCCTGGACCAGCTCCGGAAAAGACAGCGGCGGCTCCGACGGGGCAGTAAGAAGGCTCTTCGCTCTTGGCTGTTGGCTATTAGCTTTTGACTGCGCGGAGTGGATCGCATGGGCGCACGCCCAGTACTCGCCTTGGGCATGCTTCGACAAACAACTGAACGCGGCGAGGCCAAGGGCCAAAAGCTAATAGCTACAGGCTAACCGCCAGGAGCCAACGGCCGCGCCGGCCATGGCGCACAGATTGTTTGTAGCGGGAGAGAATCGGCAGAAAAACTCAGGGGAAGCCCCGTGCCATGCGCAGCGGGGCTGGATAGCGCAAGTTATTGCATCGTGCTGCCGACTTGCGAGAACACGTTGTTGGCGTTGCCGCCAATCAACCGCACCGTACCGATCACGATCACCAGGATTACCGCCAGCATCACGGCGTATTCAGCGACGTCTTGACCATTATCCTCAGACCACAGTTGGACCATTGCCTTCATCACTGTTTGCTCCCCTCAATCGACGACACAGCCGAATTTCGCTAGCTTTAAATACAGTACTTCGCCGTCGTGTATTTGTAAAGTATCGCGAGCCCGCTCTCGACCCAATAGCACAGCAGTGCCGAAAATGGCACTATCGTGCCATCACTCGGGGGTTCCCCTTAGATTCATCGATAGCGGCTTGGCCTGCTCGGCTCGGGAGACGCGGCAAGCCGCGTCTCTACGCTTGTTCTACTACACAATGGTTTTCAGCGGCAGCCCCTGGTTCACCGCGAACAACGCCAGTTCCAGGCGGGTTGACACGCCAATCTTGTCGAAGATGTTGCTGAGATGGTGCTTCACGGTGTCTTCGCTGATCTTGAAATACTCGGCGATTTCGCGGTTGGCATAGCCCGCCACCACGGCCGAGACAATCTCCAGTTCGCGCGGGGTCAGCCCGAATTTCCTCTGCTTCGTTTCCTCGCTGGTCGTCTGCATGAGGTTGCGGAGATACTGCACGAGATTGGAGACGCTGTCCCGCCCCACCCAGTACTCTCCCGCCATCACGGCATGAATACTCTTGAGCAGGAGTTGGGTGGCGGAATCTTTCAGGACTACGCCGCGGGCACCCAACTGCAAGGCCTCGACAATCTGCTTCTTTTCCACCGCCGCGGTGAGCAGAATAATGCGAACCGCCCCGGCCGCACCGCCGTTGGTGTTGAGGTCGCGCAGGGCATCGAGGCCGGTGTGGTGCGGCATAGCCAGATCGAGCAGGAGAACGTCGGGCTTGATCTCGGTCGCCAGTTTGACGGCTTCGTGGCCGTCGCAGGCCTCGCCCACGACCTTCATATCGGGCTCCGATTCGAGCAGGCGCCGCAACCCGTCGCGGAAAATCGGGTGATCGTCGGCAATCACTATGCGTATGGAGTGAGTTCGTTTCTCCATCACGGGCTTGTCCATGATCGGCTTGTCGATGAGTTGTTTTTCGGTCACTGGCTTATCCCTGGTTTGCCTGTCCATAGTTCGTCTTTCTCGGCGGCGGAATCCGCACCTCGATCCGCGCGCCGTGCCCCGGAGTCGATTCTAACGCGAGTTCGCCCGCCAGCAGCCGGACTCTCTCCCGAATCACCGCCGGCCCCTGCCCGCTCGTATCGAGTTCGGCATGGGAAATCTTTCCGGAAAATGCAAAACCCTTCCCGTCGTCTTCGACCGTCAATTGCAGGTCCCCACCACGCTGTGCCAGCCGCACGAGCACGTTATGCGCTCCACTGTGCTTGCGCACGTTCACCAGGCTCTCTTGCACAATGCGCGCCAGTTCGCGGCAGACTCGCGGCGGCAGGTCCACCCGCTCCAGTTCGCTGGCGAACTCGGCTGCTATGCCAGTCTCGCGCCGGAAGCGTTCGACCGTGTCGGAAATAAAACCGAGCAGCCG
>Ga0181521_10007298_pt1 | contig 11651 bp, 8 predicted proteins | sample PEATcosm2014_Bin_32_FD_119764 | JGI IMG/M metagenome (GOLD analysis project Ga0181521, IMG submission 119764) | Peatland microbial communities from MTU Mesocosm Facility, Houghton, MI, USA - PEATcosm2014_Bin02_60_metaG | ecosystem: Environmental > Terrestrial > Soil > Wetlands > Peat | place... | reverse complement strand
TTGCATGGTCTGCTCCTTTCGTAAACTTTGAGCGGTTCACGAAAGCCAGACTCACAAACGACTCCCGGAGCTGTCAAACTTCGGGAGTCCTCCGGCACAGCCGGAGGATTTCCTGTGGATTAATCAGATGGCTTTGGGTCTGTATCCAACGCAATTGCACCAAACGACAATTCGATTGGCCGGTCGTGTGCGCTCAGAAGAAACAAACAATAAACAGCTTGAACCTATGAAAATAATCAAATCAATAAACATCACCATTCTCACCATCACCACAGCTCTGGCCGTTCAGGTTCAAGCTCAGGTCTCAACTCCCATCCTTGCTGGGTTTACCGACTATTCCCTCCCACGGGAAGACGACTTTCCCAGTCAATTGGCAACGATGCCGTTTACCATTAACTTTTACGGCACGTGGTTCTCCGATGTTTGGGTCAACAACAATGGCAACGTGACCTTTGATGGTTCCCTGTCGCAATATACTCCCGGCCCCTTGAACAGTGCGGGCACGAGTATCATTGCTCCCTACTGGGCAGATGTGGACACACGCAATCCCGCCTCCGGTGTTGTGACCTACGGAAATGGCACAGTGGACAACCACGCGGCCTTCGGCGTGGACTGGGTCAACGTGGGTTATTATAATTCGCACGCAGACCTGCTGTTAAGCTGCCAATTGGTAATCATCGACCGTTCGGATATTGCGCCGGGGGACTTTGACATGGAATTCAATTACGACAAGGTGCAATGGGAATGGGGCGATGTTTCCGTGGGCGCACCTCCCCATGCGGGCTTCTCGGATGGAGGGGCCAATGACGTTGAACTGCCGGGTTCCGGCGTGGAAGGGGCGTTTCTGGATATAAACACGGTGACCGGTTTAATCTATAACAGCCTTAACAGTACAGTGCCGGGCCAATATATTTTCTACTTCCGGGACGGAACTCCGCTGGAATCTGTTCCCGAACCGAATTTGATGGCTATCTTCTGCTTTGGTGCTGCTGGACTGGCGTTCTTGCGTTGGCGTCAGGCTTGAGGCGTTCGCTCTGTCGAAACGACGATACTCCACCGGCCATAAAACCGGTGGAGTTTTTCGTTTCGGGCATTCTCCTTCACCCAATGCCCGTAACCTCAGGTCGGAGAGTTGATTTTCCACGGCACGCTGGAGATTTGAAAATCGGCACTTTGAAAAGCAACATTCAGCAAGCTGGATGAAACATGAGCATTGACGACTTTCTTGGGCGGCGTGCCCATGCGCCAGTTCACATAAATGTTGCTGCCTTGCACACCGTCCGCACCGGCCAAAGACAAAAACAGCTTTTAATAAAAAGGCTGTTTGCTGGAGACGCTTTTCGTTATCGACTCGCGCGGAGCGGAGTTGACCGCTCACGCTAATGGGTGATCCGTTTAAGGGTCTTGAGAAAATCCTGCCGGTCCACGTCTCCTCGGAAAATATTCTGCCGGCCGTTCCCACGGCTGATGACGTGATAAATCGCCCCCGGATATTCCACTCTCAACTTGCGCGGCATGCCGGCAAGACCGCCGGCTCGATCCCAATTGCGTCAAGACAAGACTATGGTTTGACCCCTTTTTGGTTTGACCCCTTTTCGCGGTTGCTTCTAGCTCGACTATTGGCACCGGTGCATCTTGGTTGCCTCAAGAACTAGCTCCTGCATGGTGATGTCACGCGCAAGGAAATAGGCAGTTCCTCATTCGCGGTTGGCCTTTAAATCCGCAAGCCGGATAACAAGCGCGGGAGCGCGACGGGGATTTTTAAAGGCGAGGTGGTCTTGGTGTGAAGGCTCTTCCTATTTTCAATTTGGGATTTGAAACTTCAAATCGAATGATTCACAAATAATTCAAGGCGGGTCGGCGCCGATATCTTACTCAGTCTGACCCGTAGAGCCGTCCCGTGTCGTGGTCATACGCCAGCCAGTGCGTTCCAACCGTCCAGCGCGCTCAACACCACTGGCACCGGCGTGTCTTCATCGGTGGTGCCGGTCTGCGAACCCGCCACCGGCGCGTCGTTCACCGGTTGAATTGTGATGCTGACCGTGTTGCTCGAACGCAACTGGCCGTCAGAGACCGAGAAAGTAAAGTGGTCCAGACCGTTGGTACCGTTGGTGTTTGACGCCGGAGTGTAGAGGAAACGGTTGGTGGCAATCAGAGCGAGACTGCCTTTGGACGGGGGCGTGACGATTTGATTTCAGATCCCCTGAAACAGCAAACGGGGCGAACCGACGCCGGTTCGCCCCGCGGGAAAAACAGCTCTTTTGTTAACAGATCAGGCTTTGCGAGAACGGCGGAGGCTCATCAGCACACCGGCACCGGACAGTACCAACGCGACGCTGCTTGGTTCGGGAACGGGCGTGGCGTCAATTTGGAATGTATCGGCACGCATGGTCGAGCTGGCGCCGGTTCCGTCAGAATACAGACCGAAGGCGGTGATGTTGTCTCCTGGAAGAGCTGATGTCAAAACGCTGCCAACCGTGAGAGTGGTGCCAGGAGTGTAGTTCAACGTTTCCCAAGCACTGGCGGCCGTTGTCCAAGTGAATGTATCCAGTTGCGCTTGGCTGGCGAAATTAGCGGCACTGGTCACGGCAGCAGCATTGCCGAAGGTTTGCACGGTGGCATACCAATTCCCGTCAATCTGGACGACAATATGTTCCAAAGAGGCGGTGAAATTATTTCCCGAGTAGAAGGAAATGTCGTTAATCGAATAGCTGGCGGTGTTGACGGTGTAAGCACTCGTGTCGGCGATCCAGTTGACGGCTCCGGGATGACCGGCACCGCCGCTGACGAACAGAAAACCAGGGCCAGTAGCCGGCTCGGCGGGAGTGGTATTGATGCCAACAGGTCCTAGGGAGTTACCAGTGGACGAGGAGATGCCGAAATAACCTGCTGTGGCACCGCCGCCAGTTCCTTGTGAGTCGATGGCAGTGGCACTCCAAGATCCAGCCCATGAATCAATGGATGGCACGGCATTAGCACCGCTTGTATTAGCGAAAAGCTCGCGGTAAATCGGAGTCTGCGCATGCGTTACTTGCATCGAGAGCAGGATTGCTCCCGCAAATACGGTTACCAATAGGGTTCTTTTCATATGGTTTTACAGTTGAATTTAGAGCTGTTTATTTTTTATTATGTTTTGTCAACTTTGTCAAGAACTTTTGCAAAAAAACACATCATCCCACAGAAAACGCATGAAAACCATCGAAAATCAGGGCTTTTTGCCAATTCCGAACGCCATGGGACGGAGTGTGGCGGTTAAGACCCGGCCGCGTTTCAAATCATCAATAAAATCAATGGTTTTGCGCATGTTTTCCATGGGACGGCACTGGCAAAAAAACGTAAATTTAGCCTCATCAAATTTACATTTAAAGCGGTAAAACCCAATTTAATCCGTTGCATACTGGCCCTGTTGAAAACTTGGTTCTGAACGGTTTTGTTCCAGGAAGCCCTTGCTGCACTTCAAAAATCGTTTTTAATACTCAGTCTATATCCGGTCAAGCTTACTTATCAACATTGGCGTAACCGTTTGATGGTGAATGAAAAAAACGAAGCCGGGCAGACAAGCAGAGCAGAAATGTCCAGAGCGTCAACGCGAGCAATTCACTTCAAATACTTTCAAGACATCTGCCATGCTATTGGTTGCCACATTTCTACCTGCTCGATCCCAATTGCGTCAAGACAAGACTATGGTTTGACCCCTTTTCAGCATCCGAGTTGCCCATCACACAAAATCATCCGTGGTTGCCGGGTTTCCAAACCGGACAGTTATATAAATTGACAAAAAAATTGGCCTGTAATAAAATTGATTACAAAAAACGAAGCCATACTTGCAATTAATGATATGCAATGTCTCAAGCCAATTTTTCTCACGCTTCACCGGTGTCAAAGCCGTTCACGAACGTATGAAAAATGCGGATCATGGCGGATGCTTTGCGGGGGATTTACGCTGATTGAACTCCTGGTGGTCATCGCCATCATTGCCATTCTGGCGGCGCTGCTGCTGCCGGTCTTGAGCCTGGCCAAACGAAAAGCCTGGGCTGTGACCTGCATGAGCAACTACAAACAACTCAGCCTGGCTTGGACTATATATGCGGGCGACAATGGCGATTGGTTGCCCATCAACTCCAATGAGGGTCTTTCCTACAATGGCACCCCATCCTGGATTACTGGCACTCCTAATCTGAATTGGCTGGCACAGCAGCAGAACACCAACACTTTTTACCTTACAGATGATAGATTCTCGCTTCTAGGCAGGTATATTGGCAGGTCCTTCAAGATTTTTGTCTGCCCTGCTGACAACTACGTTAGTCCGCAACAAAGGCCTTTTGGTTGGACATCGCGGTCGCGCACCGTGTCCATGAACGCCGCCGTGGGAGACGGCACTAAAGACAATGCTTTTCTTCTTGGTTCGTCGAGCGGCACGCCTTTCTGGGCGAAAACAATGTCTGATTTTAAAAGACCCGGCCCGTCGGACTCTTGGGTGTTTATGGACGAACACCCTGACAGTATTGATGACGGCATACTGTATACCAGTTTTAGCTATACCAACGGAACCGGCACTTTGGTTGAGTATCCGGGCAGCTTGCATGCTGGCGCCTGTGGAATATCTTTCGCAGACGGGCACTCAACTATATACAAGTGGCAAAGTTCCCAAGTCGTCGTGCCGGTTACCTATACGGCTCTCTATAATTTGAACTGCATCAACAACCCTGACCTAGCTTGGTTGGCTCAACATACCGTCTGGTAGAATCAGGTCATGGCACCGTCAATAACGCGCCCGATATCGCATTTTTCAGTGAAAATTAACGTAATAAAAGATTTTACAAAAAGTGAAAAGTATAATTATTTTATTGACAGCACTGGAGCGCTGAGGTAAATTCCTTTTTTGTTATTCCAAACAGCTCAACGCGCACCACTGTCACCATGACTTTTAGACGCGGAAAATGGCTGTAAAGAATCAGGGGAAAAAAAGAAAAACAAAAACGACCTATGAAAACCATAACCTTAATCAGAAAAACCACCGCTTACCTTCAAAGTCATTTGCGGGTGAAATGCGCCCTCATCGGCGCGGTTTGCGGGTTGGGATTATTAACCAATGCAGTTGGCCAGCCCATCAATTTGGACTTGGGCAATGATGCGCAGGCGTCGAATGGCGCCGGGTTCACCAAGGTGGGGCTCAATAACGCCTCCGTCGTTAACGGGACCTACTACGAATGGGATAACGTCGCCGGCACCGCTTACACACTTTCGATGACGAACATCGGCGAATGGTCGACCGGAACGGCGACATTAGCCAGTGACGGGTTCTATAACCTGAGCGGCAATGGCCCCGCCTATTTCACCTTGAGCGGGCTGCTTGCGGGCAACACGGTCGCGATCTACGCCTGCGTTGGCTGGAACGGCACGGGGCAAGGCCCCCAATTCGAATATGGGGGCGTGACGAATCAAGTCGTCAACGCGGGAACAATGGCCAACCCCAGCATCAGCACACTGCAATTTGTGGGCCGGGCGACGGTGAGTGGTGGCGGCACTATCAATGGTCGCTGGTATGGCACTGGTTCCGTGCCGGCTGCCTACACCCACGAAGGTGATATGGGAGCGATGATTTTTGACGTTGAGCCTTGCCAGCCCGCCATCACGATGAACGGAAATAATCCGATGCTCGTTCCGCAAAATAGCACATTTACCGATCCGGGAGCGACAGCGGTGGATTCCTGCTCCGGCTCCCCGCTCACGGTGACCACCAACGGAACCGTGGATGCGACCACCATTGGCACCTATACTAAGACCTACACGGCCATTGCGGATGGCATCACGAATACAGCAACCCGCACGGTCAATGTGGTGCTCAGCGACTTTCTTAATCTGGATTTAGCTAATGGTAACAGCGACGGCGCGCCCACTCCTGCCGGGTTTAATAGGCTCAATCGTTCTGCGGCCAATATGACTTTTACAAATACGAGCGTTGGCGGCACCACCTATATTGAAGGTTTCACCAATGTCGGCGGCTCATACAAAGGCAGCGGAACCACCATAGACACTGACGGTTTCTACTGCAACGCCGGCACGACTAACGGCTTCTATGTGAGCGGACTGGTGCCCGGAAGTCAGGTAACGCTTTATGCGTGCTGGGCTTGGGATGGCGCCAATAATGCCGCGATTATTTACTACGGCGGTGCCTCTAACTTGCTCAACGTAGGCACCGGTATCACCCTGCCTTCGCCCACGACGTTCATGAATTGCGGCACAGCGGTAGCTGATGGCGCGGGCTTCGTGCGCGGCACCTGGACTGGGCAAACAGGTCATCAGGGACAGATCGGCGGGATGATTTTCGGCATTCAAGCCCCTGTCGGTCATACCATCACCATTTTGCCATCCGGCGTCACCAACAGTTGCGGCGGAGGGGCCACCTTTAACGCGGCGGCGCCGGGAGGGGCCACCTATCAATGGTATAACAATTTGACCAATCCGATCACCGGCGCCACCAACACGACGCTTGTTTTGACCAACTTGCATCCGTCCGACAGCGGCAACTACACGTTCACCGCAACCGCCACTAACTCGCTTTGGACGTCGAGCACCTCGGCGGTGGTCAGCATCTATGACATCGCCCCGCCGCTCATGACCATGGCCGGAAGTCAAGTGATTGTAGTCTCGCTCAACAGCACCTGGGCCGACCCGGGCATAACCGCCTATGATACCTGCCCCGGCAATTATTTGACCGTGACCACCAACGGCACCGTCAATACCAGCGTGGCAGGCGAATATGACCTGATCTATACGGCCACGACCGGCGACGGCGTTTCAGCCACCAATAGCCGGGCGGTAATTGTCATTGACCCGACTGTTGTGTACGCAGATACCAATCTGGATTTGGATTATGCGCCACAGACCGACGAATTCGGCGTAACTCCCCCGGCTGGATTCACCCTGCTTTTGTATGGTGATCTGGTCGACAATATTTATGGCGGTGTTTCGTTCCCTGACCCGACCGGCATTGGCAGCAGTTTGACGTTGACCTTCACCAATATAAAATCTTGGAGCCTTGCAACCCTTGATGACAATTCAATTTCAATCAATGGGTTTTCTAGCTACTCGCCCACTCCCGCCCAATTCACCCTGAGCGGTGTGCCTGCGGGCCAGGCGGTGGCGGTCTATGCGGTCTATGGCTGGAATGGCTTGCCTGACGCACCGTTGTTCAATTATGGCGGGCAAATCACTCTCGTGACTGCCGGCAGCACGATTACCAATACCGGGACCCCGGCCGACTTCCAGTATATTGGGACGGCAATTGCCACCAATGGCGTGGTCACCGGGACTTGGACTGGCCCCACCGGCCCCACAAGCGAAGGTGATGTTGGGGGCATGATCTTCTCAATCCAATCCATTCCCGCCCATTCCGTTGTCGTTTCACCGGCGTCCATCACGCCCCAATGCGGCAGCAACGTGACCTTTACGGCAACGGCATCTGGTGGCACGCCCTTCACCTACCGGTGGTATGACAACCACACCAACCTGATTGTCGGGGCAACCAATGCCACCTACACCTTGGTGGATCCGACCCCGGTCAGCGCGGGCAATTACACGGTTGTCGTCAACAACGCCTTTGGCAGCGCGACGAATTTCGCGACAGTCCCTGGAGTCGTGGATGTGGCGTTGCCGGTAATGGCACTCAACGGCCAAAACCCGGTGAACATCGTGGTGAACGGCACGTATGTGGACGCCGGAGCGACCGCGTATGATATTTGCGCTGGAGACAGCCTGACCGTGAGTTCCAACAACCCGGTGGATACGACCACGATCGGCACTTACACCGTGACCTACACGGCAACGACGGCCAACAACAATACCGGCACGATCACGCGGACGGTCAATGTCACCGAGATTCCGAATTTGGCCCTGAATTTGGACTTTGGAACGACCGACGCCGGCAATCCAGCCGCCCCCGCCGGTTACACCCTGCTTGCGGTAGGGGGATCATCTACCACGGCGGTTAACACTCACACCTTCGCCGACGTGGCGGGCAGCATCTATTCATTGACGGTCAGCAATTTCAGCCAGTATAATCTCGGCAACACCAATGAGCCGCTGACGACCTGTGCATTTTACATGAATCAGCGGAACAATAACAACAACAACACCAACCCGGTCGGCTTTGCGTTGAGCGGGCTGCAACCCACCTTGAAGGTGACTCTGTATGCGATCTATGGCCAGGATGGCCCTGGCGGATCAGCAGCGGACGTCTTCTTCGGCACTGGCATCAAAACCAATGCACAAATTGTCAACAACGGCGATCCTGGCCAAAATCCGTCCTTGACGAACTTTACCCGGATTGGAGCGGCCATCGTTGGCTCGAGCGGCGTGGCCAGTGGTTATTGGACCGGCACAGGCGGTAGTTTGACTACCGCAGGCGAAGTCGGCGGAATGGTGTTCGTCATTGGAACCAATACACCGCCGGTGGCCTATCCGATTGCCATGAGCGCGATTGGCGGTCATCCCGCTACCTTGACGATCATCGGCGGCGCATCTGCCCCCACCGACGCGGACGGTGATCCGTTGACCCTAACGGCGGTGCAAAGCCCAACGCCGAACGGCGGCACGGTGACCATCGCCGGCACCAACGTCACCTATACTTCGCTGAGTGCCTTCGCTGGCACGGATACGTTCACCTATACGGTTGGTGATGGCTACGGCGGTTTCAGCACGAATACAGTCACCGTGAGCGTGGTGGCAAACGCCGGGTTCAACATCCTGTCGGGGCCGACGTTTAACGGCGGCATTTTCCAAGTCAGCTATCAGGGCATACCTTATGCCAGTTACGTTCTGCTGAGCACGCCGAGTCTGACCCCGCCGGTAACTTGGACACCCGTGGTCACCAACACGGCCGGCGCCAGTGGCGTGATTACATTCTCGTTCACTCCCTCCTCGCAGGGCGCGGGCTTTTACGAGACCAGGTCCTTGCAATAAAGACTTGTAACTTACACCCCCGGCAAGTGCGCCTGCCAAGGCGCCTTTGCCGGGGTTTTTTTATTCTGCGAACTCCCGTTGAACCGGCGCAGTTTTAAGCCCTAAACAAGCGGCGGAATGCCGTCTCGGTTTGAATTGTGGCACGGCGGCGACGGCCCGTTACCGGGACTCCACAACGCTGGCGTGTGCCACAAGGTATTTCTGAAATCCGAAAACCAATCTGGAATGCACCGTTGCTCTGGTGCTTGACGGGCACCTGAAAATTGGCGATGGATGTTCAACTCGAGTGCGCCAATGAAGACATGAGGAGCCTCCAGCCGGCCTGGTTGCGAAACGTAAAGGGGTCCGTTCTTGTTATTGACAACTCGCAACGCCTCTCAAAGCCTCCGGTTCAACAGCAGAAACCCCACGTAAAAAATGCAGGCCATCAACGCCGCTGAAATTCGTCGCCAGCGTATAGATATACTGGATGTTCGTCAACGAACAGGTCGCGTTGGCCGCCCCCGCGATTATCAAACCATTCAACTGCCACTGATAGGTCGGCGAGGTCACCTTGTTACTGATCCCCGCGCTGAACAGCAGGTTTGTTCCCGGAGCAATGGCAAAGGACTGGGCCGCGCCCACAACGTTGGGCGGCGTGTCCATGCGCCAGTTCACATAAATGTTGCTGCCTTGAACGCCGTCCGCACCGGCCAAAGACAAAAACAGCTTTTAAGAAAAAGGCTGTTTGAAGGAGACGCTTTTTCGCTATCGACTCGCGCGGAGCGGAGTTGACCGCTCACGCTAATGGGTGACCCGTTTAAGGGTCTTGAGAAAATCCTGCCGGTCCACGTCACCTCGGAAAATATTCTGCCGGCCGTTCCCACGGCTCATGACGTGATAAATCGCCCCCGGATATTCCACTCTCAACTTGCGCGGCATGCCGGCAAGACTGCCGGCTCGATCCCAATTGCGTCAAGACTATGGTTTGACCCCTTTTTTAGCTAAAAGTTATCTATGTATTGCTCCTATAGCTAAAATTCAGATGCGGAGCGATTGGCAAAGAATAGACCAACAACTCAGGCATCAGACAGCTGACTTCATCATCGGCATCAATTATCACGAAACTCCGGCTAGCGTCCTGGCAATCAAAGCTGGTCAATTATCTGTGAGTTGTTTCATGGCGTTTTGGATGCGCTGGTAGTCGGGCATTTCTTGCGGTGGAACGGGCTGTATCCAATCATAAAATATTTTGGGCACTTGCCATTTCCAATTTTCGACGTGGCCGTCGGCAAAGGAAAGGTTCGCGCCCTGATTGTGCCGGTCGGAGGGCATATCCCACCAGACGTTCTGCCAAAAATAGGGCGAGCCGACGGGTGGATTGCCGAATTCCGCGTCTTCAATCGTGTCTGCGTTCTCATCAATGAAAACAAAAAGAACGCTCGGTACGGGGTGGCGGACTTCAGTGAATTTTGTCCAGGCAGGGATGATTTGATAATATTCTGCATCGCCCTGCGGGTAGCCGTTCACCGATTGACTCATATTGTAACTCCGCCAACGTAATTGTGGCAGGGGCTGTCCAGCGGGTGTTTGCAAAGTGGACTGGTCCGCCGGGCAATGATAAATCGGCAGCGAACTGTTGTATTGAAACAACAGGCCGTTGATGATGTTGGAAGGGCTAATCTCCGTGTCTGCATCAACGTCCGGGAGCCAGGACAACCCTTGGACATCCAAGCTGAAACTATTTCCGCTTGACGAGACAACAGCGATGGAATTGTTGGGCACGAAATAATCACTGTTGTCGGCGACGTAAAGATGCAAGCAAAGGTCAAGCTGCTTGAGGTTGTTCAAACAGGTGATGGTTTGCGCCCGGCTCTTGGCCTTGCTCAGCGCAGGCAACAGCAGCGCGGCTAGGGTGCCAATGACCGCAATCACCACCAATAGTTCGATCAAAGTGAACGCGGTGGCAAGGAATCGCCTTGGACGAGAGCCTGTCGTTTGTTGGCACATGGCAACAGAAATTAAAGTATTCCCATTCACAGCCTCCGCAACTGTTTTTTAACAATATGCAAGGGGTTTCCAGCTAAATCTTACACTTGGCTCAGGGCATAAAAAAAGAGCCTGGCCAACCCAATAGCCAGGCTCTTAAACCCAATTATATGAAAAACTACATCAATTGAGACAGGGATGCCGCTGATCTGTTCAATCTGTGCAGGCGATTTTTTTTGCCACCGTTTTTTGAAACGCAGCCCGTTGCTTCCTCATCCCCAACGATTTCCAAAAATCAAAACGCCTTAAATCGAATTTCGGCCAGCCACCTCCTCCACGAATATATATTGATACGGCCACGAAATATAGATAAAGGCCCAGTCCACCGCCGCCGCCCCGATACCCGCCCCTTCGGCAGCCCCAGTCTCACCAGTCTACTGGTATGGCGAGGACCGAACGCCCGAGGGTCAGGGTACCGTGGCGTGTTACTCCTCCACCAACCTTTACGACTGGAAACGCGAGGGGGTGGCGCTGTCGCGCGAAACGCTGCCGCAAATAGACGGACGGCCGACCTTTGTGGAACGGCCCAAGGTCCTTTGTCAGCGACCTCCGGCAAAGCCGGAGGCTTGAGATAGCGTGAACCGCTCAAAGCGGTTGTTTAGGATCGTGAGGCGCTCAAAGCGCCACCAGTTCCAGTTGTTCGAGGCGTCGGTCTTCCT
>Ga0181521_10007297_pt1 | contig 11651 bp, 6 predicted proteins | sample PEATcosm2014_Bin_32_FD_119764 | JGI IMG/M metagenome (GOLD analysis project Ga0181521, IMG submission 119764) | Peatland microbial communities from MTU Mesocosm Facility, Houghton, MI, USA - PEATcosm2014_Bin02_60_metaG | ecosystem: Environmental > Terrestrial > Soil > Wetlands > Peat | place... | reverse complement strand
TACGAGAAGCGTAACCCATTGAAAGCATGGGGTCAAGCGAAGCGCCCGAAAGTCTTAATTTTTGCAAATGTCGGCTGTCAGAGGTTGAAATCGCACCAGGTCAAGCGTCCGCTCTCCACCCAAAGCGACTCTCCAAATGGAACATGCTAAACGGGCCAAGCCGCGGCGGCGCGGATTCCGTAAGGCCGGAGATCGCTGCCCCAATCAGTCTTTCGCGCCTCGAGCGTTCCCGCTTCGCGGGCGAGGTTTACGGGGCTACCCTCTCGCCCAATGACCTCCTTCCGATTCCTCCACGCGGCCGACCTGCACATCGACAGCCCGCTACGTGGCCTCGAGGCGGACCCCGACGCCCCCGCCGACCGCATCCGCACCGCGACGCGCGCCGCCTACACCAACCTGGTCGACCTCGCGTTGCACGCGCAGGTGGCGTTCGTGCTGATCGGGGGAGATCTGTTCGACGGCGAGTGGCAGGACTGGCGCACCGGCCAGTTCTTCGCCCAGGAGACCGCGCGCCTCACCCGCGCCGGCATCCGCGTGTTCTGCATCCGCGGCAACCACGACGCCGCCAGCATCGTCACGGGACGCCTCGCCCTGCCCGATGGCGCGCGCATGCTGCCCACCGACCAGCCCGCGTCGATCCGCCTGGCCGAACTGAACGTCTGCATCCACGGCATGGGCTTCTCGGCCCGCAGCGTCCCCGACAACGTCGTGCCACGCTATCCGTCGCCGCTGGCCGGTCATCTCAACATCGGCATGCTGCACACCTCGGCCACGGACAGCGGCACGCACGAGACCTACGCGCCCTGCACCGCCGAGCAACTCGTCGCGCACGGCTACGACTACTGGGCGCTCGGCCACGTGCACGCGCGCCAGGTGCTGGCGGACCAACCATGCTGGATCGTGTTCCCCGGCAACACCCAAGGCCGGCACATCCGCGAGACCGGGCCGAAGGGCGCCACACTTGTCACGGTGCAGGACGGCCGGATCGCCGACGTCGCGCATCGCGATCTCGACGTGGTTCGCTGGGCGCTGCTGCCGGTCGATCTTACCGGCGCCGCAACCGAGGACGACGCCTTCGCCGCGGTCCGTGCCCAACTTGAATCCGCACTCGACGCCGCCGGCGACCGGCTGCTCGCCGTGCGCATCGTGCTGCAAGGTGCCACCGCCGCGCATCCCGCGTTGGTGCGCGACCTTGGAGCAACCCGCGACAAGCTGCACGCCGAGGCGGCAAGCTGCGCCGCTACCGGCACGATCTGGCTGGAGAGCGTGGACGTGCGCACCCGCACCACGCTCGATCGCGAGGCCATGCGCGCACGCTCTGACGCCGTCGGGCTGCTGGTGCGGGAACTCGACAACGCCATCCCCGGCCATTTCGCCACCGAAATACAGACCTACTGCGCCACCCTGCTCAATCGCGCCCGCCTGCTGCGCGAGGCACTCGGCGACGATCACCCTGCCGTGCAGGCCGCCGGCGGCAGCATCTCCCCGGAACTGCTGGAGAGCGCCCGCAATCTGCTGCTCGCGCGTCTGGCGGAAGGGTAACGGGTCGATGGGCAACCAAGTACGGCAGGTGTCAGGGACCAAGCGACTCCCCCTCCCCTTGAGGGAGGGGGTTGGGGGGAGGGGTGCGTACACCCGTGGTCAGCGGATGTACGCACCCCTCCTCCCGACCCCCTCCCTCAAGGGGAGGGGGAGTCTCCTACCCTCGGCGGCACGCTGACCACATGCGCCTGCTGTCGCTCACTCTTGAGAACTACGGAATCTTCCAGGCGCAGCGCATCGCGTTCGATCCGACGCCCGGCCGCATCAACCTGCTGATCGCTCCCAATGGCGCCGGCAAGTCCATCCTGCGCAACGCCTTCTGCGATCTGCTGTTCGGCATCCACGGGCAGTCGCCGATGGGTTTTCGTTACGGCTATGGCCGCATGCGGCTGATGGCCGAGGCCATCGGGCCCAACGGGACTCCGCTGGTGTTCGGCCGCCGCAAGGGGCAAGGCAACACGCTGATCGGCGACGACGGTGCGACGCTCGATCCCGGCGCACTTGCCGCCGTGCTCGGCCACACCGACCGGACGCTGGTCGAGCGGTTGTTCGCGCTCGATACCGAACGGCTGCGCGAGGGCGGCAGGGAATTGCTGGCGTCGAACGGTTCGGTGGCGGATGCCTTGCTCTCCGCCGCCGGCGGTTTACGGCGCGCGCGGCAGGTGCATCAGTCGCTGGAGAAAGCGCGCGATGCGCTGGCGCCGCTGCGCAGATCCCAGGGGCGACCGTTCTACCAATCGCTCGACCAGATGCTGGAGGCCAGGCAGCGCCTGTCCACCACTCTGCTGAAGCCCGAGATGCGCGAGAAGCAGGACATCGAGCTCGCGCATCTGCAGGCGGAACAGGAGCAGTGCAACAAGCTGGCGGGGGCGGCGTCGCAACGTATTGCGCGATTGGAACGGATTCGTCGTGTCGTCGGTGTGCTGGCGGAGTATGATGCGGCGGTCGCCTGGCTTGCCGCGCATCCCGACGCGCCGGACCTGCCGGCCAATGCCGGGGAGCGGCTGACCAAGGCGCAGGACGAGTTGCTGCGCGCGGAACAGTTTCTCGAGCGCGAACGCCGCAACCGCGAACCGATCGCTGAACAGATCGCCCGCATTCAATTCGATGCGACGCTCATCGCGCAAGGCGACGTCATCGAGCAATTGATCGACCGGGCGGGCGCGGCGCGGCAGGCGGTACTGGATATTCCGAAGCGCGAGGCCGAGCTTGCCCTGACGACGGACCGCGTTGCCGGCATCCTGCGACAGCTTGGTTCACAACTTCCGGCGGAACGCGCGAGCGAGGCGGTGCCGCCACGTGCCGCGGTGCTGCACGCGCGCCGACTGGCCACCGAACATGCGAAACTGCGTGCGACCCTGGCGCAGTTACCGGTGGAACTGGCGCAAGCCGGGAAGGACACAACCGCGACCGAGGCGGCGCTGGCAGAGTTGCCCCCGGCGATCGATAGGCGCGGCTTGACCCGGCTGCTGCGGGAGATCCGCAGTGCCGGCGAGCCGGATCGGCGCGCGCAGGAATTGCAGCAGACACTGGCGGACCGGCACGCGAAACTGGCCAATGCGGTGGCGCGAGTGCGTGGCTGGAGTCAGGGACCGGCCGCACTCATCGCGCTGCCGATCATGCCGGCCGAAACCTATGAACGGCTGCACACCGCGTTCACCACGGCGGAAGCCGCGTTGGCGGCCAGCGCCAAGGATGTGGCAGACCTGCGCAGCACGGTCGATGCCGACCGGCAACGGCTGCACGAGATTGCCGGCGGCCAGCCGATCCCCGACGCGCGTGCCATCGCAGCAGCGCGCGCGTATCGCGACATCGGCTGGCGGCTGATCTATCGCCGCGCCTTCACCACCGATCTGCCCGATGTTGCGCAGGAAAGCGGCTGGTCCGGCGAGGTGCCGCTCCCGCTGGCCTATGAACGCGCGGTTGCGGCGACCGACGAACTCGCCGACCGCCGCAATCAGGAAGGCGCGCGATTGGCGCAAGCCGCCGAACTGACGCGCCTCATCGGCGCATTAGAGACGAGGATCGCCGCAGCCGAAGCCGCACATGCGACGGCTGGCCTGCGATGCGAGGCGGCGCGCGCCGCATGGCAGGCAGCTTGCGCGGCACTTGCCCTGCCGGAGGATGCGTCCATCGCCGAGCTGCGCGCGCTACTGGCAGGCCGCGACCGGGTCATCGATGCAGACAGCGAGTTTGCCGCCGCGTCGCGCGAGCAAGCCGCGCTGGAACAACAGCACGCGTCTTGGGCAGGCAGACTCGCCGCCGAACTGGAACGACCGGGGGATCACGGCTCTCGCGATCTGCCGGAATTGCTGGCGCTTGCCGAGGAACGCATCGAGGCGAACAAGCGTGCCGAGGACTCGCGTGCCCGCTTGCACGATCGGCTGGCAACGCAGCGCGCCAGCCGCGACGACAAGGCGGACAGGCTGCGTGCTGCCGAGTCTGACCTCGCAGCCGTGATGCTTGCATGGGCGCAAGTGCGGCAGGCGTTGCAACGCCCCGACACGGAAGACCCCACCACCACGATCGAGTTGCTGGACTTGCTCCACGAGCTCGACAACGAGCAACTGTCCAGCGCCAGGCTGCGGAATCGCCTGCGTGAGATGCAGGACGAGATCGCCGCATTCCGCACCGCGGTAGCGGACCTCGCCGCGCGGCTGGCACCCGACCAGGCGGCAGAGGATGCCTTCGCCACCGTGCAGACGCTGCGTCAGCGGCTGAACCTGCACCGCGCCCTTGCCAAACAGCATGAGACCCTGGCGATTGCGCTGAAGCGCGCCGACACCGCGCTGACGCGTCAGCAGAAGCAACGCGATGATTGCCGAATCGAACGCGACACCGTGCTGGCGATGATCGGCAGCGAGTCGGTCGAAGCGGCGCAGGCCCGTGTGGCGCTGGCGGTCGAGCATGCACAGATGGCGGAGGCCGTGCGCCGCGGCGAACGCGAGTTGCACGAAAAGGGGGATGGCCGCCCGCTGGCGCAGTTGCGCTCCGAGGCGGTATCGATCCCGGTGGACGACATCCCCGGTGCGATCGAGATGGCCCAGGCCGAGCGCGACGCGGCGAACCGCGATGCGCAGGCGCTGGCGGCGCGCGTCGCCACGACGAAGCGGGAAATGGACGAACAGGCGCTGGCAAACACCGCGATGCAGGCGGCGACCGATCAGCAAGCGGCGGTCGCCGCGCTGCGCCGCATCACCGAGGAAGCGACGCTGATGCATCTCGCCGCGCTGCTGCTGGATGCGTCGCTGACCCAGGTCGAGATGGCCGGCACATCGGTATTGCTCACACGCATTGCCGCGCTGTTCAGTACCATCACCGGCGGCACCTACGCGCGGATCGAGGTTGACGATCCGGGCGACGGATCAGCCGGGCTGATGGCCGTGCATCGCGGCTTCCCCGATGAACGCAAGGCAGTGGCCGACCTGTCGGAGGGCGAGCGCGACCAGCTCTTCCTGGCGCTGCGCCTGGCGGCGATCGAGGACCATGTCGCGACCGCGCAACCCCTGCCGTTCGTCTGCGACGACATTCTGCAAACCTTCGACGACGACCGGGCGATGGCGGCGATGCAGGCGCTGGTGCAGCTCAGCGACAGCGTGCAGGTGATTCTGTTGAGTCACCACCGGCACTTGGCGGTGTTGGGCGAGCGTCTGGCGCCGGAACGGGTTCATCTGTGCGATATGGGGTTTACAGAAACCTCTCCCGCTACGCGCGGCAGAGGTCGCCGCGAAGCAGCGGGTGATGGTGATCGGGTCGCCCCATAGCCACCTTGCTTGTTGAATCGCATGCGGTTCGCGGCACCCTCACCCGCGTCACTGCGCGCCTCGACCTCTCCCGCGCATCGCGCGGGGGAGGTTTTTGCAGCCCCCGCTCGCCCGGGCCTACACTCAAGCGGCGCAGAACGGAGGAAGCCCCATGGGCGCGAACCACACGCCAACGGCATGCCGCCGATGAGCCGCAGCATCAGCGTCTCCGGCGTCGCACTGGAGATCGAGGAACGCGGCACCGGGCGTCCGTTGCTGTTCCTCCACCCGGGAGAAGGATTGCAGCCGCGGCATGCGTGGCTGGACGCGCTCGCCGCACGGTTTCGGGTGATTGCGCCGCATCACCCCGGCTTTGGCGAATCAACGCTGCCGGACTGGTTCGGCACGGTGGACGACATCGCGTATCTCTATCTCGATCTGGCGCGCACGCTCGGGCTGCAGGATGCCGTGCTGGTCGGCGCCGACTTTGGCGGCTGGATCGCGGCCGAAATGGCGGTGCGCACCACGCAGGGTTTCGGGCATGTCGTGCTGGCGGCGCCGCTCGGCATCAAGCTGGGCGGCGTTACCGACCGCGACATCGCCGACATGCACGCGATCCCGCGTGCGGCGTTCATGCGCCTGGCCTGGGCCGATCCGCAACGCGGCGAGATCGACTACACCGCGCTGCCGGAAACCGAATTGTCCGCCATTGTGCGCGGGCGCGAAGCCTTGGCGCTGTTCGGCTGGAAGCCGTACATGCACAATCCGCGGTTGAAACGCTGGCTGCATCGGATCGATCTGCCAACCCTGCTGCTGTGGGGCGAGCATGACCGCATCGTCACACCGGCCTATGGCGAGGGCTGGCGTGCCGCGATTCCCGGCGCACGCATGGAACTGATCAGCGACGCCGGGCACTTCCCGCATTGGGAACAGCCGGCGGCGTTCGCCGAACGCGTCGCCGGCTTCGTCGGCCGACACTGAGGGAACATCCCATGCGATCCTGGTATTTTTCCGAAATGGCCTATCACCCGGCGTGGCAGGAAGGCCTGAAGCGCGGCTCGCTGCGGGTGATCCTGCCGAACGAGAACCTCGACCCGGCGGAAGCGCACAAGCTGCTGCACCGCTACCTCGACGAGTTCGCGCTGTGCGACGAGGTCGGGCTCGACATCATGGTGAACGAGCACCACAGCACCGCGACCTGCATGACGGTGTCGGTGCCGATGGCGCTGGCGGTGATCGCGCGCGAAACCAAGCGGGCGCGGCTGCTGACGCTCGGCAATCCGATCGCCAACCGGCCGGATCCGGTGCGCGTCGCCGAGGAGATGGCGTGGCTCGACGTGCTGTCCGGCGGGCGTTTGGAAATGGGTCTGGTGAAGGGCGCGCCGTATGAAATCGCACCCGCCAATTCCAACCCGGCGCGGCTGATGCGGCGCTACTGGGAAGCGCATGACCTGATTCTGAAGGCGCTGTCCACCTCGGACGGGCCATTCAACTGGGAAGGCGAATACTTCCATTACCGGAACGTCAACATCTGGCCGCGGCCGATCCAGCAGCCGACCCCGCCGGTATGGATGACCGGGATGAGCGTGGACAGCGGCCGCCTGGCGGCGGAGAAGGGGCACGTGATTGGCACGCTGCTGTCCGGTGGCACGGCCAAGCCGATGTACGACATGTACCGCCAGACCGCGCGCGAGCATGGCTGGGAAGCGGGGCCGGACCGCATGGCCTATGCCGCGGTGGTCGGCGTCGGGCATACGCGCGACGAAGGGCTGCGGCGCGCCGATCAGATCGCCGACTATGTGCGCACCGCACCTGTCGTGGCAGAGCAATTCACCAATCCGCCAGGCTACAACTCGGTGGCGGCGAACGTGGCGATCCTGAAGGCAGGGCCGCGCGCGCATCGCATCGTCAAGGATCGGCAGGGCAATATGATCGACCATCGCAACGCCTCGGTGCAGCAGTTCATGGACACCGACACGGTGTTCGCCGGCACGCCGGACGACGTGTTCGATCAGATCCGGGATTTCAATGCCCGCATGGGCGGCGTCGGGCATCTGCTGTTCTTCGGCCAGGGCGGCTATTTGAGCCACCGGGACGCAATGCAGAACATCACGCTGTTCGGGCGGGAAGTGGCACCGCGGCTGCGGGAGATGAACTGACGCATCCTTCCCGTTATGCCCGGGGCGCCATCAGTCCCACCATGATTCGCCGTCGATCGGCAGCGGCCGGTAGCCGCGCGCCCGGCCGACAGCAATGTAATGGTGGGCGAAATTGCTGTAGTCGCCCTGCGCGACTTCGAACGCCGCCATGGGATAGCGCGCCGCATACCACGCCGGCGCCAGCTTGAACGGCAGACGCTGTTCGCGGATACCGAACAGCAGGTAATGCGCCCGCGCCCCCTCCGTGTTGCCGGCACCAAGGATCTGCGCGACATCGGTGTTCGTCGCCAGGTAATAGTCCGCGTCGAAATCGGCGAGGATTTCCTCGTTCGAGGGATCGAGGCGCGGCGCCTCCTGCAACTGCCGCTTCAGCGCCGCATGCGAGACCGGCCGCCAGAACGGCGCGATGCGCCGATGCGCCGCCGCATGGTGTTCCAGCGGCACGGCGTAATTGATCGGGAACAGGCAGAACCGGTAGCGGGGATCGTCAAATGGCAGCAGGTCGACAAAGCCATACTGCAACGGATTGAACAGCCCGCTCACCGCCATGAAAATGCGGTCGGCATGCGACAGCCACGCCGCCAGCCAGGCGAACGCGCTGACCCCGACGACAATGTTCTTCGCCTGGCGGATCGCCTCGAAATCCGCCATTGCACTGCCGGTATCCAGGAACCGCGCCTGCGGAAACTGCGTGCGCAGGCGGTCGGCGTAGAGGCTGGGTACTCCCGGTCCGATGAACACCGGCGTCAGGCCGGTTTCGGCAACGATATCGGCGTAGAACTCGACCGGTGTCAGCGGATGGAACGGACCGGGCTGTTCCGGCGCGTCCGAGGCGCCGACCGGGCAAATGAGATGCCGTTCATCGAATTCGGACGCTGCGGCGACCGGCGGGCGGAAGACGTTCCGATAGACGCCGGCATCCAGCAAGTTCTCCATGCGCTGGCCGAAGCCGGCATAGACGACGCGCCGAACCGCGCCGGCGCGCGCGCGTTCCGTCAGACCGTCCAGATCGATGGCATGCTGTCCCGCGACGATTTCTTCCGGCCCCGGCGATTCCAACGGCGGATGCTCAATGCCCCATTCCGGCAGCGCGACATTGGCGATGCGGCAGCCCGGCACCATGCTGTGGAATTTCAGCGCCACCATGTATTGAAACATCCGGCTGGCGAGGCCGCCTCTCGGCTCGACATGGAAGACTGGTCCGCCAGTGGCGTCGGACATGCGTACGACCCCGCCCTACCGAGCCGGCGTGGATGGCCGGGTCAAGCCTTGCCCGGGGGCGCTTGACCCCGGGGTCGGCGATGACGTGAGGCCCGCCGGTGCCGCGATCCGCGCACGGATCAGGTCCAGCCGCGCGGCGACCACGTCGAGGTCGATGCGCCAGGTCCGGTGATGCGGGCTACCTTCCCCCGGTTCGCCCGGGAACACGTCGCCCCAGTAGTGCAGCCCGCAGCCTTGCGCGAGCCGGTTGAAGCAAAAATTGGGGTAATGGCTGGGCACCAGTTCGTAGAGATGGGTGCCCGGCTCGCAGCCCACGATATTGCTCAAGCCGGCACCATGCGGGCCGATCACCAGGCTGGCGCGGCGAAAAATCGCGATCTGCCGGGTCAGCGTCAACCCGCCGGGCACGACGATACGCACGCCCTGCCGTTCGAGCATCGCGATCAGTTCGGCCTCGTTCACCGCGACGCGGTTGGTCGCGTCGGTACGCGCCACGTAGATCTCGTCGGCGCCGTCGGTCGCGGGTAGCACCGCCTGTCGCAAGCACTCATAGGTGGCGGCAGCCGCGCGGGACAGGCTTCTGGCCATGTGCTCGCCAAGGAACTCGGCATATTCCGCACTACCCAGCCAGTAATGCGCCGTGACGTCCACTATCAGCCGCGGGACGTCGGCGTGGCCCAGCAGCGCCAGCGACTCCTCCTGCCAGGGTCGCAACGGCGGCAGCGCCAGGGCCACGTTCGGATGCCGCCGGTTACGCAGGCCCCAGTCGATCGCCGGCAGCGACTGCGTCATCCAGTGGAAGTAATTGGCGACGGAGACGTTGCATCCCAGGATGTAGTGCGTGGTCGGATCGGTCGGCTGCGGGTGCAGGGTTTGCGCCAGCGCGTGCTCGTACTCGTCCTGGTCGACCATGTACAGCGTCTCGGGGATCGGCTTGCGCCCGTTGGACAACGCCATTCTCGAGGCATCCAGGATAACGTCGCGCAGCCGGTAGGCCCGCACGGACTCGGTCGTCGTCTGCCGGGCGAAATGCGCCGCCAAATTCGGCGGCAGCAGCCGGGCGAAGCTGTCGCCCAGTGAGACCTCGGCATTCGTATCGGGCACCTGCATGCGTTCCAGCCAGACCACCTCCTTGGCCAGGTCGGCGATCGACGGAAGGGGAACGGAGGTTGGCTCATCCAACTCCGCATCCCACCCGGCCTGACCATCGTCCGGCGACGGCCGATAGCCGAACGCGCGGCCCACCGCCACATAATGGTGGGCGAAGCTGCTGTAGTCGCCTTGCGCAACTTCCATTGCCGCCATCGGGTAACGCGCGGCATACCAGGACGGCGAGTACCTGAACGGCTTGCGTCCCTCGCGCACCCCACCACGCCGGTAGTGCTCCCGGGCACCGTCCGCATTGTCCGCGCCGAAGGCTGCCGCGACGTCGGCGTTGACCGCCAGGTAGTAGTCCGGATCGAATGCGTCGAGCATTTGTTCCATAGACGGATCAAAACGCGGCGCCTCCCGGAACAGCCGCAGCAGCAGGTCCTGCGGGACGTAGCGCCAATACGGAGCAATGCGTCGATGAGCGGCCGCATGCCGTTCAAGCCGCACGCCGTAGTTGATCGGGAACAAATAGAAGCGGTAGCGGGGATCGCCGAATGGCAGCAGATCGACGATATGATACTGCATAGGGTTGAACAGGCCGCTCACCGCCATGAAGATGCGGTCGGCATGCGACAGCCAGGCGGCGAGCCAGGCAAAGGTGGAAACCCCCAGTACGATGTTCTTCGCCTGGCGAATCACCTGGAAATCCAGCATCGTGTTGCCCGACTCCAGGAACTGAGCGCCGGGAAACCGTTCCCGCAGGCGATCGGTGTAGCGGTTGGGGGCGGTCTGCCCCATGAACACCGGCATAAGGCCGGTCTCCGCGACGATATCGGCATAGAACTCGACCGGCGTCAGCGGATAGTCGTGGCTTCCACTGACGTCGAGCACGTCTTCCGCGCGGACCGGGCAGATAAGATGCCGTTCGTCGAACTGGAGAGGACTGATAACCGGAGAACAAAACACCGATCGGTAGAAATCGGCATCCAGGAAATTCTCCATCCGCTGGCCGAAGCCGGTATAGACGATACTGCGAAGCAACCCGGTGCGCGCGCGTTCCGCCAGGCCTTCCATCTCGATGTGCTGTTGTTGCGCGGCGAACTCGACCGGCTCCGGCAATGCGGCCGGCGGATGATCGATGCCCCAATCGGGGAACTGCACATTGGAGATGCGGCTGCCGGGCACCAGGCTCTGGAATTTCAGCGCCACCATGTACTGGATCATCTGGTTGCCGAGCCTGCCTTTCGGCTCGACATGAAAGACCGGTCCGTCGGACACGTCGGTCATCCATCGCCTCGCGTGGTCTGCTGCTTGTGTCGCGACACTGGAGGCGGCTGCGCGCGTCGGGCGTGCCGGTGCGCGATACTCCGGCTACAGCACCGCACGCGGGAAACTGTGGCGCATCTCGTCGCGCAATTGTTTTGCTTCGGTTTCATCCTGCCATGGCGCGCGGTAGCTGAAATCCCCGAACAGCCGCTGCGCCAGCGCCCGCATCCGCTCCGCCGGCGCTTCCTTCGCCGCAATAATCGGCGGCACCAGGTGGTGGCCGATGCCGCCCCACAGCAGCTTGAACAGTGGGCCGGGCTGCCCGTTGACCGGACCTTCCGTGCCGCCGTAGCCGAGACGCAGCAGGCGCCGCGTGTGCTCCACATGCTCATGGCCGTATTCGCGGAAGCGCGTGTCGAAATAGCCGCCGAACAACAACGCCTCACGCGAGAACACGGCGCACTGGGCAGTGATCTGCGGGCTGTAGATCGGATCTTCCAGGGTACCGGTGCCGGCGACGAAGTGTTCCTTCAGCGATTGGTCGGCAAGGTTGGCGTGCCCCCAGCGAACCGCCGCATGCATCCACTCGATCTCCCAGTGGTCGGCCGACGGATACGCATCATCCTCC
>Ga0181521_10007292_pt1 | contig 11656 bp, 10 predicted proteins | sample PEATcosm2014_Bin_32_FD_119764 | JGI IMG/M metagenome (GOLD analysis project Ga0181521, IMG submission 119764) | Peatland microbial communities from MTU Mesocosm Facility, Houghton, MI, USA - PEATcosm2014_Bin02_60_metaG | ecosystem: Environmental > Terrestrial > Soil > Wetlands > Peat | place... | reverse complement strand
TCGTAGCTCGAGGCATTGATATTTCCGTAGACGTCCAAGGTTGCTTCCGGTGTCGTGGTGCCGATACCTATTTTCGAGCCGTTCTGGTAGACGACGGAACTCAGCAAGTAACTCGTCGTCGCCCAGATCGCCAGGTAATTGGGCGTGCCATCCCCGCCGATGATCGGGCCGGGCGGCGGGGTTGGAGAGTTGCTTCGCTCGGAGTTATTGGATGCTTTGCTGGTTGTCTGCTGAGCGGTGGCGAGCGAGGCCAGCAGGAGGATTGTCAGAGTGATAGCGATACTGATTCGGCGCATATGGCCTCCTTCCATTTCATCAGGCGAGGTTGTGCGAGCACTCATTTCTGGGCGACGGTCTGAGCCTGATTTCCCGCCAGCTTCTCCAGTCGTGACAGCCGCTGCTCCAGGGTTGCGTCTTGCAGTTGTAGTTGCTGCCTGAGGCTTTCGATCTCCTGCGCCTGGGCTTTGATCTGCGCCTGCTGGCTAGCGACGATTTCGGATTGCTTTTCGGCGCGGCGATACTGCTTCTGCACTTCGTTCAGCAGCATCGTGCTCAGATATTGATAACGCACGGAATACGGCTGGCCGTCGTTGTCGTAGGCGACGAGTTCGGGATAGACTTTCGCGACTTCTTCCGCGATCAGGCCGTATTGCAGCGTGCGTTCGCCCTTGTCGTACTCCGGCTTGTAGAGGAACGTCACAGGACGCAGTTTCATCAGCGCGGCAGTGCTGTCGCCCATATCGCGGATTTGCTCTTTGAAGCGCAGGGACGAGGTAGCAGCCCCTAATTGGCCGTTGGAGTTGATCTGTACAGGTACGCCGCCGACGTTCACGCCGTAAATACCCACGATATAGGTCGCGGTCTGAGGACCGTAACCCTGGCCGATGTCGCCGCCGATGCGAATCGTGCTGGACTCTGTGCCCGAGTATGGGCCTATACTCCCCAAATAAATGTCGTTATTTCCAGTCCGGTTGTTAGAGCCGGCTACGAATCCAATAAAAGTATTTTGCGACCCTGTGTTGTTCTGTTCGCCCGCATTGGCGCCGGTGAAAGTATTCTTGCTGCCGCCTATGTAGGTGCCGGCTCCTGCGCCAGTAATAGTGTTAAATTGGCCAGTTGTGTTATATAGTCCTGCTTGAGTCCCGACGAAAGTGTTGTCATCGCCAGTAGTGTTCCGACCGCCAGCTAGATATCCGCTGAACGTGTTATTAATTCCCGTATTGTTGTTGGTGCCAGCACCATAACCAGTAAAGACGTTGTACACGCCTTGGCCGGTGATGTTATTAGCGCCAGCGCCAACACCGAGAAACAGGTTGAAGCCAGATTGATCCCCAAGGCTCATTACAGTACTCCCGCCGATCTGGTAGCTTGCTGACGCGTTAATGCTGCCGTTCACGTCCAGCGTTGCTACTGGGGACGTGGTTCCGACACCCACATCGCCGCTGCTGTTCTGATACATCACCGAATCGATCAGGAAGTTGGGAGTTGCCCAAAGGGCAATGTAGTTCGCCGTCCCCATGCCGCCGAGGACGGGGCCGGGGGGCGGGGTGGGAGAGCTGCTTCGTTCGGTGTTGGCGGATGCGTTGTTATTTGTCTGCTGGGCAGCGACAAGCGAAGCCAACAGGAAAATTGTCAGGGCAAGTGCGATGCTGATTCGGCGCATACGGCCTCCTTTATTTAGTTGCGGTTGTGGGAGCGCTCACTTCTGCGCGACGGTCAGAGCCTGGGTTTCCGCCAGCTTCTCCAGTCGTGACAATCGCTGCTCCACGGCTACATTCTGAAGCTGGAGTTGCTGCTTGAGACTTGCGATCTCCCGCTGTTGCGATTGGATCACCGCCGCGTCCTTCTGCGCCCGCCGATACTGTTTCTGCACCTCGTTCAAGAGCATTGTGCTGAGATACTGATAGCGCACAGAGTACGGTTGGCCGTCGTTATCGTAGGCGACGAGTTCAGGATAGACCTTCGCGACCTCTTCCGCGATCAAGCCGTATTGCAAAGTCCGTTCGCCGTTGGCGTACTCGGGCTTGTAGAGGAACGTCACTGGCCGCAGCTTCATCAGCGCATCGGTGCTGTCGCCCATGTCGCGCACCTGTTCCTTGAAGCGTAGGGAAGAAACTACAGTGCCGAGCTGACCGTTGCCATCCACATAAACGGCAAGGCCATTGTTTAGCACCGCAGAGCCGAAAATGCCGGCGATGTAAGCGGAGGTTTGGACGCCCGGGTCGCCAATGCGGATCGTATTCACATCATAGGAAAATCCAGCATTGTTGATAAAGATGTTATTGCTGCCAGTGCCGCTTCTTTCTCCGCTTCCCGCTTCGCTGCCGATATATGTGTTGCCGCTGCCTGTCATGGTAAAGGGGCCGGCGTTGTTGCCGACAAAGGTGTTGTTGCTCGCGATGGTGAGCTGGCCTCCGGCTCCGCCGCCTATCATGACGTTGCCGTTGCTGTTCACGGTTAATCCAGCTTGATATCCGATGGCGATATTATTCTCTCCTCCGGGACTGGCAGATGCCGCTTCAGGACCAATGAAGACGTTGAACTGTCCGGCATTGCGTGTGCCTGCATCCCAACCGAGAATTGCGTTGAAGGCGCCGCCCTGACCGGCTTCCACACCCACCGAAACATTGTCCGAAGTAACGGCCAACACGGTGTTTCCGCCAATACTATAAGTCGTCGCCGCATTGACGCCTCCGTTGACGTCCAGCGTTGCCACTGGCGACGTGGTACCGATACCTATTTTCGAGCCGTTCTGGTAGATCGCGGAACTCAGCAAGTAATTCGTCGTCGCCCAGATGGCAACGTAGTTCGCCGTGCCATCCCCGCCGATGATCGGGCCGGGCGGCGGGGTTGAAGAGCTGCTTCGCTCTGAATTGGCGGACGGGTTACTGGTTGTCTGCTGGGCGGTGACAAGAGAAGCCAACAAGAGGATTGTCAGAGCAATTGCGATGCTGATTGGGCGCATAGAGCGCTCCTTTCGTGGGCGAGATTTGGAGAGCGAGATTGACGTGGGCCAGTGGGTTGGAATTGTGTTCGCGCGCAACAGCGTTTGTCAATTCGTAACTCAAAACGGTATCCGGCACCGCCTAAGCTTCATTCCGTCCGCAACTCCTGCGGCACACCAACAACAGCAGGTCCCTCGACTCCGCTGCGCTGCGCTCGGGATGACACCGTTACTGTTGCCAAAAAGCTCGGCAACGCCGACAAGGTCGATCCCGCCGTCGCATGACAAGTCAAAAAACCATCGACTTCGTGGTTGCTAAGTCCTTTAGAAAGAAGATTTTGCCTATAACTCCAATGATTGTAAGATTTTAGCGGGAATTTTTTGGCATTTCTGATTGTTTTCAATGGCTTACATGGCACGAAATAGGGGGAGTGTTAGCGTTATCGGACACTGAACTCAGAGTTAGGGATTTTGCCATCGATGAGAAGCGCGCCGGAAGGTTTTCCAAGTTCGCGATGCACAAATGTCCTTTGCGGTTGAGGCGAGATGAATCGCGCCGAATCCGGCTTTAGGGAAAACTGCGGAGAGCAGATGCCTCGGTCGCGCTCAGTCTTCTGGCGGCGAATTGGGCGTTGGCCAATTCGTGCGCCGTTCCCCTGCTACAATTCTGGCGAAATCGAGCGGGATTTGCGGGCTTCGCCCACTCATTCGAAAGGCGCGAATGAGTGAGGCAACCGCAAGTTTGCGCGGGTGTGAACTCATCGAACTGCTGGCCCTGTTGGATCGTATAACCCTTTAGCAGTGAGGGGTGTTTGGGGCCAGGAGTTACGCTTCGTGGGAGCGCTGATTGGACGACAGTCAAGCTGTCAATGCCCTTGTCCGTCGCTGTGTGTCGGGCGACGCTGCGGCGTGGCAGGAAATCGTCCAGCAGTATCACCGCAGGATTTACAACATCTGCTATCGCTTTTCGGGATCGGCGGATGACGCGGCGGACCTGAGCCAGGAAGTGTTCATCAAGATGTATCGCACGCTGAGTACGTTTGACACCACGCGAGCTTCGTTCATGACCTGGGTAACGACGGTCACGCGGAATTTGCTGGTGGACCACTTCCGCAAAGGTAAGTACGACCGGATCACGGATTCGCTGGAGGCGACGGCGGGCAATCAGGAAGACGGCCTGACGCTGGCGGAGCAATTGGAAGATCGGGGCGCAAGTCCGGAAGCGAGGATGCGTAGCCAGGAGACGCAGAAGCTGGTCCACGAGGCTTTGCGGCGGCTGTCGCCCGAACTGCGCGAGGCGGTCATCCTGCGGGATTTGCAGGATCTGGACTACAAGGACATTGCCAAAGTCCTCAATGTGCCAGAGGGGACCGTGAAGAGTCGCATAAATCGGGGACGAACGGAACTGGCGAGGCTGTTACAACGTAGTTACAGACAGGCCAACTAAATGGCAGGCGAGATCCAATCCGGAGTGCAATGCGTCGAGGTCGAGGCCCTTCTGGCCGAAGCCCTGGACGGAACGCTGCACGGTGCGAAGCTGGCGGCCTTCGAGGCCCATCAGAAGAACTGCGCGTCTTGCGCCGCCATGCTGGCTGAAGCCAAGGCCGGAATGAACTGGCTGAAAGGGCTGGACGATGCCGAGCCGCCGCGCAACCTGGTGCACAACATTCTGGCGCAGACCATCGGAGCGCTGCCGTCGGAGCACGCCGCACCGGCGCCGCGCGGCGAAGGCTGGTTGGGAAAGCTGAAAGGCCGCCTGGCTCCGGTGTTCGCGCCGCTAGCGACGCCGCGCTTCGCCATGTCCTTCGGGATGGCGTTCTTCTCCATCACCATGCTGCTGGGCATTGCCGGCTTTCACTTTGCCGATATCCGCCATATGGACCTGAGCTCCAAGGGAATCGTGAAGACTTACTACGCCACGCAGGCGAAGGTGGTTCGCTATTACGAGAACATGCGCCTGGTCTATGAGATCGAGTCGCGGGTGCGCGATCTGCGCCGTGCCGCGACTCCCGACAACAACCAGGACAACAAGCAGCAGCAACAACAACAGGAAACTCCCGCGCCGAATCCGAGTCCAAAGAACCCGGCGAAGAGCGACAACCAGCAGCACGATCGCACTAACCACGAATCCAGCCGCGATCGGGGCCAGCCCGCGCTGGCCGCGTTTCCGGCGGTATTCTTAGCAGCCATCCCTCAGGCCCGGCGGCAGAGCGCGCAACCAACTCCGGCTTGGAGTTTGCTGGGGCGCTGGAACAGGAGGACCGCATGAACTGCGCCAATCATGTCGACGCACCCGCGGTTGCATACTGCCGCATCTGTGGCAAGCCACTGTGCACTGCATGTGTGCGAGACGTCCGCGGTGTTATTTACTGCGAGGAGTGTCTGGCCTCGCACTTGAGCGGCGCCATTCCGCCGCCCGGCTCGACCGCCGTACCACCTGCTGTGGAACCGCCGCGTGGAACGGGCAGTCCCGCCCTGGCCGCCATTCTGGGATTCATTCCCGGCGTCGGCGCCATGTACAACGGCGAATTCGCCAAAGGCTTCGTGCATGTGCTGATCTTCGCCACCCTCATCTGGATGACCGATCACATGAACGGCATCTTTGGTTTGGGTATTGCGGCATTTGTGATCTATATGCCGATCGAAGCCTACAAGACGGCGCGGGCGCGCCAACTGGGGCTGCCGGCGCCCGATCCGTTCGGCTTTAATAATCTTTTCACCTCGAACCCGCGGCCTAATCGCCCGCCGGTTGCGGCTGCTGACCCCTTGACCGCAGGAGCGCCTCCGGCTGGCGCTTCTGCCGATGCTGTGGGCGTCACCGCCAATCCTGGCGCCGTTCCGCAAAGCGAGCCACTCCCGGAGGAATCGCGGTCACGGGTGCCAGTTGGAGCGTACATCCTGATCGGCCTGGGCGTGCTGTTTCTGCTGGATGAACTTGGAACATTTCACTTCGACTGGATCTGGCGTTTCTGGCCGGTCATCCTGATCGCCATTGGCCTTCGCATACTGATGCAACGTCAGCGGAGAGGCTGGTAAGGAGGACATCATGAGATACCGTTATAACCGTTATTGTTCCTGCGGCCGCTGCCGTGCTCATGGCTTCATGTGGCCGGCTGTCCTCATCACGCTGGGCGTGCTGTTTCTGCTTGACCAGATGGGCCACGCGCATTGGATGAGCTTCGACTTTACCTGGCCGGCGCTGCTGATCGTGATTGGCCTGATCATGTTGCTGCAACATAGCGCCTCGATCTATGGCCACATTCCGCGCGAATACAACGCCAACCTGTCTTATCCGGGCCAGCCCATTTCTCCGGGAACTCCCGGCTATGCTGGATATCCGCCGCAGCCGCAGCCTCCCATAGTGACGCCGCCGTCCGGCGCTCCTGCCGGTTTCATCACGCCGGACTCGCCGGCCGTGAGACCCGACGATAAGGAGGCGCACAATGGCTAGCGTGAATCAGTATCCGCCACCACCAGCGCCCATTCCACCGCCCTATCGCTATCGGCGCTCGTTCGCGTGGCCGATCATTCTGATCCTGATCGGCGGGATATTCCTGGCGAAAAATTTTGGCTTCCGCTTTCCCATCTGGCACTGGTTCGGACATTGGTGGCCACTGCTGCTGGTTCTCTGGGGCGTCATCATTCTGATCGAGAACACGGCCTCGAACCGCATGGGCTATCCCACGCGGCGTCTCGGCGCGGGCGGCATCGTTCTGATCGTGCTGCTGATCTGCCTGGGCGCATCGGCGCATTACAGCTCCGACATCGATTGGAACGGCGTGCGCGACCAACTCCAGATGGATGACGACCTCGGCGGCTTCTTTGGCACTGCCTACAATTTCGAGGACACCCTGGAGCAGGCATTCCCGGCGAATGCCACCCTGCGCATCGTGTGCGATCGCGGCGCGCTGAACATCATGCCCTCGGAGGACGGCATCATTCGCGTGGCCGTCCACAAGAAGCTCTACGCACAAAACCAGAACGATGCCAACAAGTACAACCAGGGCAGCAAGCCGCAGATCGAGTCCACCGGCGGCACGGTGGTGCTGAATGCCAACACCGACGGCGCCGGCGACCACGGTGTACAGACTGACATGGATATTCAGGTGCCCGCTGGGACCGCGCTCGACATCGCCAGCAAGCGCGGCGATGTCACCGTCAGCCATCGCAAGGCCGATGTCAAAATCTCCTTGCAGCATGGTGACGTTTCCCTCACCGAAGTGGCCGGCCCGGTGAAGATCAGTCTGGAGAAAGGATCGATCCGTGCCTCGCAGATCGGCGGCGATGTGGACGTCACTGGCCACGTGGACAACGTCACCATCGATGAAGTCGCCGGTGCGGTCCGCTTGGACGGCGATTTCTACGAAGACATTCAGCTCAGCAAGATTGCCAAGACCGTTATCTTGAAGACTTCGCGCTCCGACATGGAGCTCGCCTCCGTGCCTGGCGACATCGAGATTGCCAGCGATCAGGTTCGGGGCAACGATGTGATGGGGCCAAGCCGCGTGGTAACCGGCTCCAAGGACATTCACCTGGAGGACGTCTCCGGTGACTTGCAGGTGCAGTCCACCAACGGCGATGTGGAAGTCACCACCGGCGGCAAGCAGGCGGGCAAGCTGAGCCTGAACACGCAGCATGGCGACGTGGCTTTGACGCTTGCCGCCAAGACGCCGCCCGACAAAGTGAATGTGTCGACCCAGCACGGCGATGTCACCTTGACGCTGCCCCCGAATGCGGGATTCCAGATCAACGCGGGGACCCGCAAAGGCGGGATCACCTCCGATTTTGGCGCGATTAAGGTCGAGGCCAGCGAGGGCGCTTCGCAAGCCACTGGAACCGTGGGCAACGGCGTCAGCAAGCTGCAAGTCAACGCCGAGAGCGGCGACATCAAGATCGGCAAGAGCTGAAGGCAGGGGCCAGTGATCAGTGGCTAGTGGCTAGAAGTTTCGAGTTTCGAGTTCGGTCATCGTTTCAGCGCGAACGAGCGAGTAGCGACGAAGCGGGTGCCCCACACAAGCCGGGTTTGCTTGTGTGGGGATTTTTGTCCCCGGAAACACCGGTGGGTCCGCCGCCAGCGTCACAACCGACACAATGAGGAAGGTTGAGGAGAATTATGCGGAACACATTGTTTCACTTACTCATAATATTTTCGCTCTGCACGAGTTGTTTTGGGGAGGGGGAAGAACTCCGAACTGCTGTTTCCCAAGGCTTTCCCCACACTCGAGATGTGGAGATTCTTTGTTGGGTCACTCCAGTGGATAATGAGGGGTTTGTTTCTCAAATCATCGTCTTCCGTGTTGAGCGAACGGGACCTGCGACAATCCTGTGGCAATCGTCTCTCGACCCAGCGTATTCTCCACAGATTCGGTTTGTCGAGGAAATCACAGCTGGCGGTCTACCCATCGCCTTGGTCGAGCGGCAAAACGGTGCCGCGACATCACAGCTTGACGTAGTTGGCAAGATTTCGGGTCACTTTCAACAAATAGCCCGGTTGGACGGATTCAAGTTCGATGTTGAACATCTCGATGATTCAAACCTACCTCTTATCATCGCGCATACAGATGGAAATATTTTAGACATTCCCGTCATTTACAGGTGGAATGGATCCCGCTTTGTCGATGACAGTGCTTCACATCCGGCGTACTATCGGCGACTCCTGTCCGAAGATAAAGCAGACCTTCCACAGAATTCGAGCGGGATCGCCTTGATAAATCTCTCAAAGATTGCGGCCTTGTCCGGCGACCGAACTGAGGCGAGAAAGATTCTCAATAGCGCCCTGTCGACGGAGCGCGCTAAAGAAAATGCAGCGAACAAGGAAACAGTGAGACTTATTGAAGAAGCACTGCAAGGCTTGGAGCGCAGCGTCCCGCAGTAGTTGCCGCAAAATCTGCGGGCCCGTTGTAACTGGCCACTGACCACTAGCCCCTAGCCACTCTCCCCACAATCCTCTCCACTTCCTCCACCACTTCGTCGATGCTCTTCCTCGTGGTATCGACGTGGACCGCGTCCGGCGCGGGGACGAGCGGTGACGCGACGCGTGTGCGATCGCGCTCATCGCGTGCGGCAATCTCAAGTTGCACCCGTTTGGCTTCGTCGGGAGAGTCTGACCGGTTTTGCCGCAAGCGCCGCTCAGCGCGCACCATCTGCTCGGCATCCAGGAAAATCTTCACGTCGGCATGAGGAAATACGGCCGTGCCGATGTCGCGGCCTTCCATCACCACTCCGCCGCTCGCGCCCAGTTCCCGCTGGCGCGCCACCATCACCTGCCGCACCGCCCGATGGACCGATACGCGCGACGCGGCTGCGGTCACATCAGGCTCGCGAATGCGCTGCGAAACATCGCGCCCATCCAGCAGCACCCGATTGCCGTCGCCGCTGGGCTCGAGCTCCACCACCGAGCTCTCCGCCAACTGCCGCAGCGCCTCCGCATCGTCCAGCGACACCTGTTGCTCCATCGCGTTCAGCGCCAGCGCGCGATACATCGCGCCGCTCTCCAGATTGATGTAGCCCAGTTTCCTCGCCAGCCGCGCGGCAATGGTGCTCTTGCCCGATCCTGCCGGGCCATCAATCGCGATGACCAGCTTGCGCGGCGTGCTCATTCGGTGACAGTGCCCTTGCTCGGTGGTTTTGGCTTGGACGAAGCCGAGGACCTTCTCGGCCGCCTTTGCACCAGCGGCATGCCGGGTCGCGGCGGCAGCGCTTCGAATTTCGCTTTGGGCGTGAACTCGTACGCCACTTTCTCCTGTAGCGATGAAACCTGCAGCATCACTCGCCCGTCCACATGCACGAAGTGGAGCTCGCGCGCGGCTTGCAAAGCGTTGATGGCCTCGCGCACCCGGGCCCGGCTGGTGATCCGGGAGAAAAATTCCTCCACTTCCTGCTGCTGCGCCGCCAGCACACAATCCAGATACTTGGAAACCAGGGCCGTCATCGCCTCGGCCACAGAAACTTGCGTACCGTTCTTCACCGCGTCCGGCGACCACCGAAACAGCACATCCCAGAAGACGCCCTCATTCGCTTTGTAGTCGACACGGGTGATGCGCAGCTTCGCCCACAGTTCGTCCAGCGCGCGGTCCAGGGCTGACTTCGAGATCGCGCCCCCAACCAACTCCCGCAAACGCTCCTTGGGAATTGGCCCGTCTTTTTCGATGACCTGAAACGCATGCAGCGCCAGCGGAGAATATTCCGCGCGCGCGCCGCTGGCCGGCGTCTGCCACGGATTGCGGTCCCCGATCAGTCCATAGAAGTACGGAAACACCGCGGCCGCAACGATGAAATTATTGTCCGGAAAAACGTTCGCCTCGTAGGCCGACTTCTCACGCAGCAGCCGCACCATCAACTCCTTCGCCTCCTGCGCTTCGTGGTCGGCGAAGGCCATGTGCGCTACGGGCAGCTTCTCGTCGCTACCTTTGTAAGCCCCGACAAACGTCGGCGCCAGCACCGCCGGACGCTGCGGATACAGCAGACAAAAGCCGACCGAATCGATGAACTCGCGCGCCTCTTCCAGCGTGCGCACCGGCCGCCCGTTCAGCCGCCACTTCTCGCGGCGCAGTTCCTGGAGTTGCTGTTCGTGCATAAAAGAAGCTATCAGCTATCAGCCGTCAGCTCTCAGCTAGAGCTCGGTCAAGAGGCCTCGGCTTCACAATCGTGCGTAATGAAATCCAGAACGTCATACAACCAGCGCTGCTGATAGACTGCAGCTCCTCCGGGCTTGTTTAGCTGATAGCTGATAGCTGACGGCTGACGGCTGACGGCTGACGGCTAGATTCTCTTAAACGCCCGCTGAATATCCTTTACAGAATATCGCAGAACCACCGGCCGCCCGTGCGGACAGCTCATGGGACACTCGGTCTTCGCCAGCTCGCGCAGCAGCCACTCCATTTTGTTTTGCTCCAGTGGCATGTTCACCTTGATGGCGGCGTGGCAGGCAATGCTGGCGGCAATATTGGTGCGGATCTTCTCCAGGTTCAGCGCCTGCTCTTCGCGCTCGAACTGCTCCAGGATTTCATGCAGTAGATGCTCCACCTCGCCTGCCGCAACGCCTGCCGCCGTTGTTTTCACTGCGATTGTCCGCGAGCCGAAGGGTTCCACTTCGAAGCCGTTGCGGTTCAACTCGTCGGAGATTTCCGCGAACACCGCCATCTGTCCGGGTGTCAGCTCAACGATGAGTGGCATCAGCAATTGCTGCCGCTCCGGCGACTCCGCCAGCCGCCGCTTGCAAATTTGCTCAAACAGAATGCGCTCATGCGCCACGTGCTGATCGACGATCCACAGTCCCTGCGGATTGATTGCCAGGATGAACGAGTCGCGAATCTGCCCCACTGGCTTCAGCGATGCAAGCGATTCAAGGCCCACGGGAGCATCTTCGTCCACCACCTCCGGCGAGCAACCGTTCCCGCTCGCAGCCAGCGATGTTGCTGCTGGCCCTCCGAACGTTTGCCGGCCGAAGCGCGCTACCGGGATCGCGGCATTGGCTTCAACCGCGAACCCGCTGCCCTCAAATTGCAGCGGAGCCGTGAATGGCGGCAACTCCTGCGCGCGCAGCGCGAAGGCCGCGTCGGCTCCCGTCACGTGCAGTTCGCTCGACTCGAAATCGTGCGCTCCCGAGGTCAGCGAAGCCGACGCGCTCGGACTCGCGTGGATCTCCGTCATGAACGATGGCACCGGCCGCGACTTCATCAGCGCCGCTCGCACCGAGTCGCGAATGAAATC
>Ga0181521_10007291_pt1 | contig 11657 bp, 13 predicted proteins | sample PEATcosm2014_Bin_32_FD_119764 | JGI IMG/M metagenome (GOLD analysis project Ga0181521, IMG submission 119764) | Peatland microbial communities from MTU Mesocosm Facility, Houghton, MI, USA - PEATcosm2014_Bin02_60_metaG | ecosystem: Environmental > Terrestrial > Soil > Wetlands > Peat | place... | reverse complement strand
GCCCGGCGCGCGGGTGATTCCGGCGCCCGGCCATACGCCGGGGCACCTGGCGCTGCTGCTCGAATCGGAGGGCCAGCAATTGCTGAACGTGGGCGACGCCGCGGTCGATCCGCTGCACCTCGAACATCCCGATTGGCAAAATGGTTTCGATCAGGCGGGCGAGCGAGCCGTCGAGACGAGACGCGCGTTGCTGGAACGGGCGGCGGCGGGGAATATGTACGTGATGGGCTTCCACTTTCCGTTTCCGAGCGTGGGGCGCGTGGCGGCGCGGGCGGAAGGTGGCTGGGAATGGCGGCCGGGCGCGGGCTGAAGCCGGCTGCGGCCAGGATTGGCCGCCCCACTTGCTTAAGCTGCGTTCCGGCTGTTACATATCGGATATGAGAGGGGCTGCGTGGATGGCATTGGCGCTGGGCTGCTGCTCGGCCGCGCGCGCGCAACAGGCGCTCACTTTCGCCCACGATATCGCGCCGATTGTCTACCAACACTGCGTATCCTGCCACCGGCCGGGGCAGCCCGGGCCGTTTGCGCTGCTCACGTATGCCGACGTCAAGAAGCACGCGGAGCAGATTGCGGCGGTCACGCACAGCGGGTTCATGCCGCCGTGGCTGCCGGAAGCGGGATACGGCGCATTTGCCGGCGAAAGACGCCTCAGCGAAGAAGAGCGCCGCAAAATTGGCGATTGGGTGAAGCAGGGCGCGGCGGAAGGCGAGGCTTCCGAAACGCCGGCGCCGCCGGCGGCGGACGCGGAATGGCCACTGGGGCCGCCGGACCTGGTGCTGGAGGCTCCCGAAGCGCTGGAGGTGGCGGCTTCTGGGCCGGAGGTCTACTGGAATTTCATTTTCAAACCGGGCCTGGCCGCCACGCGCTACGTGAAGGCCGTGGACATTCATCCCGGAGATCGCCGGCTGGTCCATCACGCCAATTTGATGATCGACCGCATGGGCGCGGCGCACTTCGAGGAGACGGCGCCGGGACAGGGCTTTCCGGGGATGGATTTGACGCTCATGCGCAGTCCGTTCGATCCCGACGGCAACCTGATCCACTGGGAGCCGGGGGTGGTTCCGAGCGTGGAGCCGGCGGGTTCGGCGTGGCGCCTCGACCCAGGCAACGAACTGGTGCTCAACACGCACCTGCGGCCTTCCGGCAAGATTGAGCACGTGCGGCCCACCATCGGGTTGTACTTTGCACTTCAGACGATCAGCCAGCCGCCGGCGCGGTTTCCGTTGGTGATCGAGCTCGAGCACGACGGGGCGCTGCGCATCCCGGCGGGCGCAAGCGATTTCCTGGTGAGCGACGATTTCCGCATTCCCATGGATGCCGACATTCTGTCGGGCTACCCGCACGCTCATTACCTGGGGAAACTGCTGGAGGCCTACGCCACGCTGCCCACGGGCGAACGGCGGTGGCTGATCCGCATTCCCGATTGGGACCCGAACTGGGAGGACGTCTACCGGTATCGCGAGCCGGTTTTTGTGCCCAGGGGTTCGGTGATCTCGATGCGGTATCACTATGACAACTCGGCGGCCAACCCGCGGAATCCGAACAATCCGCCTCGGCTGGTGGAGGCGGGCAACCGGACTACCGACGAAATGTGCCACTTGTGGCTGCAGGTGCTGCCGCGCGGAACCGGCGACCGCCGTCGGGAGTTGCAGGAAGCGGTGATGCGCCACCGGCTGGAACTGGAGCCGGCGGATTTCGAGGCGCGGCTCAACCTGGGAGCGTTGCTGCTCTCGCGGCTGAACGCGCAGGACGCGGTCGAGATGCTGGAATCGGCGGTTCTCCTGGACCCGCGGCGGCCGGAAGCGCGCAACATGCTGGGACTGGCGCTGGCGCGGGTAGGACGCACGCGGGAAGCCACAAGGCAGTTCGAAGCGGCGCTCACGGCGCGGCCGGACTATGCCAGCGCGCGCTTCAACCTGGCCAACGCACTGGTTAAAAGCGGACGGCTGGAGGAAGCCATCGCGGACTTCCGGCAGGTGCTGGCCGGCGATCCGGCGAACCCCGTGATCCGCGAACGGCTGGCATCGGCGCTCGAAGGGCGCGCCGGTGCTCTGGCGGAAGAAGGACGGCGGGCCGAAGCCGAGGCGCTTCGCAAGGAAGCGGAGGCTCTGCGCGGAACGGGCGAGGCGCGGCGGTAGCCGGTACGGACAAGAGCGCGGCCAGGGGGTCGCGCGCGGACGAGGGGCGTCCGCCCCGCTGACAGCTACTTGCGCGAGCCGCGACGCGGGTTCTTCAACTCGGACTGCCGCGCCTTGATCTTCTTGCGCTTGGGCTTGCTGATCACGAAGGTGCCGCTGCCCTGATACTCCGCCTTATACACTTTGTCGTCCGCCAAAAGAGACTCTCCTGTGGATGTGTGGATTTGATCCTTTATTGTACCGCGCATTATGCTGTTAACAGTGTCCTCACGCCTCGCTGTTTTTTTGCTTTGTGTCCTGCTCGAAACCGCGCCGGCCGGCGCGCAGTCCGGCACGGGCGCGAAATCGGTCTGCTCCCAGGTTCCGGGCATTACGGCGCAACTGACGGCGATCTCCGGCATGAAGCTGCGCCACGCGGTGCCGTGCGCTTATATCAGCAAGGAGCAGATCAACCAGTTTCTGAACAAGCGCGTGAAGGAAGTCGAAACCCCCGAGGATGAGCGCGCCGAAGAATTGACGCTCAAGAAATTCGGCCTCGTGCCGCAGGACTTCAACCTGGCTAAGAACGAAGTGGATCTGCTCACGGAACAGGCTGCGGCCTTTTACGATTACAACAAGAAGAAACTGTTCCTTACCGACTCGACATCCGGCGAGAGCCAGGAGACGGTGCTGGCGCACGAGCTTTCGCACGCGCTGGCCGATCAGAATTTCAACCTGGCGCGCTACATCAAGCAGGGCCGCAAGAGCGACGATGGCTCGACGGCGCGCCTGGCGGTGATGGAGGGCCAGGCCACCTGGATGATGTCGGAATACCTGGCGCGGAAGGCCGGCGGGTCGCTGGTGGACTCGCCGCAGGCGGCCGCGGCCATGGCCAACATGACCGACGAAGGCGGCGGACAATACCCGGTGTTCGACAACCAGCCGCTGTACTTGAAATTGACGCTGGTGTTCCCGTACTCGCAGGGCATGCTGTTTCAGAACGCGGTGATCCAGCGCGATCACCTGGAGGCTTTCGGCGAAGTTTTCCGGCGCGCGCCAGTGAGCACGCAGCAGATTATGCATCCGGACAAGTATTTTGCCGGCATCGCGCCCACCCAGCCGAAGGTGCCGGACGCTCATCTGCCGCGCGGCTATAAGGGCCTGGTTGAGGGCACACTGGGCGAACTGGAGCACAGTATCATGCTGGAGCAATACACCGGCAAGGAGCGCGCGGCGGAACTGGCGCCGCACTGGCGCGGCTGTGCTTTCGAGCTCTACGAGAACAAGCGGGCCGGCCGCGTGGTGCTGCTCTATGCGGCCGAATGGGACAGCGAAGAGGCGGCCAGCCGGTATTTCGCCGCGTACCGCGAAGTGCTCGGCAAGAAGTGGAAGAGCATGACGGTGGATTCGGCGAGCGACGACCTGGTTACCGGCCGCGGCGACGACGGCCGCTTCGAGTTGCGGCGCAAGGGCGCAACCGTAACCAGCGTGGAAGGGCTGGACCCTGCGATACACTGAGGTTCATGGCGAAGAAGCGATGCCTGGCGGCGCTGGCGCTGATTCCGCTGCTGGCGCCGGCGGCGGAACTGCCGCGCAAAGCGCCGGAATACACCATCAACCGGAACGGCGCGCCACCGCTGACGCTCAGCCAGTACAAGGGCAAGCCGGTGGTCCTGGCCTTCATCCTCACTTACTGTTCGCATTGCCAGCGGACGGTGGGGTTTCTGATTAAGGACCAGAACGAATACGGCCCGCGCGGCTTGCAGGTGGTGGCGTGCGCGATCGAGAACGGAGCGCAGCTGGCGGTGCCGGCGTTCCTCAAGAACTTCAATCCGCCGTTTCCGGTGGGCTACAACCTTGGCTCGACGGCGTTGGATTTCATGCAGCATTCGATGGTGAAGATGCCGATCATGCCCATGCTGGCGTTCATCGACCGGCAGGGAATGATCCGCGCGCAGTTCGAGGCCGACGACGAAAAATTCTTCGGCGATCAGCAGGAACAGAATCTGAGGATGCAGATTGAAGCGCTGCTGAAGGTGGGAGTGGCGAAGAAGGCGGCGGCGACGCCAAAGTGGTAGGGGCAGGGCGCGGGTATGGAATAATAAAATGGTTTCAAGGTAATGGAAGAAATCACGCTGCAAGTTCAACGCGACGAGCGGTCTGGCTGGCTCGTGGCATGGTGGGACGATCCGGATGGAACGGGTGGCATCACCACGCAAGGGCAGGACCTGCGCGATTTGCAGCAGCAGATCACAGAGGCGGTTGCGGTTCACTTTGACGAAGGCGCCGCTCCCCGTCGGATCCGCATCCACTTCGTCAGCGATCCTATCCTGGTTCAGGCGTGAAGCTGCCCCGGGACATCTCGGGGGACGAAGCACTTAAAACCCTGGAGCGGCTGGGCTTCTCGATCAGCAGGCAGATCGGCTCCCACGTTCGAATGGCCCAAGGGAATCGGCGCGTCACGGTGCCGAAGCATCGCAACCTGGCCGTTGGGACACTTCAGAGCATTCTCCGCCAAGCGGGTGTCAGCGTGGAAGACTTTGTGAATGTGCTGTAGGTGCCAGGCGACTGTGGTCAATATTGCGCTTACTTGGGTTCGATGTGGCTGGTCGTGTCAATGCCAGCCGTTTGCATTTCCAGGATGCAGAAAAAAAGCAGAGAGCCAGAAAGGCCCCGGCCTCTATCCCAGCTTCGCCATCACGTTGTCGATAAGCCCAGCGTCCGGCAGGCTGCCTTGCGCGATGCGGGCCGCGCCACCACCACGGCCGCCGGCGTCGGCCAGGGCGGCTTTCAACGATTGACCGGCGTCGATTCCGGAATCGGCCGAGGTGGCCAGCAGGACCGACGGCGGATCGTTCAGCGCGGCCAGAAAGACGGCTTTGGGTTGCGCGGTGAAACTCTGCGCCAGGGCTCGCAGCTCTTCGAGGCTGCCGCGGGAGGCGCGGCGCGTCACGCGGCGGATGCCATCGGCGCCGGGAGCGGTGCCTTGATAGAGCTCCCTGCCCTGGTACGCGGCGAGATCGAGCTCCAGCTTGCGGCGCGACTTTTCGGCGGCGCGCGCGGCTTCCAGTTGCGCGGCGACCGTGGCCGGGGCGTCGTCGAAAGAGGCCGAGACCAGTTGCGCGACTTTGTTGAGGGCTTCGTAATCGGCGCGGGCGCGGGCCACGGCGCGGGCGCCACACAGGAATTCCGCGCGCACGCTCTGGCGGATCTTCTCCAATTTGCGGATCAGGATAACGCCGATTTCGCCGGTGGAGCGGACATGCGTGCCCCCGCAGGCGCTGCGGTCGAGGCCATCGATCGCGACGATGCGGAGCGTGCCTTCGCGGCCGGAGGGTTTGCGCAATCCTTCGGCCTGGGCGGCGTCCTCATACACCACCTTCACGGGCCGATTCTCGGCAATCAACTGGTTGGCGCGGCGCTCGGCGCGCGCGGCGGCGGGCGCATCGAGCGTACCGCCTTCGAGATCGATGGTGGAGCTTTCGGCGCCAAGGTGGAAGCTGACGGTGTGCATCCCCAGGAGCTCTTGGAAGACGGCCGAGAGCAGATGCTGGCCGGTGTGCTGCTGCATGTGGTCGAAGCGGCGGTCCCAGTCAATGGCGCACTCGACCGGCCCGGGCTCGACCGGCGCGGCCAGCACGTGGGCGACAGAGTCGCCTTCATCCACCACATCCTGGACAGCCACGCCGGCGATGGAGCCAAGGTCGAAGGGCTGGCCGCCCGAGGCGGGGTAAAAAGCGGTGCGGTCCAGATAGACCGTGCAACCGCCCGGCGCGCAGGCCACCACCTGGGCGTTGAAGCGGCGTAAGTACGAATCGTTGTAATAGATACGTTCCGTCATGGCGACCTATTCATTGTGGCAAAATGGGCGGCCGGGGAGGGAATCGCGGGAGAGTTGCCGGATGCTATCCCCTACCCGCAAATTGGCGCAGTTTGGTACCCCCATGGTACTGGCGACTCTTTTGGCGATCTTGTAATCGGGTGAGGATGGTAGTGCGTTGCGGAACGCTGCATGATTCGAGTGCTTGCAATGATGGGGATGGCTGGCGGGTTCCTCGCCATCTCTCAGCCATTCCGCCTGACTGTGGTGAACGGTATCGGTTCGGCGGTGAACACCCTGAACCAGTACAGCCCTCTCTCGTACATCGCTCTCGGGATCGTGCTGTTGGGCGGCGCCGCGCTGTCGATGCATTCCACGGCACGGCCGCATTGAGCGGGTCAGACGGCCCGGGTTTTGCGGTTGACCGCGCCCGTCTCCGAACGGGCCGGCTTGCGCTCCGCAGCCGCATTGAGGCGCTTGACCTGGTCGGTCACCGAGACCAGGAACATGGGCTGGCGAGCGTTCTTCAGCAAATCGATGATGCGGGTGGAAGCTTCTTCCAGGTAGATTGTCTTGCCGTCCGTGAGAAGGTGAATATCGGAAGAAGCCGAGATCGCTTCGCTGAGGCGCTTGCCCATGTCCTTTTGCAGGAAGCGGAGCACGCGGCGGATTTTCTGAAGCGAAAACCCTTTGCGGCGGAGTTCGGCGATGACGGAAATCTCCACCACTTCTTCCGACTTGTAGACGCGCTTGTGACCGTCCTGGCGCGGGGAGACGACGTTGCGTTCGTCCCACCATTGCAACTGACGCAGGGTGACGCCGCAAATCCGTGCGACGTCGGTACTGTTGTAACCCTGCTCCTCCGGTGAAGCCGCCGGTTTTGGTTTCCTGGCTTTAAACATTTTGAGCTAGTTCCGTTTCCGCAAAGATAATAGTGCCATCTAAAGGATTGTACATGGGACTGCGCCGGTGTCAATAGGGTCACCCGAACCACCAGGCCGCACCCAAAAACAATCGTCCGGCCGGCGAGCGCCCTCCGATCACGATAACACGTACCATCGGTTTCCATAAACCCATATGGTACAAACAGGCCGCCAATTTCATTGTGCGGCCACTGACGGAATAGTAGCATTGAAATCGGAAGCCGTCGCGCCGGAAAAGCGGCGCGCGCAGCGGTAATCGTGAGTGATGTGGGCGTGAAGGAACTGGAGTTTCTCAGCAGCAGTCCGGCGCAAGGCGAACTGCTGGCGGACCGTCTGGCGCGGGGGGGGCTCGCGCCGGAAGAAGCGCTGCAATGCGCCATCGACATCGGCGCGGCCCTAAACCGGGCGCACAGCCGCGGCGAGATCCACGGGAGCCTTTCGCCGCACGCCATCCTGCTGACGGGCGCGGGTGCGCGGGTCTTTGCACCCGTGAAAGCCGATGAGCGGGCGGCGGCCTATCGTTCTCCGGAGCAGGTGGCGGGCGCGGCGCCGGATTGGCGCAGCGACATCTTCGCGTACGGAGCGATCCTTTACGAGATGGCGGGGGGACGGCGTGCCTTTCCGGGTTCGGGAGCTGAACTGAAAGCGGCCATTGCGGAGAAGCCGGCAGCGCCATTGATGGCGAAGACTCCGGTGCTGGCGGCCATGGAGGGCGTGGTTGCCGGATGTCTCGAGAAAGATCCGGCGCGGCGGCGGCAGCGCATCCAAAACGCGGTCATCGAATTGAAGCTGGCGGGCCGCGCGATGGCGCGGGTCGGCGACCCACCGGCGCGGGCGCGGACTGCCCGTCCGGCAGCGGCCGTGCGGGACTCGCTCGGCCGCTTGAGCGCGACCGGCACCGCCCTCGGTCGCGGCGGGAGGCAGCGAGTGGTGGCGGCGCCCCTGGAAACCCCGCCGCGGACAGCCACTCCGGTGCGCAGCCGCCTGGCCGCCATCCTGATCGTGGGGGCATTCCTGGCGGTGGTAGCTGCCGCGGCGGTGACAGCCGTGATTTACCTGCGTCCCAAGCCAGCGCCAAGCTACACGTTCCCGGTGACGCCGCCGGAGCACACCACGTACCGCATGCCGTCGCTTTCTCCAGACGGCTTGAACCTGACGCTTTCGGCGATCGGCAAAGAGGGCAAGCTGGTGCTATGGCTGCGCCGGTTGGATGCCATGCATCCGGCGGTGATTCCGGGAACCGAAGGGGGCGTGGCGCCGTTCTGGTCGCCGACAGCCAGAACATTGCTTTTTTTGCGGACCAGTCCTTAAAGAGGATCAGGATCGGCGGCGGCGCGGCGCAAACCATTTGCGCGGCGCAAACCATGCCCGGAGGCGGCACGTGGAATCGGGACGGCGTGATTCTGTTTGCGCCTGGACAGGGGGACACGCTTTACCAGGTGTCGGCAAGCGGTGGAACCCCGCAACCGGTTCTCAAGCTGAATGAGGCCAGATTCGAGCGAGCGCACTTGTGGCCGCAATTCCTGCCGGATGGCAAGCACTTCGTGTTCTTCGTACTGACCGATCTGGACGAAACCACCGGGGTCTACACCGGCGAGCTCGGTTCGCCGGTGTACAACCAATTATTCCGCTCCGCAACCAACGCGGTGTATTCGGCCGTGGGCGGCCCGGACTCCAAGAAGGGCTATCTGTTATCCATACGCGACCGCAGCCTCGTCGGCCAGGCCTTCAATTCGTCGAAGCTGGCGGTGGAAGGCGACGCCGTCACGCTGGCCGAGGACGTGGGAGCGGTGCGGAGCCTGTCGCTGGCGCCCATTTCGGTGTCGAACAACGGGGTCCTGGTTTATCAGAGTCTCGGCCAGCCCACGCGGCAGATGGTGTGGATGGATCGCGCAGGCAGAATCCTGTTCGCCGCCGGCGAAGGCGGCCATTGGGGACCGCCCCGGATCTCTCCGGACGGTACCCGGGCGGTGGTCGGCAAGCCGGGACCGGAAGGCGGAAATGCCGACCTTTGGATTCTGGAGCCCTCGGGCAAAGCCACGCAGTTCACCGACACTCCCGCGCACGAAGGCGCTCCGGTCTGGTCGCCGGATGGCTCGCGCATCGCGTACGTCAGCAATCCGGATGGCAACTACGATCTTTATACGAAGACGCTCAGCGGTGGTAAGGCCGAACCGCTGTTTAAGAGCCCGTATCCGAAGTACCCGTCGGATTGGAGCCGCGACGGCAAGTACCTGCTGCTGACGACAATAAGTCCGGGCACACACAGCGACGTCTGGTGCCTCGCGCTCAACGAACACCGGGCCGCGCCGGTGCTTGACACGATTTATAACGAATCGTCCGCCACGTTCTCTCCGGATGGAAAATGGCTGGCTTACCAGTCCGATGAGACGATGCGGAATGAAGTCTACGTGCAGCCATTTGAGGGATTGACCGATGGCACCAAGCGCCGCTGGAAGGTCTCGACCAGCGGCGGCGCAATGGTCCGCTGGCGGGCGGACGGGCAGGAACTGTTCTATATAACCGCCAGCGGCCGCATGATGGCAGTGGCACTCCACCCGCAGGGCGGCGAGTTCGCCTTCGACGAGCCCAAAGTCCTGTTCCAGACGCGACCGATTCCGGGAGAATGGAATCTGTACGATGTCTCGCCGGACGGCCAAACCTTCCTGCTGAACGTGCCTCTGGAGTGGTCCAACGCCTCGCCCCTCACGGTGGACACCGGCTGGGTGACAAGGATGCGGTAAGGCCGGCGCTGGTGTGCTTGCGTACCTTTTGCACCCCCTGCAATCCTTACATTCCGGAGGGCGCTGCTGGAGCCGAAGGCGGCGGACACCGGCGATGAAGGCAATGGGCTTAACACAACGGCCCTGCGATTGCTACAATGCTGGCGAGGTTCATGAGACATATGCGAGCTTTGCTAGCGACCACGTGCATTCTGGCGAGCACCCTGCTCTGCGGTGGTTGTGCCACCAAGAAGTACGTACAGAATACAACCGCCCCCATCCAGGCTAAGGTGGATCAGGTGGGCCAGCAGACTACCCAAAACGGCCAACAGATCGAGGACACCCGCAACCAGGTGAAGCAGGTTGACGACAAGGCGACGCGCGGCATCAGCGCGGCGCAGGAACGCGCAGCCAGTGCAGACCAGCATGCTGCGGCCGCCGATCAACATGCCGGAGCCGCCGATCAACACGCCGCTACAGCGGACCAGCATGCCGGTGACGCCCTGAACAAGGCCAACCAGGTGGGAAGTGGCCTGGACAGGGTGCGGAATGCTGTGGCCAACATCGACGATTACAAATTGCAGAACACCATTAGCGTGCAATTCGGGCTCGCCAAGTTTGTGCTGGGCAAGGAAGCCGAAAGCGACCTCGACAAGTTCGCCGAATCGATCAAGAGCAACAAGCGTTTGCAGATCACGGTGGAAGGGTTCACTGACAGCACCGGCCCCAAGGACTACAACGAAGCGCTGAGCAAGAAACGGGCCGACGCCGTGGTGCAATACCTGGTGGCCAGGCACGACATTCCGGTGTACCAGATTCACGTCATTGGACTGGGCGATGCCAAGCCCGTGGACGACGCCAAGACCAGAGCGGCGCGTGCCAAGAACCGGCGGGTGGAAGTGACGGCTTATACCGCCGATGCCGTGACCGGGTCGTTGAGCGGAACGGGCAACCCCCAGTAAGAGATTCCTCGAGCGCACCTCCTCGACTGACCAGGGAGCCGCGGCAATGTCCGCCGGCTCCCTTTCTTTCGCTGCGCCCCTGATATCCCTGGGGATATGGGAGTCGAGTCTTCTGATTTCTGACTTCTGCCTTCTGATCCTCGACTCCTGACTTGTCTAGTTATTTTTGGGAAGGGCGCCGGGCAACCGGAGACGGCCGGAACGTCCGCCACCAGACGTAGAGGCAGGCGAGGTCCGCCAGCATGGTGACGATGGAGCCAGCCAGTTGAACAGAATCCATCTGCTGGGCGATGGAAAGGTTGCTGATGGCGTAGCCGATGGCTTCGCCGGCAAACTGCATACCGAGCGCGCCGCTGATCAGCAGCAGGCGGCGATCGCCGCGGCGCGACGAGATCAGCGTCATCCAGAGCCCCAGGTCGAGAATGGCCGAGCCGAAATTCAGATCGCGGGTCCAGGGAGTCATCCAGTAGCCGAAGAACTTCATCGACGGCCGATGGTGCAACGCGAAAGATATTCCGGCGAAGAGCAGGGCTCCGGCAATCAGGCCCGCCCGCACCAGGCGGCGCGAGCGGACTTGAGTGGCCGCCCGATCAATGAGGCTGATGACGACAGCGAGGATGAATGCCCGGAGAATGACCTCGTTGGTCCAGTAGATATAGGCGAAGTGCTTCCATACTTCGAGATCTTGCGGGTGGAAGACGTGGCTCAGGTTGGCCGGGATTTCGACGAGCGTGGTGACCAGATTGGCGGTGGCGTAAGCGAAGACAAAAGGGAAGCGCCGGTATTCGCCGCGCAGGAGCGCGGCCACCAACAGGAATTCCAGGGGAACTCCGACCAGCCAGCCGCACACTTGGATTGCGAACTCGGCAGTCATGACCCACCATTCTATGACGGAACGGTAGCTCTGAACCTGCGTACCGACGCAGGCCGGCGAATCATATTATCTGCAGGCGTGAGCGCGAGCAGTATCGTTCCTGGCCTAAACGATTCCAGCCCACGGAGCGGGCGGCATGGTCGGCCCATGAGCGATGCGCTCGCCAGCCCACGGAGCGGGCGGCATGGTCGGCCCATGAGCGATGCGCTCGCCAGCCCACGGAGCGGGCGGCATGGTC
>Ga0181521_10007290_pt1 | contig 11658 bp, 12 predicted proteins | sample PEATcosm2014_Bin_32_FD_119764 | JGI IMG/M metagenome (GOLD analysis project Ga0181521, IMG submission 119764) | Peatland microbial communities from MTU Mesocosm Facility, Houghton, MI, USA - PEATcosm2014_Bin02_60_metaG | ecosystem: Environmental > Terrestrial > Soil > Wetlands > Peat | place... | reverse complement strand
GGTCGACGGGTACTCGAGTTGGGCCAGCGTGATGGTGTTGGAGGTCACGCCGTTGTAGGTCGCACCGCCGTTGTTCCCAGTGAACTTGGGGACGCAAGGGGCCGCGTACGTGCCGTTGAACTGTCCGGTGCTGGGCGTGCAGGCGGTGCCGTTGACGGTGGTCCCCGTGCCGGCCTTGAGGTTGCCCGACGCCGGGTAGGCGTACGGGTACGGGCCCTCGTTGGCCGGACCCTTCTTCGTGAGCACAGGCCCGCTCGCGGCGACGGCGGCCGCGCCGAGCGTCAACATCGAGACAGCCGCCAAACCGCTGACAACGACAAAACCAAGCTTTCGGTGCCCGGCCTTGTGGGACCTCCGTCCAATGATTCCCATGTCCCCCTCCTGAGTAGCGGCCCGGATCCGACGGTAGAGCTGTCTGCTCCGTCGCCCCCCAAGCCGCCTCGCCGCCCGAAGGCCGCGGGGGTCACGATACTGTGAGTGCTGATCAAAAACAGGAGCGCTCGCCGGTCGAAAACGGGAGCACTTTGGTCGTGAAGTTGCTTTGAGGCCGAGGCTCCGTCCACAGGCTGGGCGGGCCGGTTCGTGACGGCGGGCGGTTGCGGGCTTTGGCATCCTGAAGTCGGTAGCTCTCGCCCTTGTTCTCGATGATCCGGCACCGGTCGGCAAGCCGATCGCCCAAGTGGCACGGGACCTCGGGATCAACTCGGGGACCTGGCCAAGTCAAAGGCAATGGAACGCGACGCCAATCGGTTCGACATCGTCCGAACTGCCTTCGACTAGCCGGACAGCGACCTACCGGTAACGCTCTGTTCAGTCGATCGTTCGCGGCGGCCTGATGCTCTCGCTTGTGTCGCCCGGATGTCTTATGCGGGCGTCGCGCGCCCTCCACCCCCGTGGCCCTGGTTCTCGATCGCCTCCAGCAAGGTCCGCTCCCTTGCGAACCGCAGCTGGTCGAGGAAGGTGCGCAACAACGTGGTTTTGTGGTCGGTTACTCGGCTTCCGGCAACCGCCAGGACAAGACCGTTGGCCACCTCGACGCTAAATGGTGCGTCTCCTGGCTCTTTGAAGGCTATCTTCCCGACGGCTGCTTCGACGCGCCACTCATCGCCGTCCCGGCGCAGCACGTTGACGGCATCAAGGTCGAAGGTGCGCCGGAGCGATCCGATGGCGTCGACCAGCTGCTCCGAATTCACCATGCTGTCGGCCGCAAGCCGGACGAGGTTCTCAGCCTGAGCGTTTGCCTCTGCGACTCGTACTCCCTGCCGGGCAAGCAGATCGACGAGGCCACCGACGGCGGCCGCGACGACCACAAAGGTGATCAACGCGATCAGGTCCACCAGCCGTCCCACACGCAAGCTGTAAAACGGTGGAGCATAGAAGAAGTCCGAGGCGACGAACGCCTCCCCGGTAGCCAGCACTGCTGGGCGGATACCGCCTAATAGCGCTACGCCTACCACTGCCAGCAGGTTGCACAGCAACACGCCCGCGAGTTCCAACGAAGACCGGACCGGAACGAGCCCGAGCGTAATTGCCACGGGCAGGACCACGGCAACGATCCACGCCGCCACACGGCGCTGTACCGGCAACAGGACGCGGCGCGCCCGGGACGTTACTTGATCCCTTGCATGCCCCATCTTCTGAGGTGGTCGCCGAGCCGGGATGACGTGCACCTCAATAGAACCAGCGGACCGAATGGCCTTGTTGATGACCGATCCGTGCAGCAGCTCTTCGGTTCGGGAACGGCGAGTCGCACCCAATACCAGTTGGCGGGCATCCTCGGCGCGGGCAAAATCCAACACCGTCGTGGCGACATCGACCCCGGCTAGCTCGCCGTAACGTCCACCGAGCTCGCTCAGCAACCTGCGCTGGCCCGCCAGCCAGGGTGGTTCGGCCTCGACCTTGTCGCTGGGTACGCGCACATACACACCGATCAGCTCTCCATGGGTCGAGCGAGCGATGTGCGAGGCGCGCCGCAGGACATGCTCAGCCTCCGGGGCGCCGGTGAGGGCGACCACCACACGCTCAGGTGACCCAACCGTTGTGTTCGCATGCCCAAGCGTGGCTCGCAACGCGGGTTCGAGAAAGTCGTGCTCGTCCAGCCAGCCCAACCCCAGCTCACGCAAGGCGGTGAGGCGATCGGCACTGAAGAAGCCACCCAGTGCTGCTGGTGCGGTATCCGCACCCACCACATCGGTATCGGCCATGCGAGCCCGTAGCCGCTCCGGGGTGATATCGACGAAGTCAACCCGATCGGCGGCCGCTACCACGGCGTCTGGGACGGTCTCTCGTTGGGCGACACCGGCCAATGTCTCGACTGCGTCACTGAGACTGTCGAGATGTTGCACGTTGAGCGACGTCACCACATCGATACCCGAATCGAGTAGGTCCTCGACATCCTCCCAGCGCTTCTCGTGCCGACTACCGGGCACGCACTGATGGGCGAGCTCGTCCACCAGGGCAACTGTTGGGTGCCGGACCTGCAGCGCATCGACGTCGAGCTCCTCAAGAGTCGCCCCGCGGTAGGTGACGTGACGCCGTGGGACGCGCTCAAACGGCTCGAGCATGGCTTCGGTGCCGGCACGTCCGTGGGTCTCTGCGAGCCCCACCACGACCTCGGCTCCTGCGTCGACGAGCCGACGGCCCTCGGCAAGCATTGCATAGGTCTTGCCAGCTCCGGGAGCAATACCAAGGAAAACGTGTAGCCGGCCTCGCGTTCGCGCCTCGGAGACGTTTCCCGAGCCTGGCTCCCGTGCCTTGCTCGACATCCCCCCTGCCGGAGGGGTAGCACCTTCACCGAGAACCACTCGTCACCTTTTGTCGTGGCGGCCCTACCGTACAGACGGAACCGCGACCCGTCTTGAAGTCCTGGGGCGAAGGTCCGATGAGGGCCACAAGTTCAACTGGTCCCTGACGTCTCATTCTGTCGCTCCGTTGATCTGTCGTAGTAGGTCATCCGTATCGAGTCGAGAAGCACATGCTGATCAGCCGCGACTTCGATTGCCTGTCGGAATTCCGGCCGGACCAAGTGGGCGAGGGGTTGTTCGACCGATCGATAGTTCCCGAATGCCTCGAGCACCAGTCGGTCCCATTCGTCGGAATAGTGCAGCAGGTCATCGGGCATGACACACGTTCGGTCCGTATTGGCTTCGGCCCGGCATTTGAATGGCTCGTCCACGTTCAGCGTTCCATAATCGTCAGTCAGTTCTTCTCCAGCGAGGATGTCGCGAACCGCGATCTCGATCTCGTAAGCAGTGCCCATGCAGTTCGCGCGAAAGCTGTGATTGACAAATCTGCCGAAATCCCAGCACAAGACGTACTTGCCGCGCTGATTGCGGTATGCATACTTCAGGACTAACTGTCGACGCGGCACGTCGAGCGACTCCACGAAGGCTGGCTCGAGAATCTGGTCCAGGTTGTCGAGCGCCCAGACGATCGTCCCCTTCGGTATCGGCTTGGTGGCGAGGACGCCCATGCCGATTTCGGGGTCAATGAACCCCAACTCCGTATCCGGATGCAACATTGTGACGCCGTCCGTTCCTACAAGATCCGACGCAACTCAGGCATCAGCTCCTCCAAGACGACGCCTCGACGGGGGTCGACCGACGCCCTGGGCGCGTGTGCGGTGGAGAGTTTGGGGGGAAGGGTTCCCGTCTGAGGCTTGGCCCACAGCCCGGTGCAGCCGCCTAGCCATCGCTTCTGCCGTCGCGCAGCGCTTCAACGATGCGTGCGTAGCTGGAGTACCACAGGAGCGGACTCTCGACATCTGACAATGGACGAGCGCGCCACAACGAGAACACCGCCAGATGACGGACGACTGTTCAGTGGCTGGGCAGGCAAGACCGAAGTGCCTCGGCATCTTCGCACCAATCCTTCTCATTGATTGATGCCGACCAGGCTTCCCGGCGCTCCGAGAAGAAATGTTAGTCGACGGTCGCCTGGGGCTTCGCCGAACCCGATGACGGTCGGATCGTTGGTGAGAGATCAGGCGAAAGAAGGGAATTTGATAACGAGTGGGCGCTGAGGGACTCGAACCCCCCACCTCAGCCGTGTGAAGAGGATCCAGATGGCTCCCCCACCAGGTGATTTGCCAGCTGACCAGGCATTTCAGCGCTCATTGCTTTGCACCGTTTTCCCCCGTTTTTCAACCTCTCACGGACGGAGGCTGACGAAGTTCGCCGGTCTGCCTCACAGGGGTGTCCTGGAGGTGTGCGCAAAAATGTGCTCAGGTAGAGGGGACTCAATCGTTGGTGCTGCGGGTGCCTCGGACGATTGCCAGATTCTCGTGTCCCGCAGCTCTGGTGTGTTGCTGGACGTCGCTTCCGCAATGCTGACGGCCCGGGTCCCACCTGGTGACAGGCGGTAACGTCGCACCGTGACTGATCGCGTGCTCGTCAACATCGATGGGGGTGTGGCCGACGTCCGCCTCAACCGCCCGGAAAAGCTCAACGCCCTCGACACAGCGATGTTCAAGGCCATCGCCGAGGCGGGCGAACAACTCAAGTCCGAGCCGGGGGTGCGTGCCGTCGTGCTTTCGGGTGAGGGTCGGGGGTTCTGTGCCGGCCTCGACTTCGGCGGCTTCCAGTCCATGAAGGAGAGCCAGCGCGTCGGAACCGCAGACGGTGGGGCCAGCGACCTGGGACAGACCAATGGGCGAGTCACCCACCTAGGCCAGCAGGTGGCGTGGGTATGGACCGAGTTGGAAGTGCCCGTCATCGCCGCCATCCACGGCCCCTGCCTCGGAGGTGGCCTACAGATCGCGCTCGGCGCCGACATCCGAATCGTCGCTCCCGACGCCTCGTTGTCGGTGCTCGAGATCCGCTGGGGCCTGGTTCCCGACATGACGGCGAGCCTGACGCTCCCCGGCCTCGTGGGTCTCGACGTGGCCAAGCAGCTCATGTGGACGGGTCGCACCGTGACGGGAGACGAGGCGGTTCGCCTCGGCCTTGCCACCTCGTCCGCCGACGATCCCCGGGCCGCTGCTCTCGAGCTGGCCGCCGAGCTGGCCGCCAAAAGCCCCCACGCCATCCGGGCGGGGAAGCGTCTCTTGACTGGGCTCGCCGGACGCAGCACCGCCGAGCAGCTGGCCCTAGAACGCCGGGAGATCGGTGCCCTCATTGGCGGACCCAACCAGGTCGAAGCCGTCAACGCCTACTTTGAGAAACGACCGCCGGTCTACGGCGATCCCACGACGAAATAGTCCGCATCAGGACCTCGGAGACGGCACGAGCGAGCGCCAGTTGTAGCATCCCGCAAGTCGACCTGGAGTGGTCGACATCTGAGGTCCTCCCACCGGCTTGAGGTCAGCCAGATCACTCCACACGTATTGCGCTTCATCTCTCATCTGAGCGGTCCCAGACGCCAGCGCGCCTGCTATCGGATTGGAGGAACTCTTGACTGGGTAGCTACGTCGGGGGTTGGGTCGATGGCCCCGGGTGCAACGCCGACGCTCCCTCCGGCCCGGGAACTTCGACCACCGGATCCCCGCGATCGTCGAATTCTGTCCGCAGGGCACGTGACATCACGGCGTGCTGGAAGTACAGGGCGGTGATGTAGGTCAGCTCGAGGATCTCCTCGTCGCTCAGCCGGTTCTGGAGCGCGCTGAACAGCGCGTCGGGGACACGACCGTGCTCATAGACGAGGCAGTCGGTATACGCGAGGACGAGGCGTTCCGTCTCGTCGTAGCAGGTGGCCACCGGCCAGGTCGGGATCAACTGGATCTTCTCCTCGGCCACACCGAGGTCCCGCAGGGACTTGCAGTGCTGGGAGAAGACGAACTGGCTCCCGGCCGCCCATCCGGCGCGGATCTGGCCCAACTCGCGCAGTACCGGATCCAGGAGTCGCTTTGGGCTCTGGTACAGCGCGAAACCCGACACGGCGTGCTCGAAGACGTCGGGGACAAGAGCGAACACGGTCCACCAGTCACCGGGCGACCCCGTCCACGTGCCCGGCTGGGCAACTGGATCCCGCCCCTCGAAGAGGAAGTCGTACATCGTTGTGATGATGGGCGCCTCCGCTTCTGCCCTTGGCACCTGACGGAGTCGGGGCACCTGTCGCCCCCTCAGGAACTGACGCGGTCAACGACCGGGGCAGGGTCATGCACCACGTCGTCATCCCCGAGAACCCGGGTCCAGCAGGCAAGTTCCAGAAGGATCCCGTCGGGGTCCTGGAAGTAGACGGACCGTACAAACACTCCCGCATGCACGGTTTCGCTGAGGCCGAACTCGCTGTCGTCGTGATTGGCGACCTCAGTGCAGTCGACCCCGGCGGCCAAGAGGCGGGCCCTGTACTCGTCGATCCTCTGCGGCGCGACGTTGAAGGCCACGTGGTTCATAGAGCCGATGGCACTCGTGAGATCACCCTTGTCGGGGCGGGCGGCCGGTGCCGATATGCCGGGGACCCCATCGGGGGCCTGGGGGAACCAGAAGAAGGCGAGACAGTCGCCTCCCCCACAATCGAAGAAGAAGTGCTGGCCCATGCCATCGGGCAACTGGATCGTTTTGACCAGTCGCATTCCCAGCACGTTCGTATAGAAGTCGACCGTGCGGCCCATATCCCGACACACGAGGGCCAAGTGGTGGACACCACCGAACTCGAATGGCTTCTGGTCCTCCATATGAAGGACCCCGCTGTGAGGCATTGACAGCAGTCTAGATCCTATGCAGGAAGATCGTCCTGATCGCCGTCAACGTCGTCGACGTGCCGTCGGACCGCACTCGTCCGACGTCGCAGGTCTGACAGACCGAGTGTCGTGGGAGCGTACGGAGCCAAGGACCGCGCCCTGCGTGGAGCAGCACAGCGCTTCCGCCCTTTCTCTAAGTCTCGCCGCCCCCTGGCTAGTTTCCTGCGTCCCGTTTCGCTCGCTCCTTCCGTCCCTGCTTCCCTGCCTCCCCGCGTCCCCGCGTCCCCGCGTTTGATGTCGTCCGCGTGTCGGTCCCCTCTCTCTCCGCATCACAGAGTGGGCGCTAGAGGACTCGAACCTCTGACTTCAGCCACGTGAAGAGGATCCAGACCCGCCGCTGACCAGGGGATTCGCTGGCTGACCAGGCATTTCACCTCTCATCGTTTGGCACTGTTTGAAGCAGCTTTTCAACCTCTTGCGGACGGGGACGGACGAAGTTTGCGCCTCCCCATCCCTCGACACGGTCGCGTCGAGGAGGAGACGGTCCGCATCCGCGATGATGGGTCATGATCAATTTATGAGCCCCGGCACGAATGACCCCACGGGTGAGGCTCCGAATTTGATCTTCGGCTTTCATCACGTTCGTGTCCCGGTCAGGGACGCGTGGATCAGTCGGGACTGGTACATGTTGGTGTTCGGTTTTGTTCCTCTATTGGATCTAGAAGAGGAGCAGGGCTTGGTAGGGGTCGTGTTGCGCCATCCGCTAGGTTTCGTGCTGGGTCTCCATCAAGATGCGTCACGCGCAACAGCGCTGCGGGGGTTCGCCGTCCTCGGTTTCTCGGTCGGCAATCAAGCCGGGCTGCAGAAGTGGCTCGAGAAGCTCGACCATCTAGGCATCTCTCATGGACCGCTTGAAGAAGGCCACCTGGGTTGGTACATGGATGTGCCCGATCCCGACGGGATCCTCATCCGGCTCCATACCGGCACGGCTCCCGACGCCGAAGAGGCCTGATTCCTCCTTCTCGCTACGGCGGCTGTCCAGCATCGACGGGCGTTTCACGGGCCCTTATCTCCTATCCCAATTCGTGTCGGGCCCGAGTTCCCCCCGTAGTCGTCCATCGTCAGTTGCACAGCTAACGACGGGTGGATCGGTGGGCTCGACCCAGCTCGTCGAGAGATGAAGACTTCCTGCTCCCGTTTCGCGTTCAAGGTGACGGGTTTTTGGGCACGACACGCGCATCCCTAGGCCACATCGTGAGCACCCCCACGACCGGCCTGGCGCCGGATGCGCCGCTCCGGACGTTCGGCCTGGGTGGATGCAGGTCGGAGACTCCGGGAATGGGGGGCCGTTAGAAGCGGGGTCTTAGCGAGCCCGACTAGCCTCAGCAATGCCATTGCCGGACGCTCCACCGCGTGGAGAATCCTCTTACCTCTCTGGCGCACCTCGGCGATTGTCACCGAAGTCGCGCTTTGGCGCCTCGCCGAAGTAGACCTGCGCGAGTCGCAGCACCTGCTCCTCATCGATGTGATCGATGTCGACTCGCACGTCAGCCACTAACTTCGCCGCGACATCTGGGCGGTGCTCCTCGACGTACGTCACCCAGTGGTGCGACGCGTTGGCCTTGCCGTTGCCATGACCGAAGACGAGGATTGCGCCTGCAGGAGTGAGCTCCTCGGTGATCTCCTTCCAGTACTCCGGACTGTCATCCTCATAGGTCCCTGATGGGTTCCCAGCGCGGTGGTTGACCTTGTGGAACCGCCCGCGCGGGTCAGGAGCAACAACGCGCTTGGGTCGCTCACCGGGTTCCGCATCAGTGGCGTAGATGTCGCTCTCGCCGAAGGCAATGACAGCGACCACGTTCTTGTTCCGGATGAGCTCGAAGTCCTGGTCCACCATTAGACCTCGGTTCCCTTCTCCTCGAGATCCCTGATCACGCAGTCGCAGCCAGCAGTGGTCAGCATCCGTCGAGATCGACGAACTACAGGTCTCTGTCGGGGAGGATACCGGAGTTGAGCCGTTGCTTTTAGGGAGCCGGATCCATGCAAACGACGCTACTCACCAGCATCTCCGAAGGCCCTGGTGATCGTGGGCGCCATCCGTGGCGCCGACGGGGACACTCAATCGCCCTGCTCGACCTGGTGGGATGAGGTTTTGCGCTGGCCAGGGTGTGACCTCCTCTCGATTTTGTCATGGCTGGATGGTCTGATCACTTCTTAACGCGCAATGACGCCAACGGATGCTGGGAGCTTGTTCGTGCTACGGCACGCCCCCGAACGTTGCTTCGGATGTTCATCGCCCTCCCCCTCTCGACGGTGTTCACCTTCGTCTATGGAACGGCTGCGGCCCGGCTCCGACGGGCCGAGAGGCTGCTCATCCCGATGCTCGACACCCTCCAGCCGGTCTGCTGGCGTGATTGGCGGCACGGTGCCATCCACGACGCCGGAGCATGACCACAAGTCCGATCACAATGAGGGTCTGCAGCCCGATGCCAGCGAGGAGGAACGCCGGAAGGTTCGTGATTCGGCTCACCATCCAGGCGAAGTTCTGGCCGAAGAACCCAGTTGCGAAACTGAGCGGCAAACCGGCTCGGTTGCAGAGAAATGCCGCTCCCCCGTCGCTTGCAACTACGGCAGGATTCGCGACGTTTTGATTCGGAGTCGGCGTCGATCCGAAGCAGAACTGGCAGAGCGTCTTGGCGCCATTCCAGGAGTACCACGATCCGAGCTTGCCGCCGGGTGGTGCCGGTCCTCATGATCCCCGGCGGCCACTCTCCTATGACCTCAGCATCACCATGATTAACGATGCGTCAACATTTCAGCCCTCGACGCGAGCCCAGGTGGGGTTCGATCTTCCAAGCACTCCCGTCGTCATCACGACACTCGCTGTCGCGATCAGTGCGATTACGAGTGGATACGCGATGTGGACGTGAACAACCAACGCTGCGCCGACCAGAGCCCCTAAGAACATCGCAGCAACCGCGATGAGGCGCCGACCTGCTTTGGATCCCTTGCCACCCCCAAACGCGCTATCGGCGGCGGTGCCGGTGATCGTCAAGGTGAGCACCGTAGTAGTCAAATCGGGAACCGCGAGCTTGCGAGCGGCGGCGTTCTGAAGACCCATGGCCAAGCCGAGAACGACGATCAGGGGGTATCGGAATCCAGCTGTGATCGGGCTTCCTGAGAAAGCAGCCACGATCACCGCGACCCCTAACAAGACAGCTTGGATGGCGGCAGTCGTGCTGAGAAGCCGGCCTCGATGCTTACCGTGCTTCGATCCGATCCGACCACCAATGAGGGCGCCGAACCAGAAGGATGCCAATGCCACCACCGATGCACTGATTGAGAAACCGATTGCTCTGGCCACGGCGAAGCCCAAGAACACCACATTGCCCGTCATGTTGGCTACGAAGACGTGCCCGAGAACCAGATAGCTAAACGCGTCGACCAGACCAGTGACGAGCGTCATAGTCACCAGTAGCGGTGGCAGCGGACCGTCCTCACTGCTCAGATCAGGAATGATTGTCCGGCGAATGTCAGTGAAAAAGGTATCCACGTCGCGATATTTACCGACATCTCATGGGATTCATAGCGGGTTCAAAGCCCCCCCCCATATTGGGTCCCACCTGTACTCCTTGCGCGGCGGTTTAGCCCGTCCGCAAAGCCCCTTCCCGTCCCTGCCGCGCCCTCCCCGTTTCTCGCGTCGCGGTTCCGGCTTCCGGCTCTGTGGCGGTTGCGACGGGGTTTGATGCGAGGCGCCAAGGTCGACATCCCCCGAGAAGTGGTCGGTGACGTCCTCGTCCCGACTGGCCATCGCAGCAGCGACCCTGCGCAAGCTGCCTTGTCAGTGCGCAGAACCCTCCCCTATTTATCTCGAAGCCCACCAAGCCCTCGAACAACTTCATCGGCTTGCGGATGTTGGGGGCTGCTCGTGATCCAGCTGGTCGCGCAGGTCACTCTGAATGAGACGGCAACCACGGCCACCCTGGGCAACCACGGCCCTTACGCTCGGCTCCGATGCCCTGCCATGTCGAAGTCCGTTTCTATGCTGAATTGAACGACTTCTTGCCGCCGGACCGACATGGCCGGCCGACCACGCTCGAGGTGGCCGCCGGAACCACGGTCATGGACCTCGCAGAATCCCTCGGGGTGCCGCACACCGAGATCGACGTGATCCTCGTGAACGGGGAGTCCGTAGATTTCGGGCACCAGGTCAGAGACGGCGACCGCGTGAGCGTGTACCCGATGTTCGAGGCGCTCGATGTGTCGCCACTGGTGCGACTACGTCCGAAACCACTGCGTGAACCCCGGTTCGTGCTCGACGTCCATCTCGGCCGGCTTGCCCGGACCTTACGGCTCCTCGGCTTCGATTCCGTGTGGCGAAATGACATCGGCGACGATGAGCTTGCAGCGATCTCGGTTGGCGAGAAGCGGATACTCCTCACTAGAGATCGTGGTGTCTTGAAGCGCGCCAAGGTCACACATGGATGTTTCGTGCAGGAGACCAACCGCCGTGGCCAGGTCGTCGAGGTCCTGCGCCGGTTAGACCTGTTTGGGGCCATCGCCCCGTTCGGCCGCTGCCTCGAGTGCAACGGCGTTCTCGAATCTGTGGTGAAGGAGGAGGTGGAACACCGCCTGCCGCCGCGAACACGGCGGGACTACGACGATTTCCGGATGTGCCCGGACTGCGGCCGGATCTACTGGAAGGGTTCGCACTACGATCAGCTCGTCGCCCTGGTGGAGGACATCCGCCGTGCCGGTGCGACCCCCAGTGGCACAAAACACGTCTCGAATCGGTTGCCGAACCGATAGGTGGCGAGAGCCCCCGACTGGCGGCGGGACGAATCCGAGGCGGCCCGGGTTTCTCCGGGTTTGCGGCGTTTCGCGAGCCCTTATCTCCTATCCGCTCCCGACTCTTGCGTGACCTGGACCCCAAAAAGTGGACCACCCATAGGACAATTTGGCCCTGACCCACAGGAGCCAACATGCCAAGGCATTATCCCGCCGAGCTTCGCCGCCGGACCTGCGAGCGGATGCTCGCT
>Ga0181521_10007289_pt1 | contig 11660 bp, 10 predicted proteins | sample PEATcosm2014_Bin_32_FD_119764 | JGI IMG/M metagenome (GOLD analysis project Ga0181521, IMG submission 119764) | Peatland microbial communities from MTU Mesocosm Facility, Houghton, MI, USA - PEATcosm2014_Bin02_60_metaG | ecosystem: Environmental > Terrestrial > Soil > Wetlands > Peat | place... | reverse complement strand
CCCCTGCACCCGCAGTGAGAAGACGCGAAAATCTGCGCGGCGCATCTTTTCGCGACTACGCAATAAGAAAGCGCGCGTGGGCAGGGGCGAGCCCGGCATCCAGTGTTAAGATCGCGCTCCGTTGTCGCGCGGCAGGGGTGACCCCTGCACTCAGGGTTAAGGGCGCCCGCCGTTGGCGGGCGCGGCCCCTGCCAATGGCTTAATACTGCGCTGCCGTCGCCGCGGGCAACTCAACGTTCAATCCGCTGCTCGCACAAATCGAAAAATATGTTCTTTGAGCGACGTAAAGAAACTTGCGCGAGCGGTTAACATGGATATAAGATGCGCTTAATCGCGGATAGCGGAGGTATTAGCGTATCGTAAGTCGCACTGGATGATTTCCTCGTCAGGCATGAAGCGACGCAAATGGACAAGTACGAACAGCAGGGATCGTAGCGACGCGATTCGGAGCGTAGGCCATGATAGCGATTGCCTTGGTCGAGACCGTGACGATGATGGTCGGATTGGTGATCGGATGCGCGGCCGTGGACATCTACTTCGACGAGCAAGAACGTCTTCTCAAGGAAAAGCACCACCTCAAAGCCAAGCTTCACGATTGGTACAAGCAGCGCGGCGCCGGCCGGCCGCATCTCGCAAGATCCGGCGAGTCCGCACATCGTGAGCCTCGCGGGCACGGGCAGATAACCGGGCTATACCGGTTTCGATAGATAAATCACTTCATTGAATGTGAAACTCACCGTGGCAGGGGCCGCGCGCGACAACGGAGCGCGGCCTTAACACTGAGTGCAGGGGTCACCCCTGCCCAAGGAAGTGTGAAACCCAGGCGGGTTTCACGCTCGGCGCGCGACGGCGCGGTTGTATCAACGGGGCCGGAAGCTTGGCATGTGGGCGCATTCCCGCCTATATGGTGAAGCTGCAATCGGGGAATCAAAAACGCATATCCCGGATAAAAGCCGCTTCGTCTCCGGTCCTGCCGTTGTCGCCTATGTCAGCACGCTCGAACTGTTAGTCCATCTGCCGAATCCCGGCGGTTACGGCTTGTTCATCGACGAACTCTACTTCTTGGCCTGCGGTGAGCATCTGAGCTGGGGATACGTCGATATGCCGCCGCTGACTGCATTGCAGGCGTGGATTGTGCGCATCTTCCTCGGCGATTCACTTCTGGCGATTCGGCTTATCCCGGCGCTCGCCGGCGTAGGACTGGTTCTGCTTACCGGCGCACTGGTCAGGCATCTTGGGGGCGGACGATTTGCGCAGGCGCTCGCCGCAGTCGCCGTTTTGGTGGCGCCGTTCTACCTGTCTTTCGACAGTTATCTCTCAATGAACTCGATCGAGCCGCTGTTGTGGATGGGCTGTGTGCTGATGCTGATCCGCATGATCAAGACCGGCGACACGAGACTTTGGCTGTGGTTCGGAGTGATAGCCGGTGTAGGTCTGGAGAACAAGGACACCATGCTACTGTTCGGCTTTGCGCTGATAGCCGGTCTGCTGATGACGCCCGAGCGCCGGTTGATGAGCAGCCGCTGGTTCTTCATCGGCGGAATAGTGGCACTGCTAATCTTCCTGCCCAATCTGATCTGGATGATTCAGCATCACTTTCCCCACCTGGAGATGCTCGCCAATATCAAGCGCAACGGGCGCAACGTTGCTCTAAGCCCGATCGGGTTCTTCGGCCAGCAAGTCCTGGGCATGCAGCCGGTGGCATTTCCAATCTGGATGTGCGGTTTGTGGGTCTTCCTATTCAGCGAGCAAGGCCGGCCCTTCAAGGCTCTTGGGTTCGCCTACCTGGTAGCACTCGTGGCGCTGTTGCTTGCACAGGGGAGGTTCTACTACCTGGCGGCCGCCTATCCGATGTTGATTGCGGGTGGGGCCGTCGCGATTGAACGCTGGCTAACAGCGCCGCGATGGCGCTGGGTGCGCGCGACGTATCTTGGCTTACTGGCAGTGACGGGTGGCTTAATTGCGCTGGTCGTGCTGCCCATTCTGCCGCCTGAAACCTACATCCGCTACACGCACTTCCTTCACGTATCCCAGCCCAAGTTCGAGCATCGCCAGTCAAGCGAGTTGCCCCAGACGTTGGCGGACCGTTTTGGATGGCCCGAGATGGCTGCGGCAGTCGCGAAAGCCTACTACAGCATTCCGGCCGACGAACGCGCGCGGACGGCAATTTTTGGGCAGAACTACGGCGAGGCAGGAGCAATCGACTTCTACGGGCCAAAGCTCGGCCTGCCCAAAGCGATCAGCGGCCATGTGAACTACTGGTATTGGGGTCCGCGCGATTATACGGGCGAGAGCATGATCGTGCTCGGCGACACACCACGCGAGCGGCTTGAGCGATACTTCGCGCGAGTCGAAGCGGTGGGCGCCGTCGGCAATCCCTACGCGATGGCCTCGGAGCATTTCACTATCTATCTATGCCGCGAGCCGAAGGGTGGTGAAACACTCGAACAACTATGGCCGAAGTTGAAGAACTGGGATTAGGCGCCGCCCTACCTCGTGGCAGGCGCGGCATGAAGGAAGAATCACCTGCGCGGTGGGCGGCAGGGGCTGACCCCTGCACCCAGTGAAAAGACGCGAAAATCTGCGCAGCGCATCTTTTCGCGACTATGCAATGACAAGGGTTACCCATGGCCGTGGCGACGGCAGCGCAGTTTCAAGACTTTGGCAGGGGCCGCGCCCGCCAACGGCGGGCGGCCTTAACACTGAGTCCAGGGGTCACCCCTGCCGCGGCGCTGGCCGTAATGCTGTCGAGCGTCTAAAGTGGCGGACGTAAAGGTCCTGAACTCAAGGAGCATCACTCATGCGGCCAATCAAATTCAATGTTGGGCTTCCTAATGGCGATCCGGCTGCCACGCTGGCTACTGCGCGGCGCGCCGAGGAGCTGGGATACTATTCGGTTTCGATCGACGATCACTTCTTCATGCGCGGGCTGATGGCCGACCCGCGGGCGCCGCACTGTGAATGCTTCACAATGCTCAGCGCGGTCGCGGCAGTCACCAAGCGGGTCAAGATGCTGCCGCTGGTCACCTCGATGTCCTATCGCAACCCGGCACTGCTGGCGAAGACGATGGCGTCAATCGACAGTCTGAGCGGCGGGCGCTTTATCGCGGGGCTCGGCGCCGGCTGGTTCAGGGAAGAATACGACGCCTACAACTTTCCGTATCCGTCCAACGCCGAACGAATCGAGCAGATGGGGGACGGAATCAAGCTGCTCAAGGCGATGTGGACGCAAGACGAGCCGACTTATCATGGGCCGTACTTCAAGATCGACAAGGCCTACTGCGATCCCAAGCCGGTGCAGCGGCCGTATCCGCCGATCCTGATTGGCGGAGGCGGCAAGCGCGTGCTGGAAATCGCGGCACATGAGGCCGACATCCTGAATCTGAACCCGCCGATAACCAAGGGCTACGTCGATATCGTCGAAGCGCTCAAGTTCGATCGGGCCAAGGTCCTCAAGCGGATCGAGATGATTCGCGGTTTCCTGAAAGCCGCGGGCCGCGCGGCGGACGCCCTGGAACTCTCGGGCGGAGGATTTGTGCTGATGGCGAAGGATCGCGCCACGGCAGATGCGATGGCGGCGGGGACTGCGCAGACGCTTGGAATCGAAGATAACGCAAGCGTGCGCACGTCGCTTCAGGTCGTGATCGGCACCCCCGACGACGTCAAGCGCGAACTCGCCGCTCGAATCGAGAAGTTCGGCATGACGTACTTCTTCCTGAACTTCATGATGCCCGACACAATCGAGATGTTCGCGAAGGAAGTGATGCCCGCCTTCGCTCACTGAGCCGTGGCAGGGGACGCGGGCACACGGCGGCAGAGCGTAGCGAGGTGGGTGAGGGTTCTGCGAGCGCATCGCAAAACCCCGCCTACTCACTTTTTGCTGTCGTCGCTTACATACTAAAAGGCTTTGAGGCGAGGATCCTCGGTGGACACGCAAAGGGCTCCAGCCTGCACCTGAGTGACCATCCTGGCTGCCTCACATTTTGCGGCATTGTCGAATGACTGCTGATTCGTCCACCGGGTAAGCGGGGCTGCGTTATCGGCACGTGGCGGGCCGACCCACCAGGTCCTGGTCTGCGGCGGCGCCATCAAATACCAGCCCATCAGCGCCAGAGCGACGGCAGTGTGTCGTAGATTCAAAGTTTCACCTGTCCTTGTAAAAGCGATCAAACGCGGGAGTGAGCAATCGAAGGTAACCCGATCAGTGTCGCCCTGTTCAGTAAGCGTCGCAAGCGGCAAGCCCGGTGTTTTCGGTAGTGACAAGCACCAAAATATGATTCTGGGGTGTTTTCGGTAGCGATAAGCAGCAGAATATGATTGCCGGGGGTAAGCGAATTTATTTTTCGTCAGGAGAAAGAAATTGAACAAGACCGCTGGCGAATACCATTTCACGCGACTCGAGACGGTTGTCTTCGGCGTCGGCAAGGCCGAATCACTCGGACGCGAGCTCGCGCGGCGCGGAGCGAAACGAGCGCTAATCGTGACCGGCAAGACGCTCGGCCATTCGAAACTGCTCGACAAGGTCAAGAACGCGGCCGGCCCCGCAATCGCGGGCGTGTTCGCCGGCGCCGCTCAGCATGTGCCGTCGCATACCGTCACGGAACTGGTGGCAGAGGCGCGCCGCGTCGACGCCGATGCGATGGTGAGTTTCGGCGGCGGCAGCCCGATCGACACCGTGAAAAACGCGGCGTGGCAGTTGATGGGCGGCCGCGCCGGCTCGCGCGTCGTAGATTTCAACGCGGCAACGACAGAGACGGCGGGCGCGCGCGAGATTCTGCATATCGCGATGCCGACCACGTTGTCGGCCGGCGAGTTCACGCCGGGGGGCGGCGTCACCGACGAATCGACCAGGGTGAAGGGCGGAGTTGCCGACCCGCGCCTGCAGGCCCGCGTGGTCATCCTCGATCCGGCGCTGACGGTCGAAACGCCGGCCTGGCTATGGGCCTCGACCGGGATGCGCGCGCTCGATCACGCGGTCGAGGGCTCGTACTCGACGCGTCATCAACTGGTCACCGACACGCTCGCGGCGCGCGCGATCGCGCTCCTGACGGAGCATCTGTTGCCGTCACTGCAAACCGACGGCGATGACGAACTCGAGCATCGCATGCAATGCCAGCTCGCCGCGTGGCTCTCGATTTTCGGCATGTCGAACACCCGCAGCGGAATCTCGCACGCGCTGGGGCATCAGATCGGGCCAATGTGGGACGTCCCGCACGGCGTCACGTCATGTATCACGCTCCCGCACGTGATGCGCTTCATGGCCGAGGTCGCCGCCGATCGCTTCGGGCCGATCGCGGAAGGATTCGGGGTGCGCTTCGACGCCCGCAGTCCACGCTCGGCGGCGGTGGAATGCGCCGATCGCGCGGCGAAGTTCATCGGCAAGTTCGAGGTGCCGACGCGGCTGCGGGACGTGGGTGTGCCGCGCGAGGAAATTTCGCGAATCGCGGGGACGGTGCTCGAAGAGGTGAAGCGGGCCAACACGGTGGGCGCCGAGGTGACGCTGGAGCATTTGATCGCGATTCTCGACGCCGCGTATTAAATGCGGCGGGCCGGCGGCAGGGGCCAGCCCCTGCACCTGAGTAAGGAAAAAACCTAGCCCCTTCCCATGTGGTCAGGGGAACAATCGCGCGGAGAAAGGCGGGCATCGAGCTGGTTGTTTGCGCCCTCACCGCGCCGGAGGCGGGGCCCCTTGCGAAGGGAGAGGCTAAGAATGCGCTACCAGAAGCGGACGCGGCCGGTATCGACGTGAACGAAACCGGTGCGCGGGTAGTAGCCGACTCCGCCGGCCTGCTGCGCCAACGCGGCGCCGCGAAGCTGCGCGAGGCTGCGTCCCGGCACGGTGATATCGATCGCCTTGCCTTCGATATGGAGGCTGTGGACGGCGACGCCCTCGCTGTTGGCATGGAGCATCGCATTGGTCACGGGCGAGCGATATCCGGAAATCACCTGGAACGGCTCGGCGGTGCTGAGCCGATGCTGGATTCGCACCAGCAGATCGAGGAGCGTGGGATCGATCGGCTTCACTTCGTTGACGCGGAAATCGCGCAGGATGTAATTGATGCGGTCGAGTTCGCCGGGAAGGTAGTGACCGTCCTGCCAGTAGGTGGTGGTCAGACTTTCGCCGGTGTGCAGAGCGTAGAATTTGAGCGAGCGGTGCCGAAGCTGAACAGTGGTGCGCGCTATCGCTACCGCAGGCACAACCAGTTGTGCAGCGGCCAGGGCGCTAATGCGGAGGAAGCGCCGCCGCGATAAGTCCGCGCGATGCCCCCCTTGCGACTGTGCGTGTTCGCTCACTTGTCGTCGCCGCGATCGGATCTGCTGGCGTTCCCCCTGCGCGCTCGGACTTGAGCGTCACGTCGCGCGCGATTCCGTCCTGCTCGTTTACTACTTCACCGGCACGGAACCAGTCTATTAGGTTATCAATCCCGCCGGCCCGCGCAAGAGCCCGCATCGCGTCGATTCCGCCGGTGCCCTTGCGGTAAATGTCCCGCTCGCTCTCGAGGAAAATCCGCCCGTCGTCCAGCCGCGCCAGCATCAGAGGCAAGTAGAAGATTTCGCCGCGATCATTCAGATCGACGGCGTTGAACAGCGCTTCGATATCGTCGGGATGCAACCGGACGCATCCATGGGTTCGGTAGCTGTAAACGCTGATGGGATGATTGGTGCCATGAATCCCGATCACCGGGAAGCTCAGTCCGATCCAGTATTTGCCGAGCGGATTGTCGGGTCCGGGCTCGACCTCGTCGACGACCTCCCTGCCCTGCGCTTCCTCTTCGCGCTGAATCGACGCCGGCACGCGCCAGGTCGGATCTTCGCGCATCTGGATCACCTTGAACGCGCCGATCGGGGTCCGCCACTGCATCCCCGGCTGCCCGATCGCGATCGGATACGCCCCGCTCAACCGGCCACTCTCGAAATGAAAGAGCATCCGCTGCGGCAGGTTGATCTCGATCAAATCGGATCCCTCGACGGGGACGATATGACGATCGTCGATATGGACGATGTCGCCGGTATGCAGCCGATCGGTAACCTGCTTGCCGTTGTCGCGGGCCAATATCGTGGGGCTCTCACCGAATCGCGAACCGATACTGGTAAAGGAGTTGCCATCGGCGACGATGAAATCGAATTCTCCACCTGCGATCCGATGCGCAATCGGCGGGAGCGTCGCGATCGGCTCGGCGGAGACCGCCGCGGCAGGGGGCGGCTTTGGGTCCGATGAAGGAGCAGGCGCGGCAGTTGGATTCGCGTCGGGCGAAAGCGATGAGCTGGGGCCGGTCGCGGTGAGCGCGACAAAAAGGAAAGCCACGACGATTGCGCAGCTCAGCGTTCGAATGGAAGTCGTCACACCTCAATGGTGACGCCTATTGGAAACCAAAGCTAAAGCAGTTCGTGCGCAACGGGTCTTATGGGGACTCTAAAGTCGCAAATCGAACGCAGTTCGCCGTCAAGTGAGCGCGGGCAGCGATCTGCGCGATCTATTTTTTCACTTTCTTGAGCGCCTGATCGACCCCGGGCATCCGGTGGGGAAGCTCCTTGCCTTCGAGCTTGGCGATTACACTGCCGATGCCGAGCACCATGTGATGCGAATGGGCGTTGCGAATCGCGGTGCTGAAGCCCATCGCGTCCTGCGCGGAATTGACCGCCCATTTGACCATGCGGAGCGTGAAGCGGTCGCTCTCGGCGATTCGATTCGCGAGCGCCATGGTTTCGGCCTCGAGCTCGGCGCGCGGCACGACCAAATTGACGAAGCCGAGGCGGCAGGCCTCGTCGGCGTCGACGAAGCGGCTCTGGAAGAGGATTTCCTTGGCCTTGCGCGGGGGCATATCCCACGGGATCGAGAAATACTGCAAGAGCGCGGGCAGAAACTTGGCGTCGTCGGAAGCCACGATGAGGTCCATCGCGGCCGCGAACATCCATCCGCCGAAGATGCACAGGCCCTGCACCTGCGCGATGGTGGGCTTGTCGAGATCGCGCCATCGCAGCGTGTTGTCGAGGAACATCTGGCGCGAGCGGGCATACTCGCCGCGCACGCTGTTGGGAAACGGGCGGCGCTGCTGGTCCTCTTTTTCTTCGGGCGTGCCGAGGTCGTGGCCGGAGCAGAAATTATCGCCGGCGCCGGAGAGAATGATGACGCGGACGTCGTCGTCGGCGTTGGCGGTGGCGAAGGCGTCGTCCATTTCCTCGAGCAATCGGCGCGACTGCGCATTTCGGTAGCGCGGACGGTTGAGGATGACCCTGGCAACGCGATCGTGCTTCTCGTAGAGAACTGTTTTTTCTTCCATGAGCATCCCGTCCCGATTCGGTTGGATAGTCGCCGCGCCGGCGCCATCGCGATGTTACCTCAAGCGGCGGCGGATGGGGCAACGATTTCGCGATCTGAGGGGGGTGGTGCAGCGCTTTTTTTGGATGCGCCGCCGTGCCAGCATCGGAGGGTATGAACGCGCTGCGCATTTTGCTGATCGAGGACGAGACCCGGCTGGCCAATGCGGTCAAGCAGGGACTCGTCGAGGAAGACTTCTCGGTCGAGATCGCCGGGAGTGCGGAGGCGGCGGGACCGATAATCGCGCGCGGCGCGCTCGATCTGATCGTCCTGGACCTTGGGTTGCCGGGGAAAAGCGGCCTGGAGCTGCTGCGCGAGATGCGCGCGGGCGGGGTTCAGACGCCGGTCTTGATCCTGACCGCGCGCGGATTGCTTGAAGAACGCGTGGCCGGACTCGACAGCGGGGGCGACGACTATCTGACCAAGCCGTTCGCGTTTGCCGAGCTGGTGGCGAGAATCAAGGCGCTGGCGCGGCGTCCGCGGGCGCAAGCATCGACGGTTCTCAAAGTGGGCGAGCTGGAATTCGACACCGTCAAGCGGCGGGCGAAAATCGGCGAGCAAACTCTGAACCTGTCGCCGAAGGAAAAGATGCTGCTCGAATTGCTGATGCGAAACGCCGGGCAGGTGGTGACGCGCGACATGATCGCGGAGACGGTTTGGGATTCGAATTACAACTCGCTGACCAACCTGATCGAAGTATTCGTCAATCGGCTGCGCCAGAAGGTCGACCCGGGCGCCGATCGTTCGCTGATAGTCACCGTGCGCGGGGTCGGATACACGATGCGCGCGGAATGACGCCGCGCGTTGCCGTTGCCGCGCGGCGACCGCCAATGACGATCAGACTCAGGCTAACCATCTACTGGGCCGCGGTGCTGGCGGCAATCCTGCTGATCGCGGCGATCGCCGTCGTACAACTGTTCGAACGCCAGCAATGGAGCGGTTTCGATGCGGCGCTGCTGAAAGAGGCCGAAACTACGGCGGATCAAATCGAGCGCGGCGGCACCGCGAGCGCCCTTGGAATCCTGCAGCGCCTCAGCCTCGAGACGGATATCGGGCCCGGCCGGCGCGTACAAATCGTCACCGCAAACGGCGTGATTGGAAATTACGGCGACATCCACACGATCCCGCCGCCGTTCAACCCGAGACTCCCCACCCACGCGGCGATCGTCGCAAGCCCCGGCTTCAGGTTCGCGGTCGTTCCGATGATGTACGACGGCGAGCTCGCGTACCTGCAAAGCGGGGTGCAGGCGCGCCTGGTTCAGGAATCGGTTGACAACCTTCGCGACCTGCTGCTGCTGATGGTGCCGATCGTGCTGCTGCTTTGCGTCGGTGGAGGGTACTTGCTGGCGGGCCGGGCGCTGCGGCCGATTGAATCGGTGACGGGGGAGCTCGACGCGATTGGGCCGGCGAATCTGAGCTCGCGGCTGACGGTCCCGCCGGTGGCCGATGAGGTCGCACGGCTCACCGAAGTCATCAACGCGCTGCTGGAGCGTCTGGAACGCGCGTCGGCTACGGAGCGCAGGTTCGCGTCCGACGCCGCGCATGAACTGCGAACGCCGCTGGCGGTGCTGCGCACGGAGCTGGAAGTCGCGCTCGCGCGTGAACGCTCGGCCGGGGAAAATCGCGCCGCACTGGGCGCGGCGCATCGCGAGGTGCTGTCGCTGTGCAGAATTGCCGACGAACTGCTGATGCTGTCGCGGCTCAATGGCGAAGTAATGGTCGATCGGCAGCGGCTGAATCTTCGCGCGCTGCTGAGCGAGATAGCGGCGACGGTCGGACCGCTGGCGCAGGCGCGCGAGATAAAGCTTTCGGTCAGCGCTCCCGAGGACGTTTTCGTCAATGGCAACGCGGCGCATCTGCGCCGCCTCGTCGTCAATCTGCTCGACAACGCGCTGAAGTTCACGCCGGCGCATGGATCGATCGAAGTCGGGCTGAAGAGTGATTCGAATCGCGCGATCATCCGCGTCGCCGACAGCGGAGAGGGAATCCATCCGGCGGAGCTGCCGCATATTTTCGATCGATTTTTTCGTGGCGCGGGGTCGCCCGGCGAAGGCAGTGGCCTGGGCCTCAGCCTGTGCCGGGAAATTGCGCGGGCGCATGGCGGGGAGATCGCAGCCGCGAATCTTCCGACGGGGGGATGCGCGTTCGTCGTGACACTGGCGCTTTACCGCGACGATCCAAATCGAGCAACCGCACCGCTCAGATAATCGCCGGCGCCCGGCATCATACCTCGCTCAAACCAGGCCGGGCCAGAAACGGTACCGGACCCGATCCATGTAGCGACGGTACTCGGGATCCGTGCTCAGATGCGCTTCTTCCTCATCGATTCGCCAGACCATAAAGGGAAGCGTCACCACGATCAGCATAATGTTGCGCTCGTTCGGATAGGACATCGCATAGCCAATCGAAAGTATCAGCCATCCGAAATATATAGGATGACGAACCCATCGAAACGGCCCCTTCGACACGATTCCACGGTTGGCCGGCAATATACCGAAGCTGCGACCCATATAGACGCGCGCGACCTGGGTCAGCACCACGCCGAACAACTCGAAAATAAGCCCGGTCGCCGCGAGCGCACCGGTAGACAGGTTTGTCGGACGCATGAAACACGGGAGGATTAGCATGCCGCCGGATGCGGCGAGCGTGCGCAGATTTACGGTCGAGGTGCGCGGGGCAAATCGCGCGAACGACATGACGGCCATGATCGCGGCGCCCGTCAGCCATACCAGGTTAGCGGCTCCCGCCAGGCTGAAGCTGAGTTCGCGCGCGGCCGGCAGCGTCGCGAGCAGGAACGTTACGGCGAGCAGGCAGTCGCCGAGAGCATGCCTTAGGCCTGCGGTCGTGACATGCGGTCGCGCAACTGCGATAGGCGCGGAAATGCGAGTGATAACTGCTTCCATGAATACATAGTGCGCTTCTCATACTATACCAAGCAAACAATCGTAGAATATAAGTGAGAATCGCACTTAGTATTCATGGCAATACTAACTTATGACCATCATTGTAGTGCGGCAGTCACCGTCGATTGGCTATCCCGGTCACCGCGTCGCGCAGCACGTCGGGATTGGATAGACGATCAGATCGTGGAATCGCGATCGATGCGCGGGCGGGCGCTATCCAGTCGCCATTGCCGGAGGCGCTGGCATTGCTTAAGATGACTCGGCTTGAGTCTGCGGCTTCTTCGGGTGCCGAGGTGGCGGAATGGCAGACGCAGAGGACTCAAAATCCTCCGTGGGCAACCACGTGCGGGTTCAAGTCCCGCTCTCGGCACCAAAATCTTTTCCTGCAATGGTTAGGTCGCTTGGCGCCATGGATTTGCGCTGACTGGAAAATCGAT
>Ga0181521_10007279_pt1 | contig 11676 bp, 8 predicted proteins | sample PEATcosm2014_Bin_32_FD_119764 | JGI IMG/M metagenome (GOLD analysis project Ga0181521, IMG submission 119764) | Peatland microbial communities from MTU Mesocosm Facility, Houghton, MI, USA - PEATcosm2014_Bin02_60_metaG | ecosystem: Environmental > Terrestrial > Soil > Wetlands > Peat | place... | reverse complement strand
GAGTGGCTTTTTCCTCAAGAAAAAGCCACCTTCGATGCTCTTCGCTTAGGCACGGTTACTCTGGCTCCGCTCTAGGGGTTGGGTTTCATTTATGCGTTAACCCACGGAAAAGACATGACTTTAGTGCCGCCGCAAGAACACCATTAGAGCGGAACCAGAGTAGGCATACCTGGGGGCAATCCCTCCGAGTGGCTTTTTCCTCAAGTAAAAGCCACCTTCTATGCACTTCGCTTGGGCACTGTTACTCTGGTTCCGCTCTAAGACCCTGGCTTTAGCCCCTGAGAAATTCTCGAACAGCCGTTCAAACTCTTCTTCAGACCACTGGCCTTCGGGAGTAAAATTAACAGCATCGTAACCCAAGAACCGGGTGTCCTATACATGCCGCCTCATCGCATGAGCGGGTAGACCCATCGATTCGCAGAAAGGATCAGGATGAACGAAGTATTGGAAGCGCCAGAACAGAAGGCGCGCGTCCGCTCGGAAGAGCCGGAGATCTACCAGTCGGGAGACTGTTGGCGCTTTCGCTGGGCGGGACAGGACCACGGCTCCTTCGACACGGAACAGGGCGCAATGTCTGCCGCCCGCCGCTTCAAAAAGCATGCCACCCTGCAGCGCGCCGCCGCCTCCCTGGAACGCCACTGAGTCCTTCGGACCTTAACGGACGATGAATCGCGCATTGCTCAAAACGAAGAGGCCCGGCCTCATGCCGAGCCTCTTATGTTTTAGTTCTCTGTCTTGTGATTGAACCCATTATCCTGTTCTGGGTTCAGCCCCTGGAAACAGTTGCTCTACCTCTTGCCGTTCTTGTCGGTGACGTTGCCGCGTCCATCGCGCTCTTCGTTGCCTTTGAAGGAAGCTGATTTGCCGGAAGGTCTATCGCCGTTCTTAGGCGTAGCCCCCTTGTATCCGTGCTGCGGGTCGTAACGGTTGTTCACAGTGCCATGGAACTCGTTCGCGCCATGGAACCACGGTCCCACTCCGATGAAGGCGCCGCTGTTGAAGTACGACGGTCCGTAGTAGCCGGATGGGCTACATCTGTAGGGCGCGTAGTCGTAGTAGCCATAGGGACAGGATGGCTCCACGCCGATGTTGATGCTGATCTGTGCCCGTGCCATGGGCGCCGCAGCCAAAGCGATCCCAGCAACGGCAGCCAACGCAAACGATGTGATTGTACGCATGAAATTAATACCTCTACCGGGTTTGATTCGGTCGAAGAAGTATTAGTTGTCCAAAGCTGGGTTTTTGCCGGGTAGCGCCATGCAGTACGGCTTAGCGTTCCTTCAGACTGCCACGGTAAACGTGTCTTCGCTGCGCGTGACAGCGCGGTACATCGTGTCGCGCTCGAAGGGAACACGCCCGGCCTCGGTAATCAGCCGCACCAAATCCGCCCGCCTCATGCCCTGCGGAGTGGTCGCGCCTGCGTCGTGGTAGATCTTCTCCTCAATTACCGTGCCGTCGATGTCGTCCGCCCCGAAGCGCAGTGAGATCTGCGCCATCTGCGGCGACACCATCTGCCAGTAGCTCTTGATGTGCGCAAAGTTGTCCAGCAGCAGGCGTCCGATCGCAATCTGCTTCAGGTCCATCATCCCGGTGGTCTTCGGGATGTGCGCCAGCGCGGTGTTGTCGGGATGGAAGGCCAGCGGAATAAAGGTCTGGAATCCGCCCGTCTCGTCCTGCAGCTCACGCAGGCGCAGCATGTGGTCCACGCGGTCCTCATCGTTCTCCACATGGCCGTACAACATCGTCGCATTCGACCGCAGCCCGATGCGGTGCGCCGTGCGCGCCGTCTCCAGCCACTCCGATCCGTCGATCTTGTGATCGCAGATGATGTGCCGCACGCGGTCCGCAAATATTTCGGCCCCGCCGCCGGGCAGCGAGTCTACGCCCGCAGCTTTCAGCCGCCGCAGCGTCTCCTCGATCGACATCTTGCACAGCTTGGCGAAGAACGCCACCTCCACCATGGTGAACGCCTTGATATGCACCTTGGGGAAGCGCAGCTTCAGCCCGCGAATCAGGTCCTCAAAATATTCGAAGGGCAGATCGGGATGCAGTCCGCCGACGATGTGGAACTCGGTGACCGCCTCGCTCAGCCCGGAGCCCGCCGTCGCCCACGCCTCCTCCAGCGCCATGGTGTAGGTGCCTGGCGCGCCCTTCTTGCGCCCGAAGGCGCACAGCCGGCAACTGGCCACGCATACGTTGGTGGGATTGATATGGCGGTTCACATTGAAGTAGGCAATGTCGCCGTGCATCCGCTCGCGCACGGCATTGGCCATCCAGCCGACGGCTAGAATGTCCGGGCTGCGATAGAGCGCAACGCCGTCGTCGAAGCTGAGCCGCTCGCCCACCGCGACTTTGACGGCAATCGTCCGCAGCGCGGGGTCACTGGTCACAAAGCCGTGCCGCGACTCCGTGTTGGTCGTGAGAACACTCATCCTGACCCTATTCTAATCGGTCACCGGGTATGTGCCGGGGGAAGCGTCTCTCCATCGGTGGTGCTGAGGCATGCCCAGCGCCGTCTCACTGCTTTGTTAGCTCATCCGAATCCACCATGCGCGGCTGCACCACGATGCCGTCGAACAAGGTTGCGCCCACCAGATGATCGCCCACGGGACGCATGAAACGCAGGTTCCAACCCGTGTCCCACCAACTGACCTTCATGGACGGAAGAGACACCTCGAAGGCCAATGTCTCCGGCCCTTCCGAGGTCACCAGGATGCGGTTGGCCGCCTCATCATAGAAGATATTGTTGACATTGCGCACAAACAGGCCTTTCAGGGTCTGCCAGTCGGCGCCCTTGTTTGCCGAATAATAGACTGCGTCGCGATCGGCAATCCATAGGGTCCCATCGCCGTCGATGGCCAGGGCCGAGAGCTGTCTTCCCCCGGTCGGCAGAGTCAGCGCCTGCCACGTCTTGCCGGAGTCCGCCGACATCTGCAGCGCATTCAGGCTGGCCGCCGCCACCATCGCCTTCGACGCGGCCACATAGCGCCATTCGTCCGCGGGAATCGAGGCAACCGGAGCCCACGTCTCCCCGCTCGATGGGCTGCGCAGGATTCCCTCGGAGGTGGCCGCAAACATCGTGTCGCCGGTCACCGCAAAGCCAAACACGCTTGCGTCGAGGCTCTTGCCGGCAACCGCGCCACGTGTCGTCGCCAGTGTTTGCCGCTTCCCGGTCTGCCGCTGGCGGGGCGCCTTACCCGACGGCGCAGGCGCAATCCCGGCCTTGGGCACAGCGATCTTCGTGTCGTCGCCGACGCGCTGCCATACCGCGCCCACCAGCCGGTATATGCCATGCTCGGTACCCGCCAGTATGGTACCGTCCGGGGCCTGGCCAAGGCTGAACACATCATGTCCATCCAGTCCGCCGCTCAGTTGCGACCAGCTCCTCACTCCTCCCGTATGGCTCACAAAGACGCCGCCCGACTCCTTGTCGTTCACCACGCCCACATACACCGTCGCCGGATGCTGTGAGTCTCCGCTGTACGCCGTAATCTGCCGCGCCGAAAACCCGCTGTTGGACGGCAGAAAGCTGCTTCCACCATCATCGCTGGCCAGCACACCCTGGCGGTCGGTGGCCAGAAGCACGTAGTGCGGGTCGATGGGATCGACATACACGTCGTTCACAATCACGTCGGAGCCGGTCGTCTGCACCCAGTACTTACCTGCATCGTCGGTGCGATAGAGCCCCTCCGTCGTCCCCGCATAGACCGTGTCCAGGTGACTGGGGTCCTGCATCAGCACACGCGTTCGCCGCGCCGTCGACGGAATGCCCTGCGACTTGTTGATTCCAACCCCGCCGGTAAACTTCGTTCCCCCGTCCACGCTCTTGTAGATACCCGAGCAGGCACTCAGATACACCACGTTCGACTGCTTGGGATCGATCAGGATGGAGAAGACGTCCGAGTCCTCGATAATCCCATCCTTGATGCTGGTCCAGGTTGCGCCGCCGTCGGTTGTTTTCCATGGCAGATGCCAGGTGCCCGCGTAGATCATGCTGGGGTCCGTTGGGTCGATCGCAAGCGACTCTACCTCGTGGATCTCCTTGCTGTCCTGGGGGCTGATCCTCTGCCAGTGGGCGCCGCTGTCCTGCGAGCGGAAGACGCCTTCCAGCGTTCCCGCCACCATGATCTTGGGATCGGAAGGCGCAATGGCCAGTGTACGCACCGATTGCCCAAGCATATCGGGCTGGCTGGTCCACGTCTCCCCGCCATCATGACTGCTAAAGATTCCGCCGTCGGGATGCTGCAGATCGGCCACCACCCACGCCCCCGCCACAAGATGCTTCGGGTTAGACGGATCCACCAGGATGTGGTCCAGCACAAGGTCGTCACGCTTGCCCACCAACGCCAGACGCGTCCAGTTCCTGCCTCCGTCCCGCGATTGATAGATCCAGCCGTTCGCCGTCCCCATATATAGATGCTGGTGATTGGCGGGATCGGCCGCAAAGGTGCGCGCATCACCCCCGTCCGGACCCTCCGGAAACCAGGAGATAGCGTGAATCCGGGGGCAAAACACACCCAGAATTAGGACCATCCAAAATGTGTGTATCCGGCGCGGTCTACAGTTCAACGTGTTCGTCCCATCCCGTCGCTATCCTCTATAGGATACAGATTCCTGAATTGAAGTTTCCTGTCCCACGCAGCACAAAGGCTGACTGGGAACCAACCCAGTCAGCCTCTTGTGCTTCCTTTGTTCCCTGCTTTACTACTTCTTCTTCGCCGCCTTCTTTACCGCCGTCCGAGGCACAGCCTTCACTGCGCTCTCGTCTACTGCGGTGTCGCTTGCGACGGGGTTGGATGCACCGGTTGGAATCAGCGTCGTCGTGACCGTCTTGCCGTCGTCGGTCCCGGTGTACACCATAATGCGCGACGGATCGATGCCCTTGTCGGTCACCAGATAGTCCTTGGTGTTGACGGCGCGTAGCGCGGCGGACGTCGGCTTCTTGTTGTGCTTCAGCTTGGCCAGCCTGTCGTCAACCTTCTGTTCCTTGGCGTCTTCGTTGCCCACCAGGGCCAGCTTGGCGTCGCTGGAGCGCTGCAAGCTCAAGGCAACATCGTCCAGGCATGCTTTGGCTTCGTTGTCCACGCGCGTCGGGCGCGCCGCATCCCGTTCGAAGCTCACCGCGCACAGGCTCGACGCCATTGGAGCCGGCGGCGGGGGTGGAGGCGGTGGCGGGGGTGGCGCAATCACGTTGACGTTGGTGGTTGCGGATACGTTGTGTCCCTTGTCGTCTGCCACTCGGCATGTCACCGTAATTATGGAGTTGGCCCCGCCTGGTGCAATCTGCGGCGTCGACAGCGTCGCCGATGGTGTGGTGCTGCTGATCGACCCCGCCGTCGCGTTGTAGCCGTAGGTCAGAGGACGGTTCTGCGGGCTGGCCGCGCTGGCCGTAATCGTCGAGCTGGCGCCCGCATTGACCGACGAAGGATTCGCCGAGCAGCTGATGGTCGGCGGCTCAAACGCCCTCACCGTGAAGCTCGCCGAGCAGTCGGCCATCCGGCCGGGCTTCGGATTTACGCCCTGCGAGACATGGCCCTTGACCGTGTAGCTTCCCGGCGCCGCGGTCGCGGTGTTCACGTTCGCGACATTCGACGTTCCGGAGATCGTGCCGCCATCCGTCGTCCAGGTATAGGAGACAACCTTCTTCGGGTTCGGGTTCAGATTCAGCGCCGTGCCCGTCACCGTGATCGGGTCGCCTGGGAATACCACCGAAGGAGAGACCGAGCAGCTATAGGAGACCGGAACGGGCGGTGCAATGTGGCCAATGTGAGTCACAATGCCGGCGCTCAGCTCTACCGCGTTCAGGTTCGTGGTTCCGCCCAGCACTCCGCTCGTCGGCACTCCCACATAGGTCCCGAAATTCTCGTGGATGTAGCGATAGTCGGCCTCGAAGAGTCTCAGGCTGAAGAGGTTGTTGTGGAATGGCATGTTGTAGTCCAACCCGCCGCCAGCCGTCAGCCCCAAGCCCCATGTGTAGGGTTCGTGCTCAACCAAGGCGGGAGGAGAGTCTGCGTTGGGCCCGCCTACTCTCTCGCCGCCGACCAACCCATGAGCGAACAGGGTGAAGTTCTGCTTCGGCAGACGGAAGATCGGGCCACCCGAGATCCCGGCTGCGCCGTCATTTGCACCGTTCGGGTGGTCGGCGAAAACGGCCTCGATACCCACATGATTGTTGAAGTAATACGCAACGCTGCCGATCGCGCCTAGGTTGATGGAGGAGTATGAAATCCCCGCGGGCTGGAGCTTACTCTGTGTGCCAAGGTACGAGTAGCCCAAGAAAATATCTGCGCGAGACGGACTCGGCCCCGCGGCAGGTGTCTGTGCACCCAGGCTTACTGCGCTAAGGCTGACTGCGCATGCTGCCAGCGCCAGCCGGCCAAAACTGCGAAACGGATGATCGATCATTGACTTCCTCCACTGAAATCGCTTGTTGTAGAGCGAACTGAGATTCTTCGCTTTGATACTGCTATGATCAGGTTAACTTGATGCTGCTGTAATCAGGTCAACCAAAGTTTACCGCATTTGCCAGCCGGATTAATAGAATAATTGCCTTGAGCCTTAGATTAGAATGGGTTACCGCCAGAGCCTATCCCCTTCGCATATACAACCGACCCTGCATCCAGCCAGTAACCGATCCATCCGACCATCAAACCCGATCCCTCCCTGAGAAAAGTCATCCTGCCAGATTCAATACCTTGAGCACCGAACCCCGCTCTGCCTGGATCTTCTCCTGCAACAGCGTAATGGCGTAGAGCAGTTGCTCCGGACGCGGCGGGCAGCCAGGAACATAGATGTCCACCGGGACAATTTGGTTGACTCCCTGCACCACCGCATAGTTATTAAAGACCCCGCCCGAGGTGGCGCAAGCGCCCATCGAGATCACCCACTTCGGCTCCGGCATCTGCTCGTATAGACGGCGCACCACCGGGGCCATCTTCTGCGAGACCCTGCCGGCCACGATCATCAGGTCGCTCTGCCGCGGCGACGGGCGGAAGACCTCCGCGCCAAAGCGCGCAATGTCGTAGCGTGCCCCGCCCATCGACATCATCTCGATGGCGCAGCAGGCCAGGCCAAACGTCATCGGCCAAATCGAGCTCTTGCGCACCCAGTTGATCGCGGCATCCAGCGACGCCAGAACGATACCCTCGGTCTGGTCGTACCCCCAGTTCACCTCGCGCAACTTCTCCCGGTTGCTGGCAGAGCTATCGAGCGCGCCGAAAAAGTACCGGTCGTTCGCCTTAGGCCCCGTAGCCGCGCGGCCAGCGTTTAGATTCTGGTCTGCGATTGATCTCATCATCGTTCCACTTACTACTATAAACCGATTCCTTATCATTATTACGCGCGCGTCCGGCAAACATCAGCCAATACGATCAGACGATCCACTATTTGCGTGTAGAAAACTCTACTTTGCGAAGATGCCTCCACAGACTGCGGAGTTGCCTGCTCCCACAAATTTTTTCCCGCGAACCCGCTCAAAAACGTGCTGGCCTAGCCAACAGCCATAGCTTAGTCTTACTCCGCGTTGGCCTTCATGGCCGCCAGCAGGGCCAGCTTCAGATCTTTCTGCTCGGACGCATCCAGCTTCGCCCCGTCGCGCGTGATGTAGAAGACGTCGATCGCCGTCTCTCCCTCGGTGTCCACCAGCGCCACCTCGATATTGCAGCCGCACTCCGCCAGGGCCAGACTGATGGCGCGCAACAGCCCAGGAATGTCCTGCGCCACCACCTGCAGCAGGGTGCTGTGCGACGACACCTCGTTGTCGTAGTCCACCCGCGCCTCCACAACCACCTTGGGTAGCTTTCTGCGGCCGCGCCGCCGCCCGCTGAGCAACTTCTCCACCGGGACCGTGCCCGCCATCACGTCGTGTACGCTAGCCACAAACGCAGCGTGCTCCGACACATTCATCTCCAGCGTGCGGAAGGTGTCGGTGAAGCGGAAGTTGTCCACCACGATGCCCTGCAGGTTGGAGAAGGCGTCCGCGGTAACGATGTTCATCCCCCACGCCGCCAGCGCTCCCGCCATATCGGCAAACAGCAGCGGGCGATCGCGCGCCAGCAGGGTTATCTCGCTGCTCCCCGGCGCATAGCGGAACTCCATCTGCACCGGGTCCTCGGCAAAGCGAGCCGCCATATCGAAGTGCAGGCGCACCTGCTCCGGCGTGCGTGTGCGCAGATAGCGCTCCGGAAAGCCCTCCAGAAACTTCTCCACATCGGCGCGCCGGCCCGGCAGCAGCGCCGCCACACGGTTCACCAGCTCCTTGCCGATGCGCGCGCCCACCCGCTCGTCGTCCACGCTGCGATCCAGATAGCTGGCCGTGGCAAGATACAGCCGCCACAGGTTCTCCGCCTTCCACGGAGTCAGCGCGTCGGGATGCACCGCCTGGATGTCGGCGTAGGTAAACAACGTCAACATGCGCAGCGCCTCCGGCGTCTGCACCTTGCCTGCAAACGCCCGCACCGTCTCCAGATCGAAGATGTCGCGGCGCAACGCAGCCGACATCTCCAGATGGTTGCGAATGAGCCCCAGCATCAGCTCGCTCTCGTAGGCATCCAGCACCAGCCGCCCGGCCACGCTCTCCGCCATCCGCGCGCTCTCCAGCGCGTGATCGCCGGAGCTTCTTCCCTTGCCGGTATCGTGCAGCAACGCCGCCAGAAAGAGAAGCGCGGGGTGCTGCACATCGCGCAGAATCCCGCCGAAGCGCTCCGCCCATACGCTCATCTGCCCGGTCTGGGGCTGCTCCAGCCCGTGCAGCGTATCGATCACCACCATGGTGTGCTCATCCACCGTATAGCGGTGGTAGGCATCACGGATCACCAGCGCGTCGATGCCGTGAAACTCCGGGATCAGCAGCTCCAGAATCCCCAGCGCATGCATTACACGCAGCGTCTTGCCGGCATGAAATCCCAGCAGGATCTCCTGCACATGGCGCCACAGCGACGGCCCCTCCTCTAGATGCGCCGACAGCAGCGGCAATCCCTGCGTGATGCGCTCCTCGCTGCCGCGCTCCAGCGAGCATCCGCTGCGTGCCATGGCCACAAAGAGTTGCAGCACCACGTCCGGGTCCTGCGCGGGATCGCCCGCCGCCTGGGTCGCGGCATCCAGCAGCAATCGCCCATTCAGCACCCGGAAGCCTACTGGATCAGGGTCCGTGCTGCGCCGGCTCCTGGCAAACGCTGCCTTGGCGGAAGCAGTCCAGCGCACCTTGTGCGGCTTGCCCGTGACTCCGTCCAGCATCTGGGTCAAACAGCGCTCGATGCTGCGCGCGTGACGGAAGTAAAGCCGCATCCAATAAGCCGCCTGCACCCCCTCCGCAGCCGGGGCCGCCAACTGCTCCAGCCTCCGCGCGCCCATCCCGATTCCCATCGCCGCAGCCGCGTCCTGAGCCTGCCAGTCCAGCGTATTGTCGTCCCGCTCATGCCGGTAGTGCAAAAAACAGCGCAGCGTGAACAAAAACTCAACCGCCTGGCGAAACTCCTCGCGGTCTCTCGCCATTCCCCCGCTCGCCGGGTGCCCCACATCCGGGGTCCCCGGCGAGTGTCTTTGCTCGCTGGGGTGGAGATCCGGGGTCCCCGGCGAGTGTCTTTGCTCGCTGGGGTGGAGATCCGGGGTCCCCGGCGAGCGCCTTTGCTCGCTGGGGTAGGCGTCTCGATTTTGAGATGTGGGCTTCTGCCCCGCCTCCTCCAGCTGCTGCAACCAGGCGCATACATGCACATCGCGCAGGCCGCCAGGGCAGTCCTTGATACTCGGCTCCAGATGGAAGGGCGTATCCCCATACTTGGCGTGCCGCTCATCGGTCAGTTTCACCAGCCCCGATGCCAGCGCCTTGTTCTCCCGCTCCAGCATCTTGGGAAAACCCACCTCCACCAGCCTCTGATAGACTGCCGCGTCTCCCGCCAGCAGCCTGTGGTTCAGCAGGGCCACGGTGAACTCTGCATTCTCCGCATCGAAGCGCTCCGTCTCGCTGCGCTTCCTGGATGTCGGCGAGAGCCGTATCCCGCAGTCCCAAAGCTGCTGGCTGATGCGCCGGAGCGGTTGCTTGATCTCCGCCTCCGAGACCTTCCCATCCAGCAGATACAACAGGTCCACGTCGGAGTAGGGGAAGAGCTCGCGTCGCCCATAGCCTCCCACGGCCAGCAGCGCAATTCCGTGGCCCAGCTCCGGCGTCTCGGCCACCGCCAGCGTCCATAGCCCCACGATCAGCTCGTCCACCGCCGCCGCGCGCGCCGCTACCGTCTGCGCGCCGCTCGCCCCGGTGGCAAACGCGCCGCGGATCTCCAGCATCCGCCGCTGGTACTGGCCGCACAACCCCTCGCCTGTGGTCGGACTCTCCTGCATGGCTGTGTTCCGGTCTGCCTGGTTGGCTGTATTGGAGGTAGTACTACCAGCATACAGCCACCCTCCACCCGCGCAAACGCCAACCTATTGAAGCGAGCTGCCTCCGGCGGGTCTCCCGGCGAGCGATTCTTGCTCACTGGGACGACACGCCTCGAAGTTGACACCTGGGGCCGGGTGCCCCACATCTCGATTCTGAGATATGGGGTTTTCCCACCGCAAACCGATCCACCCACCCCTACAGCGCGATCTCGCCCCGCTCGTCGTTGCGGATGCGGATTGCCTCGTCCATCTTCGACACAAAGATCTTGCCATCGCCGATCGCGCCGGTGCGCGCCGTGGTCAGGATCGTCTGGATGGCCTTCTCCACCATCTCGTCGGCCACCACCATCTCCAATTTCACCTTGGGCAGCAGGTCGACCGAATACTCGCGTCCGCGATAGAACTCCGTGTGCCCCTTCTGCCGCCCATGTCCGCGGGCCTCCAGAATGGTCATTCCCTGTACGCCAATCTCCACCAGCGCATCCTTGACTGCATCCAGCTTCGAAGGCTGGATTATTGCTTCAATCTTCTGCATTTAATTCATCCTCTCACTTGCTTGCCTTCTGGCAAGCTCTAGCATAGTACGCCTCTCTCGGTTGCTGCTGCTAGCCCCGAGAAGGAAAGAGATGCACACCAGTTCCAGGCTATGCACCCCCCTAAACAAACTGAGTCCGTGGGCCACCTTAGCGGGACTGTTACAGCCCGATCAATGCACCGGGATCAATGCGCCCATTCGTAGCCTTCCTCGCCGTGCTGCGTCAGGTCCAGGCCTTCCCGCTCCTCGGCCTCGCTCACGCGCAAGCCAATCGTCTTGTCCACGACGAACAGAATCAGCAGGGTGCCCACAATCGCCAAGCCCCAGGCAATCGCCACGCCCATGGCCTGGTTCCATATCTGGTGGGTATTGCCCTCCAGCACGCCCGTTGCCTTGCCCGCACCGAAGACCGGGTTGATGGCGCTCCGTGCAAACAGCCCGGTCAGCAGCGCGCCAATCGTTCCGCCCGCCCCATGCACGCCAAACGCGTCCAGCGAATCGTCATACCCGAACCACGACTTCACCTTCACCACCATGAAGAAGCAGCCCGCCCCGGCCACCAGCCCAATCACAATCGACGCCATGGGCGACACAAACCCCGACGCCGGTGTAATCGCCACCAGCCCGGCCACGCAGCCGGAGATCGCGCCCAGCGCCGAAGGCTTGCCGTTGCGAATCCACTCTGCCGCGCTCCATCCAATCGCCGCCGCCGCCGCGCCGAAGTGCGTCGCCACAAACGCCGAAGTCGCCAGTGTGCCCGCGGCCAG
>Ga0181521_10007277_pt1 | contig 11679 bp, 8 predicted proteins | sample PEATcosm2014_Bin_32_FD_119764 | JGI IMG/M metagenome (GOLD analysis project Ga0181521, IMG submission 119764) | Peatland microbial communities from MTU Mesocosm Facility, Houghton, MI, USA - PEATcosm2014_Bin02_60_metaG | ecosystem: Environmental > Terrestrial > Soil > Wetlands > Peat | place... | reverse complement strand
CGGGCGTTCGAGCGAGACCAGGCCGCCGTTCACCGAGAGCTGATTCATCCGGCCGCGGATCTGGCGCCCGTTTTCGAGCACCACCAGGGCAAGGATGGAGCCGCCGAGCTTGACGCGCGAGCCGCGAGGCTTCTTCTGCGTGGTGGCAGTGGAGGACATAACTCTTCAGGCAGTATGGCATCAGGGGGTGTCCACAGGGCAGATTACGAAAGTGTGGCGTTGGGCGTTGCGATCAGCGGTAGCCACTCCAAAAGAAGTACAACGTCATCCCCGTTCCCACGACGATGACGAAGCCGCGTATCCACGCGCCCGGAAGCTTCTGCGCATAGTGCGCTCCCAGGTATCCGCCGAGGAGCGCGCCCACGATCATGACGCTGCCTTGTTTCCAGACTACGGCACGGGCCAAAACGAAGGTAATGACGGCGACGCCGTTGATGATCCCGCCCAGCACTACCTTCAGGGCGTTCATGCGGTGAATGTCGGTCATGCCGAGCGCGGCGAGCATGGCCAGGTTCAGGATGCCGATCCCGCCGCCGAAGTAGCCTCCGTAAACCGCAACCACCAGCTCAAAGATCGCCGCTACCGCCAGGGCCGAAGTGGAAGCATCGTTGGCGATGGAACCTCCGGCGATGGAGCCTCCAGCGCCGCGCGGCAAGCGACCGCCGAAGGTAAACAGCAGCGTGGCTCCGAGCATGAGCCAGGGCAGAACGCGGAGAAAAGTTTGCGCGGGCGTGTGCAACAAAAGGTAAGCGCCGGCAACGGCTCCAATCACGCTGGTCACAGCGAGCGGGACCATGACGCGGCGCGAAATGTCGAGGTGCTTGCGGTAGGCTCCGCCGCTGGCGGTCGTTCCCACCCAGAGCGCAACGGTATTAGTGGCGTTGGCGGCGATGGGAGCGACTCCGGTGAAGAGCAACGCTGGAAAGGAGATAAAGCTTCCGCCTCCAGCGACGGAGTTCAGCGCGCCGCCGAGAGCGCTGGCGACGAACAGGAAGATGGCAGTGTGCAAGTTCAAATACAAGATGTATCACGGACGCGGCTGTGAGTAGAACTAGGCGCTGGCGAAATTCTTCGCGTTGTTCGGAATGTCTACTTCACGCCGAAAACCTCGGCGCGAGTGAGTCTCGGGAGGTCAAAAAATAAAGTTTTGCTTCGGTGCGGTTCGGGTTGACTTTTCTGTTTACTTGTTAGTACTGGCCCCTGCCCCATCGTCTTGTGGAATCATGAGGTTAGCGTGGATTCTTTAGACAGTTAATTGATTCTAAAGAACTTACGGTAGGGCATTCTGGAATCAAGGGGTTACGGGATTTTTCGCGGTTGCTATGGGCTTAATGGGCTTCGAAGTGGGGTAAATCGTGTCAAGGGGAAGAAACCTTCGCCTTTTTCGTCCGCTGGCGGCTTTTTCGGGCTCCTCGGGGGCGGTGAACTGTGTCCGGGAGTCATTGTCAAAGAACTGGGGTCCTCCGCGGGAGACGGCGCGGAATCCCAGCCTTCAAAAGGTGAAGCGTCGGGCACGCGGCAAATCACAACCTACAATCTTCATGGGCTCGGCTCCTTTCCTCCGAGCCTTGGTTGGTTGAGCAATCCAATTTGACTCGGCGGCTTGGTGTCGACACGGTTATCTCATCAGGCCGATTACGGTCCAAAACGGTCCAATTCAAATAGGTTCGCCGGGGGTTGCCTCACAACTTTGCTGCGCGGGACAGCGTGACGTGGTAAAACCAAATCAATGGCTAGGAGCGACCCTGTTGGATTTGATTGACCAACGCTGGCCGAAGCAATGATTGCTTTCTTGCGCACGCTCGTTGGAATCAGCGTACCCGCGTTAATTCCGGTCTCTTTGGGTATTCTCTCTCTCTATTTAGGGATCAAAGCGTACCGCAGGAAAACAGGTGCCTATCTTCGGGGGGGCTTTACGCCTTGCCAGAGCAGAGACTGCAACGACGTGTTCATTTCGGAAGTGATACTGGAGAATCTAAAGGACAGGGCTGTCACAATTTTTGGAATTTACCTTCGGCTGGGTTACAGCTACTACCTTGAACTTGAGGACTTTGAAGATGATGGACCACTACTGCTCAGACCCTTTGAGACATATCGCAAGGGGTTTGGTCCAATAGAGTTTTACGGAATCAACTCCAACAAGATCAACCTCAACGATCTACTGTCTAACCCGAAGTTCAAGAAGACTCTTTTCCTCTCAACCTCTGATGGGAAGTACAAGGTTCGGTCTCGGATTCGGCGTTGGAGTCCAATTTACGACTTCTTTAACAACCACCTCACCGCCATAGTTCGACCAGTGCGCTCGACGTATAAAGAGCAGCCCCTAGGCGGAAATACGAAATTTGTGGTGGATATAGTGAAGGAAAACGGGAAGTCGGAGATCATTCCGCTTCACCCTACAGACTACGAGTTGAAGCTCTTTAGAGAATTTAATCTGACAAGAGAATCTTTGGCTGACAAAGAGAGCCTGGAGCGCTTTTTGCGCGAACAGCAAGCGGAAGGAAAACTGCATTTCAAAGATGTCGTCGTGTATGACCTGCAAGCATGGCGCGCTAGAGCACATGAGTTCTACAAAGGAGAGACGATTCGGGGAGAGCCATATGGTCTGTTTCACTACTTCGTGCTCGGAAGGGTCTATACGATTTACGATAATTGGAGGATGAAGCGTAATAACATTTGCATTTCTCGTGCTCACCGCCAAAAGGAAGTGCCCCCGACCCCAACGGCTGTGGGGCCAGACAGGCAAGGTGGTTTAATCGAAGGCCAAGAAGTCGTTAAAGGAAATCTCGACAGTAACAGTCAATCAGAGCGGTAGAATCAGCGGGGCTGCCAAATTTTCCCGGTTAGGAGTAGGTCGTTTTTCTGCTGGGCTGATTAGATAACCGTGTCGGCTGCAAGCCGCCGAGTAAACTTGGATTGCTCAAATCAACCAAGGCTCGGAGGAAAGGAGCCGACACGGTTATCTAATCAGCCCCCCTCGGCGCGATGTACCATTCTGGCTAGTGGTAAAATCACCCCGAGCGCTCGTTCGAGAGTTCTGCAAGAAGAGCCCGCGGACTTGGAAGGGATGAGTGACATTTCTTGGAAAGCCGCACTGGCTTCGGATGCCAGGCCGACTCACTTTAAGACGGAGCGCGGCACTCTTCTGTCTCTTTCTGTCGGTGGGCGTGGCGATCTCATTCGCCATGGCCCTGCGCCGCGCTTGGACGGTCCACGGTGCCGGAGATCTCGCATGTGTCCAAGGAAACCTAGATAGGAATAGCTATCTTCAGCTAGAAGTGTTTGAGCAGGACCCAACGGGTCCATTCTTCCACGGAAACCTGATGATCATAGTAGGGGGAGAGCGAGAGACAATACCATCGCAAATGGTCATTTCCACTTCCGGAGGAAGGGGCTATGCGGGCAATCGCGATTCCGTTCGTTTGGTCTACGACAGTGAGTTTAAGACAGCAGTGACCAAAGAACCTGTGACAACAGAATTTGTTCGGACCAGGGGATCGCACCGAGACTTCCCATTTGATTCAGCGAAATTCGACTTCGGAGTTTCTTGGAATCCACCAGTGCCCCTGACGGGGGTGATGGTCAGGAACTACAACCCTAGCTTCTACCTGCCGTGTCAGACATTTTCTGTAGAGAAAAACAGCACGGGTCTGGTTAGACTCAAGTTCGAAATGCACAGGGATCCGCTCGTTCAGCTCACCGCAGTCGTCCTTGTTGCGGCAGGATTTGTATTTCTTCTCGGAATTGTATTCTTTGTGGAACGTGGAGCTTTGCCGACGTCTATTGCATCGTTCTTTTTTTCGTTGTGGTCAATACGAGCGATTTTGAGCTCGGAAATGAAGGTATTTCCGACCATTCTTGATCTCTCTATTCTCTCGCTTTGTGTATCTCTGGTCGTGATGATCGGAGCGCGAGTGGCGATCCAAATGAGGGTCGAAACAGACTAGCGCTACGAGCCGTGACCTGCCCCCGGAAAAACTCCCAGCCCCGTAACGCCACGCGACAACTTGCTGCATCATTCAGTTCGTATTGTAACGGTTGAAGAAAGGCGCGGTCTCTCATACTTGCTCGGCTCGCGCCTCGCGCCCTGCCTCGCTCGCGGGCGGGCGGGCCGAAAACAAAATCGGGTGTGGGTGGGGGGGAGGGAGCATTTTGCCGTTTGTATATACCTACCCGCTACGCGTTTGACCCTTCTTTTCCTGCGACTGTAAGATCAGAAGTTCTAGCTCTCAGCTGTCAGCGCTCGGCTATCAGTGCTCGACGCTGAATGTTTGCCGGTCAGATAGGCGGAAACGCACAGTGGGTCATCCACTGAAAGCCGATGGCTGACGGCTGATAGCTGCTCCTCCACCATGCCGCACGAATTGCCAAAAGCTTACGAACCGGGCGCGATTGAAGCGCGCTGGGCCGAGTACTGGGTCCGGGAAAAACTGTTTCACGTGGAGACGCCGACTTCGCAATCCCAGGGCTCGGATCAGCTCGAAAGTGAAAGCAGCGGGCGGGGGCGCCCGCTCCACACGGCCAAGCCAGTGTTCACGCTGCTGCTGCCGCCTCCGAATGTGACGGGGCGGTTGCACATGGGGCACATGCTGAACCAGACGCAGATGGATATTGTCGTGCGCTGGCACCGCATGCGGGGCTATGTGGCGCTGTGGCTGCCGGGTACGGACCATGCGGGCATTGCGACGCAGATGATGGTCGAGCGCCAACTGGCGAAAGAAGGCAAGAAGCGGCGCGAGATGGGGCGCGAGAAATTCATCGAGCGCGTCTGGGAATGGCGGCGCGAGTATGGCGGCGCGATCCTCGACCAGATGAAGCGGCTGGGCGCGTCGGTCGATTGGGGACGCGAGTACTTCACGATGGACGACAAGCTGTCGCGCGCGGTGAAGGAAGTGTTCGTGCGGCTGTACGAAGACGGGCTGATTTATCGCGGGAAGTACATTGTGAACTGGTGGTCCGGATGCGGCACGGCGATCTCGGACCTGGAAGTGAAGCACGAGGACGTTGCGGGCAAACTGTATGAGATTCGGTATCCGGTGATTCGGACGGGGCAGAGCCCCGTCACCACACAAGCTGGCGAGCAGGAATTCATCACGGTGGCGACTACGCGGCCGGAGACGATGCTGGGCGACACGGCGGTTGCGGTCAATCCCAAGGACGAACGATATCTGCATCTGCACGGCAAGCGCGTGCTGCTGCCGCTGATGAATCGGGAGATTCCGATCATCGCCGACGAACTGGCGCAACCGGAGTTTGGCACGGGCGCGGTGAAGGTCACTCCGGCGCACGATCCCAACGACTTCGAGGCGGGGAAGAGGCACAACCTGCCGCAGATCGAAGTGATCGACGAGCACGCCAGGATGAATGCGAATGCGGGCCCTTACGCGGGGCAGGACCGCTTTGTCGCGCGCGAACATATCGTCGAAGACCTCACTGAGCAAGGCTTTTTGGTGGGCACGAAGGATTACACGATCGCGCTGGGCAAGTGCGACCGCTCGGGGACGATTGTCGAGCCGCGGCTTTCGACGCAGTGGTTCGTCAAGATTGCGCCGCTGGCCAAGCGCGCGATTGCGGTGGTTGAGAAGGGATACATCCGCTTCACGCCGGAAAATTACGGGCAGATTTATTTGAACTGGATGGCGAACATCCACGACTGGTGCATCTCGCGGCAGTTGTGGTGGGGACATCGGATTCCGGCGTGGTATTGCGGCGCGTGCAAGGAAGTGGTGGTGGCGCGCGAGGCGCCTGCGGCGTGCAAATGCGGCAGCACCAAGCTGGAGCAGGACACGGACGTGCTCGACACCTGGTTTTCGTCGGGACTGCTGCCGTTCACTACGCTGGGCTGGCCGGCGGCGACGCGCGATGAGGAAGTGTTCTATCCCAATTCGCTGATGATCACCGGCTTCGACATACTGTTTTTCTGGGTCGCGCGGATGATCATGTTGGGGTGCTGGTTCATGGCGCCTCCGCATAGGCCCACCCTAAATGCCTCAAAAGGCGAGGCGTTTAGGATGGGGCACCCGGGATCGGAAGCGGATGAGGATGCGCTGCGTGAGAGCGTTCCTTTTCGCGAGGTGTACATTCACGCGCTGGTGAGGGACGCCGAGCGGCAGAAGATGTCGAAGACGAAGGGGAACGTGCTCGATCCGATCGAAGTGATCGGGCAATATGGCACCGACGCGACGCGGTTTACGCTGGCGGCGATGGCGGCTCCGGGAACGGATATTGCGTTCAGCGAAAGCCGCACGGCGGGTTATCGCAATTTCGCCAACAAGATTTGGAATGCGGCGCGGTTCATGTTTATGAATGTGGACCGGATCGACGCGGGCCTGCGGACCGTGGGCGGACAGGAGTGTCCGCCCCACACGGGCTCGGGCGTTGCCGGATTTCAAGTTGCTGCGCTGGAAGACCGGTGGATTCTGTCGCGGTTCAATCGCGCGGCGAAAGACGTGAACGAGTCTTTGGAGACGTATCGTTTCGATGAGGCGGCGACTCGCATCTACGATTTTTTCTGGGGCGAGTTTTGCGACTGGTATCTGGAGCTGATCAAGCCGCGACTGAATGAGGAATCTGGGGAGACGGCGCGGGTTGCATGCGCGAATCTGGTGAATCTGTTTGAGGCGTCGTTGCGGCTGCTGCATCCGGTGATGCCGTTCATCACGGAAGAAATCTGGCACGCGATGTATGATGGCACGCCTCCGCTGAAGTCGATTGCGCTGGCGGCGTATCCGGCGGCGGACGAAAAGCAGATTGATCTCGGCGCCGAGATGGAGATGGCGATTCTGCAGGACTTGATCGTCTGCGTGCGCAATCTGCGGGCGGAATTGAAGGTCGAGCCCAAGGTCAAAGTGCCGATCGAGGTGTTTGCGCATGAGCCGGAGATTCGCGCGATGCTGGAAAGGAATCTTGGCGCGGTGCTGCTTGATCGTCCGGCAAATGTGGAGAAGATTACATTTGTGGATGGCTCGCTGGCGAACTTGCCGGGCGCGCGCAGTACGTCGCGGTTTGACGTTCATGCCATCTACGAAAAGAAGATCGACGTTGCCGCCGAGCGCGAGCGCCTGACGAAAGAGCTGGAGAAGATCGAGAAAGAACAGGCCAACGGACAGCGGCAACTTTCGAACGAGCAGTTTTTGGCGAAGGCTCCGGCGAAGGTGGTCGAGGGGCTGAAGGCGCGAGCGGAAGAACTGAGCGTGCTGCGCGAGAAGACGCTGGCAAAGCTGAAGGAGCTCACGTAGGGACAGCCGCCGTCGGCTGGCCAGTCGAGTTGATTATTGGCAGGGAAACTGCGGCTCTGCGAGCCGCTGGACAGCCGAGGGCGGCTGTCCCTACGCAAGATTGGACGGGCGAGGGCGCCCGTCCTACGCACACATGGACTGGAATTCACGACGGCTTACCGCGATTATCGAGAACGCGCTCACCGAAGACCGGGCGACGCGCGACGCGACGACCTACGCGTGCGTCGATCCCAACCAGCGCGCATCGGCGACGGTCGTTGCCAGGCAGGAGTGCATTCTGGCCGGCCTGGGATGCGTTCCGCGAATCCTCGACGTCTACGCGGAGCTCGACGGGACGGTCACTTCGCATTACGAGATGACCAGCCATCCTTCGATTTTCGATGGAATCCACGTGCATCCGGGGCAGCCGATCGCGGTGATCCGGCACAACGCGCGGGTGATTCTGTCGTGCGAGCGGGTGATGCTGAATTTCCTGCAGCGCATGGCCGGGATTGCGACCACGACGCGCAAGTTTGTGGATGCGGTGGAGGGCACGCGCGCAAGGATTCTCGACACGCGCAAGACGGCACCGGGGCTGCGCATGATTGACAAGTACGCGGTGCGTTGCGGCGGCGGGCATAACCACCGGCTCGATCTTTCCGACGGCGTGTTGATCAAGAGCAATCACATGGCGCTGGCCGGGGGCGCGATTCCGGCGCTGGAACGCGCGATCCATAACCGGCGCGGACGCCAGCCCATCGAAGTTGAAGTGGGCTCGATCGAAGAACTGGAGCAGGCGCTGGAGCACGGGGCGGAGGTGGTCCTGCTGCACAATATGAGCGCTGCGGATGTTGGCCAGGCGGTGGAGATTTGTTCGCGCCAGCCGCGGCGGATTCCGCTGGAATACGCCGGCGGAGTGAACCTCGAGAACGTGCGCGCGTACGCGGAGACGGGAGTGGATTTCATCTCGGTCGGGGCGCTGACGAAATCATCGACCGCGGTGGATATGAGTTTGCGGGTGGTACCGGCGTAGGGCCATTCTAAGTCTTTATCTGTCTTAGTAGAAGGAGCCAATGATTGCACGGCTGGCGTACGGATACGTTCGTCTTCTCTGGGTGCTCGAAATACTGCTTTTTACAGCGTCATTGATGCTCCACGTGAGTGTTTTTATTGTGGGGGCGACGGAACGTTACGCGGAATACGGCATAATGCTATTTCGCGGAGAGGTTATAGTAGGGATTCTGGTGATCGCGTTTGTAAAGGACGGACTTCGATGGATGGATCAAATCAAAAGCTGTCCAAAATGGATGTGGAGGGCAGCACTGATATTAGGAGTGTATGGGCTTTTTTCCTCTTTGTTACCTTATGATCCTTCAATCTCCGCACCTTGGACGATGTCGGGATTACCCCTTGGCTTTGATGCGATATCTTTCTGCATTCTCTATTCTGTGCTTGGGCCAGGTTATCTCGAGAAATCCGAGGTGGTCCGTCGTGCATTGCATTCGATTATCATGGGCACTCTGATTGTCATAGTGTGCCTGGCTTATCGGGCTGGATATTTGCGCCAACCTAAGAGCTACTTGGGGTGAGTGAACCGCTGATGGAGCACTCTTAGATGGTTTTGTGTGCCGCACCCTTTTTAATGATCTGCGCCCATCTTCCATGGGCTTGCTTTGGAGAATAGCGAATAGCGAACGACGAACAGCCCCCGGCTCGCTATAATTCCCTGCATCACAACTTCCACGAAAACTCGGGGGTTGGCGTCCGTGCACAAGGCGACCGACGCGCGCCTGGGCCGCATCGTGCGGCTGCTGATGGGCCACGCTACGGTTGTCGCCAGCGGCACGAAGATTGGCGAAGAGATCGGCACGAGCCGTTCGGAAGTCTGGCGGTTGATTCAGCAGTTGCGCGGCTTGGGTGTGGATGTTGCCGGGCATCCGGCGACTGGTTATCAACTGCGCGCGGTCCCGGACCTGCTGCTGCCGGAGATGTTGTCGCCTCTGTTGAAGGGCACGATTTTCGGCGGCGTCAAGCAGATTCACCACTATTACAAAGTCGGCTCAACCAATTCGGAGGCGATGCGGGCGGCGGCGGAGGGCGCGCCGGAGGGCAGCGTGTTTTTCGCCGAAGAGCAATTGGCCGGACGCGGGCGCGGCGCGCACTTCTGGCATTCGGCGCGGTCGGAAGGGATTTATTGTTCGGTGGTCCTGCGTCCGGAGATGCCGCCCTCGGATGCGCTGATTTTTTCGCTGGCGGCGGGACTGGCGGTGCGCGCGGCGGTCGCGGAGATCGCTCCGCAGCTTCTAGCGGACCTGAAATGGCCGAACGATCTGCTGCTGGGCGGCAAAAAGTTTTGCGGCATTCTCACCGAGATGAATGCCGAGGCAACGCGGGTGCGGCATCTGGTGGTGGGAGTGGGCATCAACGTCAATCAGATGAAGTTTCCGGCGGAGCTGCGCGAGATTGCGACTTCGTTGCGGACTGAGACCGGAACGGAATGGTCGCGCGTGGAACTCTGCGCCGCTTTGCTAAAATCGCTCGACCGGGAATATCGCAGCCTGGTTGAAGATGCGGGAGCGCGAGAGGCGATCGTGCGCCGGTTCGAGCAGAGCTCTTCGTCGGTGCGCGACAGAAAAGTAACCGTCGAGGAGAACGCTGCCCTGACGGGAGTTACCGAGGGATTGGATGAGCGCGGATTTTTGCGGGTTAGAACGGCGGACGGTTTGCGAACGGTGATAAGCGGAACCGTGAGGCTGGCGTAGGGACAGCCACCCTCGCCTGTCCAGCATTACGTTTTCGAATAGATACGAAAATAAGTGCGGCGCTTTGCGCCGCTGGACAGCCGAGGGCGGCTGTCCCTACGTGATTCCCTATGCTGCTAGTCATTGATGTCGGAAATACGAATACGGTGCTGGGCGTGTTTGCGCGGGTGGCGCACCGTCCGGGCATGGATCCGCCGTCGACAACGGATGATGCGCGTTATGAGCTGCTGGTGGCGAACTGGCGCGTCGGCTCGCATTTGACGCGCACGGTGGACGAGTACGGAGTGATCTTCCGCAACCTTTTCTCCATGGCCAGCCTGGAAGTTTCCGGCGTGCATGGCATCGTGATTTCATCGGTCGTGCCGCCGCTCGATTCGGTGCTGCGGCAGGTGTGCGAGCGCTATTTCAACACGAAGCCGCTGTTCATCGAGCCGGGCGTGAAGACGGGCATGCCGGTGCTCTACGACAATCCCGCGGAAGTGGGGGCCGACCGCATTGTGAACGCGGTGGCGGCGTTCGAGAAATATGGCGGGCCTTGCGTGATTGTGGACTTCGGCACGGCGACGACCTTCGACTGCATTTCGAAAAAAGGCGAGTACATGGGCGGCGTGATTTGTCCGGGGATAGGGATTTCGGCGGACGCGCTCTTTCAGCGCACGGCGCGGCTGCCGCGAGTGGAGATTCGCAAGCCCGCGCGGGTGATTGGATCGAACACGGTCGGCAGTTTGCAGTCCGGCCTTTACTACGGCTATCTCGCCCTGGTGGATGGCATCTTGGAGCGGCTGATCAAGGAGGATCCACTGGGCGCGGAGACGCGGGTGATTGCGACTGGCGGACTGGCCGCGCTGATCGGCACCGGATCCCGCTTCATTAAAGAGGTGGACGAGTTTCTCACCCTCGATGGGCTGCGTATTATTTGGGACCGGAACCAGACGACCTCTGTCCGTCGCGAAGGCGGGCCGAAAGCGGTAAAAGCGCCGAAGTCTTTGAAATCGCGCTGAGGCGTCGTGGACAATTACTTCAACTACTTTACCGAAATCGAAGAGCACTATCTGCGGCGGCGCGGGACCCATCTGCTGCTTTCGACGCTCGATTGGGCTTTGATCGAGACTTGGAAAAACGCAGGCTTGCCGCTGGAGGCCGTGCTCCGGGGAGTGGATGACGCGTTCGATAAGTACGATCTGCGTCCGTCGAAATCGAAAAAGGTGAACAGCCTGGCGTACTGTTCGCAGGCTGTGCTGGCGGCGGCGGAAGATATGAAGGAAGCCGCGGTCGGCGGGGCCGGAGAAGAGAAAGCTCCACGAGAGCCAGGATTTGACGCGGCGCAGATTGCAGCGTTTTTGCGTGCCAATGCGGAGAAGCTGGAAAAGGCAAAGCTGCCGGAGCGCGCGGGATTCGCGACGGGGGCTCTGGCGCGGGAACTAGCGGGTTCGCTGCGTGAAATGGCGGAGGCGATTGAGCACAGTGACAACGCTAAACTTCCGCGCTTGGAAGACTTGGAGCGGCGGCTGACCGTGCTGGAGGAAAAACTGTTCGCGGCGCTGATGGCGGCGACTCCGGATGACGATCTGGTGCAGGTTCGCGCGGAAGCGGATCGGGACATCGCTCCTTACCGGCGCAACATGACGGCCGCGCAGGTTGAGCAGTTGCACAAACAGTACATACATAAACGTCTGCTGGAGCGGTGCGGCGTGCCGCGG